>ODAI013894971.1_pt1 | contig 10934 bp, 9 predicted proteins | sample 1539321 | NCBI WGS metagenome assembly ODAI01 (sample SAMN02144231, study PRJEB22623) | gut metagenome | biome: sheep rumen | host: Ovis aries | place: New Zealand | reverse complement strand
TAAAGAGAAAATTGCGCCCCACTGAAATCACCCGCCTAAAGCAGGAGATTTACGCAAAGGAAATGGAGATAAAGGATCCGTCCAGCCAAGTGGAGCTTTTGACGCCGAGGCTGATAAACCTTTATTTTTGGCTGTATGACTATTACATCTCGGAAAATGAGGATTCCGCCAAGTCAAACGAAATAATCACAAGAATAAAAATTCTTGATACGGAAATATATGAGCTTTATGTCAAATGACAACAGGAGATTCAAATGTCAGAAGAATTGGTGAAGAAGGTTAAAGATCAACTTAAGGAAGAGACGTGGACTCGCGCCGCTATTAGCAACGTGACTCAGAATAACATCGAGGAGCTTGAAAAAATTGTAGCCCAGGCGATTCAGGAAAACGCCGTCAGCGAGATTCGCGAAGTTTGCGACGAGCAGTTGGCTCACTCAAAGGACAGCATCACGGCGCTTTATATTTCCGGCATGCTTGCCCAAAAGCAAGGCGCTTTGGACAATTCCGCCTTGGTGACTCTTGTGGACATCCTTAACAAGAACAAAAAAGAGCCGATTGTCGTTTACATTTGCAAAAGCATTTTGGCCAGCGACGAGAACAACAAGTTCGCCTTGCGCGCCTTGGCCGAGCGCTATCGCGAAGACAAAAACGAAGAGATGTGGTCTCTTTACGAAAAAATCGTAAAGATTGACTTTGAGGAAGCTGAGATGGCCAAGGCTTTGGCCGAGCACTGCGAAGAAGGCGGCGACACTGACAATGCGATCAACTTTTACAAAAAGGCGCTCCACCGCTTTGTTTCCCTCAAGAACATCGCTCCTGTTAAAGAAGTTTGGTCAAAGCTTGTTGCTTTGATTCCCCAGGAAATAGACTTTTTCCTTTCAGTTCAAAGAAAGGTGGCCAAGTCCATCAGCGAGGACAAGTCGGCGCTTTTGATGCAGGAGCTTTACGGCTGGGACAAGGACAACCAAAAGTGGGAGACCGCCATCAGCATCCTAAAATTGATTTTGCAAATCGATCCCAAAGATTCTTGGGCCCGCCGCGAAATCGTAGACTGCTACAAAGGCTTGTACGCCGGCCGCTCCAACCTTGACGAGTTCATCGCTTCAAGCGACCTTACCCAGAATTTCCGCAACGTTTTTGAAGCCATCAATGACTTTGAAAAGCACATCGCCTTTGACGTTAAGAGCTTTGTGTTCCACCGCGCGTGGGGCGTAGGAAAAATCGTTAAGGCAAAGAACGACAACATTACGATTAATTTTGGAAAAAAGAACGGCATTCACGAAATGTCGCTTAAGATGGCTGTTGACGCTTTGACTCCCCTTAGCAACGACCACATTTGGGTTCTTAAGGCCACAAAGACTCGCGAAGAGCTTGTCAAGATGGTTAAGGAAAACAAGGCCGAAACCCTTAAGACAATCATCAAGAGCTTTGGAAACGCTTGCGACTTTAAGCGCATCAAGGCCGAGCTTGTTCCCGCGATTTTGGAGCAAAAGGAATGGACTAGCTGGAACAACGCCGCCAAAAAGATTTTGGAAAGCGACTCAACCTTTGGAGTCAATCCCAACGACATCACGCAGTATGTGGTTCGCGACCACGAAATCTCCGGCGAAGAAAAGTTCAGCAACGAGTTCAAGGCCCAAAAAGAATTCTTTGCCCGCATCGACATCATAATGAGGTTTGTCAATGACGACTCCACAGACAAGGACAGCGACTTGTTCAGCGACATGTACCAGTACTTTACAGGCTATCTAAAGACTGTAACGCACGCCACGACGCAGGTTGTCGCCGCCTACTTGACTGTTCAAAAAATCGGCTCCGACATTCCTTCGCGCGCGTATCCTTGCAAGTACACCTTTGCCCAGATTTACGGCGACTTGGACAATCCTCGCGTTACATACGACGAGCTTAAGGACACAAAGAACACAAAGCTTAAGGATGGCTTCTTAAAGAACATCAAGCTTTTGCCCGATTGGCAGGAGCAGTATCTCAAGTTGTTCCCGACTGTGCTCAAAAAAGACTTGCTTGACGAAGTCGTAGCCAACGGCGGCGCGGACAAGCTCAAGGCCTTTGTCGCGTCTTGCTTTGACAACTACAAGGACTACCGCCAGGCGATTTTGTTCCTCTTTGCCAACTGCCAGCAGGAAAATTGGTACAAGGAGAGCGGCGTTTCTTACGAAAAGCAGCTTATCGCCTTGCTCAACATCATCGAGCTTTGCTTCCGCGAGATCAACAACCACGTCAACACGACAGAAAACAAAAAGATTGAAAAGCAGGCCGAGGAGCTTTTGTTCAAGAACGAAGCGCTTGCCAATTATATGTTCCAGAACAACGAAGAGACTGTCACAAAGATGTACACCTTGGTTGACGACATTCACGACTTGGCTCCAAAAATCAAGACAAACCTTCGCAACAGCATCTTGGAAAAGTATCCTGACTACAAGTTCCGCACGACTGAAGAAAAGGCTTCCGCTCCAAAAGGAATGCTTGTCACTCGCGCCAAGTTGGACGAAAAGGAAGCGCTTGCCGAGCAGATTCAAAAAGTGGATATGCCTGCCAACGCCAAGGAAATCGCCGAGGCTCGCGCCCAGGGCGACTTGAAGGAAAACGCCGAATACAAGGCCGCCAAAGAGCACCAGCACTATTTGCAGGAACGTCTTGCCAAGTTGCAGGAAGAGCTTAACCGCGCGGTTGTCTTTGACCCGACAACAGCTTCTACCGCTGTCGTTTCTTTTGGAACGAGAGTCACGCTCCTCAACAAGGACACAAACCAGAACGAGACATACACAATTCTTGGACCTTGGGAATCAGATCCGGACAAGGGAATCATTTCTTACATGTCTCCGCGCGGAAACGCCTTGTTGGACAAAAAGGCCGAAGAGGAATTCTCGTTTAGAATCAACGAAACTTTGTACAACTACAAAGTTGTTAAGATTGAAATAGCGAAGTAAAAATATGGAAGACGCGGAAAGACAAAAATTGGAAGCTCAAAAAAAAGGTTTGGAGTCAAACCGCTATTTGTGCGGCGCTCTCTGCGTCTTCCTGGTTTACGTGACATTTAAAGACTTTAAAAACAATCCCGGAAGCCCTCTCTTTTACGCCGTCATGGGCCTTTTGTTCTTGGCGGCGGCGGGCTTGGCCGTACGGGACACGATTCTAATCCTAAAAATCAAGCGCGAGCTGCAAAAGGGCGGAGACTGATTTTGGCTGAAATAAAATGCCAAGAGTTGGCTCTTAAGGAATTGGCTTTAGGCCTTTACGTTTTTCCTGGACCGACTAACATTGGCGTCGCCGCCCAAAAGCTTTCTTCTGGCTTGACGGAACTTTATCTTGTCGACGCCGGCGAAGACGCCGCCTTCGCGCAAAAAATCTACGAGGCTTGCCAAAAGCGCTTTGGAAAAATTCGCTTAAAGGCTGTCATTTGCACCCACGCGCACGCAGACCATATTGGCGGCGCCGCTTGGCTAAAGGAAAACGCCGGCTGCCAAATTTGGGCCAGCCAGGCCGAAAAGTCTTGCGCCGAAACTCCGCAAATCCAAGCGCAGTCTTTTTACGGGGCCTTTCCCTTGCCGGAATTGGACGTGCCATACTTTCACGCGCCGCAGTGCTTTGTTGACCAAACGATTGAAGGCGGACAAAAAATAAAATGCGGCGATTTTGAATTTGAATTTGTTCCGCTGCCAGGACACAGCTTTGACATGCTTGGCGTTTTGGCAACCGCTTTGGACAAAAAAAAAGTTTTTTACGCCGGCGACGGAATCTTTGGCCGGACGATGCTAAAGCGCTTTTGGACGCCCTTTGTGGTGGACGTAAAGTCCTTTAAGGAATCGCTTTTAAAAATCGCAAAAATTGACGCAGACTTTTTTGTTCCCAGCCACGGAGACGTTTACGACGAGGTGGACGAGCTTTCTGAGCTTAACTTGATTTCAACGATTTCTAACGAGCGGCTTATAGAGGAAATTTTAGTCCAGCCAAAGACGCACGAGGAGCTTCTAAAGGCCTTTGCCGACAAAAGCGACATGACATTGCGGCTAAGCCAGTTTATGCTTATCGGAAGCTCGCTGCGCTCGTATTTGACTTACCTTTACAAGGGAGGCCGCGTCCGCTGGTTTTTTGAAGACAACAAAATGTACTGGCAAAAAGCCGGGGTCTAAAGCGCGTCTCAGGCGGACCAGCCGTCAGCGATGGCGATGCCCGCGCTGCAGCCCAAACGGTTGGCTCCGGCCTCTATCAAGGCGCGGGCCGCGGCTGCGTCTCGGATTCCGCCGCTGGCTTTTACGCCCATGTCGCGCCCGACTGTTTTTCGCATAAGCTGGACATGGCGGACTTGCGCTCCGTTTGGAAGGGGATTGCCGCTTGAGTCTTTTGGCGTTCCAAAACCGGTTGAGGTTTTTACAAAGTCCGCGCCGGCTTTTTTGGCGGCTAAGCATGCGCCCTCTATTTCTTGGTCGGTCAAGTAGCAGGTTTCCACGATGACCTTTACAAGCGCCTTTTTGCCTTTTTGGGCGGCGGCTTCCTTTACGGACTGGACAACGGCCGCGATGTCTTCTTGGACAAGGTCAAAGCGGCCTTCTTTTGCCGCTCCGATATTAATCACCATGTCGATTTCGCCGGCGCCGTCAAGGACGGCCTCCTTTGCGGCAAGCGCCTTTATTTTGCTTTTTTCCGCTCCCAAAGGAAAGCCGATTACTGTACAAACGGCTGGCGTTTTTCCCTCAAGCTGCTTGGCGGCAAGGGAAACCCAAACAGGGTTTACGCAAACGGACGCAAAGGAGCGCTCGGCCGCCTCCGCGCAAAGCTTAAGAATTTGAGCCTTTGTCGCCGTGGCGGCCAAAAGCGTATGGTCGATCATTTTGCAAACTTCTTCTTTTGTCATGGCGAAATACTAGCATTTTTTTGCCTTTTTTGCTAGCGTCGCATGGCCCGTTGCAGAATTATTTTCTTGACAAAATAAAAAATTATGTTATAATTGGAAACGCGTTGAAGTAAAAAAACATTGGAAAAGTTTATGGCCTTAAATTTTAAAGACGTTGTGGAAGAAAAGCAAATTCCAGACGGATTTATAAAAGTTACCGACAGACCCATTCAAGGGCTTTCGTCCGAACAAAAGGCAATCCTCAATAGGCGCGGCAACGTTTTTTTTAACAACGGAGACATCGAAAGCGCTAGGCGCGTTTATTTGACAACCGGATATTCCGACGGATTGATTCGCGTTGGCGATGAATACGCCAAAAAAAAGCAAACGCTTAAGGCGCTTAAAATGTATACGCTTGCGCATAATACCAGCAAAGTTGGGCCGATTTACGAAAAAATCGCTGCGACAATTGGAAGTCTATTAAAAGACGATCAAAACAATGGCGAGCAGTAGCCAAAAGCCTTGGGCGTTGGAGCTGTTCCACAGGAGTTAAAAAATGAGCGACATCGGACAGAATTCTTTTGATGAGTATCCAGAGATTAAAATCGATGGAAAGAACAACGAAATCGCGGAACTTTCAAAGCGCGGATACCAGCTTCTAAAAGAAGGCGAGATAGACCAGGCCAAAGCCGAGTTCAAAAAAATCCTTGAGATTGAAAACAACAACAATTACGCGCTTGTAGGCTTGGGCGACAGCGAAAGAAAGCTTAACCATTTTAACGACGCCATCGACTATTACACAAAGTGCCTTTCATTTTATCCTGGAAACAACTACGCGCTTTTTGGCTTGGCCGACTGTTACAAGACCTTGAACCAATTCCACAAGGCGATTGACATTTGGGAACAGTACTTGGTCCACGACGACAGAAACATCACTGTCTTGACCCGCGTGGCTGACGCTTATAGAAAAATCCGCGACTTTAAAAAGAGCAAGCAGCTTTATCTTAAAGTTTTGGACATGGAAGAAAACAATCCCTACGCCTTGATCGGTTTGGGCCACTTGCACTATGACTTTAAGGAATACACGGACGCTCTTTTCTACTGGACGAGAATGCTTGAGCTTAACGAGAACCAGGTTGACATCCGCGTTTTGACCAGCATCGGAAACTGCCACAGAAAGCTAAAGAGCTTTGAAAAAGGCGTTCCGTTTTTTGAAAGGGCGCTTAGCCTTGATCCAAAAAACTTTTACGCGCTTTTTGGCCTTGCCGACTGCTACCGCGGAATGAACCAACAGTTCCGCTCAATTGAATATTGGAACAAGATTTTGGACATGGATCCAAACAACAAGGTTATCCTTACACGCGCGGGCGACGCTTACCGCAATTCAGGCGACTACCGCACCGCCGAAATGTATTACAACAAGGCGATGAACATCGACTTTGACATTTACGCCGCGCTTGGCCTGGCCCTTATTTGCAAGGGCGAGGGCCGCTACGAGGAAAGCGCCGAGCGTCTTGGAGCCTTGATTAAAAACGATCCCAAAAATTACCGCCTTTACATCGACTTGGCCGACAGCTACACAAAGATGAACCAAAAGAAAAAGGCGATAGAAACCCTTGAGTCTTTCCAAAAGTTTGGCATTAGAAGCCAAGCGATTAACGAAACTTTGGACCGCCTTAAGAAGAGCGTTTGACAAGCCGAAAGTCGCCCGATGGAAAAAATCGCTTTGGCCGGACTTTTGCCGGACGAAATTTCCTCACAGTTAAACCTTGCGCCCGCCTTTAGGGGAAAGCAAATCTTTAAATGGATTTCGCTTGGAGCGGAATCATTTGACGCTATGACAAACCTTTCCAAGGACTTGCGCTCGTCGCTGGAAGAAAAGGCCGTCTTGCGCTCTTCTTGCGTGAAGCAGGTTTTTAAAGACTCCGACGGAACGGTAAAGCTGCAAATAAAAACTTTTGACGGCCTTTTAATCGAAACGGTTTTGCTTACCGACATCGAAGGGCGAAAGACCGCCTGCGTTTCTTGCCAGGCCGGCTGCGCGATGGCTTGCGCTTTTTGCCAAACAGGCCATTTGGGCTTTGCCCGCAATTTGACCGCGGCCGAAATCGTCGAGCAGTTTTTGTTTTTGGAAAAGGAATGCGGCGAGCTGCAAAACATTGTATTTATGGGAATGGGCGAGCCGATGCTTAACCTTGAATCGATAAGAAAGGCCGTCGCCGTTTTGACAAACAAAGAAGGCCGCGCGCTTGGAACAAAAAGAATAACGCTTTCCACTTGCGGAATAATAAAAGGCATTTACGACCTGGCCGACAACGGCCCAAAGATTCGCCTGGCCCTAAGCCTTACGACCGCCGACCCGGACTTGCGCGCGGCCCTTATGCCGGTCACAAAAACGAATCCCTTGCCGGAAGTCCGAAAGGCGATTGACTACTACGCCCAAAAATCGGGCCGCCGCGTGACGCTTGAAGCCGCGCTTTTGGCCGACCAAAACACCGGGCCGGACAGCGCCCGCCGCATGGTGGAATTTGCCCGCGGCATTGACGTGAACATAAACCTTATTCCTTGGAATCCGATAGAAGCGCTTCCCTTTAAAGAGCCGTCGCAAAAAGAGTGCGAGGATTTTGTTAACGCCTTGGAGGCCGCAGGCCTTAACGTGACCCTGCGCCGCCGCCGCGGGGCCGGAATCAAGGGCGCCTGCGGACAGCTGGGCAGTACAAAATTTTCAAAAGAATAAAAATCGCTTGCAAAACAAAAAAGTTTCGCAAGGCCAAAAAGCGGCGGCGCTAGTTAAAGACCGCGCAAACTTCCTTTACCGCGTCCAAAAGCGCCTGCATTCCCGCCTGCGTGGTCTTTGGCCCAAAGCTAAAGCGGACTGACGTTTCCCTTTGCGCCGCCGGAACTCCCATCGCTTCCAATATCGGCCGCGAGGCTTTTTTTGACGAGCAGGCGCTTCCTGTTGAAACGCAAATGCCTTTCGCGTCAAGCGCGCGGAGCATAACCTGGCCCGGAATTTTGTTAAAGCTTGCCTGAACGACCCAAGGAGAAAAACCATCCTGGCTGGGACTGCCTGGCTGACCAAGAAGGCTGCCGTTGTCGTCAGCGCCGAAAGCGCCGCCGCAATCGCGTTCCTGACTAAGAACGCCGCGCGCTTTCGGGATTATTTCGCAGCCTTTTATCGAAAGCAAGCCCTTTATAAAAGAGGCCGTCCATTCTTTTTGTTCCTCAAAGCGCGCGGCGCTTTTTGGCTTGCCGCCGTTTTTGGCTTCGGCGACAGGCGCGGTAATCGCGTGGCGCTCAAGGCATTTTGCGAAGGCGATGGCGCCAAAAAGGTTTTCGGTTCCGCTGCGGACGCCTCCTTCTTGCCCGCCGCCGCGCAAAAATATTTCCTCTTCTTTTTTAAGGTAAAGAATGCCGATGCCGCGCGGGCCGCAAATTTTATGGGCGCTAAAGGCCGCCGAGTCAAGCCCGGGCTCGTTCAAAAAGTCGATTGGGACTTTTCCAAGGGCTTGCACGCAGTCAACGTGGAAGCGCGGCTTTCGCTTTCCTTTATAGGCTTGTTCAAGCGCGGCGGCGATTTTTTGGATTGGTTGGACCGCGCCGGTTTCGTTGTTGACCGCCATTACGGACACGAAAAGGGTCTTTGCGTCAACTGTTTGCAAGACCGCCTCTGGCGTGACAAAGCCGTTTTTGTCGGATGGAATCAAGCGGCATTCGATTCCGACTTTCTTCAGCTCCTCGGCCATTTCGCGCAGGGCCGGGTGCTCGATTGAGCTTACGGCGACGTTTCCTTTTTCGGGCCGGTTGAGTATGGCGAGCAGGGGAATGTGGTCGCTTTCGGTTCCGCCGGAAGTGAAGAAAATTTGCTTGGCCTGGACGCCCAAGACGGCCGCGCAGTCCGAGCGCGCTTTTTCCAACGCGGCGCGAGCTTCTTTTCCTGCCGCATGAACGCTTGAAGGGTTGGCCCAAGCCGCCAAGGATTCCTTTAGCGCTTCTTGCAAAATGTCTTGGTCGGGAATGGCCGTCGCGGCCCAGTCAAAGTAAAGTTCTGGATTCACAGGCATTTTAAGATATCCTTGTCGGAGACTTCCGTTATTACTGTATCGCAAAGGCCGCTTTGCAAAATAACGCGGATTTTGCTTGAAGAATTTTTTTTGTCCAGCCGCATAGCTTTAAGCAATTCTTTTTCGCCGCCCGGCTGACAAAAGCATTTTGCCTTGGCTCCAGTTTCCCAGCCAAAATATTTTAAAAGCTCAAAGACCTTTTCCTTGTATTCTTTTGAACAAAGGCCAATGTTAAGGCTAAGTTCCAGCGCGCGGCCTATTCCCCAAGCCACAGCGTCGCCGTGGGGAATTTTTCCCAGCCCCGCGCAAGTTTCAAGCGCGTGTCCAAAGGTGTGGCCAAGGTTAAGCTGCATTCTTACGTTTTTTTCGGTCATGTCCTTTTGGACCACGCGCGCCTTGGCCTTGGCGCAGGCCTGAATCATTTTAAATACAAAGTTTGGGTCGCGCGCCTTGATTTTTTCCTTGTTCTTTTTTATTTGATTGAACATCGCCTTGTCGTAAAGGAGCGCGGTCTTAAAGGCTTCGGCAAAGCCAGAGCGGTATTCGCGCTCGTTAAGGCTTTGGACAAAATCCGGGTAGACGTAAAGCGCTCGGGCGGGATAAAAGGCGCCGATCATGTTTTTGTAGTCGTCAAAGTCGCATCCGGTCTTTCCGCCCATCGCGGCGTCAACCATCGCAAGCAAAGTTGTCGGAACGAATTCGCAAACCGCGCCGCGCTTATAAAGCGAAGCGGCAAAGGCCGTCATGTCGGTAAGAACGCCGCCGCCGATGGCGCAAAAAACGTCTTTTCGTGTAAAGGAACGGTCCAGAGCGGCCTCTACGATTTGGAGGACGGTCTTTATTGTCTTGTATTTTTCTCCAGCCCTAAGAATTATGAGCGCGTCGTTTTTGGCCTTGCCAAGTCCGTCGTAAACGCCGGGCTTTAAGGCGGCGGCTTTTTGGTCTTGAGCGCTTTTTGCGGCGAACAGGGCCGTAAATTTTTCTAGGCAGGGAAGGGCGGCCACATTTGTGTCAATTACAAAAAGGCGCCTTCCGCTCGTGTTGTCGGACGCTTCCGTGGAAAAGAAAAGCTTTTTTAAGTCGGGCGTTCCCTCAAAAAAGAAAATCTCGCTTTTTGGAGTGGCGATAAATTGTTTTTGGTAATTTATGGTGAACAAGTCATTTTGCATAAAAGAAATTATACCGCGCTTTCAGCGGTTTTTCTAGCGCCAATTTTAGCTCCGCTTCCCCGATGAAAACTTCCGTCCGGGCCCTTTCTAAATTTTCTATACAGATGTTTTGTTGCCAGTAAAATTCTGCTTGAAAAACTTGTAAAATTCCGCTAAAATCAAGACGGATTTTTTATGAAACTTTTTGGCGTTGACAAAGTCTTTAAGAATCTTGCGGAATTTCAAACGCGGCATAGAAAAAAGATTCTTGCGATTTTTCTTTTTTTGGACATCTTATCGCTCTTAGGCCTTGGAAAAATCGTCGTCAGCGCTGATGTCCAGGCCTCGAAACCGAACGAAAAAACTTTAAAGGCGGAAGAAAAGTTTTTTAAAACTTTTCCAAATGAATCCATTTATGTCTTGGTTTCTTCCGACGACGTTTTCAGTCCGCAAACCTTAAAGGTCATAGACAAACTTGGCCGAAGGCTGGAAACGGAAGTTCCCACCGCCTCTTCCGTTTATTCCCTTTTGACAATGACGGTTCCTGTAGGAAGCGAAGACGGAATAGAAATAAAGAATCCCTTTGACGGAAAAATTCCTGACGACCCTAAAAAATTAAAGGAGATAAAAGATTTCTTTTTAAGCCGAGAGTCCTTGGTCAATGTTTTTGTTTCCGCCGACGCTACGGAAACTTGGCTGATTCTTCCCCTTCCCAGAGTGAAAGACGACAGGTCTTTTAGAAACCAAAGAAGTCGCGCCGCGCAAAAGATTATTCAAGAAGTGTCCAAAGAATGCCAGGGCGTTTGCAGTCTTAATCCTGTGGGCTGGGATTATTCCGCCACGGAAGCCAGCGATTACGCGATTCGCGAG
>ODAI013034079.1_pt1 | contig 10934 bp, 18 predicted proteins | sample 1539321 | NCBI WGS metagenome assembly ODAI01 (sample SAMN02144231, study PRJEB22623) | gut metagenome | biome: sheep rumen | host: Ovis aries | place: New Zealand | reverse complement strand
TGAGTGAACGGATCTTGGACTTTACCTGATCGACTGCTCCCATTGTTCTCCCTTTCTCTTGGGACTTACACTTGGTGTGAAGTATAGCTATTCGCTTACTTCATATCCCTGGGCTTCGTCCATTTCTCGCTGGAAGGTAGCACTCAACTTCTGTGCGCCCACTAGCTTTGCGTCCTCGTTAGCGTCTCCGTAGATATCAAGTGTCATAGACCTGGAAGCGTGTCCCATCATAAGGGCGAGGGAAGCTATGTCCATCTCACTTCTGATACCCACCGCCCCTAGATTATGCCTTAGTCCGTGTGATATGACGTGCTTACCATAAGCGTCCTCCAGTCCGTGCCTTTTAACAAACCTTGAGAAGTTGCCTGAGAAGGTGCTTAGGTGCATGTAGTTGTCCTTGTCCCCGCACACATACCACTCTCTCTTGGGTTGCTTTGCTAGGTAGACTTCCTCTAGTACCTCTTGGAGTTGCGGGATCATGGGGAAGGTGCGGAAGGAGCTGTTGTTCTTGGGTGTCTTGGTGTAGTTGCCGCCTTTCATGTTTCCAATAGCGGAAGAGACTGTTAGTGTCCCTCCCTCAAAGTCCACGTCGTTCCAACGTAGCGCACATATCTCCTGTCTCCTTAGTCCTCCGTAGAAGGCTAGGAAGATTGCGGGGTACATCTTGTCTTCTGGGACGTAATCCTCGTGAACTGCTGTTACTAGTTCGTCCATTTGTTCTTTGATTAAGTGAGTCTTCCTCTTGCTGTTAGGCTTGGAGAACTTCACTTGCTTGAAGGGGTTGAAGAATATCTCTCCTATCGTCTGGTAGTAGGAATAGACTCTGCTTACCATAGAGACGTTTAGGTAGATGTACTGCTGTGAGAGTCCCTCTTGTGAGAGTTTGGTTATCCAGTCCGCTATAGCTACCCTATCAAGCTCCAAGAAGAGTATGTCCCCTATGTAGGGGTATACCCTCTTAGCAGACTGTGCGCTATATGTTCTTGCGGTACTCTTCTCAATAATCCCCATAGCAACTTGGAACTGTAGGTACTGCTCACACACTTCCTGCACCGTCTGCCTGTCCCTCTTCTTTGAGGGAGTGGAAGGGACTATTTGGGAGGTCTTGTTCATCTCGTCTTGCCACTCCCGCGCTATCCTCTCCGCTTCCTTCTTGCCTTTGGCCTCTGGAAGCATTTTGGAAATTTCCTTCCACTTCCCCGTGGGATCCTTATACTTGAGTCGTGCTTGCCAGGGCTTACCCTTACGGTTCTTGAGTTGGTGAACACTCGCAGATGTGTACTTCATTTACACCCTCCTTGCACTTGGTTCTTTCCCAAGACAAGTATAGGAGAAATCTGAAATGAAAATGCGGAACAATTTACGGAATATCGCTCATAGAATTGGTATATCCGCTGGTAGATTGCTTAACCATAGTATGGACTGGGACTACTATATATAACTATCTTCACATCATTTCCGCAGGTAATGGGCTTGCTTACTTTCTATAAAACCCTATTTCCCGATTATATTTGCGGAACAAATGCGGAACGTTCCCTAATCGATGATATACGTGATGGTTAGACACAACTCCGCACTCGTGGCAATTGAAGAGCTGGAAGAGTTGCGGATTGTCACCACTCCTGCGGTGGTTATACGTGCATAGCTACCCGCGTGTGCGCCTGTGGAGCCGATAGCCCCATATACGTTTGTGGTGGGTCGATACCCGCTTGGGACTGTCGCTATTGTCCCAGATGTACTGCCACTGGAGAGGGCGGAAGCAAGCTTAATACCGCCTAATGTGATTTGCACTACCTTTCCATACTTACGAACCGCGTTAACTGAGATGGTGCTTGCGGCGCTTCCCCTCGTCGCTGTGGTTGAAGAGACGGAAGGCGCTATTGAGGTTACGTTCACACCGTTCACCGTCCCGCACGTTAGGTTTCCGTTCCAATCGACTGCTAATGCGTTGGATCTGGAGGTATCGGAGCTTCCGTTACCAACTATCAATGCGTAGCTATCGTTGGTGTCCTCCGTGTTGTACTTGCCTAATACTGTCTGGTATTGGCTGGAAGCTAACGTCCCCTTGTTGGCTGCTAACGCATAAGCCCCTGTGGAAGTACCTCCGAACTGATAGGTAGGTGCATTGGCTGAGATAGTCCAAGAGACAGAAGAGGTGTAGAAGTAGTGACGTGTCTGTATCTCTATAGGTGCCTTTGCGGTGATAGTCAACTCCCACCCCTCCGCGTTGGAAGCAACGTCCGCTGTGTAGAGATTCGTGTCTAGGACTGTACCGTAGGTGGTTGTTGTCGCTGTGTTGTATGAGGTTACTGTAGAGATAGCAACGTAGATGTTTCCGTTAACTAGGTCTGGTGTGCCGATAAAGGTAAAGGTCTTGGAGTCACCTTCCTCAATAATGGTGTTGGGTATTCCTTGGGTTACCACGTTGGAGTCCACTACGTTGCCTGTGGCGATTAGTCCTACGTTGTGTCCGTAGGAGTCTGAGAAGGAAATACCTCCTTCTGATATGGAGACGTTAGAAGAGTTGAGTCTTCCTATCCTCGCTTGGTTGCTGGAGAAGAGTGAGACTATGTTGGTGTCCGCGTTGCCTTCTCCATCGTAAATAGCTATACCGTTCGTTAGTACTGCCATTAGGTTAGTTAGCCCCTTGCGAAAAAGCATTCCAAGGGAGTTCCATAGGCTGTTAGATCCGCTGTGGTAGTTCTCACTACTTGAATCGTTTCAATCTTCCTGGGACACTTGCGTTATGTGTGCGCCGCTGTCCGTACCTTCTGTACTAAATCAAAAGTGTTGTCCCGTGGCCTGTGCCACTTCCTGTGCTTCCTGTGCCATTGTCTCCGCGTTGTCTATCATTGCCTGTTGAGAGTCACCGCTACCAACAGTGCCAATAACCGTGGGTTCACCGTTGACTAGCGCTATCATGACTCTCTCTCCCTGCTTCACCGCACCTATGGTGGGGAGAGTCTCTACGTTTGTTATGAGGGGTACCTCTTCCTCTTCCTCTGCCACTGTCGCGGGTTCATTAAGTTCTATATCTTCAACCTCGGAGATAACGTCTGTGGAGTCTGGTTCTATTAGCCCACCAAAGTCCATTGTTATCGGTGAAGTGTCCCCTCCTGCATCCCCTGTGTCCTGGTCTTCCGTGGGTATGGTGGGATCATCGTCCGGTGATTCTATAACGTCCGTCTCCGTTAGGTCATTAATCACTTCATCGTCTGTGGGGAAGACTTCCTCTATGATTCCTAAGACTTCTTCTTCCATGCTATGAGTCCTCCTCTACTGCATCATCGTCCGCACTCTCCCAGTAGACGGTATCAAATTCCTCGTCTTCCTCCTCGTCTTCCTCTGAGATAGTGTTTACATCATCGTCCTCCCCTCCAAGGGTGAGGTAGGTGTAGGAGTCCAAGTCTTCATCCTTCTCGTCTAGAATAGGTGCGTCTAGTTGAACCTGGACTTCTCCGTTTGCGGAGTCCGATACCGCGACTCCGTAGATGATCTGGGTGGTTGTCGCGGTATCGTCTCTCGTCTCGCTGCCTTGGAAGAGGATTGACGCTAGTTCCTCTAGTGCCATATCTAAACCTTCCTTATCTTCACATGCATCTTCGCACCAACCTCTAGTGAGAGGTCGATGTTGGATACAAGTCCTTTAATTGAGAAGTTGTCGTATCTGAGTTCTATTACCTCCCCTATCTCTATTGGCTGGTAGTAGGTGTCGAACTCGTAGTAGATAATCTTTGAGTTGTTCTGGGATAGTAGGGACTTTGCCTTCTTGTTTAGGTAGTCCTGGAATGGCTTCCCGCAATTGGTGAGCTTGTAGTACTTGGTTATCCACCTACCCGTCTTCTGGTAGCTGCGGGGTTCCGTTGCTGCCAATGCCGCCTTACCTATGTACTGTGTGGTTGTGTTCCCGCTTTGGAGGTCGAAGACGCATACAACTCTGTTGGGTATCTCCTTGATTGAGTTGGAAATGTCAAGTCCTGGGAGGATAACGCTTCTCTTGTTAGCCACAATCGTATGGGTTATTGACTTCTTCTTGTCTGCGGGTTTCTTATAGGGTTTAAGTACCGTGTGTCCGTGCGTGGAAACACCTATCTCCGCATTTGCTGATTCCGCTATCTTCTGGAGTATTGACATAGGAGTTACGCCTACGTCGAAAACCGTTGTCTTAGTGAGCTTGGAGTCCTTCACCCCATCTATCTTTGGGAAACCTCCCAAGGACTTGAATACGTCCTTGTAGCACGTGGAGATTAGCTTGTTCTTGCTTAGGGTTCACTTCTGTACCGTCATATCATCCAAGTGTCTAGCTAGGGTGCTACGGAGGTCTATTGTGCCTTTGTACATGCCGTTCTCATAGTGTAGATTTGCCGTGAAGTAGAAGGTACCCAACTCTATCCTCTTGGACTCTCCCAAGAGAGAAGGACAGTACCATATGCGTATGAGGTACTCGTCCTCCTGCATGGAGGAAGGTGCGTCTATAACGTCTAGGGTGCCGCTTACCTTGAGATCTGAGTAGTAGGAGAAGGTGAGTGTCCCGCCTATGACGGAACACTCTAACTTCCCTAGCGTCGTGTCTATGTTCGTGCATGAGACTTTCTCAAACTCAAAGGTGTCAATGCGCCCCGACTGATTCCAGTCCCAGGCCATTTAGATCACCTCCACCATTGATACGTTCACGTTGTAGAGGTCGTTGCCCTCGTTGTTTATCTTTACGTCCCTTACTCCCACTTTGTACATGTCTCCCCTGTTGTTGCGGAAGTAGTAGACTCCCTGGTTGTTGCGTAGGGTGTCCCAGGCTTGCTTACGTCCGTAGTCCCCTCCGTATAGTCCAGGCTTGTCCACTATGAGGGTGGTGAAGGATATGTCCGTTACCTCCCCGCTTCCGTAGAAGATCACGCTTTTCTCTCTTCCGTGCGGGAGTGCCGTCTCTGATACTGCGGAGCTGGAGAACTCGTATTTGGGGTTCCCCCACGCTACCCCGCATACGCTGGGGTTGTCCTCCTTGTTGAGCCTGTACCCCTTTGCGGTTGGTAGTATGTCGCTGATAGTCTCCACGTCCTTGAAGTCCTCCGCGTCCTCTTCCTTCACCGTCACGCCTAGCGTTAGCCCTATCGGTGGGAGGAAGTTGAAGGTGCTTGTGCCTGTGAGGTCTACGGACTGTGAGAAGGGTGATAGTGAGTATCCCTTGCCGTTGTAGGTGTAGGATACGTTGCACCCTATGTTGGCTAGTGTCACTGAGTCGTTGTTCGTCGCTGTGACCTGGAGAAGCCCTGTCTCTTCCGTCCACGTGTAGGCGGTGGTAACGTCTATGTCCCTGCGCGGGTCTGTGACTGTGCCTACTGAGAATCGCGTCTCCGCACCGTCACCTGTAATGAAGCGTATGTCCGTGGTGAGAGTCTCGCTTGCCGCCACGCTTCTCTTGAGACGTGATAGGGGTATCTTCACTAGTCCAGGCTCGTAGCCTGTGCGGGGCTGCGGTGTGGTGTTGTTGGTGAGGTATGCCCTCTCCAGTGTCCCATTGAATGACTTGGTGAGAAGCTCGCGTCCGCTGCTATCCTTTATGGAGTTGATTGCTATCTTCTGGGTTCTGTCCCATATGTAGTTGAACTTGAGCTTCAAACCTCCGTCTGACGCGGTTACTAGTGTCTCATCCTCAACCGCTGCGCGTTTGTACACAACTAGCGTTGCTTCCGTCCAACTTCCGTGTCTCGCCTGGGCTTTGTTGAAGGTGCGTATGCGGAACTTGAATTCCCTTGCGTCGTATGTCGCTGGGATCATGTAGTTGGTGAAGGTGTAGAAGGTTAGGTATGTCGCGTTCTTGTTTACACCCTTGTTAGCCTTCATCCACCTGTCCACTGGGCTTGCGGTGTTGGTGGTGTCTATGGGTATGCCTGTAACAGCTACCGCGTTCTTCCACGCACCCCAATTCGTTCACTGTGCGCCTTTCTGCTTCGCTACTGTGTTCGTGTATCTGCTTCTCTGCGCGTACTGGATCTGGAAGGGGTAGGTCTTCGCGTTCTGCTTGAATCCAACCTTTATTGAGAACTTGCCGTTCTCCCCCGTGTATATCTTAGTAGCCATGTTCTTACCCGCTGCGGTGCAAAAGGCTATCTTGGAGACTGTTGGAAGTTTGCTGTTTAGCTTGCTGCTGGTTACCGTTGCCATTACATCATCCCCTTTCTAGCCATTAGCGTCATGAGTTCCACGAACTTATTCTCTATCGCCTTGTCGTTGTTAATCTGCGTGCCGTTTATATATATGTTGTAGTTGCTCCCTGCGGTAGCTAGTGCGGCGCTACCTGTGGTAGTAACCGTTAGGTCTGTTCCTTGTATCGTGCTTGCCACTCCCTGTAGCTGTCTGCGGAGGGCTGGTAGGGCGTTGTCTATACCCTGCATCAAACCTTCCATGATTCACTCTCCGTTGGGAGTAAGGAGCTTGAGGTCGTACTCCTTTGGACCTTTGTGTTCCGCTATCCAGCTTCCCATGCCGCTTACCTTGTCCTGGATTCACTGTCACCCTGCGGTGATGCCATTTAACAAGCCTTCCATGAGGTTCTTACCCGCGTTGTATAGAAGGCTTCCAAGGTTCCCTAGTGCGGAGGATATCTTTCCTGGGACTGTCTTTATGTAGTTGACAACGTTGTTGAATCCTGCGGATACCGCGTTTACCATATCCCGCATTTTTGGATTGATTAAGTACACTATCTGCAAGAATAGGTTGAGTACCGCTGATAGGATCTGCGGTGCTGCCTGTCATAGCCCCTGTAGAATCGCTAGGAATAGCTGCGCCGCACCCTTTAGCATTGCGGGTATTAGCGTGGGTAGTGAGTTGATGATTGCCGCTATCGCTGTGCCCACTCCGCTAATTAGGAGTGGAGTTAGCTGGAGTATCGCGTTTCATATGTCGTTGAAGATAGTTCCCACGAACTCCACTACCTCTGGAGGTACTCCCTGTGAGCCAAGGAGGGAGGATAACAGCGTGGTGGTTGACTGTAGTATGGAGCTGATTAGCCCCTGTAGTGCTGGTAGGATCTGCGGAAGGAGTTCCCTTATCTTTGCCGTTATCATCGGTACTACCTCTGGTATCGCGTTAGCTATGTTCTCGAGGACTGGCATGAGGTTCTCCACTACGTTCCCTGCGGAGTCGAAGAGTCCCTCTATCGCCGCACCCATGTCCTTTGAGGGGTCTGCTAGTGCGCCTAGGAAGTTCTCGTATGCCGCCTTGGTTGATGCTATGGAGCCTGAGATAGTCTTAGAAGCTTCCGCTGCCGCGTTACCCGCTATTCCTTGTTCCTCTTGGATCACGTGTATAGCGCTATATACGTCGTTTAGGTTTGATATGTCGTAGTGGACTCCCGTTAGTTGTTCCGCGTCTGCTAGGAGTCTTTCCATTTCCTGCTGGCTACCTCTATAGCCGAGGCGAAGGTTGTCAAGCATGTTGTACTGTCCTTTGGCAAAACCTTGGTAGGCATTCTGGATTGATTCCATGTCGGATCCGAAGACGGAAGCGTTGTCTGCCATGTCCTGTAGGGCTGCGTCCGCTGCTTCCGCTGCCGCTGCTGTGTCCCCTCCAAGAGAGGAAATGAGAGACGCGGAGAAGCTCGTAACTGTTGACATATAGTCGTTTGCGGATAAGCCTACTGTGGAGAAGGCGTTCTGTGCGTTCTGCATCACCGTCTGTGCTGCATCGTCCCCAAAGAGTTTGGTTATGCCGCCTTCCAGTTGCTCCATGTCCGCATAGGTGTCCCCCGCCCCTTTAGCCATTGCCGCGAATGCGGTTGCTGTAGCTGCACCTGCCGCTACTAGTGTTTTAGCTGCTATCTCTCCTAGTTTGATAAGAGCCTGTCCCGCAACCTGTGCCGCGTTCTTTAACGCTATCGCTAACTTTGCTTTGAAGGAGTCCGCACCTGTGGCTGCGGATGCTAGTCCGCTTTCAAACTCCTTCTCGCCTTTTAACTCTATGTGTGCTTGAAGAGTGCCTAAGTCTAACAACTTTACACCCCCTTATTGTTTAGGTTGTTGAATCGTCTAATCGCTGAGTAGTCTGGTTCCTCCTGCGTGAACCTCCAACAATCCTTGAGGTATGCCTTACCCTCGTCCGTCTCCCGCAACTTCATTACTAGTGCGTCTCTTAGGAGCCGGTTCCATGTGAGGGTGTCAAGTTCCATCTGCTTGTCTATCGGTAGGCCATACCTCTCGTAAATGAGTGAGTATCCGTCCAAACCAACCTGTAGGTAGGGTTCTACGCTTCCGCTACTGGTTGGTCTTGAGGGAAATTTACCTCTTCCTCAACCTCCTTCTGCCAGTAGGTGAAGTAGTCCTGGATAACGTAGGCAACTACTTGGAAGTCGTAGTTGTCGCGTAGTTCCTCTGCCGTGAAGGTGCGTCCTTCCTCGTTGCGGTTGAGTATGCGGGTGAAGAGGTTGGAGAAGGCTGCGAGTATTTGTAGCTCGTTGTTCTCCCTCTCCCGCATGTCTCGTAGGTTGATTATCGTCTCATACATTGCCTGTGTGGGTCGTTTTAGGTTGAGTGTGTCTCCGTCCAATAGTCGGATCTCGTAGTGTCGGTTCATTGGAGTTAGGTCTAGCATTTTCATTTCCCCTCTCTAAAAGAAAAAGGGGAAGGAGTTATCCTTCCCCATTGTTGTTAAGGTGTGACGGTAGCTGTACCGCTTTTGATTTCTGCTAAAACCCCGCCTGTCATAGCTGAGCATGTGAAGGTGGGTTCAAAAGTAACTGCATCGTCTGCGGAGAAGGTTAGTTCAAAACCGTCTGTGTTCTTGCCGATGATGGTTACGCGGAGTGGTTCTGTCTTGTGCTTGAAGCGGACAACGTATTTCTTGTTATCGTCGTTGGATACACCGCCGATTTTAACTGTGGTGATGCCATTGGATGTGGTGACTTTGCCTGTGGGGCAGATCTTAACAATGTCCGCTGGTGTCCCCATGAAGGCGCCGCATTTGAAGGTGGCTTTGTCGGTGCTAAGGAAGGACTCCTTAACGTCACCGTTATCGTCCTCAATCTCCGTGTATTCTGTCTCGTAGGAGAGTGTGGCTCCACCTTTGGTGTATCCGAATTGGTTTGCGGTTGTCTCAATAGCTGAATCTTCTGGGATGGTGTCGTTTGCGTATTCAACAATGTAGATACGTCCGCTACCTAAAGTAATGTCGTTAGTTGCCATTAATTAAACTCCTAACTCTTTGTGGTTACGTCGTAGTAGGTCATGAGTTGCGGAAGCCCTGTGAGTTCGTCCTCTATGGTTCCCCCTCCATTGACCTGGATGGAGAGGGACGATAGCTTCTCTTCCGCACCCAAGGTAACAAGTGCGTCCGCTATCGCTTCCTCTATGTCTATGGCTTCCTCTAGCGTCTCTGCGGTTATGCGGAGCTGGTATCTCCAAGACTCCACTACCGCGTTATCTCCCTGCCTGTAGGCCAGGTAGGTGACGCAAGGGAGGTTGTAAGTGCTGCGAGAGGAAAAGGCCAGGGGTGTTATCCCCGTGGCCTGTTCTATCGCGTCGTTCATGTCTCTTATGATGTTCATTATATTAACCCCTCAAAACACTCTCGTATCTTGGTTGTGTTCTGTTGTAGCGCGGGTTCCATGTATGGACGTGCCTTCATGCCCACTGTCGTTGCGTACTGGGTTCTTCCGTCCTTGTAGTAGGGGTAGGTTCATGGATCGTCCCTACCCCCTCCCTTAGTGGCGTATATGCCTGTGCCTACCTCCACGTAGGGTGCGTAGACTAGGTTGGAGTAGACTATCCCCTCCGTGCCATTGGGGGAAACTTGGAAGTCTATTGACCTGCGGAGCTCGCCTGTCTTGTGCGGTGCGTTCTTCACCGCGTCGTTACGCACGATAGCGCAAGCCTTGGTCATTGCCTGTTCTAACATAGTGGGCATTCTCTTCTGGAGTGCGCGGAGGTTCTGTGAAACCTCGTTATCCATCTCATACCCCCTTGAGGAAGAGTACGCTGTCCCCCATTCTGTTCACGGTTACGGACTCAACAATCAATTCCCCCGCTATCCTGCTTCCCTTTGTTACTGTGTTCTGCGTGTATCCCACGAAAGATTGAGAGGATAGCTTTAGGTCGTTGGAGTCGTAGTCCGTCCACTGTTGGGGGACTATGTAGGCTCGTATGGTTCCCGCGTCCTCATACGTGACGTGCGTGTGGTTATATGCGTCCGTCTCGTAGACTGGCGTTTCAAGTGAGTACTCTTCCATTCTTCCGTAGAACATTAGAGTACCCGCATTCTCTTGTGTCGCTTGAGTCTCTTGTAGACCTGGGGATTGTAGTCCTGCGCGTAGGCCAGTGTGCTACCTCCCGCACTCTCCGTAAGGTAGCCCTCCGCTAGTAGGCGGTTGATATCCTGCTTGCACATCTCCAGGAGTACGGACTCTAGCTGTGCGGGGATCTCGTCAATCCCGCAATAGTCAAGCACGAAAGATTCAGCCTGGGAAACAACCAATGATATTACGTCTTGAGAAACATGCGGGTAGAGTAGTTCTAATGTTTCTTCCATTCCCTACCCCCTTCCGTTAGGTTGATTAGGCTTTGGTGTAGTAGGTCTTGTTGCTATCAACTGTGGTGTCCGCACTTAAGAAGTAGAGTCCAGTGGTTCCAACCTCGTATCAACCTTGGGTCTTGGGGTTCTTGGAGCTGTAGCCACTACCAGTTTTGTCAACTGCGGCATATGTGCTGTTCATGTCGATAACTGCGGAGCGGGTATCGTCTGTGAGAGCGATTAGTCCGTGACGCTCATAGACAACGGTGTTGTCTTTGGATTCGATATCGCGGTCTTGTTCGACGGTACCTTCCGCTTTAACAAAGAAGGTGATAGCGCCTTTCTCGGAGACGTAGACGGTATCTGCGGGGACTAGGTTGGAGAAGACGCAGGGGATGCCTGCGATTGTGCCAAACTGTCCTGTGTAGAGGATC
>ODAI012816103.1_pt1 | contig 10934 bp, 10 predicted proteins | sample 1539321 | NCBI WGS metagenome assembly ODAI01 (sample SAMN02144231, study PRJEB22623) | gut metagenome | biome: sheep rumen | host: Ovis aries | place: New Zealand | reverse complement strand
CCAATAATTTTACAGCCATATGCTTGTAATAGGATAGTTAACTTTCGTCAGATTACCTGCTTCCCCGAAGCTCGTTGGCGGTTGCAGAATATGCGGTTCCTTTGAGTTTTTGCGAATTTCGTTGCAAAATTCCTCTTATATTCCTGTTTTTCAACCGCCAACGTTTTTTTGCCTGCCCAGAGAAGTTCCTCGGGAAATTCCCCGAAAACAATGTCTACATTATCGGCATTGCCGGTCTTATCCATCAGTTCTCCCGATTCTAGCTTTCTGTTTGCATCGTAAAGCACCACATCGGCCCCCTCTTTCCTGAGCAGGTTAACTGCGGCAATCCCGCTCTTTCCGGCTCCAACCACAACTATTTTTTTGTCCTTGTAATCCATTTGCCACTCCTTGTCGGTTTACACCGCGTTCTCTGTCAGTTCTGTTCAGGCTTATTTCTGTCTTCGGGTTTATCGGTATCTTCCGGTTTGTCATCCCCTGTCCGGCCGTCCGGTCCGTTAGGATCAAGCTCTCCTGCCGGCTCCGTACCGTCGTTTTCCTCAACGGATAACCCTTCATTCACTTCTTCCGAAAATTCGCCCACATGATATTCTATATCGCCGCTCTCGGGATATATACCGAGATGCGGAAGCACTCTTGATAAAACCGCGCTGGTCATCAGACCTGCAGGACGGCTTGAATTATAGAACTGCGGATCGTCGATCTGGTCGATGACCACATAGGATACAAGCTCCGGATTATCCGCAGGTACGCTTCCGATAAACGAGACCACGAAATTACGGTCGGCACGGTTACCCTTCTGGGCGGTTCCGGTTTTGCCTCCGACCGTATAACCCTCTACTCTTGCCGAGGTTCCGGTACCTTCTTTTACAACCATGCCGGTCGCATATCTCATATATTCGCTGGTATCTTTTGACACCGTCATTTTCTTAAGCATATCGTCTGCCGAATAAACGGTCACGCCATCAGAATTTATCACCTGGCTTACGATATGAGGCTGGTAATAATAGCCTCCGTTGACAAGCGAGGAATATGCCGCTGCCATCTGTACCATCGTAACGTTAAAGGACTGTCCGAAGGTCGATGTCATAAATTCCGCGGGACCGAACTGGTCTTTCGAAAGAAGTATACCGGGAGCCTCGCCCGGCAGATCGATACCCGTCTTTCTGCCAAAATTGAGGAGCTCCTGATATTTAAGGAACGAATCCTGTCCCATCTTCTCGCCGATCTCCATCAGCGCGCAGTTACACGAGTATTCGATACCCTGTGTCAGGGTAATTTTTCCGTGCCCGCGCCTGTTCGAGCAGCGGATCTGCCACGGGCCCACGATCATGTAGCCCGGACAATTGTAGTCCTGGGTTTCTGTTACAGCTATCTTGTTTTCTTCAAGCGCACCGGCCACCGTTACAAGCTTGTAGGTCGAACCTGGCTCATAGGTATCGCTTATGCAGAAATTTCTCCACAGAGTGTTCAGGGCATTTGTCTTATCCTCATCGCTCATCTGCCCCAGCTCTTCCTCGCTTGCTATCAAAGAAAGATCTCTTGGATTGTTCAGATCGAAATTTTTGTTTGAGGCCATCGCATAGATTTCTCCGGTCTTCGGATTCATCAGCAATACGCCTATGTTGCAAACCTTGTACTGATCAAGGAATTTCCTGATTTCGTCCTCAACCACAGCCTGTGAAAAGCTGTCAATCGTCGAAACAACAGTCCCGCCGTTCTTTGCGTCAATGACCGTTTCCACAAGATTCAGTTCGTTGTCATAGTAACCGTAGGTTCTTCCGTCCGAGCCGTTAAGATAATCGTTATAGTACTGCTCGATTCCGTAGCTTCCGACATTGCCCGCATTGGTATAGCCGATAACATGCGAAGCAAGGGCATTGTTGGGATATACTCTCTTGTATTCAAGCTCAAACCACACGCCCTTGATGTTTTTATTGTCCGCCTGCAGCTTTTTAAAAGCCTGTACGGCATCAAATTCCATGCCTTTTTTCAATATCATATACTGCTTTGTCTTGCCTTCGGTGAGCTTCGTACGGAGCTCCTCCTTGTCAATACCGAAGCTTTCGGATAAGGCATCTAAGGTGGGTTCGATATATAAATCCTTTTTACTGCTGAAAATTACCGACGGATCGGCGATGACATTGTAGATAGCCTGGCTTGTCGCCATTGTATTTCCGTTACGGTCGACAATGTCCCCTCTCTCGTAGGGTATGCGCGAGCCGGCATATGAAAGATGCGAAAGAACCGCATTGGAGTATTTCACCCCTTTGGTCTTGTATAAAAATATGATTCTGCCAAGTAAAAACAACAGCAAAGCAAGGATAATGCCGAAACTGAAGACGAGCTTGGTCCGCATTACCCTTGAAAACACTTTTTTCTTCTTCTGTTTTTTATTTCTGCTTTTTTCCTGTTCCATCTGCATTCCTTGCGGAAGCGGTTACTATTCTCCGCTTACCGTCTGGTATTGTTTTACATAGCCTTTTTCAACATAGTCATATGTTACCACGTGATCTTCATCGGGGAAGACCATGCCGAGTTCACCGACGGCGATATCATAAACCTTGCCGATCTCCACGGATGCGTCAACCGCACTGTATGCCTGATCGTTTTCCGACTTAAGCTCCGAAAGTGCGGCATTGAGGTTTTTAACGTTCTTTTTCATATCTGCTATCTTTGAATTTGCCGAAAGATAACGAAGCATGAAGAATGCAAGAGCAACAACTGCCACGGCAAGCAAAGCAGCCGAAATAAAATCTATGCCGGCATTGATTCTTCCGTTGGCCTGCTGATTTCTCTTCTCATTGTTTCTGTTTTCCCTGAGGATACGCTCATAGCGTTTCTGATGTTCCTCATATTCTTCGCTGTGTCTGTAAGCAAGGCTGTCAGCATTATACTCCTGTTTTTCAATTTTGTAAACTGTAGATTTTCTTTTGTTCTCTTCCATTTCCTATGTCCTTTCAAACACTCTCAGCTTTGCGCTTGCCGATCTCGGGTTTTCTTCAAGTTCTTTTTCCGAGGGAAGTATCGGCTTTGAGTTTACTGCCTTTCCTTTGCTTTTGGCCCCGCAGATGCATATCGGAAAGCTCGGCGGGCATGTACAGGGATTTTCGAAACGTTTAAATGCCGTCTTAACGATTCTGTCCTCTAATGAGTGAAAGCTGATTATGCAGAGCCTGCCGCCCGGATTCAAAAGATCAACCATTGTTTCGAGGGTGTTCTGCAATACTTCGAGTTCCCTGTTAAGCTCGATCCTTATTGCCTGAAAGCTCTGCTTTGCAGGGTGACCCTTGCCCTGCCTGAATTTTGCGGGTATTGCTTCCTTTATCAGCTCCGCGAGCTCGGTGGTAGTTCTGACAGGCATCTCATCCCTAGTATTTACAAGATGTCTGGCAATCCTACCCGCAAATCTTTCTTCTCCGTATTCCGAAAGCACCCTTTTTAATTCTGACTCACTGTATGTATTTACTATGTCGTATGCCGTCTTCGTAGCTTCGCGGTCCATACGCATATCCAACGGTGCTTCGAATCTGTAGGAGAAGCCTCTCTCGCTGTTATCGAGCTGATAGGAAGATACTCCGAGGTCAAGTACTATTCCGTCAACCCTGTCAATTCCGTTATCCCTGAGGATTTCCGAAATGTTCTCATAATTGCTTTTGACTGTGACCAGCCTGTCCTCGTACCGGCTCAGTCTCTTTCTTGCGGCTTCAATGGCTTCTGCATCCTGATCGATCCCTATCAGACGCCCCTTTTCCGAAAGTCTTTTTAGAATCTGCTCCGAATGGCCGCCTCCGCCTAAAGTTCCGTCAACATATATTCCTTCGGGCTTTATATTCAGTGCATCTATCGTTTCATTAAGCATTACCGAGTAGTGCTTAAATTCGGTTTTAGAAGCTGATTCCATAAGCCGTAAGTCCTTCTGCCATATCCTCTATTGAATCGAAGTTATTGTTTTCTTCGTACCTGTCTTTATCCCAGAGCTCGATTTTGTGACCGACTCCGATAAAAACGCCTTCTTTGGTAAGCCCCACTTTCTCGCGGAGCTCTGCAGGGATCAGGATTCTGCCCTGCTTATCAATCTCACATTCAGATGAGTTTGCCATGAAGGCCCTTTTAAGTACTCGAACAGATTTATCCGTTCCGGGAAGCTTGTCAAGTTCTTCAACAAACATTTCCCAGCGCTCAGTCGGAAAGATGAACAGGCATCCGTCAAGACCAAGGCTCACCACAAAGGTTTCGCCGAGGTTTTTCTTGAATTTTGCAGGCACGATTATTCTGCCCTTGGTGTCAAGAGTGTGATTGAATTTTCCTGCAAATAAACCGCTCATGCTTTCCTCCTTTCTACCATTTTCCTCCACTTTATCCCTTTTTTACACCACTTGCCACCATTTTATAGCAATTCATAGCAAAAAGCAAGTGTTTTTTGTAAAAAAAGCATAAAAAAAATGACCATCGAACAAATGTTTTTGGTCATTTTTTCAACATCTTGTGTATTCAGTTTTTTCAACTACAAGAAACCTGTTTTTACTAATCAGTTTCCGTTATTTTTGCTGTTTTCTGCCTTGATTTCCTCCATTTTTGCGAGGGCTTCCTTTCCTGCCCTTTCAAGATCCTCATCCTTAAGCATGCCGAGCTCAGCCTTTTCTTCATTGTTCAGAGGCTTCTTAAGCCTGAGGTATATTATCATACATACACCGACTGCAAACATGATCATCGAAAGCAGCTGTGAAACCGCAAGACCGGTTCCCCAGAGCAGAAGCTGGTCCGATCTCATATTCTCCACAAAAAAGCGGATCGCACCATATCCCGCCACATACATGAAGAAAAGCTCGCCGTTAGCCTTTTTCTTTTTGGTATAAAGCAGTATTATAATAAGAAGGCAAAGATTCAGGAAGGATTCATACAGGAAAGTGGGGTGAACACTGATATAAGTCTCACCGCTTCGAACCACCGTATTGTTTCTTATTTCAAGTATGCGGTTTAATGCCACCGTCTTTCCCTCGTATTCGGCCCTCAGGGCTTCCTCCGATGAAGCCGGATCAAACTGCCACCACACATCCTTTATGTTCAAAAGCATCCTGAACGGACCCCCGGTGTATGAGCCGAAAGCCTCCCTGTTAAAGAAATTGCCCCAGCGGCCGATTATCTGTCCGGTCAGAAGTCCGACAACGGCAGTATCGCAGAATTTGCCGACGTTTATCCTTTTACGCAGTGCATACACCACAGCCGTACTGACGCCTCCGATTACGCCTCCGTATATTGCAAGTCCTCCGGTTCTCAGATTAAGTATCGATACCGGATCGTCCTTGAATTTATCCCATGAAAAAGCGACATAATAAAGCCTTGCGCATATAACGGAAATCACAACTGCCAGCATTGCAAAATTAAGATAGGTCTCCGGGTTCTGTCTTGTGCGCTTCGCCTGGAATTCGGCCACAAGGTAGCCGCATACCATCGCTATCGCAATGCAAACACCGTAGTAGGCAATACGGAATCCGAAAATACTGAAGCCGTCCCCGACGTTTTTAAAATGTATTCCGAGTCCTTCAAAGATGATATCGGTTTTTTCTGCCAGATTAAGCAACTTACGTCTCCTTTTCGGTCATGTACTAATTATGGCGTATGCTATACATTAAATCTGAAAAGAACCACGTCTCCGTCCTGCATCACATATTCCTTGCCTTCGGAACGGATAAGTCCTTTTTCCCTAGCCACAGCATTGCTTCCGCATTCTACAAGCTTGTCAAAAGGTATTACCTCGGCTCTTATGAAGCCGCGTTCAAAGTCGGTATGTATCTTTCCGGCAGCCTGGGGTGCTTTTGTGCCTTTTGTTATCGTCCATGCCCTTGTCTCGTCGGGACCTGTTGTAAGGAAGCTGATAAGTCCGAGCAGCGAATAGCTTGCCTTGATGAGCTTGTCGAGGCCCGATTCCGTTACTCCGAGCTCACCTAAAAATTCAGCCTTTTCCTCATCGTCAAGCTCAGCTATCTCAGCCTCTATCGCTGCAGAGATAACAAATACCTCGGAGCCGTCTGCCTTTGCATACTCGCGGACCTTTGCCACATAGGGATTTGAAGCACCGTCGTCGGCAAGATCGTCTTCCTTTACATTTGCCGCAAATATAACCTTTTTGGTGGTGAGGAGCGCAAGCTCCGAAAGCATCTCCGCCTCCTCGTCGTCGGCAACCTCAAAAGTCTTAACCTGCTTTCCTGCCTCAAGATGAGCCTTTAAGCGTTCAAGCATTGCATATTCCTTGGCAAGAGTCTTGTCATTGGCCCTTGCACGACCGACGCGCTGCATACGGCGGTCAACCATATCGATATCCGCAAAGATAAGCTCTAAGGTTATCGTCTCGATATCTCTCAAGGGATCGATCGAACCGTCAACATGGATCACGTTTGAATCCTCAAAGCATCTTACGACATGCACGATGGCATCACACTCGCGGATATGTGAAAGGAACTGGTTGCCAAGTCCCTCTCCCTTGCTTGCTCCGCGCACAAGTCCCGCGATATCAACAAATTCAATGACCGCATTAACGGTCTTCTTCGATTCAAACATCTTTGTCAGAACATTTACTCTCTCATCCGGCACGGCAACAACCCCCACATTGGGATCGATCGTACAGAAAGGATAGTTTGCCATTTCGGCACCTGCCTTTGTAAGCGAATTAAAAAGAGTACTTTTGCCGACATTGGGCAGACCTATTATGCCTAATTTCATCTTTATTATCTCTCCTTTGAAATTCCTTTATTGATAAGGCTTTTTGCCTGTTGCAGAAAGTCATGTGTTACATTTGGTGTTAAATAATCCGTCAAATCAAAAGTATATAACACACCTAAACTAAAATATTATACTACAGAAAGCCTGGAAAATCAATCTTTAAATGCCGGAAAAGTTTTCCGCACCAAAACTGCCCCCAAAAACGGATTTAGTCATATAAATAAAAAAATTTTTCATCATCGAGTCTTAACAGACAGAAATTGCAGTTTTCATCATGTTTTCTGAACACTCCTCCGCAGTCAATGTTGATAAATCTTCGTTTGCCTTTTTTCATCACCTTGGCTTTGCCCTTATTGTAAAACACGCTGCTTTCTATTACCGTCGGTGTGTGCCCGAATACCACTGTGGCATCATCCTCGCCGCCGTAGTCATATCCTTCTTTTCTCGCCCACACATAAAAAGTTTCGATATTGTTCTTAAGATAATCCTCAATGCCACCCTTATTGCAGAATCCGGCATACTCTTCATCCGAAATATATCCTGCATGGACAATGATATACTTTCTGCCGTCAATCTCAAGCTTTTTAAAATATTCCATTTTTGAAAAGCTTTCATACCACCCGGCAAAATCTTCTATTTTCACATCAGGCTTATGAGTCAGTTCGTAAACCGTGCCGTAACGGTCTGACAAGTTCCAATAAAAGATTTCGGGATATTTGTCAACATACTCCCTGAGCGTAAGTCCTCTTCCTTCTTTTTCGTACACGCTTTTGAGCTCCGAACAGTAAAACTGGAAATCCTCGTCATGGTTTCCTTTAAGGAATGTCACGTTCTCAGGCTCCGATTTTAAATATCTGAGCATTTCAAGGCTTCCGCTTCCCCTGTCGACTATATCACCGGCAATAATAAGTTTATCTTTTTCAAGATCAACCCCGGCTTTGTCAAGCAATGCCATATATTCATCATAGCATCCGTGAATGTCAGCTGTCACATATATCGCCATTAATTACTCCCTTCTAATTCTTTGCATTTTGTTTTCAAGCGTTGAAAACAAAAGCTCTGTTCATCAACTCGACTATGCTGCGTGTAATTGACATTCCGAGTCCGGTACTGCCGTATCTGTTAGAGTATGACGGATCCTCCTGGCTGAAGGGATCGAAAATGTGAGGAACAAACTCCCTGCTCAATTCGTCATGCGGCCGGATTCGATTCTGCTCATGTCGAGTATATCATTGATTATACCGAGCAGATGCTCTGCCGAAGAACCTATCCGGGTAAGATAGGTTTTCATTTTTTCTCCGGTTTCCAAGTATACCCCAAAGCAGATCGGTAATATAATAATTCAATATTTCAATGTGTGCAGGCCTTCCGAATCCCTGTATGCTATGGTTTTGCCTGCTTCGTCAAGCATATAAAATTCCGCATCGGAAAAGCAATCAAATTTACCGCTTTCGGCCGTAACTTTAAAATCAGACCGATTAACAAATACATTGGGCAGTAACGGCATGGTAAGGTTGCCAAGCGGAACATTATTGGCGGCTCTTACCTCCGCGCTGTTCATGAAATGCCCCAGGAACAAAGGATCGTTCTTTGCATGCAGTGCCCATGTGGCATCGCAGAAATATCCTTCTCCTTCAAGCTTCACATAGTTCCAGGCATGATCGAGCTTATCCGCGCATCCTACCTCTACCGCATCGATACCGGCCTGCAGCAGAAGATATGCGTAATTGCTTGCGATATGATCGCACACACCCTTTTTCTCCATCAGCGAAGAGTAGCTGAAAGCTCCGTCCGAGACAAAATCTTCGGTGTAGGTATAGTTTTCCGCAATGTAAGCATACAGCTTGAATATCTTTTCAAAATCGGTGTCGTCGCTTTCAAGCACTGAATTCAGAATGTTTTCAACCTCTTTTTCAAAATCAGCCTGTCTCTTAACAAAATCCTCAACAGGCATCTTATAGTAAATTCTGCCGACGCCGTTTTCATAAGGCACGGTTCCGTCATCGCTCTTTCCCGAAACCTTGCCGCCGGCAGCAGGAAACAGGTGTGCAAGCGTGGTAATATCAAGACACCAGTCATATATTTCCTGACCGGCACATTCAAATGTATCCTTTCCCTCTCTGAGTGCATCACACAGGTTGTACAGAGAATCCCAGTATTCCTTGGGATATATCCCGGCAAGCATAGGTATATATACATGCGGATTGAATTTTAACTTCTCCAAAACGACCGGTGCAGGCTCGGGCGTCGTTACAGGAGTTTCTGTGGGCGCAGGTGTTTCAGACGGCTTCGGTGCTTCGGTGTTTCCTTCCGATTCTGCCTGTTGAACGGATTCAGCCTGTGTCGAAACAGAAGCTGTATTATTGCCACAGGCGCACAAAAGAACCGATGTCATAATCGCCGCGACAAATTTCTTGATTTTTTTCATCATATATTTGCTCCTAAAATAACTATATAATATTATTGCGTGAAAGTGCCATAGTCTGCAATCGCCTCATCTATGCCGATTTCGCCCTTCGCAACACGGTAAACCGCCTGTCTTAACTGTATGACAGCATCGTCAGTGATTCCTATCACTTCCGGCGAAAAAATTCTGGATTCGGGAACTTCACCGAAGGCGGCATACATGCTGTTAAAAAAAAGGTCCTTCGTCGGAGGCATAAGCCCCTTCTTCTGTGCCATTTCGCTAAGCTCCCTCGCACTTACCAGAAATCGCATGAATTCATTTGCCATTTCAAGTTCGGAGCTGTTTTTATTGACAGAGAACTGCAGATTTGACATGTCAAGGAAAGCGGCGCCCTCGTCAGACATCGGGACAGGAACAAAGGTATAAGTAAAAGGATTTGCGATAAATGCTTCGGAACGGCTTTCCCTTTTCTTTGTACCGGAAACGGTATCTCCGGAACAGGTCATCATGGGCACATCGCCTTCAAAGAAACGGAGGATAACCGCTTCATAATTATTTTCGATCTCATCGCAGGCAGCAATATCCACGCAGCCTTCATTAAGGAACTGTGAGATTTTTTCGAGGGAAGGACGTATATACTCTCCGGCCGAAGCTTCAAGTGAATTCAGTTTTTTTACAGCCTCTTTGTTATCTGCCACCGATTCACAGAAGAAAGGATAGATGACAAGCGTAAATATCGAGGTAGTCTCCTTTTTTGTAAATCCCATTATCGGATTTTTATATCCTTTTTCCCGAAAAGCCTTGCATACATTAAGCAGCTCCGGATAGGTCTTCGGTATGCTTAAGTTTTCCTTTTCAAAAAGGCTTTTGTTTACAAGCATGCCGTAGGTGTTTGAGAAAACGGGGATCATGGGAAGCGTACCGTCGTCCGTATTCAGCAGGATATTAGCTCGGATGCAGCTAAGATCAAGTCCGAGCTTTTTATCTGCAAGATTCTCGGCATGATCGATAGACGCTTTATACTGGTCCCTGCCGTACATCCATGAATAATTGACATAGATATCTGGGGCATCGTTTCCGTTCAGCACGGTTCCGATCATGTTATTATAGTCATCAACCTTTGTATAAACCAGTTCTACATTGGGATAATAATCGTTGAAACGGTCAAATTCGGCCTCGAGCGCCTCAAAGTTATCGTAACCGCCCGCGATCCTTATATGGCATTTGGACGAAGTATCTAGAGCAGGGCTGAAACCTTCCGATACTTTTTCCTTCTTTTTCTCCTTGCCGCAGGCGGTCAGGCTCACGATCATTATCATTGATAAAATAATGCATAATGTTTTTTTCATATTTGTTATTTCCCTTCCTTGATTCTGCGGATTTCCCTGATAACCAGTTTTACATCGATGGGTTTGGCAATATGCCCGTTCATTCCGGCATCCATACATTCCATGACATTCTCTGAAAAAGCATCAGCCGTCATCGCAACTATAGGGATGGATGAAGCCCATGGATCCTCAAGCTTTCTTATTGCTCTGGTCGCATCCAAACCGTTCATTTCCGGCATCTGCACATCCATAAAGATCAGCGCGTAGCCATTCTCTTTCGCCACGCTCATCTTTTCCACACAGATCCGTCCGTTTTCCGCCCGTTCCGAACTGATTCCGAACATGGAAAGCATTGCGGATATGATTTCCCAGTTGATATCGTTATCCTCCGCTACAAGTATGTGCAGTCCGGCAATATCTGAATAATCGTCCTCCGGCTGTGATGACACCGGCTCTTTTCCGACCAGATTGTTTAT
>ODAI014226776.1_pt1 | contig 10935 bp, 10 predicted proteins | sample 1539321 | NCBI WGS metagenome assembly ODAI01 (sample SAMN02144231, study PRJEB22623) | gut metagenome | biome: sheep rumen | host: Ovis aries | place: New Zealand | reverse complement strand
CGACCGTTGCAGCTTACCTGATCGCGAACACCCTGTTTATTTCCGCGATCACCAGCCTTCTGAACCTTTCCATGCCGGAGACGGTCAACGTCGCCCTGGTCGGAAATATGTTCATTTTCTACTTCGGTGTTATCGCACAGATTACACCGCCGGTATGCCTCGCTTCGTATACGGCTGCCGGAATCGCCGGGGCAAATGCCTGGAAGACAGGCTGGAAGGCCTTCTCCTTCGCTACGGTTGCCTTTATCGCTCCGTTCATGTTTGTTTACCGTCCGGCCCTTCTGCTTGAAGGATCGACGCAGGAGATCGTGATCGCGGCGGCCATGCTGTTCCTGGCTACCCTCTGCATCGCGGCTGCGGTATCCGCCTATATGTTTAAGGATCTGAACGTGGTTGAGCGGATCGTGTTCCTGGTGGTGGCGCTTCTGTTCATTCTTCCGAGCGGGATCACGGATACCATCGGCATCATCGCCGGAATCGTTCTGATCGCATACTGCTTCCTGACCGGAAAGATGAAAAACAGCAGCGCGCAGCCTGCCTGAGAAGACAGCTGACCCGGGAAAAGCGCGCAGTCTGCCTGAGAAGACAGCTGACTTTGAGAACGGCGCGCATGCTGATGGACAGCTGCCGCCCAAAAAGGAAGGCCTGACCTTCCTGGAAGGAGCGTTGAATGATTATCGATTATCTTGAGAACATCGGAACCTATCGTCCGATTCTTCCCGGCGTTGAAGCGGGGCTCAGGGCTGTGGAAGCTCTGGGGGAGGATCCCGCTGTCGGACGCTATGAGTTTGAGGGCGGATATTTCATGGTGCAGGAAGGAGAAACCAAAGCGGTTGCGGACGGGGCCTTCGAAGCGCACAGGAAATACATCGACGTTCAGATTATCCTGAAAGGGCAGGAGCTTGTCGCCTGGGCGGACACTTCTCTTCTTGCGGTGTCGGTGCCCTATGATGAGGCAAAAGACAAGATCATGTATTCCGGCGAGCCGGCCCAGTGCAATGTCATCAAAGAAAAGATGGTCTGGGCGGCCTTCCCGAACGATGCCCACAAGGCATGCAGGGAACTGGATACCCACGCCCATTACAAGAAGGTCGTCATGAAGCTTCCGATCGCCTGATCAGAGCTGTGGTGCCGTCCGCGTCATTGCGCGGGCGGCATTTTTGTTTGCCCGGCCGCTGAGCAGCTGACGTTTTTTCTTGCCGAAGGAAGAGGTCTGAAATGTCAGGGAGCATTCATGATTCTTTGGTGTTATAATACAGAACAGGCTGGAAAAACGACTTTAGGAGTAACGACAGGATGAAGATACAGGACAGGATACAGATCAGGGAGCTGACTTTCGCAGAGGCGAGAGAGATCTATGTGAATCATCTCAGAAAGGATTTTCCCCGCAGTGAAAGAAAGCCTTTTTCAAGAATCCGCAGCGCGATGCAGAAAGGGGAGTACAGCTGTTATGGGGCCTGGACCGGAGATGAACTGGCCGGCTATGCTTTTCTTGCATATTACAGGCTGGGGGAATCCAGGATCGGACTACTCGACTATTTTGCGGTGCTTTCCGACAGACGGGGGCAGGGCCTGGGATCAGAGATTCTGAGAAGGCTTTCGCCGGACCGGCTGTCCCTTTCCTGCATCCTGATCGAAACCGAGAAGATTATGGCCGGGCTCGACGATGAGGAAAGGGAGATCCGGAAGAGGCGCGTTTGCTTTTACGAACGCGCGGGTGCCTGCAGAAGCGGCGTATCGACGCGCCTGTTCGGCGTTGATTTCGATATTCTTATAATGCCGGAATCCGGAAAAAAGATAAACAGAGAGACGGCCTGGCAGCTGACGGACTTTGTCTACCGCCGGATGTACGGCTCTCTGCGGTATAACGGAACGGCACAGGTGCTCAGGCTGCAGCAGTCATGACCCGGAGTTCTTAAGGGCTCTTTCTTCCGCGTCCTCCGCGCGCCTGCGCTCAGCCCACTGGGCATCTGTCTCATAATAAGGTGCCTGGTCGGGAAAGGCATTCAGGATCGCTTCCTCCAGCCCGAAGGCTTCGTTGAGCGGATCAAAAAGCAGGAAGCTTGTCAGAAAAAGGATGAACCAGAAACCCATTACATGGAACGCACAGAGCGATTCCCTCTCCGAGCAGGTGAATATCTCAATCGCCGGCGGCACGCTTCCGGATGCCTTCCAGGGCGTAGGATTTTCAAACTATGAGAGTGCGGAGTGCCCGATGTTCAGAGGCAGACGGGCTTTCCCTGTCTGCCCTTGTCTGTACAGGCTGCTCCTGACATGGGGCAGTCTGTTTTTCATTCGCCCGGTGTCTGCGCGCTTCAGGGGATGGAAGTTTCTGATCCGCCGGCGGCGGAAACAGGGTCTTAAAAGGCGGAGATTTGAGCCGGCGGATGAAGGTATCGGTTGAAATCCATAGTGTCTTTTGTTAATATTATTGCATAAAACCTTTGCGGGAAGTGTTGATTTATTTAATTTTCAGTTATCAGGCCCGGCAGATCAGAAAGGTACGCCGGAACCACTGATGAAGAAAGAGACATATTTTGCCTGCGGTTGCAAAACAGTCATCCGGTTGGGAGGAGGGAAAGGGATGATTCTGTATATTAATGCATGCGTGCGGGAGCATTCAAGGACCAGACGGCTGGCTGACTGCCTGATCGCCGGTCTGGGAGGGGAAACGGAAGAACTGCGCCTTTCGGACATTTCATTTCCGCAGGTTGATGAAGCTTTTCTGAAAAACAGAGACCGGCTGATCGCAGCCGGCGCATTTGAAGATCCGCTCTTTGATCTGGCCAGGCAGTTCGCCGCGGCAGATCAGATCGTGATTGCAGCGCCTTACTGGGACCTGTCGTTCCCGGCTGCGCTCAAGCAGTATTTTGAGCAGATCAATGTAGTCGGCATCACCTTCCTGTACACGCCGGAAGGCTTTCCGAAGGGTCTGTGCAGAGCCAAAAAGTTGTATTACGTCATGACCGCCGGCGGCATGTATGTCCCGGAGGAATTCGGTTTCGGTTATGTCCGTGCCCTTGCGCAGAACTTCTACGGCATACAGGATCTGGAACTGATCAGGGCTGTCGGGCTTGACATTGACGGCGCGGATGAAGAAGGCATTATGCGGGACTGTCTCAGTTCCATATAAGAGCGCGCGGAGTCCGGACTGGTTTTCCGGTGACAGCTTTGTTTTACCCTCTGATCCGGAACAGAAAGGCCGGTTTTTTATGAAAGCGGACCGGTCAGCATGAAAGATGCCTCCGGGGCGGAACAGGATGCCTCTGAGGCAGAACGGGGATGCCTCCGGTGGTAGAAAAAGGATGCCTCCGAGGCGGAAGATGCATGAAAGGAGGGTATGGATGCTTCAGAATGAATCTGTGATACGAAGAGCGGATATGGTGCGCTGCGCGCTCTGCCAGGACGCGCCCTGTGACGCGGCATGCCCGGAGCTGAAGCCTTCCGGGCTGCTTCGGAGTATATGGTTTGAAAATGAACAGACTGCGGCTGCCGGTCTTCCCGCTTTTAATCCTTGTACAGGCTGCAGAGGCAGCTGCGAGGAAGCATGCGTCCGTCCGGGGGAGGTGAAGATCCGGGATCTGATCGGACGGCTGTACACGCAGGTGAGGCCTGAAACGGAAGATATGGACCTGGCGGACGAGAGCCGGCTTCGCTGTGATCTGTGCGGGATCCCTCTGGAGAATCCATTTCTTTTATCCTCTTCCGTCGTGGCGAGCAGCTATGACATGTGCGCCAGGGCTTTTGAAGCGGGATGGGCGGGCGTCTGCTATAAGACGATCTGTTCCATGGATATCCATGAAGCATCCCCGCGTTTTTCCGCTGTCACAGGCGAAGGCGGCAGCATCATCGGTTTCAAGAATATCGAACAGCTTTCGGATCACAGCGTAAAGGAGAACATGGAGATTTTCCGGCGCCTGAAAGAAAACTATCCCTCCAAATTCATCCTGGCTTCCATCATGGGCCAGTATGAGGAGGAATGGGGGGAACTTGCGCGGTTGTGCGAGGAGAACGGAGCGGACGCGGTGGAACTGAATTTCTCCTGTCCGAATATGGCAGAGGGAGGGCTGGGTTCCGATATCGGACAGATTCCGGAACTGGTCAGGCGTTTCACCGCAGCCGCGAAGAAGGCCTGCCATATTCCGGTGCTGGCGAAACTGACGCCGAATGTGGCCAGCATGATTCCGGCGGCTGAAGCTGCCATGCTCGGAGGCGCGGACGGGATTGCGGCCATCAACACCATCAAATCAGTGACAAATGTGAACATTCACACGTATGTATCCTCCCCGGCAGTGCGGGGGATGTCCGCCTTCGGAGGATACAGCGGCAATGCAGTGAAGCCGATCGCCCTGCGCTTTATCGCGGAGCTTGGCAGGAGTGAAGCCCTGAAAGGAAAGCATCTGTCCGCCATGGGAGGAGTGGAAAGCTGGAAGGATGCCCTGGAGTTCCTGCTGCTGGGCGGCAGCTCGATTCAGGTTACCACTGCGGTTATGCAGTACGGATACAGGATCATCGACGATCTGAAAAGCGGCTTAAACCGCTATCTGGCGGAGAAGGGCGTGGACAGTGTAAAGGATGTAATCGGTCTGGGCCTGGACAGCATCAGTGAAACAACGGATGTGCTGGAAAGGGATACCATTCTGTTTCCGAGATTTCTCAGGGAAAAATGCATCGGCTGCGGGCGCTGTGTGATATCCTGTATGGACGGCGGCCATCAGGCGCTTCAGCCGGACCGGAGCAGGAGACCGGTCCTGAATGGAAAAAAGTGTGTGGGATGCCATCTCTGTATTCTGGTATGTCCCCAGCATGCGATCGTACCCGCGGGGAAACGGATCCGGAGAAACAAAGCCTGTCCGTAAGGAATTCCGGGCTGTTTTACCGAAGATCTCCGGATGCCGGCGGAAGCTCCGGATGCTCCATGATAAACATAAATAATCGACATGAAAAGAACGGAGGAGAGAAATGAAGAAAAGACTTGTAAACGGGAAGAGGGCTGCGGCAGTCCTGCTGTCACTGGCACTGGCATCCTGCGCGTTTTCAGCCCCCTCTTATGCGGAGGCTCTGGAGGAAGATTCTTTGGCCTGGGAAGAAGAGACGGAAGCCTCTTCGGAAGTGGAGTATGCGGAGGGAGTCGTGCCTGAAAGCAGCGAGACGGAAGAAGACCTGACAGGCGCGTCCGTGTCGAGTAAAATGGTGCCCTTCTATATCATAACCCTGGATGAAGAACTGGATTATCCCCTCTATTTCATCAACGGCGTGAACGACCTGCCCTTCATCGATCTGTCTGACTGGGTGAACTTCATGCTCCAGCTTCACGGAGATGATGAGGCGTATCAGCTGGCTCTGGAGACAGACGGCAATGTGGCGATGCTGACCAGAGAAAACGGATACTCCATGCTCATTGATTTTATGGAGCAGAAGATCCTGTTTGATGATTTTGACGCATTCCTTCACAGCACAGGAGATACCTCCCTGCTGGATACTCTTACAAGCGGATATATGGATGAAAACGGGAATCCGATTCTGATCGAGCGGGTAAAGAAAGGCTCTTTTGACCGTTATGGAAAGGAGATCGAGCTCGACCTTGCCGCATACGATATTCCTCTTTACTGGTCCGAGGAGGAGGGACTCTACCTTGTTCCGATGCAGACAATGTCGGATTTCATGATGTCCCTTGTTTACGGCAGAACTCTGCTGTTCAACACAGAGGCGGTATATATGGGGTGCGCCGATGATTTCGGATTCGGCAGTTCCGAACTGACCCCCCTGGGATACTCCTATGTTTACTCGGTTCCGAGCGCCATGCTGAGCGAAGAACTTGCCTGGTACAGCTATTGCGAACTGTGCCTGGCCATGGACAACCTGTATGGTCTGAAGGAGATCCATGATATCAGCAGCTTTGACAAGATCTTCAGGGAAACCGGCTACCGGGCCGCTCTTGCAAGTACGGATCCGAATGTGAAGGACGGCGCGCTTATTGACTTCATTAATTATTATCTGGATGATATGCATTCCGGTTTTTCGGGCGCGTCCTATCTGACGGATTATGCGCAGACAAGCGGCGAGGAAGGACTGGCCAGCCAGAGAGACAGTGAAACCGCGCAGATCTATTACAGCGCCAGAGCGAATGCGGATCATCTGATAGAGGCCTATGAGGAGGTCGGGAATACTGCCTATGTTACATTTGACCACTTCCATGTAGGAGGATGGGCAGAGGATTATTACGCAGGAAATATAGAGGTGGAGAAAGATCCGGAATCCGGGACGCTGGATACCATCGGTCTGATCATGTACGCGCATGAACAGATTACCCGGGAAGGCAGCCCGATCGAGAATGTGGTCATCGACCTGAGTCTGAACGGGGGCGGAGACATAGATGCGGGCGCCTTTGTGGCGGCCTGGTATCTGGGAGAAGCATCCCTGAGTATAAGAAGCTCCATGACCGGCGCGATCTCGACCGGGACATACCGGGTCGACACCAATCTGGACGGTGTATTTGACGAGCAGGATACCGTGCAGGATAAGAATCTGTACTGCCTGACCGGACCTTACAGCTTCTCCTGCGGCAATCTGGTTCCGAATATCTTCAGGTCTTCCGGACGTGTTACCCTCCTGGGCAAAGAGACGGGAGGAGGAAGCTGCTCTGTTCTGACGATGTCAACCGCCCACGGCTCTCTGTTCAAGATCTCTTCCCCGAAGAGAATGTCCTATATGAAGAACGGTTCCTACTATGATACGGACAGAGGAATCCAGCCGGACTGCATCATCGTAAAACCGGAGCATTTTTATAACAGACAGGCTCTGACAGATTATATCAACCAGCTGTTCTGACCTTCGTATTTTCAGGCAGCGAAAGGCTGCCGAACATTTTTTCAACTTGACTCAAGAGACAGGAGGCGCACATTATGCTTTTTCAGGAACTGGAGGAGTCCGTGAAGGAGACGATCCAGGAATCCGTACAGGAGACGATCCTGGAAACGATTCAGGAGACGATTCAGAAGGCTCCCGAGGCGGAATGGATTGCGATGCCGTTTAGGTCACCGTTCCGGGAGGAAAACAGCTGGCGTTCAAGGTACATGTAATGGATGCGTAAGGGCGGCAAAGTTATGGGAGAGGTGACTGACATGGATGATGTGTACAGGCTGGCAAAGCCGAGGAAGAAAGGACTGCTTCACCTGGTTTTCAGCCGGTTTTTTCTGATACTGCTGCTTGTGGCGCTGCAGCTTCTTCTGGTGATCGCTTTCTACGGCTGGCTGGGGGATCTGATCCCGTTCTTTTCGACCGCGCTCACTTTGCTGACGATCGGCGGCATAATCTATCTGTTTAACAGCGGCATGGATTCCACAGCCCGGCTGACCTGGATGTTTCTGATTGCCATTATGCCTGTTACCGGAGCAGCGCTTCTGGCATTTACACAGACCAATCTGGGACACCGCAAGATCCAGGAACGGGCCAGAGAACTGATCGACAGAACAAAAGACGCGGTCCGACAGCCGGAGGGAGTGAAGGAAAAACTCTCAGAAGGCAAATCCGGAACGGACGACCTGGTTACCTACCTGAACAGAAGCGGATGCTTTCCGGTCTTTGAGAAGACGCAGGTCAGCTATTTCCCTCTCGGGGAAGACAAATTCGCCGCGATGCTTGAGGAACTGAAAAAGGCAGAGTCCTTTATCTTTATGGAGTATTTCATCATAGATGAGGGATATATGTGGGGTGAAGTCCTGAAGATCCTCGAGGAGAAGGCAAAAGCCGGCGTGGACGTCAGGGTGATGTACGACGGGATGCTTGAGGTTTCCACACTTCCCGTGAATTACAATAAGCTGCTGGAAGAACACGGCATCAGGGCGAAGGTGTTCGCTCCCATAAAGCCTTTTATTTCTTCGCATTACAACTACCGCGATCACCGCAAGATTCTGGTCATCGACGGCAAAGTTGCGTTCAACGGCGGTATCAATCTGGCCGACGAGTATATTAACCGCAGGGAGCGTTTCGGCCATTGGAAAGACACGGCTGTGATGCTGAAGGGAGATGCAGTTAAGAGCTTTACGCTGATGTTCCTGCAGATGTGGAACCTGGATGAGAAGGAACCCGTCTTTGATCCATGGCTGAAGGAGAGCGGGACGCTGCCGGAGCATCCGTCGGGCTATGTGATTCCATACGGGGACTGCCCTCTGGACAATGACAAGGTCGGAGAGACGGTGTACATGGATATCCTGAACAGGGCGGAGGACTATGTTCATATCATGACGCCCTACCTGATCCTGGACGGGGAACTGGAGACCGCTCTGAAGTACGCTGCGCAGCGTGGGGTGGACGTAAAGATCATCCTGCCCGGCGTTCCGGATAAAAAGCTGGCTTATGCACTCGCGAAGGCCCATTATAAGAGACTGGTGGAAGCAGGCGTGAAGATCTACGAATATACTCCCGGCTTTGTCCATGCGAAGGTATTTACCAGCGATGACAGAAAAGCGGTTGTGGGGACGATCAATCTGGATTACCGCAGCCTCTACCATCATTTTGAGTGTGCAACATACATGTATGAGACGGACTGCATCCCGGAGATCGAGAAGGACTTCCAGGACACGCTCGCGAAGTGTTCTGAAGTGACGGAACAGACGATCAAAGAGGAGAAGCTTCTCTATAAGCTGGCCGGCAGCCTGCTGCAGTTCGTGGCACCGCTTATGTAGAACTGAGATGGTTCGGCTTTACTGAACAGGAAAAGGAACTCTTACCATAACATGTAATTGCGAAGATCTGAATAACAGGGATTTTAACCGGTCCTGCAGCTTTTCAAAGATGAATGCTGCAGGGCCGGTTTTTTTCAGGTTCATTTGAGGTTGGCGGTTTAGTATCCCTTCTGAAGGGAAGACAAAAAAGACGGATTCCTGATCAGCGAGATACAGAAAAGAGGTGACAGACAGCATGGATATCAGATATCGGCATGAAGTGAAACATTACCTGAACTGGTCCGATCTTTTGTCCATCCGGGCGCGCCTGCGGGCTGTGATGCAGCCGGACTCCCACGCGAAAGACGGAAAGTATCTGATACGAAGCCTGTATTTTGACAATCCGGCGGATAAGGCGCTGCGGGAGAAGATCGACGGCGTCAACCTTCGGGAAAAATTCCGCATCCGCTATTATAACGGAGATACTTCCTTTATCCATCTGGAGAAAAAGAGCAAGCATAACAGCCTGGGCACCAAATATGACGCGCTTCTGACAGCAGACGAGGCGCAGAAGATCGTGGACGGTGATACCGGATGGATGCTTTCATCCGGCAGGCCTCTGGTTCAGGAGCTTTACGTAAAAATGAACTATCAGGGGCTCCGGCCGAAGACCATCGTGGACTACACCAGAGAGCCCTTTATCTATGGACCGGGAAATGTGCGCGTCACATTCGACTATGACATACGCACCGGACTGTCCTGTACGGATTTTCTGAATCCGGATGCGGTTACCATACCGGCAGGGGACCGGGTGATTCTCATGGAAGTGAAGTGGGACGCCTATCTTCCCGCAGTGATCCGGGACATCGTGCAGACGCAGGGCAGACGTTCAACGGCTTTTTCAAAATACGCGATATGCCGGATCTATGACTGAAGCCGGAAGCATCTTTTCAGCGGAATCGCTGCATACGGAAGACATACCCGCAGAGGCTGCCGCAGGAAGCGGCAGCCGGATCCGGAACAGTATAAAGGCAGGAATTACACAGAGAAGACAAATATTCATGATCAGAAAATCAGGAGGTTATTATGAGCTTTTCGGATATTTTCAAATCAGGTTTTTTGGAAAATGTTACTGCAGTGAGCATATTTGATATGGTGCTGGCGCTGACGCTTTCTTTTGCGCTCGGCCTGTTCATTTTCTTTATCTATAAAAAGACCTGCGCCGGCGTGATGTATTCGTCCAGCTTCGGTGTTACTCTCGTTGCGCTGTCTATGATCACGACCCTCGTCATCCTCGCGGTGACCTCCAACGTGGTGCTGTCCCTTGGTATGGTCGGTGCTCTTTCCATCGTACGTTTCAGGGCAGCCATCAAGGAGCCGCTGGATATCGCCTTTCTTTTCTGGGCGATTGCGGTCGGCATCGTGCTGGCAGCCGGCATGATCCCGCTCGCCGTCTTCGGCAGTGTGATCATCGGTCTGATCATTCTGATCTTTGCCAACCGCAAGACACATACAAATCCCTATATCGTCGTTCTGCAGTGCAGCGGATATGAAGCCGAGCAGGGGGCGGTCGCGTACCTGAAGGAGCATACGCAGCGGTGCGTCACAAAGAGCAAGACAGCCCAGAAGGGACTGGTGGAACTCAATCTGGATGTGAGACTGAAGGAGGATAATACGGATTTCATCAATGAGTTGAGTGATTTCCCCGGTGTGCAGAGTGTTGTCCTTGTCAGCTATAACGGGGAATATATGGGATAAACACATGAGATAAATACATGAGAAAAGAGTAGAAATACCCGGAGAACCCGGAGAAAGGAAACTCCAATCACCATAAGTGAAGATTGGATTATACGTGACGAAGATGTCAACAAGCAGATATTTTGACCGGATCTGCGCGATCGTCCTGATCGCAGCCCTGATCGTGACGGTCCTGTTCATGAACGGACAGGCGATCGGGATCGAGCTGGTGGTGGATGCGGACAGCGAAGCACATTCGGATAATGAATACTTTACGGAGAATGACCTGCTTTCCGACTGGGACACTTCATCCGCCACCTATATCACTCTGGAGGGAGACACCGTTTCGATCAAGGGAAACAACGCCTATGAATATGACGGCAATGTGGTGATCTCGGGTTCAGGGAAATTCGTGATCACAGGGACACTTGACGACGGGTATATTACGGTGGATGCAAATGCAAACTCCAAGGTGTGGATCCTTTTGCAGAATGTCGATATTACGTGCAGTGACAATGCATGTCTGCGCGTG
>ODAI011861103.1_pt1 | contig 10935 bp, 14 predicted proteins | sample 1539321 | NCBI WGS metagenome assembly ODAI01 (sample SAMN02144231, study PRJEB22623) | gut metagenome | biome: sheep rumen | host: Ovis aries | place: New Zealand | reverse complement strand
TCTGAATGCGGTGGGACGGGCAGGATACCATGTCCGGAATGCAATGGAAAGGGGGCTATTGACATCTTCGCTTCGAATTATTCACTTGTCCGTTCAGTAGATGAAATTGTTTCAAAGCATGTTGAGGGATGGGCTATATTGCCGGGTGAGCGAGTGAAGAATATCCTCTACAGCTCGCTTGAACTTGAACATAAGGAACCTGATGGAACAATCGAAGGCGCAATAGATAGATCCTACATTTATCAATCTCATGATGCACTGAATGAAGTAGCAAAAAAAGGTCGGTTCGTTTATTGGAAGTTGAACAAGAAATCCTGTGTAGAAGACAATCGAGAAGAAATCAAAGAGATTGTTGAAGAGTATGGTCTGGAAGATGAATATGGAAAGATTGTCGAAAAAACAGAAGGAGATTTGGATGAGGCAAAACGGCAACGCGGAGAGATTGTAAGTTTGAAAGAGGCCCTGTTTTATTTCCCTGTTGTAACCCTTCGTGTCAAGTACGGCGATTCTGATGAAGCCAAGTTTGTGTTATTTGACAAGAAAGGGAAAGCGTGTGTTAATTTAATGGGGCTGGTTGGAGTTTCAGTGGGTCAGGCATTGACAAAGAAGTTTATTTCACTTTTCAAAAAATAGTATTACTATGTACAACAACACAAAAACTAACGCCGGGCAGGTTATGCCTTTGCTGATGGGATGCACTGTTCCCACTCCCATAGAGATGGATGAAATGGAACATAAAGTGATTTATGATCCTATAACTCAGCAGATTATTATGGATATGAGGGTGGTTGGAACAAGGTGCTTGAAGACTCATATTACGCACAACCCCAAGACTCACGGAAACACAGGAGATCAGAAAAACGAGATTGACGATACCCAAAACGCATAATGATCCTGGTTTTTACAAATAAAGAGGACGCTCACCCCAATCCAGTCTTTGATAGGCTTCAGGAGTGGGGTGCTCTTTTTTTTCGTTTGAATACCGAAGACCTCCTCACCGACTATTCTTTTTCTTGGTGGGCAGACGCGAGGGGCTGTGATTTTGAGATAAGGAATAAACAGAGCGGGCTCGTAATCCAGGGTTTTGAAATTACGGCTGTATGGGATCGCCGTCCTGAACGGCCCAAGAGTCTTCCCATAAGAAATACCGAGAGAATAGATGAACATAATCGACGGGAGGCGCTAGAGTTTCTGCGCTTTTTGCGCCACTATGTTGAACACATCCCATCGATAGGAAGCATTGTCGGAGACCGAGTAGCATCATCCAAGATGGTTCAATACAGGACGGCGCTGGACTGTGGCTTCATTATCCCTGATACAGTATATGCAAATTCCAAAAAGTCAGTAGAAACTTTTGCTGAAAAGCACGATACACTGTGTCTTAAGTCCATTGAAGGAACCGATGTTTGGGATGATGAGCATGGGGTTGATTACGTTTTTTATACTCAGATTCTTCAGAGCAAAGACGTCCATTCTATACCGGAAGAAGCGTTCATCCAGACAGTGAACTTTGTCCAGGAGTATGTCCCTAAGGCTTATGAACTTAGGGTGACCGTTGTCGGTAACGATTTGTTTGCGGCAAAGATTCTTTCACAGGAACTTCCGGACGATAAAGGAAAAATTGACTGGCGACAGGGTTATGAAAGTGGTTTGTCTTTTATTAAATGTGAACTGCCTACAGAAATTAAAGACAAATGTATTAATGTGGTTCATGCCCTGGGACTTAACTTCGGGTGCATAGATCTGATTGTCCGTCCGGATGGGAACTACGTCTTTCTGGAATGCAATCCCAACGGGCAATGGCTATGGATTGAGTTAATGACTGGTATGAAGATATCAGAAAGTATCGCAAGATTTTTATACGTGCAAAAATAGTCTCTGTTATGGATGTTTTTAAATCGTGGCTTGTTGCCAATATAGAGGGTATACTGATCATCTTCACTGTACTGATGTTGATGGCCGCTGGATTTATTCTGATTCCAAAGTTCGTAAACGAAGGCAACGACTACTATATGGTAAGTTTCATATTGATGCTGCTGTTTTCGGGAATTCTATGTACTACCATTGTCTTTTGCATTAGAAATGGCTTTTTGTCGCTTGTCGTGTTAGCTTCTATAATTGGACTTGTTGCACTGGGAAGTGTTAAAGAATCTAATTCTGAAGAGGCACAGAGTCAAACTGAAGTTGTAACTCAAAGTCTGATAGATTCAGAATCGGAAACGAATGAATTCGAGATAATTACTTCAAAGGTATTTGAAAAGCTTAGTTGGTTCTGGGTAATAATAATTTCTATTGGGGCCCTTGCGTTTGGACTTTTTACCTCAGTTTATGCCAATAGAAATTTTGATGACGTAGTTTCCCGCAGGTTCTTGTACCGTAATAGCGATGTCTCGGTTTTTGAATACCGATGGAAATATACGTTCAATCGTCTATATGCCGGTTTTATGACCGTTTTTGCAATTGGTGTACAATTGCTATTATTCTTTACGTTCCTGTCTGCATTAAAGTAGGAGCATCTAATCGTCCTCAGAAACGCCCCTTTCTGAGGACGAACAGGTGAAAACGCTCGGTTTATCATATCCTCGAAAATGACTAACTTTGCCTGTCATGACACAATACATCGCAGACGAAGCCCATTTCAAGGAGGTTATTGCCCGGGTATCAACGGTGAAGAAATACCTTTGGATCGGGACGGCCGACATCAAAGACTTGTATATCGGGGAGCGCCCCTTCCTGGGCATCCTTGCGGACTTGATATCGAAGGGCAGGGAAGTGCGCCTCATCCATGCCAAAGAGCCAGGCCCCAACTTCCGGGAAGACTTCGACCGCTACTCGGTCCTTTTCACGGGCCTGGAGCGTGTCCTTTGCCCGCGTGTCCACTTCAAGATAATCATCTTAGACCTTAAGATGGCCTATATCGGCTCTGCTAATCTCACTGGAGCCGGTCTCGGGATGAAAAGCCCCCGTACCCGCAACTTCGAGGCCGGTATCCTGACCGATGATCCTGCCCTGGTTGAAGCGGCCATGAATCAGTTTGATGCCGTCTGGGCGGGCTTCAAATGCACAAACGGCGGCCGGAAGGAGTATTGCCCAGACCCTGTAATATCCGGTTAACATGAAAAAGAAAGTTTATTTTGCCGGTTCTATCTGTGGCGGACGTCAGGATGCTGAGCTGTACAAGCGAATCATAGAATACATCCAGCAACGTCACATCGTGCTGACCGAGCATGTGGGCGACCTCTCTAAGAGTAAGACAGAGGGCCTGATAGACCGCGACGTGGCCATCTACGAGCAGGATACCGCATGGCTTTGGCAGGCCGATGTAGTGATAGCGGAATGCTCCACACCGTCGCTGGGCGTAGGGTATGAACTAGCCTATGCCGAAACCCACGGCATCCCTGTTCATATCTTCTACGACAAGGGCCGAACGAGCCTCTCAGCAATGCTCACGGGGGATAGGTATTTCCATATCTATCCCTACAAGGCAGAAGAAGATGTCTATCCCATCATAGATGACATCCTTGAATAATGACCATCGACTAGAAAGGTCATAAGAAATTTCGGTTAGTCGTTTTCTTGAAAAAAGAAGGATCCCAGTTCTCCAGATTCAGCGAAGCGTGCGCCTCGGTACAATGACTGGACCGAGGCGCACGAAAAAAACGCAGGGACTTGCCTCGCAACATGTCAGAGGCAGGGGTAGATTGCTACAGGGCCTCTATCATCCTGCGGAACAGTTCCGACATGACGTCGGCGGCGATTCCGGCCTGTTTGACCACATCGTCGCCGTCGTTGAAGTTGCGGGGGACGTTGCGGCTGTTGGCTTCGTTGGTCACGACTGACATGCCAAATACGCGTATGCCGCAGTGACGTGCCACGATGACCTCGGGAATGGTGGACATACCCACCAGGTCGGCGCCGACTTCGCGGAAGAACCGGATCTCGGCCGGGGTCTCATAGGTAGGACCGGTGCTGCCGAAATAGACGCCACGGTGCAGATTGAGCCCGAGCTGTATGCCGATCTTTTCGGCAAGGTTCTGAAGCTCAAGGTCGTAGGCGCAGGTCATGTCCGGGAAACGGGGACCGAATTCAGCGAGATTGGGGCCGATGAGAGGATTGGGCATCATGTTGATGTGGTCCTTGATGATGACCAGGTCACCGACATGATACTCTATGTTGGTTCCGCCTGCGGCGTTCGAGACGAACAGGAACTCGATGCCGAGGAGTTTCATGACCCTTATGCCGAGGGTAACCAGCTCCATGGGATAGCCTTCGTAGAAATGCAGGCGTCCCTGCATGGCTATGACCTTCTTGCCACCGAGGGTGCCATAAATGAAATTGCCCTTGTGGCCAACTGCTGTTGACATAGGGAACTCAGGTATGTCATGATAGGGTATTACCACCTGATCATTAATCTGTTCGGCAAGATTGCCGAGACCGCTTCCAAGCACTATGCCCACGGTGGGCAGTTCCTGGCCTATGCAAGATTTCACATAGCGCGCGGCATGGTTGATTCTTTCGGTTCTTTCGTCCATAGTGTTATAGCATACGTTTGATTTCTTTCCGTGCATGCTCGATGATTTCGCGTTCGCCTTCAACTTCACGGTGGCGCATTACGAAGCGGCCGCCGCAGATGACGGAGTCGATGCAGTCGGAGTGTGCGGAATAGATGAAATTGGCAAGGAAACTGCCGGGGGAGAGGAAGAAGGTATTGTCGGTATCGACTATACTGATATCGGCAAGAGCGCCTTCGACCAGCTTACCGGCGTTGATATTGAGAGCTTTAGCTCCGTTCACCGTGCCCATGGCCAGCAATTCGTCGAGCGGGAGAGCCTTGGGGTCGCCCCGCCAGGCTTTCTGGAACAGGGCTGCGGTCTTCATGGCTTCCAGCAGATCCAGATTGTTGGATGACGCGCATCCGTCGGTGCCTATGCAGATATTGATTCCGGCATCGCGCATCTCGTTGTAGAGGAACTTGTATCCCGAAGAAAGCTTGGCGTTGGAGTTGATGTTGTGTATGCAGTGCACTCCGCGTTTGGCCAGCAGCTCTATGTCGTGTTCGGATACCCACAAGGTGTGGGCGGCCAGCAGGTTGGGTCCGAGGACGCCAAGCTCCTCGAGGTATTCGACCGGGGTGAGCCCTCCGTGTGCGGCCTTGCAGTCTTCGACCTCCTTGCGGGTTTCGCACAAATGAATGTGGAGGTTGAGGTCCTTCTCCCTTGCGAATTCGGAAATCCAGCGGATTAGCCCTTCGCTTACGGAATAAACTGCATGGAAGGCAACTTGGTAGATGCTGCCTTTCTCCCATATGTCATGAGCCCGCTCATACCAGCGCAGGCACTGGTCCTTCTCGCGTTCCGCCTCTTCAGGATCGCCCTTGTCTATCATGTCGTACCCCAGGGAATGACGCACACCCATTTCCACTGCTGCCTGGTGGGCGGCAGGGAAGAACCAATACTGGTCGTTGAACGTGGTCGTGCCAGTCCGGAGCATCTCCAGACACGCTACCTTGGTGCTCCAATAAACAAAATCGGAATCGAATTTATCTTCGACGGCCCAAATTTTTTTCAGCCAATCGTGGAACAGCATATCCTCTCCAATGCCACGCATGAGGGACATTCCGGCGTGGGTATGCATGTTAATGAAACCGGGAACGGCGACCTTGCCGCTGCAATCCATCATTTCGATGTCTCCGGCAAGCTCCCAGGCGCGACTGCTGCCGGCAGGGGCTATTTTTGATATCAAGTCCTTCTCTATGAGGACGTCGCAGGCAGAACCGTCAATCTCTATATTCCTGAGCAATATCATGTTGCTACAGGTCTTCGAATTCAACAGACTTTTCTTCGGGTTCCCTCTGAGGGATTACACCTCCGAAGCACTTGTCGGTGATGTAATTGATGACTTCGTCCAGACCTTCTTTGAATTTGTCGAAATCTTCTTTATACAGGAAGATCTTGTGCTTGTCGTAGGTAAAAGACCCGTCGGGGTTGTTCCTGCGCTTGCTTTCGGTTATAGTAAGGAAGAAATCGTTGTTACCCTTAGTCGATTTGACATCGAAGAAATAGGTACGCTTGCCGGCCCTGACGGGTTTGGAATAAACATCCTCGGAATTGCGCTCCTGAAATCCCGCCGGATCGTAATCGTCTCTGTACATAACAAAAAATTAATAATGATTTGTGCAAAAATATAATTTTTTCTCAGATTACGTGTTATCTTTGCAGTAAAATTTGTTTGAAATTTATGCTGAACAGAAGAATCCTCCGGATAAAGGCTTTCAAGGCTGTTTATTCGCGCGTGGAAAATCCTGCTATGACGCTCTCTGACATAGAGTACGAGCTCGAAAGGTCATGCGAATCGACCCGAGATCTGTATTTGCGTCTGCTGGCCCTCATTGTGCCTCTGACCGAGGAGGCGCGTGCGCGTATCGAAGCTGCAAGGACCAAATTCAATCCTACTGACGAAGAACTCAACCCGAACATGAAGTTTGCCGAAAATGCGCTGGCCCGCGTTTTCGCTGAGGATCCGGATTTCAATAAACTCTTGAAAAAGAAGAAGATATCCTGGGAGAACGACGACATGTTCCTGCGCCATTTGTACGAGTCCGTCCGTGGCAGGGACTACTTTAAAGAGTACCTCGATTCAAAAGAAGCATCCCTTGCAAGTGATGCCGCTCTGTTCTGCCGTATCTTCGAGCAGGAACTGCCCGACAATAAGGAACTTGAAGACATCCTGGAAGACCTTTCCATTTACTGGAATGACGAGCTGGAATATGCGCTGAGCTGGTGCTGCCGTTCTTTGGAGCAGGTGGGAAAGGGCCGTCTGTGGAGCCTTCCCGAGTTGTACCTGAGCCAGATGCCCGGTTCGGAAGGAAAGGAGAGCGACAAGGCTTTTGTATTCAACCTGGTTCGCACCGCCTTCCGCAATTTTGACGACTATGCCCGCAGGGTCTCGGAAGTGACGCCCAAATGGGATACCGGCCGTATTTGTGCAACCGACCTAGCGCTCATCATCTGCGGTCTGGCCGAGGCGGACGCTTTTAAGAACATCGACTACCGTACTACCATAAATGAGTTCGTAGAGATTTCCAAGTTCTACAGTACGCCTGAAAGCAAGGCGTTTGTGAACGGAGTCCTGGATAAATTAATCAATAAAGAATAGATTTATGAATTTTCTGACTTTCGTACTTCAGGCTGCACCCGCAGCAGGCGCCCAGGCCCAGCCTCAGGGCGGCGGTTGGTCCATGTGGATCATGCTCATCGCTATTTTCGCAATCATGTGGCTCTTCATGATTCGCCCCCAGCGCAAACAGCAGAAAGAGATGGAGCAGTTCCGCAACGCTCTTAAGAAAGGGGACAAGGTGATCACCGCCGGCGGTATCTATGGCACAATCGCCGAAGTAAACGAACGTACCGTGCTCCTCAAGGTTGACGGTGACGTGAAACTGCGTATCGACAAGGCCTCTCTTCAGAAGGATCCTGCCGCCGCTCCCGCAGCACCCGCCGCACCCGCCGAGACCGGCAACGAAAAGAAATAATAATTGAAACTCTGGACCCAGTTTCTTCTCTGCTTCTTGCTCTCCGGCAGCATCTGGCTGATTCATAACCTTTCCCAGACATATACGGGGGTTGTGAACGTGTCGGTTGTTGCCCACAGCGGTTTGAAGGGTCGGGCGGCGGCGTCCAGGGTTGCGGTGTCTGTCAGCGCACGCTGCTCCGCCACCGGTTTCCGGCTTATGCGCCTCAAGCATCAGAAGAACGACATTCATCTCGATGTGCATGTCGAGGATCTGGTGCCGTCTGGAGGCGATAAATACATAGTTCCAGCCGCAGAGATGGCCAAGTACTCATCCGAGCTGTTCGGAGAAGGAGTGGAGCTGGTTACATTCCTGAATCAGAACTATGTATTCGAGTTTGACGAAGAGGATTATAAGGTGGTGCCTGTGCGCGCCGTCTATTCCGCTTCTTACAAAGCTCAGTACATGGCCGCTGGCCCCATTGATGTGGAGCCGGACTCCGTGGTGATATACGGCGACGCAGCCAAGCTTGCCTCCGTCGATGAGATACTGACAAAAGCACTGAGCCTGAACGACTTGTCCAAGAGTATGGGCGGTGTCGTAAAGCTGGTAGCTCCCCAGGGGCTGAGGATGTCCGAAAAAGACGTCACCTGGTCGCTTGAGGTCGTGCGCTATGTGGAAATGCGCTCCGAGGTCAGTATTGGGGTCCGCAATGTCCCTCCCGATGTTGCCTTCTCCGTGTATCCGTCCCGCTCGGAAGCTGTGTTCCTTTGCGAGTTCCCGACCAGGAGCGATCCTTCTGCGACTTGCGAGTTCTACGTGGACTACGAGGAGTTCCTCAAGTCTGAATCCGGACGCTGCGTGCCCAGGGCCGACAATGTTCCCGCTTATGTGCTGGAATGGCGTCTGGACAGGGAACTGTTCGATTGCATGGTAAGGGAGGACACGCCATGACCACAGTGCTCGTGACAGGTCCTATCGGGGGCGGAAAATCCACCGTGTGCAAGTATCTGCTCTCGAAAGGCTATCCGGTCTATGACTGCGACAGCCGCTGCAAGCGCCTCTACGAAGAGGTGCCCGGACTGAAGTCCAGAATAGAAACAGAACTCGGTTTAGCGTTCGGCGATCTGGCGCTAATATTCGATGACGAAGCCCTCCGGCAGAAGCTTGAGGCGATGGTTTATCCTCTGCTTCTGGAAGATATAAAAGCATGGCAGGAAGCTGCCCGCAGCGACGTGGCTTTCATAGAATCGGCGATAGCCATGGATAAGGCATGTTTCGACGGAGTGTATCAGAAGGTGCTGCTTGTAACGGCCTCCAAGAGGCTCCGTTATTCGCGTAACCGATTTGCGCGCAAAAGGGACTCTCTTCAGAGTTTTGACCTTGCAAGGGTAGATGCCGTGATAAAGAACAATGCTTCAGTCGAACAGTTGTACCGACAAGTAGATAATTTTTTAGAAACCAAGATATGAAAACAGATTTGGCAAAAATTCTGTCCGTTTCAGGACATCACGGACTGTTCCTTTATTTGGCACAGTCCCGTACCGGCGCAATTGCCGAGTCGCTCAGCGACAAAAAACGCATGGCATTTGATGCCCACAGCCGTATATCCACACTTTCAGACATAGCGATTTTCACTTCAGAGGGCGAAATGCGTCTTGCCGACGTGTTTACAGCCATGAAGAAAGCGGCCGATGAGGGAGCTGAGGTTCCTTCTTCCAAAGCATCTTCCGACGAAATCAAGGCTTTCTTTGCCAAGGCAGTCCCCAATTATGACGAGGACCGTTTCTATGTGTCTCACATGAAGAAAGTCCTGGACTGGTATGACGAACTGGTGAAGTTTGCATCCCTGGATTTTGTGACCGACGAAGAAAGAGAAAAAGAAATTGAAGAGAATTAAGATCATAACCCTGGGCTGTTCAAAGAACAGCGTGGACACCGAACATCTTCTGGCGGCTCTGCCGCCGGAAGATTTTTCGCTGGTCACCCAGGCCCCTTTCGACTATCTGCTCTATAACACCTGCGGCTTCATTGGAGATGCCAAAGAAGAATCGATACAGGCCGTTCTGGAAGGAGTGGAGGCGAAGAAGAGGGGAGAAGTGACCAAGCTTGTCGTGTTCGGCTGCCTGTCTGAGCGTTATTCTGCTCAGATGCCGGAGCTAATACCGGAAGTAGATGCATGGTTCGGTGCCAGGGATTTAAATCCTGTCCTTGCGTACCTGGGGGCTCCGGCTTCGCGTTTTATCTCCCGCAGGCAGGAACAGCGCAGAGGGTATGCTTATCTGAAGATTTCCGAGGGTTGCGACCGGCGCTGCTCGTATTGCGCAATCCCTTTTATACGTGGCGCTCATCGTTCTGTGCCGATGGAAGACCTTGTGGCCGAGGCCCGGCAGCTTGTGGGCGAAGGCGTGAGCGAGCTTATCCTCATTGCCCAGGACACCACCTTCTACGGACTTGACCTTTACGGGCACAGGGCCTTGGCGGAACTCCTGGAGCGTTTGTCGGCGATAGACGGAGTGGAGAGGCTTCGCATTCACTATTCATATCCGAGCGACTTCCCTGAAGATGTGCTTGAGCAGATGGCAAGCAATCCTAAGGTATGCAAGTATTTAGACATTCCTCTGCAACATATCTCCGACCCGGTGCTTGCCAATATGCACAGGCACATTGATTCCGCTGCTACCAGGTCTCTTATTGCCCGCATGCGCGAAAAGGTCCCGGGGGTTGTGCTGCGCACCACTATGATCGTAGGCCATCCCGGTGAAGGACCTCAAGAGTTCGAAGAACTGCTCGAATTCGTGCGCTGGGCACGTTTTGAACGCCTTGGGGCATTCTGCTATTCCGAAGAGGAGGGCACATGGGGCGCTTCTCACCTGAAGGACGATGTGCCCGAAGAAGAAAAGCGCCGCAGGCTCGATGCCTTGATGTCGTTGCAGGCAGGTATATCATTGGACTTCAACCAGTCGCGTGTAGGCTCCGTGGAGCGTGTGCTGGTGGATGCCGTTATGGACGGCGCGCTGGTCTGCCGGAGTTTCGCCGAAAGCCCGGAAGTGGACGGGGAGATTCTTGTAGAAACAGAAAGAGCCGACGAAAAACTCATCGGCTCCTATATCGATGTCCGCATTACTTCTGCGGACGAGTATGATTTAAGGGCGGTTCAGCTCTGAGGTCTTTTCCAGATCCAAAGCTTCAGCTAATATGCTCACGGGATTCTTCACAGGGACTCCCGTGGACATTTCTATCTGCCATTTGCAGGTCTCGCATTCGCAGGCCACAAAGTCGGGCTTGGCTGCGGCGATATCGTCGAAAAGGGGCTTGCCTATCAGCTGGGACACTTTGTAGTTCTCTTTTTTGAACCCATATGTGCCGGCGATTCCGCAGCAGTTGCTCTCCAGCTCGGTAAGTTCCATTCCGGGAATCATCTT
>ODAI014296453.1_pt1 | contig 10937 bp, 9 predicted proteins | sample 1539321 | NCBI WGS metagenome assembly ODAI01 (sample SAMN02144231, study PRJEB22623) | gut metagenome | biome: sheep rumen | host: Ovis aries | place: New Zealand | reverse complement strand
GACGCCTGGTTTGACGAGTACGTCTACCAGGTGGTGGTCGACAAGAAGTACCTGACCGACGAGCAGCGTGCCGCACTCGAGGCCGAGCCCATCGTGCTCGCGCCGTGGGATCCCATGGGCTCGCTTGCCCGCACGCGCTAGCCACAAAAGCGCACCCACACACCTGTGGCATGAGGGGAGGCCGTGCACCAAAGCGCGGCCTCCCCATCTTTGGCGCACCCACAGATGGCCTCCTTGAGCAGGATAAAGGCGCATCGTATACTTTTGTCTGTCTGTATGATTCTGCCTGCCCGAGGGGAAGGAACCACCATGAGGCACTCGTCATCCACACTCGCCTGCCTGCTCAGTAGCTCTATTCTTGCCTTGAGCCTTCTTACGACCGGATGCGGCCAGACGCAGGCTGATTCTGGTAGCAGCACGCCTGCCCAGGAAGAGGCAGCAGAAGATACCAGCGAGGACACCGGCGAGCAGACCCTGAGCATGATCGAGGTACCCGAGGAGCTCTCCGCGCAGTCAGAGATTGTCCGCAGCGTTTCCGCTGGCACGGACGCCCAAGACTCCGGCGACATCAGCGACCTTCCCACCCGCGAGGACGACCTCCTCGAGACCCTTGCGCCCGAGGGCGACATCGAGACGGGTCTTGAGGACGCCTCCAAGGCCCCCTCAGGCAAGACCCTGCTCATTGACGGGGGCATCCAGATGGCCATCCCCTCCTCTTGGCTCATCAGCCAGGACGAGGATAGCTTTGTGATGCAGGATCCCCGCGGTGACATCGTGGGTTACATGTACAGCACGACAAAGCCTGCGGGCGCATCTTACGACCTCGAGTCCATGGCCGCTTCGATTCCGCTCCTGATGGCTGACCGCGGATACACCGACATCGAGATCGTCTCGTTTGAGACCTACTACACGCGGAGCGGCCGGCCTTGCAGCTCGCTGATCTGCTACGGCGCCTCCTACAACGGCGTCGACTTCCTCTTCTACACCCAGTTTGTAGAGAGCAAGTCCTACCTCAACTGTGTCGAGTTTGCCGGCACGCTCGACGGCTTCTACAACAACCTGAGCGATATTGCCGACGCTACCGACTCCATTGCCTTCAACTCCGGCGAAGCCCTCTAGCGCCAAACGCTACGCCATCACCCACGTGCAGGCACCCTCAAACTCGCCCGATCGCGCTGCATGCGCCAACGTATAGGGAGCAACCATGCGACATCGTCTCTCTGCCCTCATTACTGCTCTTGCCTGCGTCTTTGCCGTAGCCTTGGTCGTGGGACTGGCTGGCTGCCGGCAGCCGCGCGTGGCGGGAAGCCTTGTTGAGGGCAACATCGAGCCCGGCAAGGGTGCCGCCGACGAACCCCTGCTCGAGCTCGACAGCGACGGTTCCTATGGTCAGAAGCCCGCCAAGACGGTCGCTGCCGACTACCCCATCACCGCACTCGAGGGACAGGAGTACCCGCGTCCCGAGGCCAACTACACCGTGATGGTCTACGTGGTAGGCTCCGACCTCGAGGACCGGGCGGGCTGCGCCACGCTCGACATCTTCGAGATGATCAACGCCAAGTTTGATGCCACACGCTCCAACGTGGTGGTCTACACCGGAGGCAGCCAGAGCTGGCATTCCAACATCCCCAACGACCGTAACTGCGTGCTGGAGATAGCCGACGGCCGCGGCATGGTGGTGGCCGCCACCGACCGCGCACTCAACATGGGCAGCCCCGACACGCTCTCGTCGTTTGTGGCCTGGGCCTCCGAGAACTATCCTGCCGAGCACACGGCGCTCGTGCTTTGGGACCACGGCAGCGGACCCGACATGGGCTATGGCTTCGACCAACTCTACGCCTTCGACTCGCTCTCGCTCGACGAGATGCGCGAGGCCATGACCGACGCCGGCTATGGCCCCGAGCACAAGCTCGACTGGGTGGGTTTTGACGCCTGCCTGATGAACTCCCTCGAGGTGCTGCAGGTATGGCAGGACTTCGCCACTTACTTTGTGGGGTCACAGGACGTAGAGGATGGCCACGGCTGGGACTACTCGTTCCTCTCGGCGCTTGACGGCTCAAGCGAACCCCAAGACGTCACGCGTGCGGTGGTCGAGACGTTCGGGTCGTTCTACATCGGCAACCCGCTTTTGTACAACGAGCCCAACGCAACCTTGGCCGCCATCGACCTTGCTGCCGTCCCGCAGCTTGAAGAGGCACTGGACACGCTCTCCGATGCCGTGCTCGACGACTTCGAGGACGGCAACTACGCCACCATCGCCCGTGCGCGCGAGCTCTGCCGTGGATTTGGCTCGACCTCAGGCGAGACCAGCGGCTCCACGGTCAAGCTCATCGACTTCGTCGACCTTGCCGAGCGCGTGAGCGACGAGCATCCCGAGCAGGCCCAAGGCGTGCGCGCCGCCGTCGACGCGGCCGTCATAGCCAACGCCACCAACCTCACCGGTGCCCATGGCGTCTCGCTCTACTTCCCCTCCATCAACAACGCCAATCCCGTCAATCCCGCAACCGTCGACTACGGGCGCCTGCTCGACGAGCTGCGCCTGCTGGGGCAGGAGTCGTCGCAGATCAGCTGGGAGTTCCCCCACATCGAGCAGACCGACCAGATCATCGCGGTGGGACTCGACGTTATCCAGCATCGCAGCCTGGCCTCGGCAAGCTTCACCATCCTCGAGGACTACGACGGGCGCGGCCTTGTGCCGCTGGTTTCCAACGTGCGCATCACGCCCCGCGCAGACGGCACCCTTGAGGTTCCCACCGACCCGTTCGTTTTTGTGACCAGCAGCGACCACGACACCGTCGTGCCGGTCGAGCAGGTTGACGCTGACCCCACCCGCCAGGTCTTTAGGTGCGGCAACGCCTTCCTCTTGCCGGGAACCGAGTTTGTGGATGCACCAAACGGCGCGGTCAACACGGCCCTCTCGCTGGCGCTCGACGGCGAGAGTGGACAGGTGAGCATTGCCTCGGCTGCCTTTGTCAGCGACGCCCAAGGTCCCACTGACGGCCGCATGACGCTCGACCTCTTCCGCTACAAGACGCTGATGCTGTCGTATGGCGGGTGGCAGTATCCCGAGCGCGACGAGGACGGCTCGATGCTGCCCTATGCCCAGTGGGACGAGTTGGGCGGCAACATCTCGTGGAGCGAGGTGCCCATCGAGGGCGACCTGACCTTTGAGACCAAGCGAGTTTCGGAGCTTACGGGCACCTACATGCTGCAGGTGGTGGTTTCCGACGTCAATGGCAACAAGCACGCCTCCGAGCTCATCGAGCTGACGAGCCGCACCGATAACACCGCCACGGTGGCCACTGAGCAGGGCACCCTCAGGTTTGCTTTGGGCAAAGACCACGCCACCCTAACCGGCTACAAGGGTACCGACCAGGTGCTTGAGGTTCCCGCACAGGTAGAGGGCCTCCCCGTCACCGAGGTGGCAAACGACGCCCTGAGCGGCATCTGGGACCTCCATGAGCTCACCCTGCCCGACAGCATCACCGACATCGGCTCGCATGCCCTCAACTGCTATAACCTTGAGAAGCTGACCCTTGGCAGCGGGCTCATCACGATTGGCAACAACTCCCTGCGCCACTGTGGCAAGCTCGCCCAGCTCGAGTTGCCCGAGGGCCTGCGCTCGATCGGCCGCGGTTCGCTCAGCAGCCTGGGCGTGAGCAGCCTGAAGCTTCCGAGCACGCTCGAGCAAATTGGCGAGGGGGCGCTCGTGCGCTGCGAGAAGCTCACCGCCTACGAGGTGGCCGACGGCTGCACGGCAGCCCAGGAACGCGACGGCGTGCTTCTCTCAGCCGATGGCAGCACCATCATCGCCTTCCCCGCCGGCCGCGAGGGCACCTACGTGACGCCCGAGGGCGTCACGCGCGTGGGGTATGGCGCCTTCACCTCGACATCCCTTACGGGCATTACCCTCTCCGAGGGCGTGACCGCAATCGACAACTGCGCCTTCTACAGCTCCTCCTTCCTCGAGATACCAAGCCTCGCGCAGATAGAGCTGCCAGACAGCCTCGAGAGCGTGGGCTCCTACGCCTTTGGCTCCACCTACAATGGCTCGAGCTTTACCGAGGCGCCCCTCATCGAAGAGCTGCATCTTGGTCCCAACCTTAACTACCTGGGCACCAACGCCTTCACCGGGCTGCGTATTGCCCGCTTTGACGTCGATGCCGACAACACAACCTTCTCGAGCCCGGGCGGGTTTATTGCCAATCGCATGGGCGACACGCTCATCGAGGCACCGAGTGGTATGGGCCAGGTTGTGGTGATACCCGAAGGGATCACCACCCTCGGCAAGGACCTCTTTGCCCTTGCGAGCCCTGGCACCGACTTCGTGCTGCCGGCAAGCGCCTCGCGCATCTCGGTTCTGGCCTTCCCCTATCACTACGAGGGATCCGGCGGCACCGATGCGTCGCGTGTCTACGACATTCGCCTGCATTGCGCCGAGGGCACACCTGCTGCCGAGTTTGCCGAGCGCCACAACGTCAGCTGGGACACCGTGACCGATGTCGACGAGCTCACGGCCACCGAGACGACCCTTGAGCAGGGAGGCCTGAAGATGACCTTCTTGGTGTATCCGCACCATGCCACCCTGCATGCCATCGACGCGACTATGGTCGAGTCGGGCCTGCCGCTCGTCATCCCTCAGGAGGTCGAGGGCAGCCCCGTTACCAGCATCGATGGCCTTCAGCAATCGCGTGGCCTGCCCACCACCTGGAAGTCGGTCACCCTGCCAGCAACGCTCTCCTCCATCGACCAGGAGGCGATACCGATGCTCAGGTCTGACGAGGGCTTTGTGCTCGACGGCGAGAGCGAGACGTATTCCGCAAGCGACGGCGTCCTCTTCTCGGCAGATGGACGAACGCTCGTAGCCTTTGCGCTGCGCGACCCCAACGCCTTTGACACCACGACCGCCTTCTCCTACGAGATTCCGGAGGGCGTGCGCACCATCGGCGCCGGAGCCTTCAACCAGAGTCAGCTCGAGCGCGTGACCATGCCTGCAAGCCTGCGCGTCATCCAGAAGGGCGCCTTCAGGTACAACTTTGCCCTGACCGACATCCAGCTGAACGAAGGGCTCGAGCGCATCGAGGCACGCGCCTTCTCGTGCCCCGCTACCTCCATCAAGCTCCCCAGCAGCATCACGTACCTTGGCGACAGCTCCCTTAACCTCGACGGCTTTGACGCGCTCGAGCTTCCGGAGAGCCTGAAGACCGTGGGCATGTTTGTGATGTACGACGGCAGCGAGACGCTCCCCTGTGGTGTGGAGACGCTTCACATTGGACGCAAGCTCACTAAGCTTGGACAGGGCTCGCTCGCCTCGCTCGACGTGAAGGCGTTTGAGGTGGATGAGCGCAACAAGCGCTACGCCTCCATTGACGGCCTGCTCACCAACAAGCGGGGAACGCGCCTCGTGCGCTGCCCCGCTGGCCTCGAGGGAGAGCTTCACATTCCCGAGGGGATCCAGCACCTCGAGCCCGGCTGTCTCGAGCAAGCACGCGGTCTGACCGACGTGTACTTCCCGTCCTCCGTCATAGGCGTCGATGGCTACATGAGCTTTGGCGCCGATTCTACGGCCAGCAAGGTGACCTTCCATTGTGCACATGACTCGGAGGCGGCGCGCTACGCCCAGGCACACGGCATCGCCTGGACCGAGGACTAACGGCGCCCAAAGAGGGCGTACAGTGGCAACCCCCTGGTGGCCGCGCGAAGCAGTCGCGCTCACCAGGGGGTTATCTGCTGATGAATCACAACCATCAGGGGCGCTCCGAGCGGCGCATGGCCGCCGTCAGGGGATATTACTCCCTACCCGGCGCACGCATCGAAACGAGATGGATTAAAACGCTGCGAAACGAGGCTCAGACACGAGGCAAACGTCTTCGCCACCCATGAGCTCGCGCATCGAAGCAACGAAGCGCTGCTCGTCACCCGCAAGAAAGACGCAGGTCAGCTGCACGTCTTGCGCAAAGACGGAGTCCTTGATCTTGCCACCACAGTCCGAAACCAGGCGCTCGACCCGGCCATAGGCGCTGTAGGGCAAAACGCAGGTAACCTGGGTGACCTCGGTCATCGTCACCAGCTGGTCTGTCTGCTCGGCAGCAGCCACCGCCTCCTGCGTCGCCGCCGTATAGGCGCGCACCAAGCCACCCGGGCCCAGAAGCGTCCCTCCAAAGTAGCGCGTAACCACGCAGCAGACGTCCGCAAGACCGGCTCCGCGCAGCACCTCGAGGGTGGGCATGCCACTCGTGCGCTGCGGCTCACCGTCGTCCGAGCAGCGCTCGCGACCATCCGCAAGAATCCATGCCGGCACGTTGTGGCGCGCATCATGGTGGCGCGCGCGAACCTCGGCGATGAAGGCGTCGGCCTCACGCTCCGAGCTCACGTGGCGCAGCTGGGCAATGAAACGGCTCCTGCGGTCAACAAACTCGCCCATAGCCTCCACGCCGGCCTGGAGCGTGCGATACTCCCCTTGCGCCATGCTAGAGCGACATCCTCATCAGCGCCTGGAGCGCCGAGGCCGCCTCAGTCTCATCGGCACCTTCGCAGCGCACAACCAGCTCGTCACCCTGCACGCCACGCAGGGCCAGAAGCGATGCCATGCTCTTGCCATCGGCCGTACGCTGGCCATCCGACACCGCAACGCCGCACTGCCACTTAGAGGCCTCGTGCGCCACGATAACGCACGAACGAGCGTGCAGTCCCTGTCGGTCGGCAATGGCGTGGACAAACTCCCTCATGACAAAGGCCTCCATTCGCAGGCGCGAGAAGCATGCTCCTACGCCGTGATATCCATAATCTGCTCGCCCGCAGCTACCTGAGCGGGGCTTCTGGTGACAACGTTATCAAACTTCTCAGCGTTCGTGATCACTGTGATGACAACGTCACTATATCCTGCCTCCGTTATGCGGGCAAGGTCCATCGTCATGAGTGCCTCGCCTGCCTGTACGTGCTCACCCTCGCGCACGAATCCGCAGAACCCAGCACTCTTCATGTTGACGGTATCGACGCCCACATGAATCAGGATGTCTACGCCCTCGTCAGAATGCAGGCCCACGGCATGGAGCGTGTGCGTGCATACCGTAATCGTGCCGGTAACCGGTGCATAGACCACGCCCTCGGCAGGCTTGATGCCCAACGCGGGACCCATGGCACCCGAGGCAAAGACGGGGTCGGGTATGTCGGCCATGGCAAGAAGCATGCCGCCACAAGGCGCACAGACACCCTGCGGAGCCGGCGTCGCACTCACCGGTCGTGGACGCTCAGGCTGCAACGGAGCGGGGTCGGCCCCGCCAAAGAGCAGATTGAGTAAACCCATACGCTCTGTCTCCCCCTTATACCACAGAGACGCTATGCGGTCTCGAAGTCCATGATTCGGTAGTTGTATACGCCCAAGCCCAACATCCATCCATCGACGCCGCGCGCCGTGTCGCAGAGGCACTCCGACCCATCGGTGTTGGTCACAAAGACGATGCCATGGTCTCCCCAGTTGCCGCCCTCAAACTCGATCTCGACACCTTGGCACAGGGCATCGTCATAGCCCATGTAGCGCATGCAGTACATGAGGAATGCTGCAAACTCGTAGCAATTGCCACTGCAGTCGTGCTCGTAGTACTTGCGCGCGTACTCGATGCGCCAGTTGGCACCCGCCGGATGCTGTGCGTCGTCACGCTCCACGTAGTCAGACCACGCGATGGCCGTGTATACGGCAAGCGCCGCATCCTCCTTTGTCTGGTCGGTCGTGCAGTTGGCGTCGCAGAACTCCTTGACCTCCTTGTCGAGGGTGTCGTCGCCTGAGGTGAACTTGCCCGTCGACGTCCAGGGAGAGTCGAGACCCTGCGCCGACGCCTGCGCCTCGGCACTCTTGACCTCCTCCTCGAGGCGGTCGACCTGGTTACGCAGCGAGACGGCCTCCTTCTTGGCAGCCGTCGCCTCCTCGCGCGCCTCGTCGATGCGCGGTTTCATCACGCAGCGGGTGAGCAGCACACTGGAGAGCACCGCCACCAGCAAGAAAGCCACAACGGGCACCAAAGGCACCATCAGAGGCTGGGGCCGTCGCGGGCCTGCTGCAAGGTTCCGGCGGCGCGCACCCTCAGCCGAGCGCGGACGCGACCCTGCCGTGCTGCGCCCACCGCGCGTGGCGCCTCTGCGCGCCGCGCCACGCGAGCCCTCGCGTGGCGGGCGACCAACGCTGCGATCGCGTGAGCTACTGCGGGGGCGTGACGATCTTGAACGCTCGTCCATCTGCACTCCTCGGCTTAGAACTGGTTGTAGATGAACTCAGCCGACGCCCCGAACCCCGAGAACGTCACAAAGAGAAAGATGCCCACGAGGGCAAGCGCAACCGAGCCGCCCACCACGAGGCAGGCTGCTGTAGGGTGGTCTTGAAGCCATGCGTCATAGCGGCTACGCATGGTCTTACGCCGCTTGCGTGCCATCCTGCGCACCTCCTCGCGCGAACTCATAGAGTGCCTGTTCGGCATCAATCCAGCCGGTCCATCCAAAGTGCACGATATCAAACAGGAAATACCGCTCATACTCGCGGTCTGAGTAATCTGCCAGCTGGACACGCGGATGCGCCTGCACGACCTCGCGAATACGCTGGTAGGCAGCCGCGCGCGTTGCGGCATCTATCCCAATGTGGTCGTAGTAGGGCCCCATCGAGGGCTGGATGATCACGAGCGGCTCAACGCCACACGCATCGCACACGTCCAGGAAGCAGGCAAGGTCATCGTACTCGGGTGTCTGCGTGTAGGTCTCACCTTTGCGTGCGTCCTTGAGGCTCTCGAGTGCCGGTGCGAGCTGCTTGGTGTAAAACTCGTCCTCGGCTCCCCAGCTGTTGGTGGTGCTCATGCGCTGGGCGGTCTCGAGCGCCTCGGCACGCAGCGCCTCCCAATCGGGCGTCTCGACGTCACCCGTGGCGAGGGGAATGCCCCTCGAGCGCACGCCCATGAGCTGCTGGCGCAGACGCAGATCGTCCATCGCGCCCATCACCACGCCGTCGATGCGGTCGATGAGGTTGGCAGGCGCGGCCGCCCGAATGGTGGTCTCGTCGATTCCCTGCTGTGCAAGACGGGTGCGCACGTAGTCCTTGGTCTTCTGACTGATGGAAGGATTCTCGCAAAAGCCCCGGTAGAGCGTGTAGGAGAAACGCTCGCCAAAGCTTGCGTTATCGAGGCCGCCGTCGGTAAACTGCCCCAGGCTCACGATGAGCGCCACCTTCTGTTGGGGCAGCCCACCATCGGCAAGGGCTCCCAGCGCCATAGTGTCCCACAGGCACTGGTCAAAGGCCTCCCCCACCAGCATAAGGCGTAGTCCATAGTTATGCGTGCCAAAGGTCTGGGCGGGTACCTGCGGCACCGTGCGGGCGGGCGTGGAAAACTCCGACGAACCCAGCACGAGAAGCGCGTTTTCACCCAGGTTAAAGCGCACGAAGTCGACACTCGACGACTTAGCGCCCGAGTACACGTAGCCACAGTCGACAGAGCCGTCACGATCGCTTTGCGCAGGCAGAAGCACAAACGTTGCGGCTACAACCACCAGCGCCACCACAACGCCCGCCACAAGCGCCGCAAAGCGCCGTATGAGGGTCTTGGAATCCACGGGCGCCTACAGTCGCTCGGAGACGCGTGCAATGATCTTGTTGACGGTGTTCATCTCGGAACGCTCGAGCTCGGTGGGAGCGATGGAGACCCCAAACTCGTCCTTCAACGCAACCAGCAGCTCGATGGCTGCCATCGAATCGAGGATACGCTCCTCAAACAGGTCAAGATCGGGCTCCTCGGCAACCTCGTCCTCACCCGAGATCTCGACAATGAGGTCAATGATGCGCTCGTCGATGCTGGCCATGCCAACTCCTTTCACATGTGTGGCTAGCGACCCAACAAGGGACTGACCACGTATCCGCCAAACAGGCCAAAGCCAAAGAACACCGCCACCATCGTGACCGCCCACGAGCAGAGCTTGAACCAGCGGTCACGGCGATGACGCTTGTAGAACTTCCAGTTTTGCTGCAGCCAATGACAGGCTGCCAAGAGCAGGCCATGATAGAGGCCGTACACGATATAGTCGGGCGTGATGCCATGCCACACGCCCATCAACGCCATGTTGAGCATGAAGCCCACGCAGGCCGTCACATGGCGGTTGGGAAACAGCTTGCGGCCCATGGCAAATTGCGAGAAGCGCATGAAGACAAAGTCGCGCAGCCACGTGGAGAGCGAGATGTGCCAGCGATCCCAGAACTCCTTGATGTCAACCGCCACAAAGGGCATGTGGAAGTTGCGCGGCACCTCGATGCCAAACGCAAGACCCACGCCCATGGCCATGTTGGAATAGCCGGCGAAGTCAAAGAAGAGGTCGAGACCAAAGAAGAGCACCGTTGCTAGCCACGAGAGGGCCGGCACACCCACGGCGCTGGGCACAAACCACTGCGCCCACTGCGCCAGGGCCGAGCCCACAAACTTGTAGACGGCGCCCAGCACAAACCAGCCACAGCCACGATAGAGCCGCTCGAGGTAGGCCATCCGTGTAAGGGGCGTACGCACGTCTTTGACAAAGGCGCGGCTCCGCAGGATGGGACCACTTGTGAACGTGGGGAAGAAGCCCAGGAAGTAGAGGTACTCCCCCACCGTCATATCGGTGATGAGGCCGTCACGCACCTCGATGAGCACCTGCAATGCCTTGAAGGTGATATACGAGATGCCCAGAAAGCCCGGGAAGTCGGGCACAAAGAGCACGCCCACCTTGTAGAGCGCCAGCGGTGCCAGCTGCAGGGCAAGCGCCAGGCGATACCGCGCGAGCGCCTTGGGATGACCGGACGCAAACAGGCCGCGCACCCACACGTAGAGCGCCGCAGAGCCCGCAAGGTAGCATGCGGCATACAGCAGAGCCACCGGCGAGCGGAAGAACAACAGCCCCAGCATGATTGCCGAGACCACCGTGCCATAGCG
>ODAI012474285.1_pt1 | contig 10938 bp, 10 predicted proteins | sample 1539321 | NCBI WGS metagenome assembly ODAI01 (sample SAMN02144231, study PRJEB22623) | gut metagenome | biome: sheep rumen | host: Ovis aries | place: New Zealand | reverse complement strand
AATTTTACGATTAACTTGTCAGCCTTTTCTTTTTCCATCGCTATTCCATTTTACTAAAAACCGGTTTGCTTATATAGTGCGGGGATTTGGAAAAAGGTTGGTAAAAAAAAGCATCCAATAAAAGTATAGATAAATTCGTTTGGTTCATTACATTAGTCTTCTGCATCGTTCTTCAATAAGATTAGAGAACTTTATTTGCAGTTCATCTGAAATAAAAGGAGATTTTGTAAGTTCAAGCAAAGTCTCCTTTTTTGAAATAAGATTTTCAATCATTTTTTCAGCGGCTTTTAAAGGGATTTTTATGTTCTGTGAAAAAATTAAAAAATCATTTCGAGTCAAACGTGATTTTTTTCCATTCAATGTAAGTGCTGTTTCCTCTTTATCCGCGGGCATCAAAATATTTACTGGAAGAAGATCGTATGCTTTGGAAAGTTCCCATTCATCATTTTGAGGATTTCGAATAAGAGAGAAATTTTTTAAGTGCATATCTGAGTTACCAGTAATAAAACAGAAAAGCAGTCTGTAAAAAAAATCAGTTAAATCAATACCAGGTCTTGCAGAATAATTCTGGATAATTTTTGCACACTGTTCGTATGAACCTTTGTATTTATCTTCTGTCAGACGATTAGACAGCTGACAAAAATCTTCCATGTGTATTTTTTCATAGCTTTTTTGTCTGTCAATTCGTTTTGTTATGTAAGAGAGAGAATGATTAGAAGTATATATTAATGAATGCGGAACAACCTGTAGTCCTGCTTTTTCTGCCATAGCCATTGTAATGTGTTCAGTTTCAGGAAGGAATTCGAAATCATTACTTTGTGGTTTTAAAATATAACCCTGAGGAAATCCTATTAAAGTTAGACGAGGTTGTTCGTTTTTTTCAGATAGCAGGTGAAGTGATATTTTTTTTTGAACACCAGCGACTGATATTCCTTTAGAACTTGATTTTTGTGCGAGAGCCTCCAGAATTTCATCATTTAATTCAATCTGTGGAGTTTTTGTCGTTCCAAAAAAATTTTTAAGACATTTTTTGTGAAAATTCTGCTCTTTTTCATTATCATTTAATTCTTTAAGACAGCAGAGACAAAACTTTTTAATCATTCTTTATTCTCCATCAAAAGAGGTTTTACGCTTACGGCACCAATACAGTCCTGACAGGTTGAAAGTAAAAGTCCCATTCTGTCTTTTGGATTAAGTTTCCAGTTTTTTACAGCAACTTCTAAAAGCCATCCTTCGGGAATTAATCCGTCAAAAAAGGAAAAAAGAGTTTTAGATGAATAAGATTTATTTTTTAATGGTAGAGTTTGACTTATTTCTCGGGCTGCGGGATTTTCAAGCCAGGTAGACTCGTATTCAAAGGAATAACCTTCATCTGTTTCAAAAATTTTTCCGCACAGTTCTTGCTGATAATAAACAAGTCCGTATCTATTTGTCATTGTCTTCTCCCGACTCATCTTTTGGAATTTTTGCAGGGGAGGCTACGTATCCAAACATTGCAAGAGCCTGATTAACTTTGTCTAAACGTACTGTTTGCTTTCCCTGTTCAAGTTCACGAACAAAACGAAGACCGAGTCCGCTTCTGATTGCAAATTCTTCTTGAGTAAGTCCTGCAGATTTTCTTTTTTGTTTGAGAAAACTTCCTATGAAATTTTGAGTGTTTTTGTTCATTATGGAAATTATATACCCTAACGGGTGTAATGTCTATAAAAATATGTCATATTATACCTCAAAGGGTATAATATGATGGTAATTGTATTGATTTATACCCGATAGGGTGCACTGGTCCTGTGCTGACAAAGATTCATGCCTGTCGGTCTTTGAGCAGATGATAGCACCTGATTAATAGTCTGATTTCTTCTGAACCTTCATTTTCGTCTAAATCTAGGAGTTCAAAAATCTTTTTTATTCTGTAGCGGATTGTATTTGTGTGCTGATAACAGTCTTCACTTGTGGCCGAATAATCTCCGTTATTTTTTACAAAAGAGTTAAGTGTTTTTATGAGATTTGCATCGTGCTTCTTGTCGTAATTTTGTAGGATATTAATTCTATTTTTAATTTCACTGTACATTATATCATCTAAAAGCAGATTGTAGGCGTATTTATATACTCCAATAAACTTATATGAAAGAGAATCGCTCTTTTTAATTTTAGCAACTTCAGCCGCAGCGTAAGCATTCTTAATAGATTTTCTCAGGTCATGCAGTGACATCAGTTCTTCATCATAGCCTATAAAAAAATCTTCTGTGGTAAAGCCGTTTTGCATGAGAATATCCTGAATATAGCGGAATTTAAAAATAGACTTTGCTTCATCTTCATAAAAGCTGCATATTAAAACAATGTTGTGGTCAGATTTAATGAAAGACCAGGGTGTTGTTGAGGTAACTTTTGAGCGGTGATACATGAGACTGTCGAAAAAAGTGTGAACTTTAAGGTTGGAAGATTCTTTTTTGGGAATCAAAACGGCACTTATGATTTTGTTTTTAAAATCGGGATTAATTTCGCGTGCAATTCTGGAAACTTCATCCTTATCCTTTTTTTCATTTAAAATCATATTTAACTTTTCTTCGTGAATGATGTATTGGGCGCGGGTTTTCATTGATTCGTTTATGTTGATAATCAGGTCTTCCATAAACTCATCATAAAATGTGAGAATGGGTACATGATATTCTTCTGCGCACTGAATGATGTCCAGGGGAATATGTTCATCTGGTAAAAGTTTAATTGCAATCCCAGAAACTCTTTTTTGAATAAGATTTTTGATTGAACCATTTACAAGCTCAGGACTTATGGATGCAAAAAAATATGAAATCAAAACAAAGTACCCGTAACAGTAACCTGCATAATTTATCCGGCTGCTTTCGAATTCTAGAATGACTGTGGTTGTTACGGTGTTGGTAAGATATTCTTTTCCGGTGAGGATTTTAAATTTCTTAAAAAGTGAAAGATTCATAATTTCATTTACTGTGTACATAATATTCCTCTGGACAAAAAAAAGAGTGCAGTGACAAATGCTTTATGCACGTCATTGCACTCATTGCGAATATTATGCCTAAAAGAGGAGTTTTAGGCAAGTTTTTTCTCGCACTTTTTAGTTAGTATAGATTTCATTACACAAAGGAATTTATCATTCATCTCTGCTGTTCCAAGACTAACACGATTCATTCCAATCGGGCAGCCGATTAATATTTTTTCTTCTGCAAGCTTTGCTACAACCTCTGTGTTTTCAATTCCTGGAGCCTTGAACAAAATAAAGTTTGTCTGACTCTTGTAAACTTTGCAACCAAGAGCTTCAAGTCCTTCTGTAACTTTTTTGCGTTCAATTGCATTCAGTTCACCAACCTGTGCAATGTATTCCTGGTCTTTAAGTGCCTCTGTTGCCATTCTCTGACCAAGGAAGTTTATGTTCCAGGCAGCTCCAGATTTTGAAAGAAGGGAAATCAGTTCTGGCTTTCCTGCTGCAACACCGATACGAAGTCCAGCCATTCCGTAAGCCTTAGAGAAAGTTTTTAAAACGATGAGTGGTTTTTCGTAGCCTTCGCGAATCATTTTAATCATAGAATAGGTAACCGGATTTCTTACAAATTCTAGATAGGCTTCATCAACTACTACGAGAACAGTCTCAGGAACTTTTCTGATAAAGGCTTCCAGTTTTTCTGAATCAATAAAAGTTCCGGTTGGGTTATTTGGATTGCAAATAACCATCATTTTTGTTTTTGGTGTGATGGCTCTGAGCATTGCATCCAGGTCGTAGTTCATTTCTTTATCAAGAGGGACTACAACAGGAACTGCTCCTGCAATATATGCTGTATCGCGGAAGGCCTCGTAACTTGGATCACCAAGAACTACTTCTTCTCCAGGATTCAAAAAAACTTCACCAAGAATATTGATGAGGGAAGATGAACCTGTTGCTGTGCAAACATGCATCATATCTGGAAGTCCGTGCAGCTGGGCAAAAGTTGTTTTTAAATCTACAGAAAACCAGTCCGGATAAATGTTAGGACGTTTTGCAGCTTCCATCATTGCTTCAATTGCTTTAGGACTCGGACCGTAAGGACTTTCATTGTAGTTTAAACGGTAAATATCTGGGGTGGTGTAACTTGAAACCGGCTGACGAGCGGCTCTTTTGCTTTCTGGCATGGCCTTAATTGAATCTTTTAAAAGTGTCTTGTAATCCATTTTTATCTCCTTATAAACTCCGCGTTAGCGGTCGTGCAGGAGGCACGATATCGCAGTTTTGCCGACGGCAAAATCTGCATGTGATAAAAAGTACAGGGAAGTACTTTTTATCACGCCTCCTTATCGTGTTTTCTTGCCCCTAATCTAGCGGATGTGATTTTGGAATCCTAGAAATTTTTTACAAAAATTTTGTTCTCCTTTTTGTACAAGTTACAAAAATCCAAAAAAATTATTGCAATAAATCAGGATGAATCTTTATTATTGGCGCTGGATTTTAGATTAAGGGTATCTCTAAAAACTCACCTTCGGTGATTTTTTAGAGAACCCGACGAGTTTTAATTCCTGAAAATAGCAGGAATTAAAACATCGCATTTTCAAAGTTACCTCTAAAAATTGCAATTTTTAGAGGTCCCCTTAATGACAGGAGGCAGAAGATGGAAAAAGTAGTTCATCAGGTAATTCAATTTGACAGGAAGTTTCTTATAAAACTTGTAATGCCTTTGATAATCGAACAGGTTCTTGCGGTGTCAGTAGGAATGGCAGATATGATTATGGTTTCTGGAGCGGGCGAGACTGCCGTTTCCGGGGTATCGCTGGTAAATACAATTTCCAATCTTTTGATTTATGTGTTTACAGCTCTGGCTACAGGTGGTGCTGTTGTAGCGTCTCAGGCAATCGGAGCAAAACGGAAAGATACGGCTAACACGGTTTCTAATCAGCTGATTTTAATATGCTTCGCGGTTGCCCTTGTGATTACGGCCCTATGTCTTTCCCTCAACCGGCAAATCCTTCAGTTAATTTATGGTTCTGTAGAAAAAGCTGTTATGGATCAGGCGGTAATTTATTTTTACATAACGGCTCTTTCCTTTCCATTTATTTCGGTCTACTACGGTTCTACGGCTCTTTTCCGTTCTATGGGAAACTCAAATCTGAGCATGACGGTTTCTGCAATCATGAATATTCTGAACATTTTTGGAAATGCGATTTTTGTTTTTGGTTTTGGAATGGGGATTGCGGGCGTAGGTTATGCAACGCTGATTTCCCGAGCGGTGGCAGGCATTGTGGTTGTTTTTATGCTGCGTAATCAGAAAAGAGATTTACACATAGATAAATATCTGCGTCTGGGCTGGAACTGGAATATTCAGAAAAAGATTCTTGCTCTGGGCATTCCAAGCGGAATAGACAGTGCCATGTTCCAGATTGGAAAATTGTTTACCCAGGCTCTTATTGCAAGTTTCGGAACAGCAAGTATTGCGGCAAATGCAACTGCGAGTACGATAGAGCTTCTTGCAACAATTCCCGCTTCGGCGACTGGACTTGCAATTACAACGATTGTAGGTCAGTGCGTAGGGGCAGGGGATTATGGGGCTGCAAAGGATTATACAAAGAAACTTTTGAAATGGGCTTACATTATGCTCTGGATTGAAAATATCTTTATTGTTCTTCTTACACCTACAATTGCAGGCTGGTATCATCTTTCGGAAGAGGGAGACAGACTGGCCCGCATGCTTATGTATTTCCATTCTGCAAGCTGCGTCTTGATGTGGCCTTGTGCCTGGACATTGCAGTCGGTTTTACGTGCCAGCGGAGATGTAAAATATTTGATGACTGCATCAATTTTGATTATGTGGGTATTCAGAATCGGTTTTGCTTATTTACTGACTTACCTGAATCGTCTTGCGGGCTTTATTATTCCGGGCGTACTTTGTGTCTGGATTGCAATGATTATTGACTGGTTTGCCCGCTGCGTTTCAAATATCTGGCGTATTAAGAGCGGCAGGTGGATGAAACAGGCGGTGGGGTAAAAAAGATTGTCGGGCTTGACCCGACAATCTTTTTTAGTTTATCACACTAGTTGGAATTGCATTCAGATAATGAATGAAATTTTCAATTGCCATATCTACTGCACGCAGACGGCTTTCTTTTGTAAGCCATGCAATGTGGCCTGTTATCGAAGTTTTGTCTGTGTGGAAGAGGGGATTATCCGAAACTGGTGGTTCATCCCTCAGAACATCAAGACCGGCTGCAAAGAGCTTTCCGCTGTTCAGTGCTTCCATCATTGCAGTCTCATCAATTAGACCGCCTCGGGCTGTGTTAATCAGAATTGCTCCATCTTTCATTTTTGCAAAAGCTTCCTTGTCGAAGGTATCGGCTGTTTCTGCAGTATAAGGTGCATGAATTGAAATTACATCAGACTCACGAAGCAGGGTATCAAAATCAACTTGTTCAACAAAGGAATAAATTGCACCAACTTTTTTGTGGCGGCTGTAGGATATTACACGCATACCAAAGCCCGAAGCCATCTTTGCAAAGGCAAGACCGATTGCGCCAAGCCCAAAAATACCGCAAGTTTTTCCGTAAAGTTCAATCTGAGGTGTAACAACATTTCCGTACATTGCCCGTTCAAGAGGCATTCCCTTTTCATCAAGTGTAGTCCAGTCGGTTTTTTTAATCATGTCTGAATGAACATTTACGTGATGGCAGACTTCCATCAAGAGAGCCCAGCCATATTCAGCAATTGTCTGTGCACCGTAAATGGTGTTTGTAATGGTGATTTTCTTACGACGGGTCATTTCAACATCAAACTCGCCCCAGCCGTGACCAAGTGTTGCAATATATTTTAAGTTTGGATGATGACCCAGCCATTCTTCATTTATAACTTTGTCGCTGATCCAGAGCCCAAGAACTGCATCTGCATCACCAATGATATCGTGATATTCTTCCGGCATAAGATATTTTTCAGGGATAACAATTTTCAGCTCTACATTAGGAAGCTTCTTCAACTGATTCCAGTGTTCTGTAACTTCTTGAGCTGTAAGGTTTGGCATTTTTACCGTTTCCTGAATCACAACAATTTTCATAACTTCACCTCTCTATAAAGATTTGGGCTTACTTTATGTTCTCTAATTAAGGAGTGTCAATTTAATTTTCAGAAAATTGTAAATTCTACAAAGCTGCTTATGTTTTTTTGTTCCACTTACAAATCTAAAAAAAACTTATTGACCATTGCGGCGGATTTTTTTTATAAAGGGCATAACAAAAATGAAGCAGGGTTCGTAAGTCGTTTTCATTTTACTTAAATGGCAAAGATGTCGTAAAAAACATCTTTGCCATTTTTTTTTTGCAATTTACGGACGCTAAGGAGGATAGATGATTAAGTACATTCTAAAAAGGTTGGGGCTTGGCCTTCTTACCTTGTTCATCCTGATTGTAATCACTTTTACGCTGACAAAGGTTATGCCTGGAAGTCCTCTTCAATCAAAAAATATTTCTGGTGATGTTCTTGCCAAAATGGAAGCTCAGTACGGTCTTGATAAACCGGTTGTAACACAGCTTTTCATTTATATAAAAAATATGCTGCAGGGTGATTTGGGAACTTCCTATAAGAAGACAGGAACTTCTGTAACATCAATTATTAAGCAATCAATGATTCCAACAATGAAGCTTGGTCTTGTTACAACAGTTCTGGTTCTGGTGGTTGGAATCTTTTCGGGCATCATGATGGCAAAATCAAAAAGCCCGGTAGCAAAGGGAGCCTGGCTTACAGGACTTACGCTTGGAGTTAGTATTCCTAACTTTCTTGTAGCCCTTCTTCTGATGATTTTATTCGGCGTTATTTTTAAGGCCCTGCCAATCATAGGTTTGAGTACACCACTGCACTATATTCTTCCGGCTGTAGCTCAGGGACTCTGGCCAATTAGTGCGGTTGCCCGTCTTACCCAGAGTTCTTACGAAGAGGTTATCAGACAGGATTACATAACCATGGCAAAGGCAAAGGGAATCAGCAAAAGCACCATTCTTTTCCGTCATGTTTTGAAAAATGCCATGCTGCCAGTAATTACTTACATTGGACCAATGGTTGCATTCCTGCTTACCGGTTCTGTAACAATCGAAAAGATTTTTACGATTCCAGGACTTGGCCGTGAGTTTACAAATGCAATCATGAACCACGACTACACAGTGGTAATGGGAATCACGATTTTTATGGGAGCACTGATTATCATGTGTAACCTGATTGCAGACTTGCTTTGTGCGGTGATAGATCCAAGAACAAGAAAGTCTTTGTAGGAGGTAATTATGGAAATGACAACAAGTGAATATAAGGAAATGCAAAAGGAGCAGTTATTTCGAAAGCTCAGTAAGGAAGAAAAGAATGATGAATTTATTGCGATTGAAAGCAAGACCTTCTTTCAGTCGGTAAAGGCTGAGTTTACAAAGAACAAGCGTGCAGTCTTTGGGCTGATCGTTCTTGTGATTGTAGTTCTTATGGCAATTCTTGGTCCGGTCTTTTCACCTTTTTCTTATGAAGACCAGAACATTGCTTTAAGAAATGCGGCACCAACAGCCCAGCATCTTTTTGGAACCGATAAGATGGGCCGCGACATTTTTGTACGTATTCTTTACGGTGCCCGTATAAGCCTTGGAGTTGGAATTGTAGCGGCCATCGTCAACCTGATTCTTGGAACTCTTTATGGTGGAATTGCAGGTTATGTCGGTGGAAAAACAGATATGGTTATGATGCGTTTTGTCGATATCATCTATTCTGTACCTTCAATGCTTTATATTGTTTTGATTATGCTCTGGCTGGGGGCTGGAGTTTCTTCAATCATCCTTGGTATATCGATTACCTGCTGGATTGGTACGGCGAGAATTGTCCGTTCTCAGGTTAAGAGTTTGAGGGAGCAGGAGTTTACGATGGCGGCCTTTGTTCTTGGAGCAAGTCCAAAACGTATTCTTGTAAAGCACCTTCTGGTAAATGCAATGGGACCAATTATTGTAAACATTACACTTATGGTTCCACAGGCAATTTTTACGGAAGCCTGGCTCTCCTTTATCGGAGTTGGAATCTCGGCACCAAAGGCAAGCTGGGGAACCTTGTGCGATGCGGCAAGTGAGCTGATTATGGTTTACCCTATGCAGACAATTTATCCGCTTGTTGCAATCTGTCTTACAATCATTTCCTTCAACTTTGTAGGTGAAGGCTTGGAGAGAGCGCTTGATCCAAAGAGAAAGAGATAATGTGTAAGGCCGCTGGCGGCCGGTGTTCAATCGAAAGGCGTTAAAAAAAATGCAAAAGCATTTTTTAGCCTAACCAAATAAGAGGTTTATATGGCGTTATTAAAAATAAAGGGACTGACAACAGAGTTTAAGACAGACGGCGGAACAGTAAAGGCCGTGCGCGGAGTAGATTATCATGTTGAAGCCGGCGAAATTCTTGGAATCGTAGGGGAGTCCGGTTCGGGAAAGTCGCAGGGAATGCTTTCGCTCATGGGCCTCCTGGCCGGAAACGGAAAGGTAACTTCGGGTTCAATGATTTTTGACGGAAAGGATTTAAGTCCAAATCATTACAACACAAAGGCAGAAAAGAAGCAGTACGAAAAGATGCTGCAGGAAATCCGTGGAAATGAAATCTCCATGATTTTCCAGGATCCAATGAGTTACTTGAACCCGATTGTAACAATTGAAAAGCAGATAACAGAAGGCATTTTGTATCACACAAAGTGTACAAAAAAGGAAGCAAGAGCTCGTGCAATTGAGCTGATGAAGATGGTCGGAATTCCAAGTCCAGAGATGCGATTAAAACAGTATCCCTTTGAGTTTTCCGGCGGTATGCGACAGAGAATCATAATTGCAATTGCCCTTGCAAATAACCCAAAGCTTTTGATTTGTGATGAACCGACAACTGCCCTTGATGTTACAGTTCAGGCTCAGATTCTGGAACTGATCAAAGAACTTACACAAAAGGCAGGAACTGGAGTAATTATGATTACCCACGACCTGGGAGTTGTAGCAAGCCTTTGTGACAGAATCTCAATTATGTACGGCGGCAACATCATGGAGGAGGGAACTGTAAATGAAATCTTCTATGAGGCAAAACATCCATATACAAAGGGGCTTTTGAACTCAATCGCAAATTCAAATGTAGATAACAAGGAACCATTAAAGCCGATTCCGGGAACACCACCTGATTTGATTAAGCTTGGTAACGAGTGTCCTTTTGCACCACGCTGTAGCGAGGCGATGGAAATCTGTACAAAGTATTCACCGCTTTCAACTGAGTTCAGTAAAACTCATAAATGTAAATGCTGGCTGCATTGTGCAGAACGATACGAAGAAGTGATTGGAGGAAAAGCTGATGAGTGAAAGTAAGACAACAGAGAAGACCAGACCTATTCTTGAAGTACAGGGGCTCACAAAGTATTTCGATGCTGCAAAGGGCAAAAAGGTTCATGCAGTAGAAAACGTTTCCTTCACACTTGAACGCGGAGAAACTCTTGGAATTGTAGGGGAGTCTGGCTGTGGTAAGTCCAGCATGGGCCGAACCATTTTGAAGATTCATGATTCTACCAGCGGAAAGATAATTTTCGACGGAGTAGATATCACAAAGTTTTCAAATAAGCAGATGAATCCATACAGAAAGAGAATGCAGATGATTTTCCAGGATCCGTATGCTTCTTTGAACCCGAGAATGACAGTTGGTGAAATCATTGAAGAGCCAATGGTTATTCACAATATGGGAACTCCAAAAGAGCGCAAGGCAATCGTTCAGGATTTGATTCAGACAGTCGGCTTAAAGCCCGACCACATTCGCCGTTACCCATTTGAGTTTTCCGGTGGCCAGCGTCAGCGAATCGGAATTGCCAGAGCTCTTGCTCTAAACCCTGAGTTTATTGTCTGCGACGAACCGATTTCTGCTCTGGACGTTTCAATTCAGGCTCAGGTAATCAACCTGCTGGAAAAGCTTCAGCATGAAAGAGGATT
>ODAI010645347.1_pt1 | contig 10938 bp, 6 predicted proteins | sample 1539321 | NCBI WGS metagenome assembly ODAI01 (sample SAMN02144231, study PRJEB22623) | gut metagenome | biome: sheep rumen | host: Ovis aries | place: New Zealand | reverse complement strand
CAAGAAGATGCTGGAGAACGCTTACGCTACCGTAGAGGAGGCCTTTGCCAACGTGACGGCTTCCGTAGAGTTCGAGCAGGGTGTGACGATGGACGTGTCCGCTGCCGACCTGACCTTCCAGGCCGTGCCCGACCTGAACTCATTAGGCAAGAAGATGCTGGTGGCTGGCTATAGCAAGACGTACAAGGGCGAGGGTGCTCCCTCTCCTGTCATCGGTACTGCACAGTTTGAGGTGGTAGACAAGATGTACACGCTTGTCGGTGCTGCCGATAACTCGGGCGACTTCTGGAGTGCACACTCTGACAAGGTGAAGATTAACCCGCACGAGACCTATGTCACCTCGTTCACCAACTACGCTGGTGGCAGCAACTGGAACAACTTCGTCATCGTGCTGCGCTCGCTCGACGAGACCACGGAGTACGGTGTCCTGCGTGCCGACAACTGGGGCTGGGGTACCGGCTGGGTTGGTGAAGATCTGGCCAGCAAGTGTACGCCGAGCGGCGGACAGGCTGACTGGGGTGCATGGCTTGCTGCCATGGACGGTGCAAAGGTTACGGTTTACATTACCAATAATGGTGATGGAACAGCCGATGTGAAGACTACTATGATTGGCACCGACGGTAATACCTATACTCAGAACTACATTGGTCTGAATACCATTACCAATCCCGATGACTTCTACTTCCACTACACCGTAGATAACTGTCACCTGGAGTTCGACGATCTGCTGGGTGCTGAGGATAACTCTCAGGAGTGGTGGACAGCCCATTCACCTTACATCAAGGTTCCTGCAGGACAGACCTATACACGTCGCTTCAGAAACTATGGCGGTGCTTCTAACTGGAACAACTTCGTTGTCGTACTGACCAATTCTGACGGCACTACCGAGTATGGCGTGCTGCGTGCCGACAACTGGGGCTGGGGTACCGGCTGGGATGGTGCTGAACTGGCAAACAAGTGTACACCAAGTGGCGGTCAGGCTGACTGGGGTGCATGGCTTGCTGCTATGGACGAAGCCATTGTAACAGTCTCTGTTACCAACAACGGCAATGGTACTTGTGATGTTAAGTGTGTCATGGTTGGCAGCGACGGTAATACCTATATTCAGAACTATATGGGCCTGAACACCGTTACCAATCCTGATGACTTCAACTTCCACTTCACTGTTGACCACAGCCATCTGGTATTCGAATAATAACAGTCACTAAACAAAAGCCTGCTGGGTGTGCCTTGCCACATCCATGCAGGCATTTTATTTCTTATATTGTTTTTATGAAGTATTTATCAAAACTGTTTTTCTTTCTTTGCTTAGGTGTGATGGCTATTGCCTGTGGCGACGATGCTCCTGACGATGGAGGCGGTAGCTCCGGCTCGTTGTCAGTAACTGTTCCTAAGGTTTCTTCTATCACGTCTTCTTCTGCTGTTGTTACGGCAACAGCATCCGGCACAGGTATTATTGGCCGTGGACTCTGCTATAGCACATCGCCCAATCCTACCGTTAACGACAATAAGGTGACAGCATCGTCATCGAACATGACGGTGACGCTTTCAGGACTCAAGGCCAATACTACTTATCATGTACGTGCGTACGTGCAGAGCAGTGCCGAGGTGGTCTATTCTTCTGATGTTCCCTTCACTACACTCGGAGAGGATGACGACGAGGAAGAGGTACAGACCGAGGGACCGGAAGCTTTGAAGCGTGTCAGTGTGCATGACCCCAGCGTGGTATGGGATCCATCGTCCAGCAATTACTACATCTTCGGTTCTCACCGTGCAGCTGCTCGTTCTACCAACATGATGTCGTGGGTAGCATTCACTGCCCCCTGGGCTACGGCAACGAGCACCAATGCAGCAAACAAGGATGCCTTCACCACTCCTCAGATTACCAAGTTCAAGAAGGGCGGCGTAGAATATACGCTCAACTTCAATGCCTTCGACTGGTCGAAGCGTGGCAACAGTGCTTACAATGTCGATGGTATGATGTGGGCACCTGATGTCATCTATAACCAGAAGATGGGTAAGTGGTGCATGTATCTCAGCATCAATGGCGACTGGTGGTATTCCAGCATCATTCTGCTTACTGCCGACAACATTGCAGGTCCTTACCGCTATCAGGCACCTGTTGTTATCAGTGGTTTCCGCAAAGGCTCAGGCAATGCCTATAAGGACACTGACCTCGAGATTGTGCTGGGTACTCAGGCCTCGCTGCCAGAGCGTTATAATGTAGATACTTGGGGCAACCGTTATCCCAACTGTATCGACCCCTGCGTGTTCTACGACGAAGAGGGAAAGCTATGGATGTCGTACGGTTCATGGAGCGGTGGCATCTGGATGCTTGAGCTTGACGAAGAGACGGGTCTGCGCGACTACGATGTTACATACGCACAGAAGGGCAGTGGCGACGGTATTACCGTCGATCCATACTTCGGTAAGAAAATTGCCGGTGGTTACTATGTGTCTGGTGAGGCCAGCTACATTGAGTACATCGGTGGTTACTACTTCCTGTTCATGACCTATGGCGGACTGGCTGCCGGTGGTAATGCCAGCGACTACAACAATGGTGGTTACCAGATGCGTGTGTTCCGTTCGTCAAGTCCTGACGGTCCATACGTTGACAGCCGTAATGGAACAGCCATCTTCAATCAGTATCAGCTCAACTTCGGTCCGAAAGAGAACGACAACAACCGTGGTGTCAACATCTTTGGTGCTTACACCAACTGGGGCAACCTGCTGACTGGTGGTGCCAACGAAGCTTCTGGCGAGCGCTCACAGGGTCACAACAGTATTATTGCTGCACCCGACGGACGTACCTATCTGGTTTATCATACTCGTTTCCAGAACTGGGGCGAAGGTCATCAGGTACGTGTTCACCAGGTATTCCAGAACGAAGACGGCTGGTTGGTAGCTGCTCCGTTCGAATATACGGGTGAGGTCATGAAGAGCTCTCACATTGCAAAGAAACAGCTTGTAGCTACTGACAAGATTGCCGGTAAGTATAAGCTGCTGGTACATCCTTATAAGCTCAACCACCTGACGAAGGAAGCAGCCAAGCCTGTAGAGGTAACGCTCAGTGCCGACGGCAAGATTTCGGGTGAATACAGCGGTACATGGTCAGTGAAGTCAGGCACATCTTACATCACCATCAACATTGGCGATACGTATAAGGGTGTGATGATTGAGCAGACCTTAGAGCCCAAGAACGAGAAAGCACCATCGTTCACTGCATTGAACGGTACGACAGGTGTCACTGTCTGGGGTTACAAATATGCTAACTAAACTATAGGCGGGGAGCCCCTTCCCTTCCTCCCCCGAGGGGGGAGGGGACTTGCCTGCTTTCTTATTATTTATCTTTTCTAAAAACAAACTAAACAATTATGAAACAAATTTTACGCTTATCGTTGGCTGTTGTTGCTTTGTTGTGCAGCAACTTCGCCAAGGCTACTAAAACAACTATTGGTGCCACAGACAACTCGACTGCATGGTGGACGGTATTCTCTGACCCTTACACTATTGAGCCTAACAAGACGCTGACATTAGAATTCCAGAATTACGGAAGTAAGGAGAATTTTTGGAACAACTGGGCTGTTATCCTAACACAGGATGTGGATTGGGGGACAGCAGATTCTGAATATTTTGTATTGCGTGCCGACAACTATGGTTGGCATTATGGTCAGAACACGAGAGATGATAATACCTGGTACACTTCGTTGACCAGCAACTATAACTGGGATACTTTCAAGACCGACATGGATGGCTCAACGGTAGTGATGACTATCAAGCGTGAGGGAGCCACCGTGACTGTTCATGCTGACATTACTACAACTGCTAATGTAAAATACTTTGAAGAATTTGTCATGGACTGTGGTGATGGTACCCAGAATGTCCGTGCCTACCTGTCCGTTGATAATGCACATATTATCATCGACAACGACAAGACTAAGATAACCGATACTACTCCTGAGGTTCGCGAGCCAGGTCAGATTGGCAAGACCGACAAGACGACGGGCTTCTTTGGTGAGTACAAAGGTTGGCCTGTAAATAACGATATGACGCTGACCGTGCAGTTCAAGAACTATGCAGGCGCCAAAAATTACTACAATTTTCTCGTAGCGCTTGCAAATAGTGATGACAGAACAGCACCCATCTATAAAGATTATGCCATCGTTCGTGCCGACAACTATGCATGGAAGGAGTTTAATGTTATTGATACAAATCCCGATCATGACACCAGCTGGTTTACATCGCTGAGTTCTAACTTCAACTGGGATACTTTCATCACCGAAATGGATGGTGCAGACGTGACGCTGACCATTCAGCGCAAAGGTGGGCAGGTAATTGTTCATGCCGACATCATTACATCAAGCAGCATAGATAGGTACTTAGACTTCGTGATGCCTATTCCTGTTAAAGAACCGCTTTATGCGCAGTTGGGCGTAGATCAATCTTACGTTGTTGTTGACGAGAGCAGTGTTGCCACTACCGCTACCCCGAAGGACATCGTAGGTCTGGAGACCAATACAACACCTTGGTGGACACAGTTCTCTGACTATTATAAGGTAGAGCCAGGCAAGACAATGACTATCGAGTTTGACCATTACACTGGTGGTAAGGAGTTATACCATACCTTTGCAGCCGTGCTGGCTTCTGCAGAGCGTGGCGCTGCCGGTTATGAGGAGTATGTTGTCATGCGTGCCGACGGCTTTGCATGGCAGGGTGAATTGAAATCTAACGTCGATCAGACGTGGTTCACTTCCTTCGAAAACAATTACCCCTCAGATTATTCTATCGGCTTATTTGATGGCAAGCACGTTGTGCTGAAGGTTATCCGCGACGCCGACGAGGCCAGCAAGGTGACACTGCGTGCTGAGATTGGTGATGACTACTACGAGGAGATGGTGCTCACTTGTGGCGACGGCACACAGGATATCTATGCTTTCCTGACCGTTGAGAACGCTTATCTGAAGAACTTCACGTCTAATACCGACGAGACACCAACCGCTATCAACGCTACACGCACTACGACAGACGTACAGACTGCCGTACGCTACAACCTCGCTGGCCAGCGTGTCAGCAGCGACTATAAGGGTGTAGTCATTGAGAATGGCCGCAAGGTGATTGTAAAATAAATCGTATATTCAAATAAAAAACTGGGGCAAATACTTGCATTTGCTCCAGTTTTTTTGTATCTTTGCAGTTGGGATGTTATGGTAGAACCATAGCACACAGTAAAGAGAAAACTTGCTGTTTTGGGATTATCACGGGCGCGAAATGATTTTATCACGCCCGTGATAATGTTTTTTCACGGCCGCCAAACAATTCTTTCACGCCCGTGTATATCCCGTTGCAGCTATATCAAAATCCCTTAACACCTAATTGAAACTCCCTTTCAACATGCATTGAACGCCCAGTCATCGTGGGTATAACAAAACGCCTGCCCACGTGGGTGGGCAGGCGAGTGTATGTGTTATAGGCTAAACCTACGATGTGTTATCTCACAATCATCTTCTTGCCGTTAACGATGACCAGGCCTTTGTAGTCGTCACCTACGCGCTGACCAGCCAGGTTATAGCGAATGTTGGACTGCGAGTCCACGGTAGTACGTGGCGTGCTGATGGCTGTAGCGTCGAGCACTTCTGCACGTGTGATGACGAGATGCGCCTTATCTACCGACATCCAGCAGTTGAGCGTTCCTGTGTAGCCCGTCTTGACGAACTGCTCGTAGTATGTTTCTCCACCTGCAGTGGTGATGTCGGCACGTATGGTGACGGTTCCGTTCAGGTAGATGAACTTCACTTCGACCGTCGAACCATCCATCTTGTTCAGGAAGTCAGTCTTGTCAGCTGCCTCTCCCAGGTTCCATGTATAGTTGTTGGTAATGCCGTCAGCACTGAACTGCTTGTTCTCCCAGTTGTCGGCACGCAGGGCTATGGTGTTGTTGTCATCAATGTTGAACGTTGTATTTGGCGACAGACATGCCACCCAGTTGTTCCATACGTCAGTCTTCGACGAGTAGTTGGTGAACTCGAAGACAGCCATTTGTCCGTCCTTTATTTGTAATGGTGCAGAGAAAGCTCCTAAGTATGCCGTGCTGTTGTTCGTAGCACCTACGGTCACTTCAATGGTGGTGCTCGACGATGCCTTGTATCCCCAAGCCGTAACGCCTGTGCTGCTGTTCAGCACGGTGAAGGCAGGCGTCTTGTCGGTAGTAGGCTCCAGTGTCTGCTCCACCATGACGCCGCGATAGGTGTCGCTGCCCAGCGTGATGGTGAAATAAGACGTGCCGTTGGTTGTCTTCCACGTGCCGTTATAAGCTCCGCTCACTGTTCCGTTAGCGTTGAGGACTATCTGTACAGGCGTTACCAGCTCCTTGTCGCTGTGGTTCAGGCCGTAGCGGTGTACCAGCAGGTTATAGGTACCCACGATGTCGCTGTTGCCAATGAGCTGGCTGCTGGCAATGTCGGCATCGGTCACCGTCTCGCCAGAATACTCGAAAGGTGCTGCGCAGAGCCAGCCGTCTTCGTTGAGGAATACCTGGTGAACGCGTACCTCGTGGCTCTCACCCCAGTTCTGGAAACGGGTGTGATAGACCAGATAGGTCCTTCCGTCAGGAGCAGCAATGATGCTGTTGTGTCCTTGCGAACGTTCCGACAAGTTACCAACAGCCTGATAACCCCACTCGCCGTATGCGCCGAAGATGTTGACACCCAGCTCCAGTCCGCCAGGACCATAGTTGGCAGCGTTGCGTGGGTCGCTGGTAATGATGGCGTTTTGTCCGCGGCTGTCGCTATAAGGTCCTTCCGGACTGGTGGAGCGGAACACGCGCATTTGGTAACCACCGTTGGCCACCAGTCCGCCGTTGGTAACAAACAGATAATAATAGTCGCCGATATGCTCCACATAGCTCGCCTCGCCAGAGTGGTAGCGTCCGCCGGCAATCTTGATACCGTAGTAAGGGTCTTTGCTTACGTTGACGCCACGACTGAAGTCGCTGCCGTACTGCTCTGTCACGTTGTAGTCGCGCAGACCCGTCTCTTCGTCGAGTTGCAGTATCCACATGCCGTTGCTCCATGAGCCGTAGGTCATCCAGAGGTTGCCCTCTTCGTCGTAGAACACGCAAGGGTCAATGCAGTGAGGCCAGTAGCTGCCCCAGTTGTAACCCTTGTTATAGCGCTCAGGCAGTGATGCCTGTTCGCCTAATGCCAGTTCCAGGTCCGTGTTCTTATAGCTCAAGGCATCGCTGCCGGGCATGTTGAAACCCGAGATGACCACAGGTGCCTGGTAGCGGTAAGGGCCATAGAGATGATCGGACGTTAGCAGGATGATGCTCGAATTGAACTCCACTCCGTTGATGCTCAGGTACATGCACCACTTGTTCATCGCCTTGTTGAAGATGACATCAGGTGCCCACATGTTACCGTCGATGCTGCCCCATTCCACATTCCTGTGGCTCTTTGCTAATGCTGACGACCATGCAAAGGCGTTGAAGTTGTTGAAGTCACGCTCCACACCGCCTATCTTTACCTTCTTCACCTGCTGGGTGGTAAAGGCAACCGAGTTAGCGGCGTTGTTGGTGCTTGCTGTAGCCCATGCGGCTGTGAATGACGACCAGTCCATCAAGTTCGTGGTGGTTGCCGCTGCACGATGCGAGCCGAAGATGTAGTACGTCTTGTACTGAGGATCCCACACGATGCTGGGGTCATGAACGCTTACACGCTGGTAGGCCATTGCACATAATGGCAATAGCATGAGCAGTTGTAGAATAGTTTTTCTCATAAATCGATTGCTATTTAGTAAATTAGTAGTTGTTATCTGGTTGCAAAGGTACTACTTTTTTCTGATACATGCAAGAATAATTGTAAAAAGTACAATATTTAACATGCATCATGCCATATTGACAATTAGTTTTGTTTTCTTTGGTTGTTCGGAATATAATGCCTATCTTTGTGCAAATTATCAGGTATGATGAAGCATTCATTCAGAAAAGACAGTATATTAGTGCTGCTGTTGTTGCTTATGTCAGCAGTTGCTCAGGCGGACAACTGGCCCGACGGCACTCCTATGGATCCTTGGTTCAGCAGAACACAGAAGGTCGATGTAGCTCAGTTAGGACGGCAATATGTGGTAACCGACTATGGAGTTACTGCCGACAGTACAAAGGTGCAGACGAAAGCGCTACAGCAAGTAATCGACCAGTGTGCCGGCAATGGCGGTGGAGTAGTGGTCATACCAGAGGGAACCTACCTCTCGGGAGCACTGTTTTTCAAGCAGGGAACCCATCTGCATGTAGAAGGACGGTTGAAAGGTAGTGACCGCATTGCCGACTTCCCCGTGATGACAACACGCATTGAGGGGGAGACGTGCCTGTACTTCCCTGCGTTGGTGAATGCCGACCAGACAGACGGTTTTACCATTACAGGAAGTGGCACCATCGATGGGAATGGCCTGCACTATTGGCAGGACTTCTGGCTACGTCGCCAGTGGAACCCACAGTGTACGAATAAAGACAGTCAGCGTCCCAGACTTGTATATATATCCAACAGCAAGAATGTGACCATTCAGGATGTGCATCTGGTGAACTCACCTTTCTGGACAACGCATATTTATAAATGCCATCATGTGCGTTATCTCGACTGTTACATTTATGCCCCAACGGAAAACGTATGGGAACAGGACGCTACAAAAGGTGCTCCCAGTTCCGATGCCATCGACATCGATGCTTGTACGGACGTGCTGGTAAGGGGGTGCTTTATGCATGTCAATGACGACGCAGTGGTGCTGAAAGGTGGAAAAGGCACCTGGGCTGACATGGACGAGCGCAATGGTGACAACCAGCGCATACTGATTGAGCATTGCATTTATGGAAAGGTGCATGGTTGTCTGACCCTTGGCTCTGAGTCGTTACACGATAGGAACATCATTCTGAGGAACTGTGTGACGAGGGATGCCAATCGTGTCCTTTGGCTGAAAATGCGTCCTGACACGCCACAGCACTATGAATATATCCTGGTGGAGAACATCAGTGGACGCTGCGACCGCTTCCTCTTTATTCATCCTTGGACGCAGTTCTATAAGCCAGAAGAGCGTGACGACATGCCTCTCTCGCGTTGTCATCATGTTGTGATGCGTCGTATCCAAGTAGAGACACCCACTATGCTGGACGTTCAGACTTCAGACAAATATGAGTTAAATGACTTCTGGCTTGAAGGGCAAAGGCTGTAGGGTGTGTCTTGTTCCGACAAGCAGAAGGGCACATTGTGGATTTTGCAGTGGATGTCAATGCATGCGGTGGTTTTATATGCCGAGGATTTTATGCAGTTACTATTTGTTACCATCGTCTTTCCCCTTACGTTTTGCTCTCTGTTCAATGCTTTTAATGCTTTCCAAATAAGCCTGTTCAACAGAAGAAAGTGTCTTCACTTGGTACTTGCGATATTCTGTCACCGCTTTCTCCATTGCTTCTTCGTGACTAACGGCCCCTCCATCGGTCAGCAGTTTTTCACCTATAGACACAATGTTATTGTCAAGTTGGCGGACATAATCTTCCATATACATCGGGCGATGTTTCAGTGCCTGGATTTCTGCGAAGTCGAAATATCCAGATACAAGGTTATTCAAAATCTTCAATTCATCAGCCGAAAGATAGTTCTTGGCAATCTTAACATCATTCAAACAAGGTAGTTCTCCCTTGAACGTTGTCAACCCCATAAAAGGTTTGTCAGCATCAGCCCTTTCGTAAATGACTTCTGCTGCTGTATGCCCATGAGCGGCATAATGCAACTTGTTCTGTACAATTTTGAAGAACAGTTTTGATGTCTCGGAACGCGGGTCATAGTCAACCGCTGTTGCATATAGGTCGAGCACCTGACGAAATAACACTTTTTCAGAAGAACGAATATCACGGATGCGATCAAGCAGTTCCTTCCAGTAACTGCCTCCGCCGAGGTTCTTCAGTCGTTCATCGTCGAGTGCAAAGCCTTTCACAATATATTCATGTAGCCGTTCCGTAGCCCATTGGCGGAAACGAGTGGCAGTGATGGAACGGACACGATACCCCAAAGAAATAATCATATCAAGGTTATAATAAGGAATCTCACGTGCGACTTCCCTATTACCCTCTTGCCGAACCTGTCGGAATTTCCGACAAGTTGCTTTTTCTTCCAACTCGCTGTCTTCGTAAATATGTTTTATATGCTCAACCACATTGGTGCGAGAAGAGCCATAAAGGTCGGCCATCTGCTGTTGTGTCAACCAAACAGTATTGTCCTCCAATCTAACATCAAGTCGGACAGCCCCATCTTCAGACTGATAGATGATTATGTTTCCTTTTTCGTCCATACTTTTATATGTTAAACTCTTATTCATTATTATCTCATAACCCCCGCTCTGCCCAGTCACCACGGTCGAGGTTGCGGTAGCCGATAGCTTCGGCAATATGCATGGACTGTACTTTCTCTGAACCGGCGAGGTCGGCAATGGTACGTGCAACCTTAAGGATGCGACTGTAGGCACGGGCTGAGAGCTTCAGTTTCTCCATTGCCATGCGAAGCATGTCGAGACTGGCAGCATCAGGCTCTGCAAACTCGTGGAGCATGCGCTCGGTCATCATGGCGTTGGAGTGGATGCCCTTGAAGGGCTTGAAACGCTCCTCTTGAATCTTACGGGCGGCAATCTCTCGTTCACGGATAGCAGCCGATGGTTCTCCTGGCTGCATCTGCGAGAGCTGGGCGAAGGGCACGGCTTGTATCTCGCAGTGAATGTCTATACGGTCGAGTAGTGGACCAGAGATTTTCGATAGATACCTGCTTATTTGTCCTGGTGTGCAGGTGCAGTTGTGGGTTGAGTCTCCATAATAGCCGCAAGGTCAAGGGTTCATAGATGCGATGAGCATGAATGAGCAGGGATATTCCCCGTTGTACTTGGCACGGCTGATGGTAATCT
>ODAI013605708.1_pt1 | contig 10939 bp, 8 predicted proteins | sample 1539321 | NCBI WGS metagenome assembly ODAI01 (sample SAMN02144231, study PRJEB22623) | gut metagenome | biome: sheep rumen | host: Ovis aries | place: New Zealand | reverse complement strand
CCTCCTTTTTCCTCCTTTTCATCGACTCCGGCATAAGCCATGGTTCTGACATCAGTTGCCGAAAGTATGGGATTTCTGGTTTTTACGTTGATGACCCTGTCTTTTTCACGTTCTACCCCATCTTTCCTTTCCATGACCCCCTTTTCATCGTAAACGTCCATTGTAAGGACTTCACTTCCCTTGATATTCTCCATGGCGGCCATGGGAGAGGATCCGAAAATCAGGGCTCCATTGACGTAGGTCCGTGATACGGATTTGCCGTAGACGGCGATTTGTCCGTCCTTGACTTCTACACCGGGGAACTGCCGCAGAAGATCTATAGCATAGTCGCTTTCCTGGAGCGGAATGGCTGCAGTGTTGAAAACAAGCGTATCTCCTCTCATGGATACGAGAGGGACATCTTCTGTTTTGACGGCTGGATTGAGGGTTTCGACTTCCTTCTTCAGCTCAACGATTATAACGTTGTCTCCCTGGGTCAGGACAACATCCTCTGAAAACTCATCGTACCCTTCTTTCACGATCGAAAGATGGACATTTCCGGAGGGTAACCCCCTGCAGCTGAAATTTCCCGCAGTTCCGGTTTTCAGTTTGAAAGACTGCCTTCCCGCCGCGATGGTGACTTTGGCGTCAGAAATAGGTATTTCGAGTGAAAGCCCGGCACTATTCTCCGATCCTTCCATTTCTTCACCACCGAGACTGAATCTGCTTATTACCTTCCCGGAGACCTTCGCTCCGCCGTTCCCTTGTGCTGAGGCAGGCTGTATCGGCAGGAACAATAATAATATAAGGCTCAGAATAAGCAATGCCCAGCCCGCACCGTTTCCGATGGCCCGGGATCCAAAGGTCCTTCTTGCGGGATTGGACATGCGGAAGGAAAGTTAGGGGTTTTATAGTTCTCCCAAGGAGAAGAGCATTGCTCCCTCCATCAAGGTTGTCTGAATATCACCGATATCAATAATCAGTGTTTTGTTTTCAACATTAGAAATAGGCAGATTGGCAAGGAGCACTATTGTCGGGGACTTCATCTGGATACCGAAACCCACTGCGTCGTAAGTGAATATGTTCCCCTCCAACGTTGCACCTTTAAGGCCTAAGGGCTGATCGGGATCATCTTCATTACTGTCTTCCAAATCCACCAGAAGGGCGTTCTTCCCCTCTGAGAGATCAAAGAACAGTTCACGTGGCTCTTTATTTGGAACTTCAATTTTTAGGGTGTATTCCCCGCTTTCCAAGCCCTCATACACGAAATCCTCAAGATTACCATTCTCTTTGACAGAGAGTGTGTCTTTTCCATGAATAAGAGAAACTTTGGCATGTCCGGGCATGTCATAAACGGAAGGGGGAAGCATGAGATTTGTTCCTTCCAAAGGCGCACTCTCAAAAACGGTTCTGATGAAAAGCCTGCAACTCAGTGAACAATTTCCTTGAGCCCGGGAGATGTCGGAGAACCCGACAAATACAAGGATCGCAAGTCCGGTCAGAATGAATCTGAATAATGTTTTGATGTTCATAAAGCAAGCGTTTTGGGGTTGTATGTGTTGAATAATAATTGAGAATAAGCAGTCTTCATTGTCTTACGGCATGCAAGTTATGGATTAATAACGGAAAAAGCAAGAAATGACACATTACGTCAGATATTCTCGTTTTTTTCAACGTCCCAAAGGATGAATTTGTCTTTCCGGACAAAAAAAGCCCCATGCTGGGCATGGAGCTAGAGCGGTCTTTCGCGAGGTCTTGTCTTACTGTTCCGCAGCCCTTCTTTTGTAAACGACAAACTCGTATTGTATGCCGGATACGGGATCTGTCTGCATCTCAGAACGTGAACTTACCTCCCAAATGTCAGGATCAATTACCGGGAAGAAAGCGTCAGCGTCTTCAACGACATCATGTACGTGTGTAATGTACAGGGTGTCCGAATAGGCCATCGCTTCTTTATATGTATATGCTCCTCCCATGACGAAGCATTTCGAGGGAGCACCTTCGCTTCCGTCGCAATCCTTTTCGGCGATCTCGTAGGCGTTTTCAAGTGACGATGCAAGGGTTATCCTTTCAGGTGCATCAGGCCACGGGAAAAGGGATATCACGATGTTGTGCCGTTTGGGGAGCGGTCCTCTTAAGGAAAGGTATGTCATATATCCCATTATGACGGGGCATCCGGTGGTGTTTTTCCTGAAATATGCCATGTCTCCGGGAAGATTCCAAAGGAGGGCATTCTTCCTGCCGATAGCCCAGTTGTCGGCTACTGCTACTATAAGGCTTTTCTCCATTTCTTTCTGAATTAAACGGCCACTGGAGCCTTGATTGCGGGATAAGGGTCGTATCCTTCAAGGGTGAAGTCCTCGTACTTGAAATCGAACAGACTCTTTACCTCTGGGTTGAGTTTCATCGTGGGGAGGGGCCTCGGCTCTCTTGAAAGCTGAAGGTCCACCTGCTCGAAATGATTCAGATAGATGTGCGTGTCTCCTGTCGTGTGGATGAACTCTCCCGGCTTCAGCCCGCAAACCTGTGCCATCATCATGGTCAGAAGGGCATAGGATGCGATATTGAAAGGAACGCCCAGGAAAGTGTCCGCGCTTCTCTGATAAAGCTGACAGGAAAGCTTCCCGTCAGCCACGTAGAACTGGAAAAGGCAGTGGCAGGGAGGAAGGGCCATCTTATCGATTTCTCCAGGATTCCACGCGGATACGATAATCCTTCTGGAATCCGGGTTGTTCTTGATCATGTCGATAACCTGCGAAAGCTGGTCAATCGACCTTCCGTCGGGAGCGGGCCAGCTTCTCCACTGGTGACCGTAAACGGGACCGAGGTCTCCGTTCTCGTCAGCCCATTCGTCCCAGATGGTGACTTTATTGTCCTTGAGGTACTTGATGTTCGTATCACCGGAGATGAACCAGAGAAGCTCGTGTATGATGGATTTCAGATGCACCTTCTTCGTTGTGAGAAGGGGAAAGCCATCCTCAAGATTGAATCTCATCTGGTATCCGAACACGCTCTGTGTTCCGACTCCGGTGCGGTCATGCTTGATCACTCCGTTCTGCCTTATGTGGCGAAGCAGGTCCAGGTACTGTTTCATCGTCTGTTACTTTGTCGAGAATGCGAATATTATTGCCTCCTGGAATGTGTCTCCGGGACGGAGAACAGTTGTCGGATATTCCGCCTTGTTGGGAGAGTCGGGGAAATGCTGGCACTCGATGGCGACGGCGTCATAATCATGATAGACGGCTCCGCCCTTGCCGACGGGGCATCCGTTCAGCCAGTTGCCGGTATAGATCTGTACTCCGGGCTGGGTGGTGAACACTTCGAGGAATCTTCCGCTGGGCTCGCTGTAGAGCTCCGCCGCCCTCTGGATCTGTCCGGGCTCGTAACCGTCGATGCAGAAGCAGTTGTCGTATCCTTTACCGTACTTGAGCGCAGGGAAATCGGCGAACATGTCCCTTCCAATCGGTTTCTCCGTCACGAAATCCATCGGGGTTCCGGCCACAGGCTCACTTTCTCCGAGAGGAATGAGAGTGCTGTCGGTGGGGAGGTATTCGGAAGCGTTGAGCTTCAGGATATGCTCCTTGATGTCACCTTTTCCTTCAAGGTTGAAGTATACGTGGTTGGTGAGGTTCACGACTGTAGGAGCGTCGCACTGGGCGGTGAGAGTGAGTTTGAGGGCGTTGTCATCACCCCACTCATATCTTGCCACAGCTTTCAGGTTGCCGGGATAACCGGCTTCACCATCCTCGGAGAAATACATGAACTCAACCCAGTCTTCACCGTTACGGCTGTCCCAAACCTGATTCTGGAAGCCTTTCGGTCCTCCGTGAAGATGGTTGGGACCGTTGTTGATGGGAAGGGTGTACTCTTTTCCGTCGAGGGTGAAATGGCCTTTGGCTATGCGGTTAGCATATCTTCCGGGGCATTTTCCGGAGCAGGGACCGTCAGCGAAATATGACATGGGATCATCGTATCCGATGACCACGTCTCCGATTTTGCCATCGCGGTCGGGTACACCGATTGCGACAATCGCTGCGCCAACGCTACCGAGTTCAACAAAAGCGCCCTTGCTGTTGGTGAGGGTGTATTTGTAGATTTCTTTTCCGTCGGGGGTCTTCCCCCAAAGAATTTTCTTGATATCCATATCGAATGTTTATTTGTTTCTTTTCCGGTCCGCTCCTATTGAAGGAGGATGTGGATTCCAAAGTTAGCGTTAAACCTTGAATTTGCCAACCTGTTTTTTCGGACTTTACGGCATCATAGTTCCATGAGTATCGGGAACAGCCTCTCTGGTGGCGCATCCTTCAGGATGACACGCTTGTCAGCATCGAGAAGGTACAGGGAAGGGATTGCCCTCACATTGTAAAGGACCTCTGTCCTGATGGTATAGTCATAATCATATCCGTTCGTCCAGGACGAGGGATACTCCTTTGAGTAATCTTTCCAATAGTCGATGTCCTGGTCGATGTATACGTTCATGACGGCCAGTTTTCCTGAAGAAATCAGATTGGAGATATTCTGGTTTGACTTGAGCTGTTCGATGATCTCTTTGCAGTTCTGGCATCCGGGATTCGTGAAGAAAAGAAGTGTATGGGGGGCCTTTATCCCATACAGGCTGTGGGTTTTCCCGTTGCGGTCCTTGATTTTGAAATCGGCCGCTTTGGTGCCGATGGCATTGAGAGCGCACATCGAAGCGTCAAAAGCGTATGCCATTTTCATTCCGTCGGATACGAATTCCGACTTTGAGAGGCCTTCGGCAAAAGGTCTGTAGAATCCTTCGTCCCTGACCGGAGAATTGGGGTCATAGAGGTACTTGGTGACAAGCTCGGTCATTCCTTCGAATACATTCGAACTCGTGTCGGCCTTTTCGCATGCCTCAATTCTGTTGAAAAGATGGGCGATGGACTGTTCTCCCTTTGCCCTTGGAACATTCTGCAGAATGGTGGCATAGAGGCCTACCTGGGACTCGACGTCTTCTTTGCTTACACCGGAAATCATAGTCGAGTCGCAATGCTTTTTTCTGGAAGGATCGGTGAAAGCGTCCCACATGTGCTCCACCATGTATTCGACCCTTTCGGTCGGGTCCGAAATCATTCCGGGAACAGTAAGGGCGGGAAATTTTTCCGCAGTGACGGGTGCTGGGGCTTTCTTTCCCTCAGCGCATGAAGCGATCAATGCACCAGCGACCAGAGTCAAAGATATGTTGAGAATAAAGAGAGGTCTCATTGTTGTTTGGAGATGTTTACTGCGGTTGCAAAAATAACCTTTTTGCCGGATATAACGAATAAAAGGAGAGCGGTCAATACGTTGTTCTTCGATTATCATCTTCGGGGGCGCAGGGCTTCCGGACGTCAATTCTACCCAAGTCTGCGTATTATTTATATATTTGCATCCGGTGAAAATGACATTATCAATGCGGACACTGAAGAAACCATATATCCTTTCTATCATCCTTGTTTTCTTTTTTTCCGGAATAAGGGAAGCTTCAGCCCAGTTCTATACAACCGGGGGTGATCCCGCTTCCGCGAAATGGTATTCCATAACAACCCCCTCATATAAAATAATATATCCGGAGGGCCTGGATTCTTTGGCAGGGGTGTACGGACGGCAGCTGGAACTGTACCGTAGGCCTGTCTCCAGGAGTATAGGCCTTCTTCCCGGACTTGCCTTCAAAAAGCCAACGCCGGTAATTCTGCATGCTTTCCATTCCGTGTCCAACGGCTCTGTCGCCTGGGCTCCGCACAGGATGGACCTTTATACGATCCAGGATCCCTATATGCCGGAACCGATGCCGTGGATACAGTCCTTGGCCGTTCACGAGTCCCGCCACGTCGGACAGATGCAGTTCGGACATACCCATGTGTTCAAACCTCTTTATTGGCTCACAGGCGAATTGGCCGCATCCGGGCTTTCCGCCGTATATCCTTCCACCCATCTGCTGGAAGGCGATGCCGTTGTGGCCGAAACGGGTCTGACCGATATGGGAAGGGGCAGGAATGCCGACTTCCTGTCATATTATATGGCTGCATTCGATTCCGGAGATTGGCGCAACTGGCACAAATGGAGATGGGGGTCTTACCGCAGATACGCCCCTGACCATTATGCCCTCGGATATCTCACGATAGCCGGAACCCGCTATCTTTATGACGATCCGCTTTTCATGGAGCGGTATTTCGACCAGGTTTCACGCAAGCCTTGGAGGCTTTTCAATCTCCAGCGGCAGATGAAAGCGGCCTCTGGAAAGAAGTTTTCCGCTACATTCTCGGACATAATGCATGAGTTTGACCGCATCTGGAAGGAGGAGGCGTCCTTGAGGGCCCCGTTCACTGCCGTGGAACCGTTGATGCCCATTCCTTCGTGGTATACGGAATATGGACGGGTCTCCAAGGGAGGGGATGACTTGTATGCTGTCAAGAGTTCTCTCCGGGAGTCTTCCTATCTTGTGAAAGTCTCTCCTTCAGGGGAAGAACAGAAAATCCGTCCGTTCACGTCCAGCTCAAGCGCCATTGTACAGTCGGGAGGAAAACTTTTCTGGAGCGAGTCCGTTCCCGATCCCAGGTGGGGACTCAAGAGATCTTCCAGAATCCGATATGTCAGCGAAGGAGAGAAGCATCCAAAAATCCATGATCTCACGAAAGACGGAAGACTTTTCAATCCGGCGGCATCCACGGACGGGAAGCACCTTGCCGTTGTGGATTATCCGCTTGACGGAAGAACGTGGGTCGATATTCTCGACGCCGATACAGGGGAAACTGTCCGTAAAGCTGCGGTTCCCGACACTCTTCAGGCTGTTGAGCCGGCGTGGATAGGGGACGATATATATTTCAGCGGAATATCACCCAAGGGGTTCGGAATATACCGCCTGGGCAGTAGCGGCGTCATTGAGAAGATATTGTCGCCGAGCCCTGTGACGATTCATGCGATGAGTTCCGATAGCGGAAAGCTTGTCTTCTCGAGCGACCGGACTGGAGTTGATGAAATCTATACCCTAGACCCCTCTTCCGGTAAGGTCATGCAACTCACTTCCTCTAAATATGGCGTAGACTTACCGCACCTTTCCGGAGAGGATCTGTATGTTTCCCAGGTGACGGCCGCCGGCCATCTCCTCTACAAAGCGGAGATGTCCCCGAAAGAGGTTGATTTCAGCGAGCGGCATCATTACCCGGTTGCGGACGAACTGTCGCGCCAGGAGGCGGCTATCGCCCAGAACGCAGGAGGAACGATACCCGTAGACCTTGAAACCGAGGGCGCGGAGATTGAAGTTTCTTCTCCAAAGCGTTATCATAAAGTTCCCCACTTCCCGCACATACATTCATGGGCTCCACTTTTCATACAAGGGGATGCCATTGCGGATGCAAGTTTCGAGGGAATATATGACGAGTCCGCAATAGGAGCGACACTCTTTTTCCAGGACCATCTCTCGACAATGACAGGAACTTTGGGGTATTTCGTGGGGAAGGATTCCGATACGAAGAGTTTCCGTCACGGGGGACAGCTGGATCTTACCTATTCGGGGCTGTATCCAGTATTCCATCTCACTGCTGAAGTCGGGCGCAGGAATGCCCGTCAATATTACAGGAAGAGGAGTGAGTCCGGTCCTCTTGCGATAGATCAGGTAGGAGCTCTCCGCCTTGATGCCCCTTATGCTTCCGCCGACATGGAAGTGTATGTTCCCCTCAATTTCTCATCAGGAGGTTGGACAAGAGGAGTGATTCCGAGAGTAACGTACCGGATATCAAATGACAGGTTCTCCAAGTCGCTTACCGTACTCGATTACAGCTATAATCTTGAGGGTTCTTCCATGCCGATTTTCAGCGGCAGCATAACCGATAAGAATGTTCCCATGCAGATGTTCGGAGCCAGTGTGAGGGCATATACGATGCTTCCTGCCGCGTCTTCCGCACAATATCCCCGTTGGGGAATCAGCCTTGAGACCGGTTACCGGGTGAGGGCCGGAATCGCTGACCTGTATACGGCGGGATTGTACGCCTTCACTTACGGGTATCTTCCCGGATTCGTTCCTCAGCAGGGATGGAGGCTTTCCGCAACATACCAGCATATGCTCCGCACAACAAGCGCCAAGTGGGAGAACAGCATAAGCACTCTCCCCAGAGGGTATGGAGATTCGAAAGCCAGTTCATATCTCTCCGCCTATTCGAAGAATCAGGCCAACTTCACGGTGGATTATGCGATCCCGGTCAATGCGGGCGACATCTCCTGGTTCTCTCCTCTTGTGATGATCAAGAATTTCGTGTTCAAACCGTACTTCGATTATTCCTTGTTCTCGGTCAGCGGCCAGAATGGTCTGGGAGGATTGTATACGGCAGGCATGGAGCTGACGGCGGTTTCGGGCAATTTCCTGTGGATTCCCTATGAGGCGGAATTCGGTTTCTCCTTCGGGTATAACGGAGGCAAGTCTTTCGACACTTTGGGGCAGCTCGGATATGATGTGGACCATACATATGTTGAGGCCATATTCAGGATTGACTTGTAGACGGCATTTGCCACTTGATAATGACGAAGATGAACAATCTTCCATAAAATGTTTATCTTTGTACCGTGTATTAAACCAAATAACCATTTAAATATCATGAAGTCAAACATTTCTGATCTTTGGAAAAAAGAGGATTGGCTAGCCGTATGGATTGGCTTTGTCGTCATTCTCATAGGATGCGTCGCAGTTCTCACCGGATGGTTCGACTTCTCCGCGGCCAAGTTCTCCACTTGGCATCTTTGGGAGAATGTCGCCGAGAAGAAGTCCCTTTTCGCCCAGATGAACGGGGCGTTCTGGCTGAAACTTCTCAAGACCTTCCTCGTTCTCGGAATTCTTTTCGCCTGCGGAGTGAAACTTCAGGGCGGTGAAATCAAGAAATTCATCCCGGCATTCCTGTGCCTTTTTGTTCTTGCGGTCATAGTACGCCTCATCAGTGCCGAATTCACCCTCAACCGTTATCTTGAGTGGGCTTTCTGGGCACTTATCGTCGGCCTTTTGATATCCAATACGGTGGGAGTTCCCGACTGGCTCAAACCCGCAATCCGCACCGAGTTCTATATCAAGACCGGACTCGTGATCATGGGATTCTCCGTCCTTTTCTCCAATATCGCGAAATTCGGACTCTATGGCCTTGGAATCGCATGGGTCGTGACCCCTATCGTAATCATTTTCATGTGGTGGCTCGGTACTAAGGTCTTCAAGATGGAAAACAAACCTCTGGTCATCACGCTTGCGGCTGCGACTTCGGTCTGCGGTACTTCAGCCGCTATCGCTACAGGTGCTGCCGCTAAGGCAAAGAAGGATGACCTGAGCGTGGCCATTTCGATTTCCATCATCTTCACTATCCTCATGATGGTATTCGAACCGATGATCATCAAGGCTACCGGAATGAGCCAGCTCATGGGCGGTGCTCTCATCGGAGGAACAGTCGATTCTACCGGAGCCGTGGTTCTCGCCGGTAACGCCCTCGGACCGGAGGCTGAGCAGGCTGCTGTTCTCGTGAAGTCGATCCAGAATATCCTCATCGGTTTCATCGCATTCTTCGTTGCGGTTTTCTTCGCAACCAGAGTTGACCGCAATTCGGAACAGAAGGTCGGCGCCGGTGAAATCTGGTACCGTTTCCCCAAGTTCATCATCGGTTTCTTCGTGGCTTCACTCGTGGCTTCATTCATCATACTTCCTCTCGCCGGAAGTTCTCAGGTGGCCGCCATCAACGGTGTGCTTGACCAGTACAAGAACTGGGCGTTCGTCCTTGCTTTCACGAGCATCGGACTTGACACCAATTTCAAGGAAATCGCCAAGCAGATGCAGGGAGGAAAAGTTCTCTGGCTCTACATCGTCGGACAGCTTTTCAATATCGCCCTCACCTTCTTCGCCGTATGGTTCCTTCTTTCGGGTGTTGTATTTGACATCCCCGTGCTGGATCTGTACAAATAGCGATAATGAAAAAACGTACCATAATCAAGGTGGTGACAATCATAGTGGTTGTTGCCACCTTGTTTTGCGCAGTGTACATCATGGCCCACAGGATGGGGCTTTCGGATGAGTTGGACTTCGGTGCGGGGGCATATTATTATGCGGACATTCCGGGGTTTGACAAAATCGTGGACAAGGCATCCTATTCGACGAAAGTGCCCATGTGGATACATATAGTCCTCTTCCTTTGCTGGGGGTGGCTGATGTACAGACTTTGGGTATGGATAGACGGCAAAGGCCGGAAATGATCCCGCCACGGACAATTTTATCTTCACCAATCGGAACTTCTTCATCTTATGTTTTCCCCGAAATCCCCTTTTGCGGCATTTGCCCTCGTTTGCCTCTTCTTCCCTTTCTTTCTCTCCTGCCGTGATGCTGTCAGGGAAGAAACCGGTGTAAGCCTCGTTTTGGCCGAATCCAGGAAGTCCAATATCTCGGGGGTGGAGTACCGTTTGGAGTTCAATATCCCGGAGGATGATTCTCCCGTAAGCGGAGAAGTTGAGATAGGGTTCGAATTTTCAGGAGCGGGGGATGTCGTGATTGATTTCCGTCCGGGTGAAGAGAATGTGATTTCCGTGATGGCGAACGGGCGCCCGGTGAAAGCGCTTGTCGGAAACGAGCACATCGTCATCCCGTCCGGCAAGTTGCACAAAGGACATAATGCCGTATCCGTTTCGTTCATTTCCCAGGATCAGTCCCTGAACAGGAATTCCGATTACCTGTATACTCTTCTTGTACCGGACAGGGCAAGGACCGTTTTCCCGTGTTTCGACCAGCCTGACATGAAAGCCCATTTCTTCCTCTCGTTGGAGATTCCTTCCCAGTGGAAGGCTTTGGCCAATGGTGAACTGATTGGGGAAGAAGCCGTCGGCGGGAACAGAAAGAGATTGTCTTTCGGCGATTCGGGGCTCATAAGCACATATCTGTTCGCCTTCACCGCCGGCGTGTTCAATGAGTATACCGCCAAGATCGGGGATAGGGACGTGACTG
>ODAI013499087.1_pt1 | contig 10939 bp, 10 predicted proteins | sample 1539321 | NCBI WGS metagenome assembly ODAI01 (sample SAMN02144231, study PRJEB22623) | gut metagenome | biome: sheep rumen | host: Ovis aries | place: New Zealand | reverse complement strand
TGCACTCCTCTCATGCTTATATTTTACCACATTTTGCAGTTTTTTTCAATCCGCAAACTCTCCAAAACCGCAGTGCCGGATTTGTGTAATATTACAAAAAGTATATATTTTGTTAACGCACTCACCCTCCGGAGGGTCAAATCACGCTGCCATTCTACCATCAGTAATTAGCTGTAATATTCCTCTACCACAATGTTAATGTACTCATCAACAGCAAGCTGGTCCGACTGGAGCTGCATCAGGAGCTCATAGGAATTGCCGGAGAGGTCCTTCCAACGATTCTTAGTACCGTCACGCTCTGTTATGTAAAGGATACCAAAGCTGTCAAAGAGTTCATACTCCATGAAGGTGCCGTCCCGATAGAATACCCTCAGCAGAAAGCCGCCGCCCTCAAAGCCTATGTCCTCTGCTTCATCCGTCAGGTCAAATCCGCTGATCAGGTCAAGGTCCCTGTCGGACTGCTCTGTATCGCAGTTTATCCATAAACCATACCTCTCACGGAGATACGCATTGCTGTACTTGACGCATATGACCTCCGGGTCGCCCTGATAGCTGTAGTTCTCCGGCGCTTTGAAAAGGCCGTCCTTATCAAACGTGAATTCCGTTGTTGCCGTGGCAGCAGGCTCATCCGGCAGAGTGACTGTGCTCGTATCTGCAACAGAAACAGTCGTCACCTTCACCGTACTTGCCACAGCCGAGACTGTTGTTACCTCTGTGACTGCGGCTCCACTCGTCTCCGCCATGACAGTCTCCGGGAGAGCTGTCGTTATCTCCGTTCCACCGTCCTCCGCTGTGGACTGCTCAGTGACTGCTTCCGGCGGCATGACCACCTCTCCGCCGTCGCCGGAAGGCTTACGGCTGCCCAGATGTATCAGCAGTGCAGTAGTCACCATAGCTGCTGCCGCCGCACCTACTATCAGCGTCCGGACTATCCTCATTTTCGCCCTGTAGCTCAGGCCACGGGCTTTTTCCGCCTCGTCGATGAGCTCGTCATCAAGATTGTCTATGGCATCTCTCAGTTTCTCCTTATCCATTATAGTCCCTCCTCGGAAAGAAATCTCTTCAGCTTTTCCCTCATGCGGAAAAGGCTCTGTTTAACGCTGTTTTCGCTTAGTGAGTACCTCTCGGCGATCTCCTTTACGGAGTCGTAGTACCAGTATCTGCGGACGAATATGACCCTGTTCTTCCGTGACTGCTCACGGAGGAAGTCAGAGATGAGCCTGCCAAGCTCACGAGCATCGCAGATACGCTCCACGTTTTCTCCGGATGGAACGCATTCCTCAAGCTCGTCCATAGACACTGTGACCTCCGGGTTGCGCTTTCCGGCAGTGTTGTACCTGTACCTTTTCAGGGCAAGATTGCGGATTATCCTGCACAAAAAGGCCGGGAAGTAACGTGGTCTCTCTGAGGGGATAGAATTCCAGACCGCAAGATAGGTGTCGTTGAGACACTCCTCGGAGTCGGAGCGGTCTGAGAGGATGTTATCTGCAACGTGCAGGCAGAGCTTCTTATATTTTGCGTCAGTCTCGGAAACTGCGGACTCTGAGCGCTCCCAGTAAAGTCCGATTATCTCATTGTCCTCCATGGAACATCATCTCCTTTCACAGTTCTCTACAAATATAGTACGAAAAAGAGCCGGCCGGGTTACGCCGGAGCTGCATCTTGGCAAAAGGCCGCCCCCAGCTTTCAGCCGGGAACGGTCTTCATAAGGAGGTTGTATTTATTTTTGGAAAAATCTTAAATAATTGAAACTATCGAGCTGCTGAAAGCGTTATCAGCTCTGTTCGCTCACGTAAATAGAAACTCTGCTCTGTATCATATCAGCAGCTTCCTGAGCGGTCTTTTCGCCGGCAAAGTAAGCCTTTGTCTCCTCGTCGATTATCTTGAACACTTCTGCGGAGTAGCCGCCTGAAACTGTCTCAGCGCCCTTTACATAATCAACTAACATATCTCTTTCCTCATCAGTAAGGGGAGGTATCTTTATCTCTTCTTCGCCTATCCAGTATGAGTCGTCGTAGTATTCCTTCTTGCCGTTCTCATCGGTCCAGTAAGGTCTTTCTGTACACTCATCCACACGCTTGTCAAATTCGGATACAAGTGCAGGAAGGGTCTGATTCTGCTGAGCCTCTTCTGTGAAGAAGGTCTTGATGAACTTCCAGCACTCGTCCTTGCAGGGTGAATCGTCCATGATAGCCATGTAGCTGTAGCAGCTTATAACACCGCCGTTGCCCTCTGTAGTAGGAACACCTGCAAGGCTTATCTCTTCACCGAACTCACCGTAGCGCAATGAAGCATAGCGGCGGAGGTCGGAAATATACATACTCTCCACAAGTGCCTTGTCATTACGGTATGCGGTCTGGGCCTCCTTGCTGTAGTTCTCCCAGTCCTCATCTGTGAAATTTTCAAAATCTGCCTCTTCCTCTTCATCGGGGAATCTGTTGCAGAATTCAAGGAACTTAACGAACTCAGGGTCATCGAAGCTGCAAGTGCCGTTCTCGTAGTCGATGAACTTATTTGCAGTATATATCAGCTCATAGAGGATATTTGACTTTGTCTCATACTGATAGAGCTTAGCGCCTTCGGGCTTGTTGTCATAGACCTCTATCATGTCGTCCAGAGACCAGCCCTGTCCGTCGTAGAACTTCTTCTTGATAACATAGGTCTCGACATCAAAGCTGTTGGCAAGTCCGACGAGCTTGCCGTTTATCTCGCCTGCCTTGAGTACACAGGGCATGATGTCGTCCTTTTTAAGCTCGCTGTCATTGTCGAGCATTTCACCCAGGTCAGCGAATACGCCCTTCTTGCCCAGAAGAGCCAGAGTGGAGCGGTCATCGAAAATTACCATATCGGGAGTTTTTCCTGAGATAAGGTCCTTCTTGAACTGGTCGCCGGGAGTATTTGTGAGCTGGTCCTGCTCCTCGTCATAGTCATAGTAGTTGCTGTAGTCCTCTACCTTGAAGCGGTAGCCTGTTGCGGACTTGTTATAGGCAGTTATCTTCTCGGTGATGTCAGAGCCGGGGAACATGAGGGCGATAGTTATTACCTTTGTATCCTTCAGCTCTTCCATATCTCTTGCTGTGAGACGTGAGAATGAGATGCTGCCTGTATTCCAGTCGTTCTCGCATACGATGAAATCGCCGTTGTCAACGGGGATGATACAGTTTACTGTCTGACCGTTAATATCAGAGTTCATGTAGTTTACCAGTTCAGAGGACTCTCCGTCCTTGATAGAGTAAAGGCCCATGCTGCTTGAGATAAACACATCAGAGTCGCCGCTGCCAGGGAGGAGCCTTGCCATTCCGCTGTTAAAGTCTTTAAGGTCAACGATGTCAGCCGCAGAGCCGGAGCCGTCGGTATTAAGGAACTGGAGCTCCAGACCACTGTCACCGTAGCCTGTAACGGCAAGTGAACCGTCTGCTGCGATAGTCATGCTGTCTATCCATTCCATACCTTCGGCCTTTATCTCACTGAGTATCTCTCCGGAAGAGTTAAGGCTTACATAATGCTCCTCCATGCCGCTTATGCCAAGGACAAAGGTCTCGCTGTCAATTGCTATCATATTGTTGAAATATACAGAGCCGTTCTCTTCAGCATACTCGCTGAGGTCAAGGTCTGATGAGGATATTTCATTTCCCTCAAGGTCATATACGCACACCTTGTATGAGTACTTTATCCCTTCCTCGAAAGCCTCATAATCGAATGAATCATAGTCGAAATCAGGGTCGTTCCAATCGGGAGCCTTCATGTCGCCGTAGTCCTGAATATTGAGGACAGCAGCAATATTTCCGCCTGGCATATAAGCTGTACGGAGGTTGACCATGCCGTTCTCAGGCTTATCAACGTCCAGCTTGACGCTTTTTACATCGGTGAATGCAGTATCTGTCAGGTAGAAAACGTTCTCTGCCTCGTAGGTATCCTCATCGTATGTCGTACCGCTTATCAATAACTGCTGGCTGTCGGGGATATAGACCATGTCGTCCACATTGTCAATATCAAGATCCACGTCGATAGGCTCTGAGCGGTATGAGTTGTTGAGCACCTTATCTGCTGTGGGAGCCTCTCTTCCCTCTTTGTCCTTGCCGCAGGACGCTGCTGAGAGGAAAATTGCTGCTGCTGACGCAGCCGCTGTCATTCTTCTTAATGATTCGATTTTCATGGTTACCTTTCCTTTCTGTTTGCCGGGATAAGTCTCCCGGCCTCTTCTTTTCCGGTGATTACCGGTCCCTTGTGTGGTATATTATGAACTTTCTTTTGTGTCCTCCCGTGCGGCCTTCTCACTGACTCTCGGCTGTTCCGGGAACTTTATTCTTTCTTCTCTTTATTTTCATACGGAGCTTTTCCGCACACCGTCCGGCAAAGTCCTTGATCCTGGACTTGTTCCTCCGCAGGAACATCCAGCCCTTTATGACCAGCCACAGTGCAGTCAGCACCGGTATAACGTAGGTTAGTTTGCGGAGGCCGTAGATGTATGACAGCCTGAACTCCACTATCCGGGAGGCATTTTCCCAGTATGGGTATCGGACTGCGTCACTGCGGACCGCAGTTTTGTATAGTTTCTTAAAAGCCTTTGCTCTCTTTGAAGGTGAGAACCTTCCGGAGTTCACCACCACATCTATCTTGCCGTCGTAGGCCTCTCCGAATATCTTATCGGCACAGTTCTCAGCAAAGTCACTTACCTTTTCCGGCATGACGTACTCGTAGCAGTTTATCCTTCTGAACGAAGGTGTGTAGCTGTAGTCCTCTCCCATGCCGTAGTCTCCGTCATACTCCGGAGCGATGAGTGCGGCGCTTTCGTAGGATATATATGCCCTTGGAGTGTCTCCGATGCACTGCTCCTCAGCGTCGTTATCCGGCAGGTCTATGACTCCTGCGATATACAGCTTTACGTCGTTGATATATATATCCATTCCGGCGACGTCATCGGAGCCGTAGAGGTTCCATGCAAGGGTCCTGTCAATGACAGCGCCGTCCTGCATGACATCATCCTTCCGGAAGAATGCGCCGCTTTCAAGGCGGAAGTCCCGGAAGAAGAAGAAATCTCCTCCCACTGCTGTTACCTCTGCATCTGACCGTCCGACTCCGTCAGTCCTGACCTGTTCCTTGCCGAGGGGAGCGCTGTATGCATCCGTTATGAGTCCGATGCCCTCCTCAGGAGAAATCGAGACTGTTTCCAGCTCGCTGAGGAACTGGCTCTTGACGGAGTTCAGGCTGTCGGTGGAAAATCCGGCATCGTCGGAGAAAAAGCAGCTTATCTGGGAATAGTCCAGGTCACTGTCACCTTTCCAGCGTTCAGCAGCGTAGTTATAGCTCTGAGACCCGGCCATTGAACCTCCCACAGCCGTAAGCACCGCAGTACCGATGAGCGACACCGCATTGAGGGCGGCAATAACGATATACCGCTTTTTGAATCTTATCCTCATGGAGCGTCACCGCCTTACTTATCCTGCATACGGACCTGGTCTCCTGCGGATACGGGCTTGCTGGCTGCTGTTATGATATATGTACCGCTGGATATCGAACCCTGTACTGCGCTGGAGGACTCATCGGAGGCCAGGACCTCCACCTTTATCTTCTCAGCATAGTAGCGGTTGCCCAGAGGGGAGCTCTTTGACTTTACTGCAAGTACGAATGAACCGGAAGAATCACTCTTGAGTGCGCTCTTGGGAACTATTGTATCGTAGTTGCCGCTGCCGCAGGGAATGGACAGCTCAATGAATGTACCGGAGTCCACATCACCTGTTATGTCGAATACAAGGGTCTTTGTACCTGAACTGCCGGAGCTATTCTTTATGTCCTTGAGTACAGCCTCAGCGCTGCTGTTCCAGTTATTGAGCACCTCAGCCTTTACGCCCTTCTTGAGCTTCTTTGCCTTATCCTGTGAGACCTCCACCCTTACGGTGTAGCCCTCCTGTGCCAGGTCGATGACTGCAAGAGGTGCCTCAGGAGCTGTTGTATCGCTGGGCTGTACGTTTATGGAGCTTACGACTCCGTCGTACTTGGCCTTGACCTCTACCTTTCCGCTCTTAGCCTTGCGCTTTTCTATCTCTGCCTTCTGGGAGTCTATCTTCTTTTTCTTGGCATCCATTTCCAGCTTCTGCTGCTGGGTGAGCACCTTGTCCGCTGCCTGAGCCTTTTCAAGGGCGGCGGTAGCATCGTCAAGGGCATTCTGTTTTATCTCAACATCTGCCACGCACTCCTCATAGGTCATGCCGTCGCCAATTGAGCCTTCGGCGCTTTCCTCAAGGCGGTCATTGACTGCTTCGAGTGCAGCCTCTGTGGAGGCGAGCTGAGCTGCAAGGTCATAGCGGATGCCGCTCTTGGCATTGTCGTAGTCTATCTTTGTCTGGTCTCTTACGCTCTCCTTGGAGCCTGCGTCTGAAAGGGCTGCATTGACAACGCTTTCATCAGCGCCTTCCTCAACAGCCTGACTGTACAGCGCATATGCCTCGGTGTAAGCAGACTCGGCTGCACGGTAATTGCTGAGCATTGAAGCGAGGTTGCCGATGAGCTCAGGAGCTGCACCGGAATAGTCGTCCATGTCGATAGCTGATATAGTGGATGAGAGCTTTGTCTGAAGAGTGGTGAGTCTTTTAGCCTCGGCCTTATCTTTTTTGAGCTGCTCCTTAGCCTGAGCGTCGGAGCTCTGGCTGCTGAGCACGGAGTCTCTCTTCTCTATAGCCTGCTGGAGAGCGATACGTGCGTCACGGACCGCCCTTTTCTCCTCAGCGAAGTCTGCGGGGGATTCAAGGAGAGCCTTTTCATATTCAAGCTCCAGGGCTGCGAGGTCCTCCTCCATAGCTGTGAGCTCCTCGCTTCCGGAACCGTTGAGGACGAAGAGCACATCGTCCTTCTTGACCTCCTGACCGGTCTTGATGTTGATAGTGTCGATAGTGTAGTTGCCGTCAGTCGTAACATCATAGGACTGGTTAGACTCTATCATGCCGCTGCCTCTGACTCTCTCAGTGAGCTTTCCGCTGGTAACTGTATCAGTGGAAATTTCCGGCAGGGACTTGTTCATAATAGTATTGGAGAAGAATGTGAGGATGAGAAGTCCTGCAAGGAAGATTATGAGGACTGTTTTTATTATCTCCCTCTTTCTCTCCGGGGACCTCACTGCTGTCTTATCCTGCTCGATAAGTCTCTTTCTGACGGCCTCCACCTCTTCTTTTGAAGCAGGAGCAAGGTCCACAGCCGGTGAAGGTGTCATTTCTTCTGTATCTTTATTATCAATAGCTTTATTATTTTCACTCATTGTATTATCCTCCTTATGCATAGTACCGGCTCATCCCTTGATACCGCCGGAATAGGTGATGCCCTCCACCAGGTAATCCTCGCCGTAAAGGAACATCAGGATGGTAGGTATCATGTAGACCACACCTACCGCAAACGCAAGTCCCACATCTCCGGTATTTATCTGTGAGAGGAAAACCGAAAGGGGATGCATTGACGTATTTTTCATAAGTATCAGCGGTTGCTCCACCATGTTCCAGTAGTCGATGAATACCAGCATACCAATGGATACCAGAGCGCTCTTGCAGAGGGGAAGATATATCTTTGTCATTATCTGTATTTCCCCGGCGCCGTCCAGCTTGGCGGCCTCCACATAGGATGAAGGGATGCGCCGCATCACCTTGGTCAGCAGGAATATGCTGAATGGTGAGAAGATGCTGGGCAGTATTACCGCACGTCTTGCCCACATCATGCAGAATACGTTCAGAGGCTTGGCGGCCCCCTTGAATACCAGCTTTTCGGAAGTTTCAAGCATATTGAACTTGTCGGCCACCAGATAGTTCGGAACAAGTGTGACCTGTGCAGGCATGAGCATCAGAATGATATAGGCAAAGAAGATCATGCTCTTTATCTTGCCTGGATAACGTGAAAAGCCATAGGAAGTTACCACTGCCAGCACGAGCTGGAAAAGAGTTATAGGCACAGTCAGCAGAACGGAGTTCCAGAACTTCATCAGGTAGTCGGAATTCTGTATGAGCACGGCCTTGTACTGAGCCACTGTTACCTTATCCGGGATGAATTTCAGGTTGACGTTCTTGGATATGAAGGTACTTTCAGAGCCGTTCATATTTCCGAACATAGCGCCGTAATTTGCGGATATCTCATTGGAGGTCATAAAGGAATTGGCGATAGTCAGAACAGTGGGAAGAATGAACATTATTGCTGCAAGGACTATGAATACGGTTATGACCACATTGAAGAGCCGGTCTTTTTTCTTAACGTTCATCAGTTCTCCACATCCTTTCCGAAGATGCTCTCAGTGATGAGGAGCACTGCAATAATTACTATCATTACCAGCGAGAAGAGTATCGCTGCCGCCGAGAGCTTCTGATAATCGAGGCTCTGGAAGGTATTGTTCATGAAGTGCTGGAGCATATAGAGCTTATCGTATGGATAATTGCCCGTCAGCAGGTAGACCTCACGGAATATCTTGAATGAGTTGATAAGTGAGAGTATGAATACGAACAGGATAGTCGGCGAAAGGTAGCGGAGCTTTATGTGGAAGAACTTATAGAGACTGCCGGCACCTTCAAGGTCAGCCACCTCCATAATGTCCTTGGGTATGCTGCAAAGCGCAGACATGAACAGTATCATATTGTATCCCAGATTCTTCCAGAGGAACATCAGGATGATGACCACCTGACCCTTGGAGGATTTCAGCCAGTCAACAGGTTCACCGCCGAATATCTCTGCGACCTGATTGATAGTACCGTGGTTGTGGAAGAGCACCTGCCAGACCAGGACTACCGAAGCAGTAGGCACCATAAGAGGGCTGAGGAAGAAAGTTCTGAGCAGGCTCTTTCCGGGGATATTCCTTTCCAGCAGAAGTGCGAGTCCCAGTGAGAGCACTGTTGCCAGCGGAACCGCTATAAGTGAAAATGTTGCTGTATTTTTAGATGCTCTCTTGAAGGCCACGTTATCCAGAAGAGCCCTATAGTTATCAAGTCCCACATATTCCTTTACAATGGGATTGTTTATCAAAGAGTAATAGATGACTATGCCGAATGGGATAACGAAGAATATGAGCACACCCAGCAGACTTGGAACGATGCACAATCCGCTGAACAGCTTTTCCCTTCCCCGGCCGCATTGATTTCTTTTTCTTTTCATCAGACCACAACCTTTTGTTCTATATTTACCTTCATATATATAAGTACGCTTTCACAAGCGAAAAGTGTCCTGCCAAGAGCTGCGAAAAATTTCATTCTGAAAAAACCTTTCTGAAATATTACTCTCGTATAATAGTGATTTCTGAGGACCAAAAAGACGAAGCCAAAAGATATTTTTTTATTTTAACTTTAGTTCCTGCTCATTTTCCTTACATAAATATAATAATGCATTGATAATAAGTTGTCAATAGTTTTTGCATTTATTTTGCATTTTCGCTCAGAGCTTTGCAAATGCCTTAACACAGGCATTAACGAATATCATTTTTATGCTCCCGCTCATATAATATACACCATTTCCGTGACTTTCAGATGACTTTTTCATAACGATTCCGTCACATTCCATAGTCCCCGCCGAACCTTTGGCTATTTTGACTTACAGCCAACCTACAACGCAGTTTTTTTTGTGTATATCGACTTTTTTTGTTTTTCGCTATTGACAACGCATTATATTTGTGGTACAATGTTTACTGTTGAAACGCCATGCGGGTGTAGTTCAATGGTAGAATTCCAGCCTTCCAAGCTGGTTACGTGGGTTCGATTCCCATCACCCGCTCCATTCTAAAGCAGCTTTGGCTGCTGATTTTATCTATGCGCCTTTAACTCAGCTGGATAGCGTAACTGCCTTCTAAGCAGTAAGCCGCTGGTTCGAATCCAGCAAGGCGCGACAGTCCGAAACTCTCCGTTATATGTTCCCATTTAATGGGGAGCTTCGTTTTTATTTATATGGTGGGTGTAGCTTAGCTGGTTAAAGCGTCGGATTGTGGTCCCGAAGACCGTGGGTTCGAATCCCATCTCCCACCCCAGCGCAGAGTCTGCGCAGACGAGCTGCGGTTCAGTTTTACTGGACCGCAGTTTTTTGCCGCAAATGACATTTTATATAAGCTCTGCTTTATAGCATGGTACGGCACTTTCAAGAGATCGGAAGTGCCTTTTTTCATTAATTTTCTGATACGATGCTTCTGATATCCTCACAGACTTCATATAAGCTTTATCCCCTTGACTGTAGAGCTGTTGAAATGATATAAATATGCCGCTGCTGCACATTTCCAGTACAGCAGCGGCTTTTCTTTATTCACTTTCACCAGAAAGTCTTTCTCTTGCGAGACGAAAGGCCTTTTCCTTCAGCAGGCCGGGAGCAGTATTCTCCGGCAGTTGGTCTATAGGGAAAAAGCGCTGTTCCGACACTTCTTCCTCCTGCACTTTCAGCTCTCCGGAAAAATCACGGCAGAGGTAAACGATGCCGGCTATGTAGACCTTATCGCCGTTGGGATACTGATAGAATGAATCCTCTCCGGACACGTCCATAAGAAATTCCAGCTTTCCGCAGATAAGACCAGTCTCCTCCAGCACCTCTCTGCGGGCACATTCCTCAAAGCTTTCGCCCAGCTCCATTGAGCCGCCGGGATAGTCCCAGAAGCCGTTATCCGTGCGCCTGCCCAGCAGCACCTGATTTTTTTCGTTCACAATAATAACTCCGGTGCCTGCCATTATCAGCGGACGGCTTCCCAGCACCTTGCGAAGCTCCATAATGTATCCCATTTTATGCCTCCCGTTCACTTTCTTTCAGAAGTAGTGTATTCCGCACTTTTTCTCATTAACGTCCCGATTCACAGTCCTTTATGTCTTTCTTTTTCTCCTCTCAGGAGCAGACTGAAAATTACGCAGACTGCAATTCCGGATATACCGAGTACTGCGAAGAGAAAAGCTGCTCCGGAGCCTTTACCGCTGCCGAAAAGTGATACCAGCAGACTGTCACGGCT
>ODAI011979671.1_pt1 | contig 10939 bp, 8 predicted proteins | sample 1539321 | NCBI WGS metagenome assembly ODAI01 (sample SAMN02144231, study PRJEB22623) | gut metagenome | biome: sheep rumen | host: Ovis aries | place: New Zealand | reverse complement strand
TTTCGGAACAGCTCAGGCGGGCGATTGACTTCCGCCCTGGGCTGAAAAAGAGAGAGACTAAGGCAAATATCCGGGCAAATTTGAAGGCTGCTGGTAAGGATCCGAAGAAGAATCAGGACTGGCGGGTCTATTCTAAGTCTGACGCGAAAGCCCTATTCCAGACGGCTTCGCAGTTCGGACGCTACGCACAACACGAACTAGGCGTGAGGCAGGCGCGAGATCTTCGACAGGAGCACGCCGAGAAGTTCCTGGATTCTCTTCGGCGAAAAGGCTGCACAGCGTCCACGCTGAAGACATACGCTGGTCGTCTGCGCCACCTGTCAGAATGTGTTAACCACTCATACAAATCTGCTCACCTTGACTTCTCGGCGCTTAAGGCACCGGACGCTCCGAAAGCGCCCAAACGCGAACAAATGACACCGGAACAGTATTCAGCGTTGATGAATTGTATGGTCGAGAGCAAATCAAAGGACGCCGTTCGACTTGCTTATTATTTCGGGCTGCGGCGCGGTTCTCTCATTAAATTCGAAGTGCGAGATGTAGATCTCGAAAAAAATCTATTTACAGTGTATCGCGACAAAGACGGGCGGACGAGGACCCTTCCGATCGAGACAGAAGCTCAACGGGAGCTCCTGAAAAGGCTGATAGCGGGGAAGGGCTCACACGACAAGCTTATCAACTTGAAGGAGGGAAGCGTCAACAAGACGCTGAGAAGGAACATGGAGCGTTTGGGGGTGTGTCAAAACCTGGTGGATGAGAATACCGGAGTCCACTCGATTCGAAAGTTGGCAGCACAAGAGCGCTACGATCAACTTAAAGAATCCGGACGTTCCAAGAAAGAAGCAGCGGGCGACGTGTCCGAATATCTTGGACACGGAAGAGATAGGAAGGACATTCGAGAGATATATATTGCAAAGGAGTAAAGATATGGAAGAAAGAACTGTCGAAAAAATACGAAAATTCAAACGAGACCACAACATGAAGCAGACGGAGCATGGCCTGATTGTTGTAGAATGCCGTTTAAAAAAGGAGATCCTCGCGGGGAGCAGCTATGCCAATGCATACATATCCGTCACGGTTCCGTTCTATGACGCGTCAATAAGGGAGATTGTCGGCTGGATGCGAGAGACGTTCCCAGGCTTGGATCGGGTGAGTGATGTAGCGGATATTCACGTTAACGGTCAGGACATGGAGCTGTTTCAGACCGCACATGGCAGAGCTGATAAGAAAGGAAATGCTCCGCTGATTCTTACCTTCAGGATCCTGAATCGAAACTCTTTCGTAGGGTTCGAAGATCTCAGCATGGAAAGCATGCAAAAGCTCTTTGACGAGGCTTGCTGTCGGAAAGCGGATGCCACGGACTGGGAAGATGACGCTGACGCTTCGGCTGAGGTCGTCGTTCTTTGAACGAGGCCGAGACCGAAGCACACGGGGGTGCGGGGGGTGTATCCCCCCGCATTGACCTTGAAAAACCCTTTATAAAAATATAAAATGGTTTTGTGAACGGTTTATTTAATGGGGTTCAGCCGAACCTTGAAAAACCGCATAAAATCAACAAAAAATTTTTACGAGGGGTTTAAAATGACGATAAAAGAGTATGCTGACGCCCGAGGGAAGACGATACAGGCCGTCTATCAAGCCATGAAGAGGAAAGTCAATTCCGAAGCCCTGGAAGGGCACACATACACTACACAGATACGAGGAAAGAACGTCCTCTGCCTTGACGATGAAGCGGTCAAGATTCTTGATAAGGGAGCGATGCAGACAGCCACGGTTGTCGAGAAGGCTACAGACGAAATGCTCATAGCAAAGTACGCCTCTGAACTCGAAGCTGAGAGAAAGCGCGCGGACGCCCTGCAACTTGAACTAAACGAAGCCAATAGGCAGCTCCGTCAGACACTTCCGCTGATCGGGATAGCGGACGTCCAGCAGAAGCGTCTTGAGGAGTCTGAGGAGCGCACTAAAGAACTGGAAGAGGCATTAGCAGGTGAAAAAGAAGTCACCGAGGCATTCGAGAAACGGGCTGTTGAAGCAGAACATCGCGCAGATCTTGCCGAACAGGCTGCAGGATATGAAAAACAGCGGGCAGACTCCGCTGAAGAAAAAATACAGGAATTCAATTCTTTGAATTTTTGGCAACGTATTTTCTGGAAAGGATAAAAAGACGTTCAAATGAAAACGCATAGTGTTGACTATCCCGAATATAAAACAGCCAGGCAATGGGCAAAACAAGGACTTTTGCCCATTGAAGGCGCAAATGGCATAACGTTATGGGCAAACCGCAACTACCAAGACCAATATGTATATTACAGTCCGGAAGAGGTCGCAGAAGCGACTGATGAACAGCTTAAAGAGTTCTTCCGTCCGGAACGAGAACTTCGCAACAGCAAAGCAAGAGCAAGAAGGGAACAACAGAAAGCCGAACGTTTAGCCGCGATCGAGAGAGAACGCAGGCAGGAACAGCAGAACATCATCAACAATGCCATAAAACCGTATCTGAAACGGATTTCAGAGCTGAACAAACTTATCGAAAAGAACCATTCAAGTACTATTGTAATTGATACTGAAACGACCGGCCTCGATCCAGAAAAAGACGAACTCTTGCAAGTCTCTATCATAGATATCGATGGGAACGAGCTTTTCAACAGCTATTTCAATCCTCACGCCATTTCCTGGCATGAAGCAGAGAAGGTGAACCACATAAGCCCGGAAATGGTACAAAACGCGCCGGCAATAGCGGACAAAATCGCCCGCATTAATGAGATCGTGTATTCAGCAGAAAAAATCATCGGATACAACACGTATTTCGACCTGAGATTCCTGATCAGTAATGGACTTATTATCTCCGAGGATGCAGTCATTGAGGATGTCATGAAGCGTTTCGCCCCCATTTACGGACAATGGAACGAATACTTTGAAGATTACAAATGGCAGAAATTGACCACAGCTGCAAGTTATTATGGATACGACTGGGAAAGCCGTCCGTATGGAGCGCACAACAGCTTAGCCGACTGCTATGCAACATTATACGTGCATAACAAGATCTTGGAGCATGATGGTATATCGGTGCCATAAGTTTTGATAATATAGGGGTGTTCATGAAAAGAGTTGTTTTCGTGGACACTTTAAAATTGATAAAAATTGCCCAATAGAGTATGATATGTGTTAAGGAAATTAAAATTACCTTTTTGTGAACGCAGGAGGAGGGGAGTATGTCTGTGATATATGGATATGCGCGTTGCTCGACAGACGAGAGCCGGCAGGACGTCGACCGGCAGAAACGAGAACTGTTCTCCATGGGTGTCCAGGAAGACAAGCATATTTACTGGGAGTACGAATCTGGTACAAAGACTGATCGTGTTGAACTTTCTAAACTACTGGATGTAATTAAGACAGGAGATACAATTGCCGCCACGGAAGTTTCCCGTCTTACCCGTTCTACCAAGCAGCTCTGCGAGATCCTGCAGACGGTTCAGGACAAAAAGATCCGGCTCTTGATCGGGTCGTTCTCCGTAGACTGCCGGTCAGATGATATCGACCCAATGACAAAGGGCATGCTGATGATGTGGGGTGTTTTTTCCGAGATGGAGCGGGACATCATCAGCCAGCGCGTTAAGTCTGGGATGAGAAATGCTGCCGCAAAAGGAAAGCAGATTGGTCGGCCTAAGACGACGATAGAGACGATCCCTGACAAATTTTGGAAGTACAATACGCTGTATAAGAACGGCGATATCACCGTATCAGAATTTGCGAGGTTGATGGACTGCTCGCGGACGACCATTTACAAATACATGGATATGACGAAGAAAGAGAAATGAGAGATGGCAACAACAATGTCGCAGATGTCGCACCAAGAAGGAGTTGGAAGCAAAGAAGCTAATCCGGAATTCTGATGAGGAAGTTATAAGGATTGCAGGGATTTTTAGGAACACTTATTATAATATAAGCGTGAGATGGTCATTTCAAAATAAAGGAGGGGTTAGATGGCAAACATCCATGAAACTATTTCTGAGGTTGCAAAACTTAATCCAGAGCTTGCGCGTCAGATTCAAAAATTTGTAAAAGACCATTCGTATGGGTTGGTATTTGAAAATAATTTGCCAGAGGCGGTCAGACTGTATAAGAAAACAGTCTGTCTCGGCGATGTGGTGAATATTCTTCCTCCCCGCGGTCAATTTGATACAAAGGATAATTATGTACCATGGGTCGTAAAGGCAATTAAAGACGGCATAGCCACTCTTCAGCATGAGGATGAAACAAAAGATGTTCCTGTTATAGATGTCGTTGTTACAGTTAGTTATCGAGATATTATTTATCCTGGATTGAAGGAAATTGACCGTGTGGAACGTGGCAATCCTGAAGATCCGTATCACATGGTTATCAACGCAGAAAATTATCATGCTTTGGAAGCATTAACATATGCGTATGCCGGTAAAGTGGATTGCATTTACATCGATCCGCCGTATAATAAGCCAAATTCAAGGGACTGGAAATACAACTGTAACTACGTTGGACAAGATGATCAATATCGACATAGTAAATGGTTGATATTCATGGAACGCCGATTGAAGCTGGCGAAACAGTTATTAAATCCTGCAGATTCAGTTTTAATTGTAACAATAGATGAAGTAGAGTATGCGAGATTGGGATTGCTTTTGGAACAGACTTTTCCTGATGCCCAGATTCAGATGGTCAGTATTACTATAAGCCCGTCAGGCGCGAAAAGAGATAATCTCTTTTCGCGAGCTGATGAATATGCCTATATTGTGTTATTTGGAGATGCTCATGTAACACATCCTGCTGGTGATGGCATTGAAAAAGAAATCCGTTGGTTTTACCTTCGTAGAACGGATTTTGCATCTCGAAGAGGAACTGTAAAAGGCGGTGTTGCTCAATTTTATCCAATATACGTAGATAATACAACAAAAAGAATTGTCCAAATTGGGGATTATCTCGAACCTGATGAGGACCGAAATAATGTACCTATCATCGAAGGTGCTACAGCTGTCTTTCCGGTCAGGGAGGATGGCGTTGAAATGAACTGGGGTGTAACCAAAGAAACACTTCAGAGTCTTGTTGATAAAGGTTTTGTGCAAGTATCGGAAGGATATCCTTTACAGCCTTATATTTTCAAATACGTTAGCACTAAATATGAGAAGAAATTTAAGGAAGGCCGTTGGAAAATTACTGGAGAGAGACCGGATGGTAGCAAGGTTATTGTCGAAACGGGTGGAAAAATCACTCGTACTACAACAGTTTGGCAAAACAAAGTATATGATGCTGGTGCTTATGGTACATCTTTGCTGAAATCTATCATAGGAGACGGAAAATTCAGCTTTCCTAAATCCTTATACGCAGTCTCAGATACACTGACTTATTTTGTATCAAAAAAGCCTAATGCTTTAATTATCGACTTCTTTGCTGGATCCGGAACCACATTGCATGCGGTTAATATTATTAATGCGTTAGACAATGGGCATCGCAGGTGTATTTGTGTTACAAACAACGAAGTTTCATACGAAGAACAACAGGCTTTTACTGCATCCGGATTGCGTCAAGGAGATACTGAGTGGGAAAAATATGGTATTGCTGAAAATGTCACATGGCCAAGAACAAAATGCTCGATAGAAGGAATTGATATTGACGGAAATAGTCTTGATGGCGATTATGGGAAGCCTGCAAAAGATATCGATCTTGGCTATGAACTATTGAAAGCAGACGGTTTCAAAGTTAATGCGATTTTTTGTGAACTGACATATGAATCGGCATGGCCTATTCGCTTGGATAATGCGTTTGATGCTATTGCTCCCATCCTTTGGATGCAGGCAGGATGCAGGGGTCCAATTATTAGACGTATTGGCAAAAGCTATTCAACAACAGATTATTACGGTGTCCTGTTTGACTATAATCAGGCGTCAAAATTCTGCGAAAGAATAAAGAACACGCCTTCCATCAAGACGGTATTCGTCGTTACCGATGATCAGAGACGATACTCAAATATGTGCCGCAGGCTCCCCGGTATCGAAGTGCATCGCCTTTATGAGACATATTTGAGGACTTTTGAAATCTGTGGAGAAGGAGGCTTAGACTAATGCGGTACGAGTTATTTGATTTCCAGAAAGACGCCGTGAGCAATCTCTTAAAGAAGATGAACTCCATGCAACGCAGTTATGAAGCAGATGGTTCGCTTTCCGCTGTATCGTTGACGGCTCCGACCGGCGCTGGAAAAACGGTCATTTCTGCTGCTGTTGCGGAAGGCTTGTTCTATGGAAATGATGTATTTCCTGGCGATGGAAATGCGGTCATCCTCTGGCTTTCTGACAGTCCAAGTTTGAACGAGCAGACAATGAAGCGGTTTGATGCAGCAACGGATCTTCTAAACGGTGCGACAGCGATGGAGGCTATAGGTCCTGATTTTGCTAAGAGCCATAGGAAACTTGAACCGAACCACGTCTACTTCCTGAATAGACAATTGCTCGGAAAGGGGAAGAAGCTCTCGAATGAGGCCGAAGGTGGACGTTCGTTCTATGATGTGTTGAATGATACGATTGAGGATGATGAACTTCATTTATATCTTTTTATAGACGAAGCACACCGTGGATTGGGAACAGGCAATGATGCAGGCACGACTGATAATGCCAATAAGACCATTTACAGCATCATCATTGACGGGCAAGTAGGAATCAATAAGCCTATGCCTTGTGTTGTAGGCATTTCAGCAACGCCTGATCGCTTCAATAATGCCATGCATGGCAGGAAGAACCGTGATATGAAAGCAGGTGTTGATGTTCCTGTCGAAGCTGTTCGCGAGTCCGGACTTATCAAAGATGAAATTGAGCTGCGCACGCCGAAGAAATTAGCTGACACAAAACATCAGGACTTGACCCTAGCATGTAAAAAACTGGCTGACATATCAAAAATGTGGAAGGAGTATTGTGTATCCAACAATGTTCTGCCGGTAGTGATTCCTCTGATGGTGGTACAGGTAGAGGAAAAAGTAACAGAGAACACCCTGACATCCCTATGCGAGCAGATTCATAAAATACTTCCCTGGCTGGATATCTCGGATTGCTTTGCTAATGTATTTGGTGAGCATGAAGATATCACCACTCCCATCTGCAAAATTCCATATGTAAAGCCTGATGAAGTGGCCGGACATACAAATATTCGCGTTCTATTTGCGAAAGATGCGGTTACTACGGGTTGGGACTGTCCTCGCGCCGAAGTAATTTATTCCAGATGCAAACGCCACGATCCGACATACATTGCTCAGCTGATTGGCCGCATGGTCCGCACTCCTTTGGCAAGGCGTATAGAATCAGTAGAAGAATTGAATACAGTCGCCTGCTATCTTCCTGAATTTGATGCGGAAACTGTCGATGCTGTTGTTGATCGTCTAAAGAAGGATAACGTTGGTGTTCCGGCAAGCAATGTTACGAAGAATCCTGCAGACGTATCTTTCTTTGGAAAAACAAAAGCATCTCTGGAAAACAAGCTTGAAAAGAAACAGGCTGTATCCCAACAGACAGATGCAAGCGAAACGGCACACCCTTCTGCAGATAACAATCCTATAAACATTCATACAGAAGAGCAACAGCCTGGCCACTCAGATCCCATCACTGTACAGCATCCCAACGTTCCATATGGTGCAAATCCGGGATCAGATTCTCCGTCCGGAGACGAGTTCACTGTGAATATAGATGAGTATGCTGTTGATATAGATGATGACATTGAAGAAACTGCACAGGATCTCCATGACGCCCTCGAACGACTTCCGAATGTTGATTCTGATGAATTAAAGACGTGTTTCGAGGGAATCATTACCCGTCAAGTCCGGCATGATAAGCCTAATCCTTTCTTGGATTTATGGGACTGCACAGATATTATATTATCGGATCTGGATCAGGAATCGGATATTGGATCAAAGCTGCAGGACGAGTTTTACAACAATATCGAAGGAGAAATCAAAAAACATCCTGCCGAATTCAAGCGGGATTTAAGCAACATCAAGAGCACAACAGTCGCGGTGAAGCGTATTGATCCTCTGACAGGACAGATGTTTGAAGACCGAGAGGAATTGGTCGAAAATGATTCTGTGCGGCTAATATCATATTACAGACACGCCGTCTCTGTTTTTGCCGGAGCGTCGGATATGGTTAAACATTACATCAATCGGCGCATGTCGGAACACTTTGATTCTGACGCACAGGCGATTGCACGAATATCTGCTGTTGGATACTGCCTTGAAATAGTACAGGCAATGGAGCAATGGGCTGAAGACAAGACAGGATATTTGTTGAGCAAGTACGGCCCTCAACGGTACGCAGTATCCGAGGATAACCGTGCAAAATGGGATCGCATAGAAGGAAATACAAAGCCTTACATCGAACGTAATTTAAGCATACAGGCGAGCGTCACAAGGCAGAGCATGGATTATGACAGATATCCAAAACATATAATCACTGCCGAAGATGGTTGGGCATACCTAAATCTAAACGATTTAGAGAAAAAGGTCGTGGAAACAGAACTGGATAAGTCCGTCACGGTTGCCTGGTATAGAAACCAATCCAGAAATTTGAACGCCTCGCTCTCCATTCCCTACAAACTCAACGGAGAATGGGAAAACATGTATCCTGATTTCATCTTCTTCACAAAGACTCCAAGAGGAATCGCGCGTGTTATCGTGGATCCTCATGGAGACTGGCTTGGAGACAGTGTAGCGAAACTGAAAGGCTATATTGATTATATCAAAGACCATCCAGATATGTTTTCTTCTGTCCTCGCAGTTGCTGATGAGAAAAACGGGGAGTATCGCTATCTTGATTTAATGGTAAAGAGCGTACAATCAGCCATAGAAACATTTACTGGAAGCTCTGCAAAAGAACTTTTTACAGGTGTCCATAGTAAGAAATACTATGTAAAAAATGATTGATATGCAATCAAAAGAGGGGGCGGATCACCGTCCTCTTTTAGACCAGAGATTGGAAGCATCAGTGCCACCGTGGCACTTGAATAGCCAGAATATTGCCCCAGTACTCCCTTGTCGGATCTGATCAGGAGACGGACTCATTTTTCAAATGTCAAATAAATGAAAGGGAAGATCCTATGAGATATAAATGGAAGCCGTCAAAGCGCGGAAGAAAAGAATTTTCCGAAAAAATACAGGAAATCGAAAAGTTCTGCATAGAGAACGGTATCACAAAAAGCCGCTCGTCGGACAGCTATTATTTTATGATTAACGGGAAGCGTTATCGCGTTTCGAACCACAGCATTGAGGCAAGTAATGCGGCAGCAACGTCTTTTACGGGTGAATCTGTGCGTAAAAAGTATCACCCAAACGCCCGTGAAGATGACGTAGTGTATATCCATGCCGGTAAAACGAGGATCATGGAAATATACAATGACATCAAAGCCGGTTATGAACTGGACGGACGTGGAAATCGGAAATTATAATTAAAAAGGCTAGCGGTTCACAACTTCGCAACTTCGCAAGCAGGGCATCGGTATATACCGGTGCCTTTTTGCTTGTTAGGGATGCTCCCTAAGACCCAGAGAACCGGCACGGCCGGGGCTGAAAAAGGTTTGTGCCACGGTGGCACAAGACTCAAAAATCCAAATAAAATGGATTTCTAATCTACTAATAGTAAGAAAATCATCCTGCAGGCTTGACAGCCTTTGACAATTTGGCCTGTCAGTGCTAAGTTTTTCTTGCCATAATTCCCATGACTGGCAAAGAGAAAAGGACCGGAGCCGCCCAAGGTTTCGGTCCTTTTTAGGTCTTCGAAAAAAAAACTATGTGAAAATGTGTATTATAACACATTTTCACATCATTCCTTATTAATAATCAGCAGAGAGTCTTTGTAGCTCTTCTTTTTCTTCTGGTGTCAGCGTATTCATTCTTCCGATCAGTTCCGCTTTCCGTGCTCTATTGATAAGCTCTGGAGTCATCATGGGTTCGTCAACCAAAGACTTGACCGTGAATTCAAAAGCAACTACTGTTCTTCCTTTCTTGATCTGAGTATAGCTGACTCTTACTGCACAGTTCTCGTAGATCTCCCGGATGGCCTGCTCCAAGACTCTTTCCTTGAACTGACCAATCTGATGGAGTTTGTTCTGCGTGCCGGTCACAGCCCTCAGCTCTTCCACCGATGCAGTAAATACTATAGGGCTTGATATACCAGGTCCATCTTTACGTTTCATCTTCATCTGGAAGAAATGCCATATCTGTATCGAATAATTAGACCTCATCCGCATAAATTCGTTGAGTAGCGGTTGAGAAAAATCTCGCTGTAAATTCAACAAAATCGGGGTCATTTCCTCAGAGATTCTGAATGTAATTCCTTTGCCTTCTTGATACGTACATATCCGGAAAAGATGGAATTTTTCGAATTCTTTTTTGTTCTTTGAGCAGTTGATGAACCCATGCATCAATTCATCAGTGATCTCATCTGCAGTATCATATACATTAGAAGGGTGGATATCCATCAATTCCGAGAAGGTTTTGATTGAAATCGTAAACTCATAAAACTCTTCATCTGTTTTCCTGGACTGTGCCATCGCCAAATAAAGCAGCTTTCTTGCTTTTAATGAGATATTCTCCAAACCAGCTGCGCGAATGAAATTGTTCGACGTCACGACTCTAACGTCCGAACCACATTCAAGCTCTCTTTTTTTCATATAGTTTACTCCCATAAGTGAAATTTATATTATAAAACACACTATACTATAAAACACGTGTTTTGTAAATATTTGTGTTTCATAAATGTAAATAAGTGTTTTTATGAGAACCTTCTTAACCTGCCAAAATGTGAAAACGTGTTTTATAAAATGTGAAAACGTGTTTTATGAATGTAAATAAGTGTTTTATAAATTTCGAAAAATCACATAAATTCAAGCAATAACGACATTGAGCTTTCGTAAACGATAAACGAAGTAAACG
>ODAI010537347.1_pt1 | contig 10939 bp, 8 predicted proteins | sample 1539321 | NCBI WGS metagenome assembly ODAI01 (sample SAMN02144231, study PRJEB22623) | gut metagenome | biome: sheep rumen | host: Ovis aries | place: New Zealand | reverse complement strand
TACCGCGTAAAATTGTCGGGATTGGCTCGGCTCGAAGTCGTTTTATAAGGAGGACACAAAATGACAGGTTTAAAGAAAGCCTTGAGCATTGTGCTTTGTTTGTCAATGCTTCTTGGCACGCTCACAATCGGTCTGCTCTTTGCCTCGGCGGACGATGCCGATTATTCGGTACCGACCTATGCAGAGCTGAGCGCAAAAGCGCAGCAAGCCGGAACTGATTTCTTCTATTCCGGAATGGAAATTTACGAAGGCGATGAGCTTACGGACGGAATCATCCCCGCAGGCGGCACCGTTCACGTAAAATTCTATGTAAAGACAAACAGGGATCTGTATCAGGGCAAATATTTCGTTGCTATTTCTGATTCCGAACTTTTCGCGACCGCGTCCAAGGATGTTATCTCAAATGTAGAGAGCAAGTTCGCGGTCAGCAACACTCAGAATGTTGCAGTAACCAAATCCAACGCCAAGACAGCCGGCTTTATCAAGACGGTCAACAGAGTCGATACCAGTATGCTTGACGGCTACAGTGTATCGGATATCGAAAAGTGGCTCGTGATCTTTGTCAACGATAAAGTCAAGGCAAAGAAGGATGTTTCCGCAGACGATCCCCTTGTAGAGTTTGATCTCACCTTCCTCGAGGGTAAGACCGGCTCTATCGACATCCGTATGTTTGAGCAGGGCTTCACCGCCTCCGGCAACTGCACCACAGCCGGCGAGCAGTATATCGACGGCTCCGCCGCTGCAAACAAGGTAGCGGTCACAGGCTTTGAGCTTCAGAGCCCGCTTGATATCACCGTTGCCAACGAAATCAAATTCGTAAATGAAGACGGCAGCGTGATCGAAACCCAGTATCCTGCAGAGGGCGATAAGATCACACCTCCCGCAGTAGATAATCTCTTCAAATGGGCTGATGCAGACGGCAAATTTGTCGATCTCTCAAATCTCAAGATGGGCACAGAGCCCGCTACTTATACCGCCATCCTCAACAGCCATGAGATCAGCGTAACTCTTGACGCTGCGGGCGGCACCATCGACGGCGCCGAAACAAAAGAAATCACCGCCGCTATCGGTGACGGTATCGATTTTGATCAGTATTCGCCCGTTAAAGAGGGTGACACCTTCAAGGGCTGGGCTGTCAACGGCCTGCTCACCAAAAAATATGATTTCACGGGCACCGATCCCGTTACCGCCACCGCGGTATGGGCAAACAGCGCGACCGTTAAGATCTATCTCGGCAATATGGATAACGAATGGGTCGAATTCTCCGAATACGCAGGCGTACCCGGCGAGCCCATCCCCGCAGAAGACGCCGAGAATCTCGTAAGCGCAGTCAAGGCGAAGTTTGAGGCCGAGGGCAAAGAGACTATGGGCGCCACCGAGGATGTTACCTTTGAGAGCGTAAGCTACTTTGTCGGCGAAAACGCGTCCGATATGTATCTTGAGCCCCTCACAGCCGACAACAGCTCCAATGTTATAGTCGGCGAGGATAACCTCTATATCGTTGCTTCATTCAATCAGACCGTCGAATACAAATTCCCCGTTCTCAATGATAACAACGAGATAGTTGAAGGCAGCTGGGAAACCTACAACACCGTAAACTATAAGTTTGAAACCTTTGAGAAGGTTACCGAAAACGCAGAGACCGGCGATCTTGATATTTCATTCAGCTTCTATGATATCCGCAACATGATCGCCTACGAAGAAGGCAAGATCGGTGAAGGCCGTGTTCAGGTTTCTTCGATCCGCAAGTTTGAAGATGACGAAGATCTCAAATATATCTACTCCGACACCATTAAAAACGGTAAGGGTGAAGAACTGACCGCTTCACAAGGCTATGTCAGCATCTATGAATCCGGCTGCACCGAGCCCGGCTATTATGAGATCTATACCTACGGCAGCGAGAGAACCTATAAGGTCGGCTTCCTTGCAAAGAAGAGCGAATCAGACGATATCAGATTCCAGGTCATTGATAAGGAATTCAAATTGGGCGACACCGTTTCCGCGGCAGACCTTCAGAATTTCTACGTGCTCAACACCCCCACCACCAAATATACGCTTGACGAAGTCAAGAATGACGGTAAGGTAGTTGGTCTTCCCGGCTACGGCCTGAGCGACATCTGGTACGGCTCCGAAGAAAACAGCCTTCTCGGCGACTATACCGTTACTCTCGATAAGGAATTCATCGACAGCAATCTGAAGACCTATTCGAGCACCAAGGTGGTCGAGATCTACGCAACATTCGTACCCAAAGAGTATGAATTCACCGTAATGTATAAGAAGCCCGACGGCCAGTGGGCAGAGCTCACTACCAAGAAATTCTCCGGCGACACGGCGATCACCTACAGCTCGCTTATCGACGCCGACCTTGAGAAGATAATCAATGATAACCTCGCAGAGGGCGAGATCCTTGATAAATCCGCATTTACCGTTGAGGGCTCCGATACTCCTGTTTCGCGTTTCAGACCCTATGACGGTCCTCTCACCGTTTATGTAATGTACGGCAGCGCAGAGCGCTGGGCTTATGTTGACTACGCCAACGGCAAAACAGAGGCAGGCGCAGGCTATCAGCGTTTCGTGGCTCTTTACGGCACGGTCATTTATGACCCCAACTATGTTGATGAAGCCGGGACTTCAGCCGACGGCACTGCCGCCAAGAAGCCGATATTCAACGTCTGGCTTGACAGCGCCAATTCCGCTCCCGTATCAAAGACCGTCAAGACCCAGAAGACCGATGATGACGGCAATCCCGTTTATGAGCCCGTATATGTTGACGTCCTTGACGAAGACGGCAACCCCGTTATCGACGAAATCACCGGCAAGGTGAAGCAGGAAGTCAAAAAGGATGACGAAGGCAAGATCGTCTATGACGAGAGCAAGCCCGTTTACAATGACCCCAAGGGCAACGTCATCACAAGACCCTACCGCAGCTGCGAAATGGTCGGCACCAAGGTATATCACCTCGATCATCCCGTAAAGGAATGGGCGGATATGCCCACGCAGGATCAGTGGATCGAAGGCTATGAAAATAACGAATATACCCTTTGCAACACCACTATCATGCAGGTTCAGTGGAAGGCAGATAACGAATTCTTCTTCCGCGTATATGATACCGACGGATTCGGCTTCAATATCGAAGACGGCTTCAAGATCAATATGAACGGCAATATCTACTCCGCTCTGGGCAAGGATTTCAAATGGTATTACTGGAAAGGCGACCGCCCCTGCAAGAAGGGCGAGGGCAACCTCAACACCGATCCCGAAAACACCATCATCATCCTTCTCTGGCCCACCAAAGAGACTCTTGAGCTTGCGAACGGCGAGACCGCTACAGGCTGGTATCTCACAGCCCTGCCGCTTTCCGCCAGCTTCTTCAAGCCCTCATTCATTCCCGAGCTGATACCCACCATCATCAACCTGCTCAAGGGGCTTCTCTTCTGATCGAATTCAACTTAAATTCAGCATAAATTATTTAGGAGGATTACACTATGGCTTACAAAATCAGTGACGACTGCATCTCCTGCGGCGCTTGCGCAGCGGAATGCCCCGTAGAAGCTATCGCCGAGGGCGACGGCAAATACGAAATCGACGCAGGTAAGTGCATTGAGTGCGGCGCATGCGCAGACGCTTGCCCCGTTGGTGCCCCTGCAGCTGAATAAGCAGTAAAACAAAGCTCTGCCCGTCTCAGGGCGGGCAGAGCGCAGCCTTATCGGAATTATTTACATTTTTAATATATAAGGAAAGTTGGTTGATTGCTTTGAAAATCAAAAAAATCCTGTCCTTATTGCTTGCCATGATGCTCACCCTGAGCGTTGCGATCCCCGCTTTCGCGGAGGATGGAGGCTCAACCGCAGAGCCCGGCACAGCGGCGGCAAGCGATTATGATTACACCAAGGATGAAAGACTCTCGCAGGCTTCAAATCCCATAGAATACAACGCAGGCACCTTCAAATGGGGCGGACTTGCTCCCGCTATGTACGGCATCATCGCCGGCAAGATGTACACCATCGATCAGGTCAACAAGGCCGTTGCCATAGCTGACGCAAAGAAAGCGGCAATTAAAGAGAAAGAGGCCGAAGAAGCAGCCGCAGCAAAGGAGAAGGAAGGAAACAGTCCTCAGGACGCAGAGGAAGGAAACGACGAGACCTTTACCATCACCTTTGATGATAACGGAGGCAGCGGCGGCCCCGGCACTCAAACCGGAAAGAGCGGCAAAAACTCCCTCTCCTCCACTTATCCCACTAAAAAAGGCTATACCTTTGTCGGCTGGGCTGAAGATAAAGAAGCGCTCGCTCCCAAATATGTAGTCGGCGGCGTTTGGAGAATCGATCTTGTAGAGGATGTTACTTTATACGCAGTCTGGGATGACGGCACTCCCGCTCTTGTGGATGAGACCTCCGCGGATCCCGCCGTTGAGGGCGTAAACATCGAAGCATTCTATGCTTTCAAATGCCCCGCCTGCGGCAAGGCTCAGGGAGGAAACACCGTCCTTCAGATCTACAATGCCAACAAGGGCAAATGCTCGCATGCCGAAGAGTATCTTCCCGACCCCGGCACCGTTAAGATTTACCGCTTCATCATCGTTCCCGATGACAGCGCCCATAACAGTGCTCTCAAAAACCATGATTTCACCAAAGCGGCAAAGGATATCTACGGCTCCACCGCATCTCAGTACGGCGACGGCAAAGATCTTCCGCAGTGGGATCTTGTTTATGAACAGAACGAGAATCAGGAAGTCGTCCTCACCGATTTCCATACAAGCGGCACAAACGCCGAATTCAAAGACCGTTTCCTTGCGAAGCTCTATATCTTCCTTGTTAAATTCCAGAACTGGGCAGCTCCCAGAACTGAGAGATTTGCCGAATCCGGCTTCAATAATTTTGCATGGAAAGTCAATGTCGCTATCGGCAAGGGCATCGAAAAGATACTCAGCTTCTTCGCTTCGGGTTTTTGATTCACACAGCTAAAAGTGATATAATTCGACCGGGCAGCTCATCACGGGCCGCCCGGCTTTTTTTGTTTATATTTTAAGGATGAATTCGACCGTGTTGTTTTCCTTGAATTTTGCGGTAAGAGAGCCGCCGAGGGATTCTGCGGTCGATTTTGCGCTTGAGAGGCCGATACCGAAGCCTTCGGAATTTCGCGAGCTGTCTGATCTGTAAAAACGGTCAAAGAGCTTTTCGGGCTCACAGTCCGGCAGGGAGTCGCAGATATTTTCAATATGTATCTCGCCGTGTTTTTTGGATGATGTAAGGGTATATTTTATCTCGCTTTCGGCGGATGAATATTTCAGGGCGTTGTCAAGCAGGATATCGAGGATCCTCTCGATCAGCTTCGCGTTTGAGTTGACGGTAACTCCGGGCGCCGTGTCGGCGATTATTCTTTTGCCGTTTGAGACCGCCGCTTCGGTATATGCCGAAACCGCTTTTTCGCTCAGCTCGGAGAGCGACACCGGCTCGATAGCGGATTCGGGCACATTTTCATCCGATTTTGCGAGCGTCAGGAGATTTTGCATCAGCTCCGTCATACGGTCAACCTGCGATTTGATATTTTTGCTCCATTTGTTTTCGCCGTTATAGAGCTCCATCGCCTCGGCGTTTGCTTTGATGACGGCGAGCGGAGTTTTTATCTCGTGACCGGCGTCCGTGACAAACTGCTTTTGCCGTTCGATATTTTCGGCTATGGGCTTTATCGCCCTGTCGGAAGCCTTGCTTGTCAGCAGCAGCATCAGCAGCCAGCAAAGCGCGCCCGCGGAGAACGAAATCAGCAAAACTGCGGTGATTCCCGATAAATCCGATGAAATATCGAGGAATGTGACGGTCTTGGCTCCGCTTGAATCGGAGGATGACATATACATAAAGCCGTCCGTAAATCCCTTCGCCTTCCCGGATTTGATGACCGCCTCGGCAAGTTCCTTCGCCTCATCCTCCGTCACGGATGAAATATGACCCGTATCTGCCGAAACGATGTTTCCCATTGAATCGGTCACCGCCTTGAAAAATCTCGCTCCCTCGGCGTCATCCCTGCTTATCCCGAAAAGGGGCGCTTCCTTGGGAAGCTCTTTTTTCATTCGGTAATCGTCGGATAAATCATCATAATCTTCCGCTTCATCCTCAATATCCCCGGGCGGAATTTCTTCGGGCGGCCTGAATCCGTCGCCCCGCATTTCCGCGTGAAAAATATCGTAATTCACCGCATTGAGCTTCTGATTATTCCGCCGGTATGAAACCACGACATTCACCGCGTTGACCGATAATATGAAGATGAGCAGCAGAGCGGTGACGGCGGTCATTGAGGTCTTGACGAATTTTCGTTTGAGAGTTTTAACCATTGTCTGCCTCCGTAAGAGTGTAGCCCACATTTCGCTTCGCGGTTATCTCGACCTTTGAGCCGAGAGCGGCAAGGCGCTTTCTCAGATAAGAAATATAGACCCAGACGGTGCCGATTTCGGCGTCCGAATCAAAGCCCCAGACCTTCGCGAGCAAATCGTCGCCGGAAATATATATACCCTTATTGAGCATAAAAATTTCCATCATGCGGAATTCTATCTTGGGGAGCACCTGAGCCTGACCGTTTGAGCCGAGCTCGTAGGTGCCGCGGTTGAGGGTCAGATCGCCGAATGAGAGAATATCGGGGGTGAAATCCTCACGCCGTCTGAGCATCGCCCTTATCCTCGCGAGCAGCTCGCCCATGGCAAAGGGCTTTGGCAGATAATCATCCGCGCCTGCGTCAAGCCCTGCGATCCTGTCTTCCACCTCGGCTTTTGCCGTCAGCAGAAGCACGGGAGTTTTTATTCCCTCTCTGCGCAGAGTTTCAAGCACCTCGATCCCGCTTTTTTTGGGCATCATTATATCGAGAATTATCCCGTCATAATCGCCGAGGCGGGCGTAATCGAGAGCGTCGGCTCCGTCATAGACGGAATCCACAAGATATTTATGATAGGTGAGTATATCGGTGACCGCCTCGTTGAGAGCGGCTTCATCCTCGGCAAGCAGAAGTTTCATTTTGATACCTCGTTTTCATCGTTTTTTCCATTATAAATATAATACCTTAAAATAACCTTAACTGATTTATCGTCTGAAATAAAATCATAAAAAGCCGCGCAGACCGAGGATCCGCGCGGCGGAGATCAAATGCGAAGTTAAGCGGGGAATCAGCCCTTCAAAATTTTTTCGGAATATTTTGCTATCAGCCTCTTTGCAACGGCGAGGGTATCTCCTCCCGAAGGCGGCTCCGGGTCGCAGGTACGAAGCCAGTTCTTTTCAAATTCGGCGAAGCTCTTATAAAACGGATCGCCGAGATAGGTGTTTCTGCCGTCTCTCTGCTTCTTTGTGACGGTGGAGATCTTTTTGCGCTTATGAGGGAATTCAATCGCGAGATATTCAAAGAAGCTCTGCCAGCGCTTTGCGTAATAGGTCTTGATGAGCCCGCCCCATTCTTTCCACGCGTAATCATAGAGTGAGGGGTTTTGTATCGGACCCCAGAGGGTGACCTGCGTGAGCAGATTGAGCTCAAAATTCTCTTTTTCTTTTTCGTTCAGCGCAAGCTCGCCCGCCTGCTTCAAATGGGTGTAAAGCGAAAGCTCGGGGCGGGTCTGGAGCAGCTCGTCAAGCTCGTCGCAAATCTTGAGGAAGCCGTTTGCGCTGCGCTCAAACAGGCTGAGATCGCGCTCGTTGAAGCCCTGCATGGCCTTTGAATAGAGAGCGCCTGCGTAGTTGCTGAGCACCTGCCTCGTTATATCGCATACATCAAAGAGATAGCCGTCTCCCGAAGCGTTTTCAGCCCCGATAAGCGCCTGAGCCGCTTCGAGCAGAGTTTTATTGTCATAGCGAAGCTCGGGGTGATCGTTGGGGGCGGTGTGGGTGAATGAGGTGGTCGGTCTGAGGGCAATCGGGGAGCCTGTTTCTCTGCCCGTGCATTTATCCGAATAGCAGGATTCACGCAGTTTTTTGACCGCCGTAACCGCCGCGCTCTCATCGCTCTTATATCGTCTGCGGGCATAGTCGGCGAGCCATTCGTCGAGATTTATTTCTTTTGCCTCGGTGAGCATCTGATACTGTAAATCGTAATAGAGTGGATTTTGATATATTCCCTCGGGGAAAAGACCCGTTCCGACGCAATTCGGGGCGCCGAGCTTTGAATAGGGATTATCCGCAAGCGCCTTTACGGAGCCGTGAAGCGTGTTTCTGTCACCGAAAGAGTGAATGTTTCCGAGAATGAAATCGTGACCCCAGAATTCCTCGGTCGCGGAATGCTTCGAGCCGTCTATATCAAGGATCAGCAGCCTGCCCTTGGGCACTGCCTTGACTATCTGCTCGCGAAGCGACCAGCTCTGCATTACCCACACCGACTCGGGGTCGAAATCCTTATACATACCGTCTATCGCCGCGCCGACCTTGTAGAGATAATCCTTTGCCTTTACTGCCGGGTCGTTTTCGTGAAAAGGATCGCAGGCGTAGTAGTGATAGATCCCGAAAAGCTCCCTCTGCTTTGCGAGCAGAGCGGTGCCGAATTTTTTGAATACGGGATCCATGGGGTCGAGCTGGAAGGTTATCGGGAAATTGCACCAGGAGGGCACCATACTCATGCGTATTTTTGGATACAGCTTTTTGAATGAGCGCGGCACCATACCGGCGAATCCCTGCTGAATGGGGGTCATACCGAGCTCAACTTCTCTGTTTATTATCTTTTTGCCGAGCTCTACTCTGCTCTCTATATAGGCGGCGTCGGTCAGGCTGAAATAGCTTTCGAGATTATTCATCATCTGCCAGGGCCAGAATGCAGGGCCGCTCAGATAGCGCAGAGCGCCGTTTTCGCTGTATTTGAATTCGCGCATGGTGTAATACCAGACCGCTTCGGAGCCGACCACGGCGAGCGGCATATTTATACCGTTCATAGCCATGAAATCTATCTCTTTTTCCCACTGCTCCCATTTCCAGAATGCGGTTGAATAGCCGTAGGTGCAGTAGTTCAGATAAGCCCTCCTCTTTTGGGGGATGATCTTGGAGAGCCTGCCTTCAAAAAGGGGAGCGTCGGTCACATCGAGAGATGTGTTGCCGCAATGAGAATAATTGACGCCGCAGTATTTTTTGAGATAGTCATAATAGCCCATCGCCATGCTGATCTTGCAATCGCCGCAGATGATTATTTTACCGTCTTCACAAAAGACTTCGTAGGTGTTCAGTCCGTCGGCGGAGGGTATCTCGCGAAGCTCAAAGCGATCCGCAATATCGGGCGTATTCCTTAAAATCAGGTTTTTCAATCGACTTGCTCCTTAATTGAGGAAGCGCCGTTAAAACCGCGCCCCTCGGTTTCGTTACCCTTGAATTATACTACATATTTATAAAACATACAACTGTTTTTGTGATGTGAGTAACGATTCGCGGAGTTTCCCGTAATGTAAACTTTTTTGCAAAATTCAAAAATTATCTTTACACTAAGCGCAAAATATTATAAAATGTATTCAACTGTAATATGAGGAGGTATGCGCTATGCAGCCCGTATATAAGAGGATCCTGCTTAAAATCAGCGGCGAAGTGCTTGCCGGCGATAAGGGTCACGGCTTTGATTTTGACATTATGAATTCGATCTGCGAGTGTGTAAAGCAGGTCAGCGACCTCGGCGTTGAGGTCGGGCTTGTGGTCGGCGGCGGCAACTTCTGGAGAGGGCGCAGCGGCGGCTCGATGGACCGCACGAGAGCCGACCATATAGGAATGCTCGCGACGGTCATGAATTCTCTCGCTCTCGCGGATACTCTCGAGCATCTCGGGGTCGATGTAAGAGTTCAGACGGCGATAGAGATGAAGCAGTTTGCGGAGCCCTATATCCGCAACAAGGCGGTAAGGCATCTCGAAAAGGGCAGGGTCTGCATCTTCGGCGCGGGCACCGGCAACCCCTTCTTTTCGAACGACACCTGCGCGGCGCTCAGAGCGGCCGAGATAAACGCGGAAGTGATACTCAAGGCGACCAATGTGGACGGAGTTTATGATAAAGACCCCAATAAATTCGCGGACGCCGTCAAATACGATAAGGTCACTCATTCCGAAGTGCTCGAAAAAGATCTCAAGGAAATGGATTCCACGGCGGCATCGCTTTGCAGAGACAACAATATCAAAATACTCGTATTCAATCTCAGCGATCCGCAGAATATCGTGCGCGCGGTATGCGGCGAAAATATAGGAACACTCGTTTATTGATCCGGAAAAGATTATATTTTACATAACAGGAGGAAACTATGGATACTTTAATTGCCACCACAGAAGAAAAAATGCAAAAGACGGTCAAGCTCTTAAACACCGAATATTCGGAGCTCAGAGCAGGCAGGGCAAACGCCAATGTGCTCGATAAGATCAGAGTGGATTATTACGGCACCCCGACCCCTATCAATCAGATGGCGGCTGTTTCCGTTTCCGAGGCGAGGATCCTCACGATCCAGCCCTGGGATAAATCCACCATCCACGCCATCGAGAAGGCTATCCAGGCGAGCGATATCGGTATCAATCCTCAGAATGACGGCGTAGTGATCCGCCTCATATTCCCCCAGCTTACGGAGGAGCGCCGCAAGGACCTCAGCAAGGATGTCCGCAAAATGGCGGAGGATTCGAGAGTTGCAGTCCGCTCCATCAGAAGAGACGCCATAGAGAAGGCAAAGAAGATGGAGAAGGCGTCAGAGATCACAGAGGATGATCTTGACGATCTGCAGGAAGAGATCCAGAAACTCACCGATAAATATATCAAAGAGATCGACGAATCCTCAAAAGCAAAAGAACAGGAAATAATGACTGTATAATGGTTCCCGAAAAATTTGAAGGAATAAATATGCCGAGGCATATCGGCATAATAATGGACGGTAACGGCAGATGGGCTTCAAAGCGCGGTCTCGAGCGCAGTGAGGGGCATAAGGCCGGAGCCGAGGTGTTTCGCAGGATCTGCGATTACGGAG
>ODAI013023787.1_pt1 | contig 10940 bp, 11 predicted proteins | sample 1539321 | NCBI WGS metagenome assembly ODAI01 (sample SAMN02144231, study PRJEB22623) | gut metagenome | biome: sheep rumen | host: Ovis aries | place: New Zealand | reverse complement strand
GATCATAGTCAAAGCTGGCGCAGATGATCCGGAGCCCGTCCGGCGTCAGGGTTCTGCCGTGCAGCTTGTCAGTCAGGTACTGCTGGTACTTTTCATATTCCTTGTTCGATATCTGCTTCATCGTGCCCTCCGGTCATCTCGGAAAACTGGAATTTGTCTTTATCTATGCTTTTCTAAGCGTATAAGACCTTCTTCATCCGGTACACTAATTCCGTTTTTATATGTGTATCCCATTTTTATATAAAAGGGAGTTGCAGTGATCGAGGCAGGTATTTCAATTCTGTTCGCGCGAAAGAAATATTCGTCTTTTTCCAAAGTATCTATGATCTTTCTTCCGATTCCTTGCCCGTGATACTCTGGTAAAACGAAGTGAACCTCATGGGAGCTTTTGATCTTTACAGAAGCAGGGTGCACCCGGCCTTTCGGAAATGCTCCGCCATTTCCGTCAACTGTTCCCGGCTGACCTTGAAGCGCCTGCCCAGGCAGTCCAGGCAGAAGCATTCCTGGGTGGCCCGGTTAATCAGCTTGCGGCTGAGCCCGGTCTCGTCCCGGGTGAGCGGCTTCCCGCACGTGGCGCAGTTCATCTGCTCACGAGCTCCGCCAGGTAGATCCGGCAGTCATGCGCCGGCACGTTGACCCGCATGTATTCCCGGCATACGCGCTCATCCTCGTCCAGCACGCCGCGGACCTTCACGTCGAACCCGGCGCTGGCCGGCAGGCCGAAGTCGCTGAAGGTGGCAAAGGTTTCCGCGTCTTTTTCGCCCATGTTGAAGAATCCCAGGGCATAGGTGCCGTCGTCCAGATGCTTCATCAGGGTCACCATCGTCTGGTCAAACCAGGGATGATAGACATAGATCGGCGGCCGGGCCTCCTGGTCCTGGTCGATGCGCAGCAGATCCTTGTTGGTGACCAGCTTCAGCGTCGTCTCGTTCATTTTCCGGATGTCGCATCCCAGCATCAGCGGTGCGCTGAACATGCACCACAGGCTGAACTGGCTCCGGTAGTCCGCGTCGTTGCATCCGGCGGAGCCCACCAGGCCCTTGCCGTACATGCCCACCGTCAGCATGTCCACGTCGTTGAAGCACTGCGGCGCGCTGGTGCCCAGTTTGGGCAGCTGGCTCTTCGCGATGCTGCGGTAGGATTCGGGGTTGTCAAAGATATCGCCCGTGGAGCGGTACATATGCGCGCCTGTGGAGCGGATCCAGCTCCATACATCGTCGCTGCCCCAGTTGCACGCGGAGAAGAGGATATCCCGTCCGCTGGCCCGCAGGGCCATGCCCATCCGGCGATACAGCAGCTGTCCGTCCACTCCCGTGGGCTTGTAGCAGAAGTCATATTTCAGATAGTCCACGCCCCACTCCGCGAAGGTCTTCGCGTCCAGGAACTCGTGGTCAAAGGATCCCGGATAATCCGCGCAGGTGCGCTGTCCCGCGCAGGAGTACATGCCAAACTTGAGTCCTTTTCCGTGCACATAGTCCGCCACGGCCTTCATGCCGTTCGGGAACTTCTCAGGCTCCGCTTCCAGCCGGTCCGTTTCCGGATTCCGAACCTTCTTGCTCCAGCAGTCGTCAATCACGATGTACTGATATCCCGCGTCCTTCAGCCCCAGCTGAACAAAGGCGTCGGTGCTCTCCCGGATCAGCTGATCCGAGATCTCGTGTCCGAAGGTATTCCAGGTATTCCATCCCATGGGCGGTCTGTTGACTAACATAGGCAGCCTCCTTCGTTTTTTTTCGATATTCTGGTTTTTATCATACTCTCCGGGTTTTTGCCATCCCCCATCGGGGCTCAAAGCCGGATTTCCTTCTGAAAAAAGCGCAGCGAAAAGGCCCGCCTTCCGCTGCGAATAAAGATTAACCCTTGACCGCTCCGATCATGGCGCCCTTAACGAAGTGCTTCTGCACGAAGGGATAGATCACCAGAATCGGCACGGTGGCGATGATGACCGTGCAGTATTTCACCAGCTCGCGGGTATAGGATTCTTCCGCCATGCTGGTGACGTCCATCGTCGCGGACCGGTCATTGCTGATCAGGGTCTCGCGCAGGATCATCTGCAGGGGCCACAGCTTGTTGTCCGGCTGGAACACCAGGGACTGATACCAGCTGTTCCACCAGGCCACGCCATAGTACATGATGATGACGGCGATGACCGCCTTCGACAGCGGAATGTAAATCCGGAAGAAGATCTGCATGTCGCTTGCGCCGTCCAGATACGCCGCCTCTTCCAGCGCCGCGGGAACCCCTTCAAAGAAGGTCCGCATGATGATCATGTTGTATGCGCTGATGATCCAGGGCAGCAGGAAGGCCCACCGGGTGTTGTAGATGCCGATCCCGCGCACGATGATGAACAGCGGAATGATGCCGCCACTGAAGAACATCGTCACGGTGATCATCTTCATCACGAAGCCGCGCAGCAGGAAGGATTTCCGGCTCAGCACGAAGGCCGCCATTGCGGTAATCAGCGTGCCCAGGCAGGTACCGCCGATCACGTAGATCAGCGTGTTCCAGATACTGGTAACCAGCTTCACGTTGGAGAAAGCCAGCTTGTAGCCCTCTATGGTGTAGGGCTGCAGTGGCGCGAACAGCAATCCGGTGCGGTTCAGCAGGGCCTTGGCATCGCTGAAGGAGGCAAACAGGGTAAACAGCAGCGGATAAACGCAGATCAGCGAAAGCGCGATCATCACTACAATGATGATGACATCGGCAACCCAGTCTCCGACGCTCTTGTGTCTTCTCATAGCTTCCATCTTTTTGCCCTCCTTACCACAGACTGCTGTCCGTGAACTTGCGGCTCAGCGCGTTGGCGCCGATCAGCAGGACCACGTTCACCAGAGAGTTCATCAGGCCCACGGCTGCTGCGAAGGAATACTGCATCTGGACCATACCGGTGCGGTACACGTAGGTGGAGATGACGTCTGCCGTCTCCATGACCATCGGGTTGTACAGCAGGAAGATCCGGTCCCATCCCAGGCTCAGCAGGTTGCCGACCCGCATCACCAGCAGGATCACGATCGTCGGCAGGATGCTCGGGATCGTGATATGCCACATCTGGCGCCACCGTCCCGCGCCGTCCACATAGGCGGCTTCATACAGGGACCCGTCCACGCCGGCCAGCGCCGCAAAGTAAATGATGGAATCCCAGCCCAGTTCCTGCCACACGTTCATCGCGATGTACAAGGGCTGGAAATATTCCTTGTAGGTTAGCAGGTTGGACTGCGGAAGGCCGAACTTCGACAGAATGAAGGTCAGCACGCCGTCAGACCGGCAGAAGATGACCATCAGACCACAGACCACGACGGAGGATACGAAGTGGGGCATGTATGTGATGGTCTGGACGACCTTCTTGAAGCGGCCGGAGCGGCATTCATTGAGCATCAGCGCAAAGATGATGGGCAGCGGGAAGCCGACCAGCAGCAAACCGATGTTAATGCTCAGCGTATTCCGCAGGAGCCGGAAGAAGAACGGTCCGTTCAGGAAGCTGTTAAAGTGCTTGAGGCCGACCCACGAGCTTTTTGCGATGCCCCGGATGGGATGATAATCCTGGAAGGCGATCACAATACCGTACATCGGCAGATAGTGGAAGATGATGAAGTAAGCGATGGCTGGAAGAATCATCACATACAGCCAGGGATGCTGCCGGATGTTCCGGGCCAGCCGGGTCCGGAAAGGCTCCTTCCGGTATTTCACCTGCGTGCTCATGTTCTCACTCCTTGTATATCAAATTCAGGAGTCCGTTGTGGAGAAGGGGCCTGACTGCCGCCAGGCCCCTTAATTTTGATAGATATTTGGATTACCGGGCCAGATAGCGATCGTAAGCAGCCTGCTGCACAGCGATCACATCATTGATTCCGAAGGAATCGATGTAGGACACATCGGTCTCCCAGTTCGCGATATCCTCGTCTCCGCACACGATTAGGTTGATGTGCTCGCGGATGAAGGTACGCACATTGTTCATGATGTTCACCTGGGTGATGGACTCATCAGAGGTCAGGGTGATGGAGCCAGGCACCCGACGGCGGTTGTTCAGATCCTTGGTCCAGGCATCCCAGCACTGGGCGTTCACCGGCGCGTTGTACTGCTGCATTTCCATGTCAGCGCAGTATTCAGAGCTCAGGTTCTGGATCGTGTACTGATACCGGATGGTGTTGTAGGGCACGTTCGGGTTGTGCAGGATGAAGTCGCTGAACACGCGCATGCCGGTCTCATCGGTGGTGTGGATGGTCTCGCCCTTCCACTCGGTGGGGCCGAACACCATCAGTTCAATGCCTTCATAGCTGTACAGGTAGTCCAGGGCGCGGATGGCAGCTTCCGGATACTTGCAGGTCGTGGAAACCATCCACCACATGGTGTTGGAGCCGTTGTAGATCGGATCGCCGAACTCGTTGATGAACTCGGGGTTGTCCACGGGCTTCAGGGAGGTCAGGCCAATCAGATCGAACTCGGGATCAGAAACCTTTCCCAGGGTGTTCATCTGCTGGGTCTGCCAGTTGCCGGCAAAGGTGGCGCCGGCGCGGCCGCTGGTGAACAGGGCCTGCGCGTCAGAGTCGTTGCGGTTGACCATGTCACGGTCGATCAGGCCTTCAGCCATCCAGCCGCGCAGCAGGTTCAGCCAGTCTTTGTAACCGGGCTCCAGCACGGAGTAGGTCACGGTCTTGCCGTCTTCGTTCAGCTGGAAGGAGTCGTTCATCACGCCGAAGCAGCTGCTCAGCATGTTGCTGCCGCTCCACATCCAGTTGTCCAGCTTCATGCCGGCGAAGGGGATTTCAACGCCGTGCTCCTTGAAGGCGCGCAGCACGTTGGTGAAGTCGTCAATGGTCACAGGCACTTCCAGTCCCCACTTGTCCAGCCAGTCCTTACGGATAACCAGGCCGCTGTGCTGCTTGTCCACAACCGGGGGCACCTGGGTGGCCGCGCCGAAGCGATACAGGCCATCGTCCGTCGTGAAGTTACGCACGGTCGCCGCGTCCCAGCTCTCCCGAACCTTCATGTAGTTGGAGGCATAAGCGTCAACCAGCTCGTTGGGGTTCATCAGGATGCCGTCGGCCACAGCCTGGGGCACGCCGCCCGGATAGTAATCGGTGAAACCGGTGCCGATCCAGATGTCAGGCCACTGACCGGAAGCCACCAGCGTGTTGAAATAGGTGCCGTCATCGCCTGCCGGCGGATGAATGAAGGTGAAGTCGATCCCGGTGACTTCCTCCCAGGTGATGATCGCGGGATGGTCGTCATAGGTCGCCATGGCCTGCTCAGATCCGCTTTCCATGGACATGTACACCGTCAGCTTCACGCTGCCGTCGGTTACGATGGGCATGGTGTTCTCCGCAGGCGACGCGAAGGCCATGCTCGTTGCCAGCATGACTGCCAGCAGCATCAGGGCTACAAACTTCTTCATGGGTTTACCCTCCTTTTTTTATATGAAATGCCGTTGCTGGCAAATCATTTCACCGTTTTTCAGATGTCCTTCGCGTCAAGCTCCGCGGACACTTCGCGCCAGACCCGCTCCCAGATGGGTCCGCCCGCGCATCCGACCCGCAATCCGCCGGGCTCGTACCAGTGGAAGTATTCCGTCTTTCCGTCCAGCTTCCATTCCTGGGGCAGCCCGTTCTCCTGCCAGTCCAGCGGCTCCGCCGGGTCCCGCTTCTCAGCGTTCGCCCGCAGCATCTCGCCCAGTTCCTTTTCCTGGTCTTCCGGCAGGGAGTCGGGCTTCACGCTCACAAACATGCTCGTTCCGCTCAGGCTCAGCAGCCTGCCCCACTGCCGGTTATACCGCCAGTCGATCCCGCCGGTAATGCCCATGCAGTCCGCATCCGTGTCGTAGAACGCGCCATGCTGCGGCATCCGGAAGGCCAGCGTGTTCACGCCAAACCGCAGCGTCCGCTCCCACATCAGCCCGCTCGTGTCGTCTCCCGTGCGGTTCATGTGCATCAGTCCCGCGCCAAGGTGGCCCACCGTGTTGCAGCCCAGAATCAGCATCCCGCTGGGCTTCGCCGCGTCGTAAATTGCCTGATACAGCCCCACGATGATCTCCGCCGTCGTCTTCGTCCGGTCGGCAAAGTGCCATCCGTCCTGCGCCATCTCGCCCAGCATCTCGCTGCCCCAGCGGCCGCAGATGTCGAAGGTGGAGAAGTCATGCTTCAGCAGCCTGTATCCCCATTTGCCAATCCGGAACACCGTCTCCTGCACCAGGTTCAGCACCCTGGGCACCGAGGGATCCAGTCCCCCGGCCGGCAGCTTCCATTCGTCCGGAAGTCCGCTCAGGTCGTCCTGCAGCAGCCGCACCCAGATGCCGGGAAGCACGCCCTTATTCCGGATTTCCTCCGCCAGCGTCTCCATGTCCCCAAACCGGTCGTTCGGAATCCAGGGGCCGCCGTTGTAAATCTTCTCGTAGTGTCCTTCGTCGTCGTACCGGCCCTTCTGCCAGCCGTCGTCGATGACCATGTAGGGCCGGTTCTCTGCCCCCACGGTCAGCCGGGCCAGATAGGCCGCGTCCGCCAGGATGTCCTCCCGGCTCGAGCGCCCGTATGCGTAGTACCAGTTGTTCGCGCCGTAGACCGGCTTTTCCGGAAAAATTGGGTCGTCGCACAGGCTTTTGCAGAAGCTCTGGGCTGCCGCGAAGGCGCTCATGTTTTCATATACCTTCGAAACCACCGTCGCCGCTTCCAGCGTTCTGCCCTTCAGCTCTACGCCTTCCCCGCCGTTCCGCACATCCAGCACCAGCGTAATGCCCTCCGGATCCACCTGCCATCCGCAGATCGCCCCAGGCCGCACCATCACGCCGTATCCCGCCGTCGTATTTCCGTCGTTCACCAGGCAGTACCAGGGCATGGTCTGCCAGGGGGTAATGTTCTTCCATTCCAGGTCGGCGTAGGCCCGCTCCCAGGCGTCGCCCAGCACTTGCCCCCGCAGCTTCTTCGCGAAATGCCAGCGCACGCGCACCCGGCTCACCGGGCTCTCCTCCGCCGTCACGCGGATCGTCAGGCGGTCATCGCTCTTCCGGGTTTCCACCGTCACGTCCTGCTTCGAAAAGACGCCGTCCTGTATTTGATTTCTGTCCGCGGCAGCCCCGTCAATGCCAACATAGTCCGGTGTCCGAAGGATCGTCTCGAACATTTTGCCGCCTCCGTTTCCGTTCGTTCGTTGTCATGATTATGCCAGTTTTTTGCCAGAATGGATATATTTTGACGTATCCTCTTTATATGAATGTTGCCATGGTAAAAGCGTCAGATCTATGTTATAATCGTACACACTTGTTTCCGGTGTCTGTTTTCAGCACACCGGCAACCCTTGCGTTCAAAGACGTTAAGACCGCAGATGCTTTGCGGCCCGATCCTTATCCCGTCCATCCTTCCCCCAAACGCACCAGGGAAGCGCCTGTTCCTCTAAATATTCAAGCGAAGGAGGGTTGGGGCGCCGAGCGCCCCAAAGAAACCGCCATGAAGAACGCTTCTTTCTTCTCCAGCAATTCCTATCAGGTGCTGGAAGGGCTGGCCGAGCCTTCTCTCGAGCTGACGCTGGTGCATGTAGGAATCGAGGAATGCAAGCCTTTTCATATCGTTTCCGAGCCCCGCAGCGAATATATCATCCATTTTGTGCTTTCCGGCGCCGGCTTCTATTCCACCGGCGGCAGCACCTGGCCCCTGCGCGACGGCCAGATGTTCCTGATTTATCCCCACACGGAGCTGGTCTACGGCTCGGAAGCCAACAATCCCTGGACCTATTGCTGGATCGGCTTCAAAGGCGTCCGGGCGGAAAGCGTGCTCAAAAGGTGCGGCTTTTCCCGCAGCAGCCTGGTTCGTCCTCTCGCCGCCCCACAGGAGGCCCTCTCCTGCATTCAGGAGATTCTCTCCCGCCGCTCTCTGGCTCCCTCCGATATGCTGGCCCGGGAGGCCAGCATGATCCGCCTCTTTTCCCTCCTGGCCCGGGAGTATGAGGATTTCTCCGGGGACCGCGGTCTGGAGACCGATTCACCGGATGCGCTGTATGCCCGCCTCGGCCGGGAATATATCAAGGAAATCTATATGCACCATTCCGTCACCGTGGAGGATATCGCCAGCCATATCGGCATCACCCGCGCCCGCCTGAACCGCGCCTTCCAGAAGGAGCTGAAGACCTCCGTCCAGCAGTATCTCATCGAATGCCGCCTGCGGCACGCCGCTTCCCTCCTGAAGGATACGCTCCTCCCTGTCAAGGAGATCACCTGGCAGTCCGGCTACAGCGACCAGCTGGTCTTCTCCGCCGCCTTCAAGAAGAAGTACGGTCTCAGCCCCACCGCCTACCGCGCCGGGGAATCCGGCTGAGCCGCGGCCGGCCCCGGTTTCCACATGCTGTCATCGGAAAGGAGCCGATCACCATGCATCACCCGGATTTCCGGCTCGACCCGGAAAAGGGCTATTTCACCTGCGATGGCGTGGATGTCATCGCGTTTGAGGATATTTATCCTGCCGGCCATCAGGGCGGTGTCAGCCTGATCATGCATGGCGAGCGCGTCGCCGCCAACGGCGACCTGCGCTTTGAGCCTACCCCGGGCCAGTGGCAGCCTGTGCCGGTGCAGGTCCGCCGGACAGTGAACCCGGAGGTGGGGCGCATTGAAACCATCCTGCATTATCCCGACGAAGCGTTCCATCGCCAACTGCTATTCCCATGCCCTGTCTGCTGACCGGCAGGGCGAAGTGGCTCATCGGTTTATGCTGGGCACTTATCAGCTCTTGGACCGGCTACTGACACGCTATCCCGATCTGATGATCGAGGGCTGTTCCGGCGGCGGCGGGCGTTTTGATGCGGGCATGCTGTATTACTGCCCGCAGATCTGGTGTTCCGATGATTCGGATGCTGTAGAACGCCTGGAAATCCAACGCGGCACCTCTTATGGCTATCCGGCGTCCACCATGGGAGCGCATGTTTCTGCTTCACCCAATCACCAGACAGGCCGTATGACACCTCTTTCCACCCGGAGCATCGTTGCCCAGTCGGGAACGTTTGGGTATGAGCTGAACCCGGAAAAGCTGACCGACGCAGAAAAAGAGGAGATCAAAAAACAGATCAGCGATTATCACCGCTTTGAATTGCTGATTGCTGAAGGCAGCTACTACCGCCTGACGGAACTGGACGAAAACAAGGATTTTGAGGCCTGGATGTTTGTATCGCCCGATCAAAAGGAAGCGCTTGTTAATCTGGTAATGACGCATGTTCGCGCCAATGGACCCTTCCCACATATCCGGCTGCAAGGGCTCAATCCCCAATATCACTATCGCGTGGAAGGAGAAAACATCGCCCATTCCGGCTTGGCGCTGGTGAACGGCGGTTTTGCGTTTCCGCAAATGCACAGGGATTATCCAGCGGCGCAGCTGCATTTGGTCGCAATAGATGAGGCCTAATCGGTGCTGTGCTTATATCAATGGGGAGCTTACGTCATTTGCCCAGAAAAATAGGCCGTGACGATTTTCAAGTATTCTTGAGGTTCGCCGTTCAGAATCAGTTCTGCGTATGCCGTTGGATCGTTCCAGCTCAGGTAATCCAGTTCTGACCTTTGATACAGGTTATCGGCCTCCGCATTTTCCACAGCGGTGCAGTCGATGGCAACAATGCTCCGGTCCGATTGCCAGGTGTAAGGGATGTTTTCTTTCCATCTGTTCTTATCCTTTGTTAACACTCCCAATTCAGAATAAATGTCTGTTTCGTTCAATCTTGTTAGATACCTCCTGCAAATGTCGATTAACCAATGGCCGATTATCTCTAAAGTTAAGTCGCTTCTGTCAAATTCCGAATAGCCATAACAAAGATCATCCAATCAACTGACATCGCCAGGTAAAAGGCGGACTGGGGGCGCCCGTCAGAAAGCGCATATTCCTGGCCCGCGTTTTTCTTTGTTTATGAATGAAAACGGGGCGGAGTTTCCTCCGCCCCGGAGATCAGAGGGAAGGTCAGAAGCGCCCGTGGGGGCCGCCCCTGAACTCGCCGCCCATGCCATGCAGGTCACCCATGGGCGGACGATGATACCATCCCATGGGAGGACGGCGATAACCCCAGCCGCCCATGAAGGGGAAGAATCCCCAATACCGAGGACGGCGGAACAGAGAAGACAGGATCAGAACGATGATAATGAAGCTCAGCATGGAAGGGCTCCTCCTTTCTTCATGTGTGGCAAGAGCGTTTATATAAAAAGACCTGCATCACGGGGAATCCCCCGCAATGCAAGTCTTGCCTTTTCGTTGAAACCGGATGCCTGCGCATCGGCTGACGGTTCGCAACCACGCTTTCGCGTTTGGCTACTCCCTTGCTACGATGATAGTATATCAAAAACTTTTGTCATTTGAAAGGTGTCGATCCGACAATTCAGGCACTGAGCCCGACAATTTGACCACAGGGGAGGGCTCTGGGTATGCGTTGGGTAAACCGTGGAGAATATCAGACAAGAAAAAATTTTTTTGAAAATAAAAAAATAATCCCAGCCAATACCAGCCAAGATTGGAGTTAGTCGTGACCAATTACATTCATAATTACATTCAAAGCCCGTTTTTTGGCCCCCAAAAATGGCGAAAACCCTTGATTTCTCAAGGGTTTTCGTTTGGTGCACCAACCGAATCCAAATCCGAACCAAAACCCTGATCTTTGATGGTTTTCTGCAAATCTTCAAACGTGACGGTTGTCGTCCCTTCGTGATAATTGTAAGTGATTTCCATCTTGTCGTCATAGAGGAAGATCGCGTTCACAAAGGTATCAATCAGCATCTTCCGATGCGCTTTTTGCTTCACGTCCAGCTTCCTGAACCGTTGGAGCCAGAACGTCAGGAATTCTTCACTGATCCGGGGTTTTGCCAGCTTTTCGCAGGCGATTTTGTTTTCCAGTTCATCCCGCGTTGCTTCCAGTTCTTCCAAGCGTTCCTTTGTAGAGCGGGTCAGGATTCCTTGCTGGATAGCGTTCAGCATATTCTGAATGCTGAT
>ODAI013941610.1_pt1 | contig 10941 bp, 12 predicted proteins | sample 1539321 | NCBI WGS metagenome assembly ODAI01 (sample SAMN02144231, study PRJEB22623) | gut metagenome | biome: sheep rumen | host: Ovis aries | place: New Zealand | reverse complement strand
TTATTTAATTAAAGAAGCGTATGATTCTGGTCATTCTATAGGTATTCATAGTATGTCACATGCATATGGTGTAATATATGCATCTGATCAAGCTTTATATGATGATATAAACTCTGTAAATAATACAATTAAAAATATAACTGGTAATTATACTTATTTATATAGATATCCAGGAGGAAGTTCTAATACAGTTAGTAAGAATTATTCTATAGGTATTATAAGTAGAACTGCATCTGAATTACATAATAGAGGATATCATTATTTTGATTGGAATATCTCTTCAGGTGATGCATCTGGTGGTACTCATACTCCTGAAGAAATAGCAAATAATGTTATTAGATATTTATCTAAAAGTAGATATAATGTAGTATTAATGCATGATACACATTCATATTCTGCTTATGCAGTTGAAAAAATAATAGAGTATGGTATTGCGAATGGGTATACTTTCGCGCCTATTACAATGAATACTAAAGAAAATCATCATGGAATTGCTAATTAGTTTTAAATATGCTAAAATTGATAATGTTGTGAGGTGAAAAGATGAAGGCTAAAACTTTAATAGTAGATATAACTGTTTTTGTTACTTTAATACTTTTAGTTACAATTTTTAACCTAATTGATAATAGAAATATTACAGTGGTAGAAGAAGAACAACCATTAGAACCAGTTGCGGTAGTTACTCCAGAACCAGATCCAATTGTATATGAAGGTATGACTATGGATGAGTTAGCTGCTAAACTAGATCGAAATTTACATTCTGATTTAGCTGGTTCAGGATATTATTTTGCTAAATATTCATTACAATATGGTGTTGATCCATATTTAGCTACTGCTATTTCATTACATGAAACTGGTTGTAACGCTAAGTGCAGTGCATTTGTAGTTAGATGTAATAATGTAGGTGGCCAAAAGTTTAGACCTAATTGTTATGCAGGTACTTCTTATGGTAGATATGATACATTGGAACAAGGTATTGAAGGTTTTATTAGAAATATTGCGAATAACTATTATGCATATGGATTAACTACACCTGAAACTATGGTTGCTAAATATGAGGGAACAGGTAGTACGACTTGGGCTCCTATAGTTAATAAATATATTAATCAAATTAAGAATTCATAGGAATTCTTTTTTTAGTATTGAACTCCTACCAAAATGGTAGTATAATGATTTTGGTGGTTTTATGAAGATATCGACTAGAGGAAGATATGGTCTTATAATTATGATAGATTTAGCTAAATCTGATACTAATCTATCTATTCATGATATAGCTTTAAAAGAAAATATAAGTGAAAAGTATTTAGAAAAGATAATGTCACTTTTATCGAAAGCTAACTTAGTAACATCTATTCATGGTAAAAATGGTGGATATAAGCTTAGTAAAGATCCTTCATTATATAGTGTTGGTGAAATATTAAGAGTATGCGAAGGTGATATGGCACCAGTACCATGTATTAAAGATGAAAACTGTGATAAAAAAGATACTTGTGAGATGTATTCTTTTTGGAACGGTTTATATAACAATATAAATAATTATGTTGATGATAAAACCCTAAAAGATTTTATGTAGGAGGTATTTATGTTAAAAATAGATAATTTACATACTATTGCAGTAGATGATGGTCATACTATTTTAGATGGTTTAAATTTAGAGATAAAAAAAGGTGAAATTCATGTTATCATGGGACCTAATGGTTCTGGTAAATCTACCTTAGCGAATACTATATTTGCGAATCCTAGATATGATATAGTTGATGGTACAATAGAGTTTGAAGGTAATGTTATAAATGATTTAGATACTACTAAAAGAGCTAAATTAGGTATGTTTTTATCTTTCCAATCACCTGTTGAATTACCTGGTGTATCAGTTGCTAATTTTTTAAAAACATCTAAAAGTAATATGTCTAATGAAAAAGTTAATTTATATAGTTTTGCAAAGGAAACAAATGAATTAATGAAAAAATTAAGTATACCATCTGATTATTTAGAAAGGGATTTAAATGTAGGTTTCTCTGGTGGGGAAAAGAAGAAGATGGAAATGTTACAATTACTTACGTTAAATCCTAAATTAGCTATATTAGATGAAACTGATTCAGGATTAGATGTAGATGCAATTAAAGTAGTACGTGATGGTATTAAAATGTATAAAAATAGTGATAACGCAGTATTAATAATTACACATTCAACTAAAATATTAGAAGATTTAGGTGATTATTACGTTCATGTTTTAGTTAATGGTAAGATTGTTAAAACTGGTGATAGTTCTTTAGCTTTAGAAATAGATAAAAATGGTTATAAAGATTATTTAGGTTAATATGGCAAAAACACAAGTTTCAATAGATACAAATATCTATAATATTAAAGCTAAAGATGAAAGTATATTAAAAACATATGGCTTAACAGAAAAAGTAGTAAGAGAAATATCTAAATTGAAAGGTGAACCTGATTGGATTTTGGATGTTAGATTAAAGGGATTAAAGTTATTCTATGAATTAGAAAATCCAACATGGGGACCTGATTTAAGTATGCTTCATATTGAAGAAATTGCGACTTATGTTAAACCAAATTCGAATATGGAAAAAAGTTGGGATGATATTCCAGATGAAATTAAAAATACTTTTGATAGATTAGGAATACCAGACGCGGAAAAGAAGAGTTTAGCGGGTGTAGGTGCTCAATTTGATTCTGAAATGGTATATCATAATTTAGAGGAAGAATTAAAGAATAAGGGTGTTATTTATTGTAATTTTGATGAAGCAATGTTTAAATATCCGGATTTATTTAAGAAATATTTTATGAAGGCAGTACCTATAAATGATCATAAGTATATTGCGTTACACTATGCATTATTTTCAGGTGGATCATTTATTTATATACCTAAAGGTGTAAAACTAGATATGCCTTTACAATCATATTTTAGACTAAACGCGCCTGGTGCTGGTCAATTTGAGCATACTTTAATTATTGTTGATGATGATGCATATTTAGAATTTATCGAGGGTTGCTCTGCTCCTGGTTATAATGATTTAAACTTACATGCAGGATGTGTAGAATTATTTGTAGGTAAGAATGCATATTTAAGATTTTCTACAATTGAAAACTGGTCTAGAAATATGCTTAATTTAAATACTAAAAAATGTATAGTAGGGGAACATGGTAAGATTGAATGGATTACTGGTTCATTTGGTTCTAAAATATCTATGTTATATCCACTTTCTATATTAAATGGTGAAGGTGCAACTTGTGAATATACTGGTATATCATTTGCAGGTAAAGGTCAAAATCTAGATACTGGATTGAAAGTAGTATTAAACGCACCTAAGACTAATTTATTTGTTAATTCTAAATCAATATCAAAAGATGGTGGTATTTGTACATTTAGAAGTAATGTTGATGTCACTAAACATGCACATAAAGCTAATTTAGCTTTATCATGTGAATCATTGATGTTAGATAGTGAATCTAAATCTGATACTATACCTTTTAATGATATAAGAGTAGATGATATTACTTTTTCTCATGAGGCAACTATCGGTAAAATATCTGATGAAATGATTTTCTATTTGATGAGTAGAGGATTAAATGAAGAAGATGCAAAGGCATTAATAGTAAGAGGTTTTGCTGAACCAATATCTAAGAGCTTCCCTGTTGAATATGCAGTTGAAATGAATAGATTAATTAATCTAGAATTGGAGGGAACAATAGGATGAAATATATATTAAATGAGACTCCAGTTCGTACAACTGAACACGCAAAAATAAATAATATAGTGCTTGATTTAGATATTCCAAAAATTGATAAGTTTTCTTCTTATAAGGTAAAGGGTATTTCATATAATGAATATGATAAAGATAACTTTATAAGTGATATTGGATTTAAATTTGATAAATCTCATAATTTAGATATTGATGTAGATAGTAATGAAGTTTATATTGAATATGATATTTTAGAAAATATATTAGTTGATAATATTAATATAAATGTATTAAAAGATATTAAAACAAATATAACTATTAGATATAATTCTTTAAATGATGTATATCACGTATTAAAACTAAATATTAATTTAGATTCTAATTCTATAGCTAATATTAATTTAATAAATCTAGTATCAAGAAATTCTAAAAGTTTTATTGATATAGAAAGTAATATAAATGAAAATGGTAAATGTGATATAAATCTTATTGATATTGGTGGTAATATTAAGGTAAATAGATATTATTCTAATGTTAATGGAAAACACTCTATATGTAATTTTAACAATGTATATTTAGCTTCAGATAATGATATTGTTGATATGAATTATTATACTGCTTTATATAAACAAAATGATGAAAGTTATATAAATGTTAGTGGTGCTTTGATGGGTAATGCTTCTAAGAATTTTAAAGGTACTATTGATTTTATAGAAGGTGCAGCTAAATCTATTGGTAAAGAGTTAGAAAAAGTTACATTACTTTCTGATACTGCAATTACAAGAAGTTTACCTATGTTACTATGTCATGAAGAAGATGTAGAAGGCGCGCATGGGGTATCTACTGGTAAGATAGATAATGAAAAATTATTCTATATGATGAGTAGAGGAATATCTTTAAAAGAAGCAATTAAACTTATTCTTGTTTCTGAATTTGATATCGCGTTATCTAAATTAGATGATTCTTTAAAAGATGAGTTAAAGGGAATAATAGAGGATAGATTGAATTAATATAAATAGTGTGATATATTTGTTATAGATAGAAGTAGTATATAGGACTACTTCTTTTTTTGGAGGTGATAATTTGACATATTTTTTGTATTTTTAATTGTATTATTAGACTGGTGATGATATGAAAAAATATATGATTTTAACTATTTTATCTTTGTGTTTAGGATATTTGATGGCTAGGTTTATATTTAGGATTTATGATAGTGATAGAACTTTAACTATGTCATCTAATGTATCTAAGTATTATTTTTTAGGTGTAGGTGAATATAGTAGTTTAGAAGAAACTCAAAATAATAATACTAAATTAGGTAATTATATTTATATTAATGATGGTGATAAATATTATGTTTATACTTGTATAACTAAAGATAGTAATATGTTACCTAAGATAGAAAACTATTATAAAGATTTAGGGTTTACTACTAATGTGTCTGAGTATAGTTTATCAGATACTAGTTTATTTGAAACTATATCGATGACTGATATGTTATTAAAAGAATCAGATGAAATAAAGGAAATTTGTAAGCAAAGTATATTAAAGTATAAGGAGGGTTAATATTAAAATAAAAGATATTATGGTTAGTGATAGACCAAGAGAAAGGCTAATTGAATATGGTACTGGAAGTTTGAGTAATGAAGAATTAGTCGCGTGTATTATAAAAGATGGCACTAGAGGTATTAATGTTAAGGAATTGTCATCTATTATTTTGAATAGTGTTGATACTATACAGGATTTAAGATATATAACGTTGGAAGATTTGACTAAAATACATGGTATTGGTGTATCTAAAGCGGCTACTTTACTTGCCGCGATTGAATTAGGTAATAGGATTAATACTAAAGTTAATTCGATTAATAATACTCGTTTTGAAGATATGAATACTGTATTTGAATACTATAAAGATAGAATAGGTTATAGTAAACAAGAGGTTTTTTGTGTTGTGTATTTGGATGCAAAAAATATGATAATTAAGGAAAAAGAATTATTTAGAGGGACCTTGAATTCTAGTTTAGTTCATCCTAGAGAAGTGTTTAAAGAAGCATATATATTAGGTGCAGTATCGATAATATGTGTGCATAATCATCCATCTGGAAAGGTTTTACCTAGTAAAGATGATTTGAATGTAACAAGAAGATTAGTATCTGTTGGTGATGTTATGGGTGTTAAAGTTTTAGATCATGTCATTATAGGTAAGGATAAATATTATAGTTTTTTAGAAAATGGTGATATTAGTTAATTAGACTCATATTATTTATTGGTGATAATATGAAAAGTTTTATTAATAGATTATTAATATCAGTTATAGTTGTTTTAGTTATAATGATTGGTTCAAAAAATAATAGTGGATTTAAAGAAATGATATATTCAAATGTATATAATAATACTTTAACATTTCCTTATTTAAACACACTATATAATAAGTATTTTGGAAATATATTGCCATTTAAATTAGATATAGGTAATTCACCTGTATTTAATGAAGTTTTAAAATATAGGAATAGTGAATCATATTTGGATGGTGTTAAATTAAGTGTTGATACTAATTATTTAGTACCATCTATTAATAGTGGATTAGTTATATTTGAAGGTGATAAAGATAATTTAGGTAATACTATAGTAATACTTGGTAGTGATGGCGTAGAAGTATGGTATAGTAATATAAATAATAAAGTTAAATTATATGATTATGTTGATAAGGGTACTTATATTGGTGATACTTTAGATAATAATTTATATTTAACTTTTAAGCAGGATGGAAATATATTAAATTATGAAGAATATATTAATTAAAATATACATTCATCCATTTACTTATATAGTGTTTTTAATATCTTTATTAACTGGATTATATAAGGAGTTATGTACGTTTTTATTTATTATAGTTATTCATGAATTAGGTCATATAACTGGATCTATAATATTTAAATGGAAGATAGATAAAGTTAGTATAATGCCTTTTGGTGCGATTACTATATTTAAAGAAAAACTAAATAGGCCTTTGTTTGAAGAATTTATTATATTAATTATGGGGCCATTATTTCAATTTATAAATTTTATAATCTTTAAGGATATAACTAACTATTTTAATTATTATAATTATGGATTATTTATATTTAATATGTTACCAATATATCCTTTAGATGGTTATAAGTTATTTTCAATCATATTAAATAAATATATACCATATAAGAAGACAATAAAGGTAATGTTAATTATATCTATATTTTGTTTAATGATATTTATAAGAAAAGATTTAATATATTTAGTTATTTTATTACTTTTATTAAAAGGTATAATAGGTGAATTTAAGAATATTAATTATACATATAATAAGTTTTTGTTAGAAAGATATTTATATAGTTTTAAATTTAAAAAAAGAAGAAATATTAGTAATATAAATAATATGTATAAAGATTGTTATCATATATTTGGTAATAAAACAGAAAAAGAAGTATTGCGTAATAAATTTAAAGCTAATTTATAAAATTAGTTTTTTTTGATATAATTAAGTAGGTGATATTATGGAAGAAAAATATATTGAATTATTGTTAAAAAGATGTCTTAATTTTGATAAGAGTAAAATTTTATTTATAAATTATGATAAGGTTAATAAATCATTTGTAGATAAAGTAGTAGATAAAGCTAAAGAAATGGGTGTAGAAGAAATATATCTAGATGAAGATGATGTATATAAATATCGTGATAAGTTACTTAATTTAACTGAAGAAGAAATAATAAATGATAGTTATTTTGATAAAAGTATATGGGATACATATGCATCTAAATATGCTTCTTTTATGATGTTAGAAACTGAATTTCCAGGACTTTTAGATGATGTAGATTCAACTAAGATAGCTTTAGCTGGTAATACAAGAAGAAAATCTAGACCATTATTTAGAAAAATGGAAGGTAATAATGAGATACCTTGGGTAATTGCAGCTTTGCCAAATGAAGTTTGGGCGAATGATATATTTGATTCATATCAAGAATTAGAAGATGCAATATATAAAATGTGTATGGTAGATATGGATAATCCTATTGAGGCATGGAATAATTATGTTACTAATTTAAAGAAAAAATCTGATTATTTAAATAGTTTAAATATTCAAAAATTGCATTATAAAAATAGTTTAGGTACTGATTTATATCTAACTATGCCTAGTAACAATATGTGGACTAGTGTTGCAGATGATATTAAGGATAATATGTTAGTTAATATGCCTAGTTATGAAGTATTTACAACACCTGATTATAGATATACAGAAGGTATTGTATATAGTTCTAAACCATTATTATATAATGGTGGAATAATAGATGATTTTTATATAAAATTTGCGAATGGTAAAGTAGTAGATTACGACGCGAAAGTTGGTAAAGATATATTAAAGGGTATTATTGAAAGTGACAATAATTCATGTTATTTAGGTGAATGTGCATTAGTAGATTTTAATTCACCTATATCTAATACTGGTAGGGTATTTAAAACTACTTTATTTGATGAAAATGCGTCATGCCATTTAGCGTTGGGGGATGGATTTAATCTAACTATACCTAATGGTATTAATATGACTAAAGAAGAATTATTAGAAAGAGGTATTAATCAGTCTAATAATCATGTAGATTTTATGATAGGTACTGATGATTTAGTGATTGAAGCAATTACACCTAATGGTACTATTAGAATATTTGATGGTAATTTTATAAACGACTAAAGTCGTTTTTTCTTGTAAAAAAATAAATTTATGTTAAAATAATAACTGGTGGTTTTATGGGTAAATACCGCAAAGAATGGAAATATATATGTAGTAATAATAAAATTGATTTACTTAGTCAAAGACTTAGTACTGTTTTAGATAAAGATATTCATGCAGATAGTACTAATATGTATGTTGTTCATAGTTTATATTTTGATAATTATTTTAATATATGTGCGAAGAGTGTTGAAAGTGGATACACTAAAAAATTTAAGTGGCGTATACGTTATTATAATGATGAATATGAAAGTATGAAGTTAGAATATAAGATTAAGAATAAAGGTGAGGGTAGAAAGTTAACTACTAAAATTACTAAAGATATATATGATAAGTTGGTAAGCGGTGATGTATCTAATTTATTGTGGGAAACTGATGATAAATTGATACAAAAATTATGTATAGATATACTTATGCATGATTATAGACCTAAAGCTATTGTAGAGTATGAAAGAATTGTATATCAAGAACCTAATTTAAATATTAGAATTACAATTGATAAAAATATATCATCTTCATATGAAGTAAATAAGTTTTTATTAGGAAATTATATTAAATTTCCTTTACAAGTTAAAGGTGAATCAATAGTAGAAGTAAAATTTGATGATATATTGCCAGGGTATATTAAGAATGCATTAGGTAGTATTTGTGGCAATAGAGTATCATTTTCTAAATATTATGTTGGTAGAAAGATGATTAATGAGGTGTTTTAATGAGTGGTATAGTTGATGTTTTTAATAATATTGGTAATCATTATTTAACAAAGGAATTAGATACAGTAACTATTTTATCTGTTTTAATAGTTGTATTACTTTTATCTATTTATGAATTTATTATTTATAGATTTGTATCACATAGAACTTTTTATAATAAGTCATTTAATATAAGTTTAGCAATAATACCTTTCTTTATTGCAACTATTATACTATGTTTACAATCTAATTTAGTTATCACATTAGGTACTATAGGCGCTTTAGCGATAATAAGATATAGAACTGTTGTTAAAGATCCTATTGATATGGTATATATTTTATGGGCTGTTCATATAGGTATTATATGTGGTTGTCAATTATATGAAGTTGCAATATTGACTAGTGTATTTGTAACATTAATTTTATTAGTTTTAGAAAATATTAGTTTTGGTAAGAATCCATATGTATTGATTATTCATTCTAAAGATTTACATGAAGGTAATATAGAGACATTACTTAAAAAGAATACTAAAAAGTATTCAATTAAGAGTAAAAATTATACATCAGATGGAATTGATTTTGCGATTGAATTTAGTAGCAAAGATACTAAAATGTTAGTAAGTGAATTAAAGAAAAATAAAGATGTAATAAGATTTTCATTAATTAAATATGATTCAAATGATATAATGTGATTTTATGAAAAAGAGAAGTATATTTATATTAATTTTAATAGTTTTATTAGTTATCGTTCATATTTTATTTAAAAATTATAATTATATGAAATATGAAATAATTAGTGAAGATGAATGGAATCAAATAATTAGTGAAAGAGAAGAATCTGAATTAAGTTTAATAGATGAGTTAATATTTAATGATTATGAACTTGTTAAAGATAATATTGGTGTATATTATTATTCTTTAATTGATAATAGTAAAAAAGCTTATAATCCAGTTATTAAAAAAACAAGTGATATTAATATTGTGTTTCATCAAGATATAAATGATGAGATGATTAAGAATAACATTCAATTAGAAGTATTAACTTATAATGATAAATATTATAAAGTTGAAAGTATCATTTTAACTAAATTACCTATATTAAAACTAAATTATACTGCTGTATTTAGTGATATAACTGAAGAAGATATAGTTGATATGACTATGTATTTATATGATAATAGGGAAAAAATAAGTAATAGAATTATTACATCTACTGGTACTTTGAAGTTACGTGGTTCATCATCTTTGAATTATCCTAAAAAAAGTTATCATCTTAATTTGACTAAGAATTCTGCAAGTGATGTTGTTAGAGGAAATGATATATCATTACTTGGTATGAGAAAAGATAATGATTGGATTTTATCAGCTTTGTATAGTGATAATGAAAAAATTAGAAATACTTTTTCTAGTCAATTATGGTATGATTGTTGTTCAAGTAATAATGAATATAGTATTAATACTGGTACTGAACATAAATATGTAGAATTACTTATAAATGGTGAATATAAAGGATTATATACATTAGGATATATGATAGATGAAAAACAGGTAAATCTATCTAAAGATGAAAATGGATTGTATGATGAATATTTATTTAAAAAAATAGGTTGGTTTGAAGTAGAAAAGAATATTATGAAAGAGAATAAACTATCTACTAATTATGAAATTAAGAGTGGTTTAACTGATAATGATAAGGCATGGGAATTATTAGGTGATAGTTATAGAAAATTATTATATAGTGATGATAAGAATGCTTTACTTAAGTCTTCTTCTTTATCTAATTCAATT
>ODAI011993447.1_pt1 | contig 10941 bp, 4 predicted proteins | sample 1539321 | NCBI WGS metagenome assembly ODAI01 (sample SAMN02144231, study PRJEB22623) | gut metagenome | biome: sheep rumen | host: Ovis aries | place: New Zealand | reverse complement strand
TAACTAAAAAGTCAACAGAAGAAAACACGCGAGCCGGGCTCCCGCAGGGGGAGTCCGGCCCGCGTGGGACGCGGTGCTTGCTTTTGACGCGCGGTCAGGGAGCGTCCTGGGGCGAGGCTTCGATGTGCCAGAGGGGAGAGACGTCGTACTGCTCCGGCAGGGGAAGCCAGGAGTCAGGGTCGGCTTTCACATACCATTGACCGTCCTCCCGGAATTCCAACCAGCCGTAGTTCCCGTAGTCTCCGGAGATGGGCTCGTACCAGTACTGCCAGCGAGCGGGGTCTAACTCGGTATTGTACCAGAGCCACAGGCCGGTTTCCGGCTCATAATAGCTCTGCTCCGCCTCCTGCCAAACGGGCTCCAGATCGTGGTCGTAGTTTCCGGTGATGACATAGCTGCCCGTCCCGCTTTGCTCCAGATAGATGATCTCATTGAAGCGCCGGGGATTGGGGATGTCCTCCGGGGAGTCGTCTCCGTGGGTGGGGATCAGACGGAGCGCTTCGCCGCTGTCCTCGCCGTCCTCGCCTCCTCCGGCGTCGTCAGCCCGGGCTTCGATGTGCCAGAGGGGAGAGACGTCGTACCGCTCCGGCAGAGCGATCCACTCTCCCTGACGGACCTCGATGTACCACTGCCCGTCCTCTCCGAACTCCATCCAGCCGTAATCCCCGTAGTCCGCGGAGATGGGCTCGTACCAATACTGCCACAGGGCCGGGGAGACCTCGTTGTTGTACCAGGCCCACAGGTCGGAGACCGGGTCGTGGTAGCTCTGCTCCGCGGAATCCCAGCGCAGGACCCGGTCCGGGTCGCTCACCCGCTGGTCCACGATCTCATAGACCCCAGGGCCGGCCTCGTTCAGACGGATCACGGAGCCGAAGATCTCGGGATTGGACGGGACGGAGACCAGACTGCCCACGTCCGGCTCCAGTACCTTGTTGACCGTGTGCCGGATGAGAAAGAAGCCCCCCAGCGCAACGAGGGCAATCACGGCAATGAGGCCGAAGACGGTGAAAAAGAGCTGCCTGAAGCTGCCGCCCCGGCTGTTGCCGGAGTCCGTGGCCCTTCGGGTGGGGTCGGGGTGGAAGGCGTCCCCGATCTGCTCGTCCACGGCGGAGACCATGGTCATGGCGCCGCCGCACTGGGGGCAGATCAGGGGGCCGCCGTCGGTCCAGTCGATCTTGGTGACGGTGTCGCAGTATTCGCAGCGGCACACCACGTCCTTGTACTGGCCGTCCCGGCGGAACACCACGTTTTCGTAGTACGCCCCATCCTCGTCGTAATAACCCCGCTTGAAGCTCTGTCCAGTGGCCTGGTCGGTCCAGCTCAGGGGGTAGTAGAGATAGTTGTGGCGCTTTCCATAATAGGGAATGGGCTGGACGTCATAGTGCTCAGAGGGCTGGTAGCCGGTGGGCTGATTGCGCCGCTCCCGCTGGATCACGGGCTCCCGGTAGGAGCTGCTCTGGGCGGCGCGGGTGCCAATACTGGAGTAATGGCTGCTGCCGCTGTGCCGGGAGGGGCCGGAGCTCCGCTGACTGCCCCCGGAAAACAGAGCGCTGAAGAAGCCGCCGCCGGAGCCGCCGCCATGGGAGCGGGAGCTGTGGGAGCTGCCGGAGTGCCTGGAGGGGGAGGAGCGGAAGGAACCGGAGGAGCTGCGGGAGGAGCTCCGGGAGGAGCTGTGAGAGGAGCCGGAACGGCTGGAGCTGGAATGAGAGCTGCTGCTGTGAGGACTTGGCATAGAAATACCTCCGAAGGAAAGCTTCTGACGGATGATTGGTTTATGGAGCTGGCCGGGGCTCGGCGTCTGTCTGGGCGGCGGCGATCACGGCCTCGGCGCAGAGCAGGCCGTCCACGGCGGCGGACATGATGCCCCCGGCGTAGCCCGCGCCCTCGCCGCAGGGATAGAGCCCCCGCAGACTGGGGGACTGCAGGTCCTCGTCCCGGAGGACGCGGACCGGGGAGGAGCTTCGGGTCTCCGGGGCCGTCATGACGGCGTCCGGGTCGTCGTAGCCCTTCAGGACCTGCCCCAGGGCGGGAATGGCCTGCTCCAGAACGCCGGTGAGACGTTCGGGCAGGACGGCGTGCAGCTCGCAGGGGGTGACCCCGGGGCGATAGCTGGGCTTCACGCTGCCCCAGGCCTCCGTGGGCCGCCGGGCCAGGAAATCCCCCACCCGCTGGGCGGGGGCCCGATAGCCGCCGCCTCCGGCCCGGAAGGCCGCCTCCTCGATCTGCTGCTGCCAGACCATGCCCCCCAGGGGGGACTTGTCCGGGAAGTCGCCGGGCTCCAGGGTCACCAGCAGAGCGGCGTTGGCGTTCTCGCCCTCCCGGGCGAAGTTGCTCATGCCGTTGGTCACCACCCGTCCCGGCTCCGAGGCCGCCCCCACCACGTAGCCGCCGGGACACATACAGAAGGTATAGGCGGAGCCGCCCTGAGGGAGCTTGACGTTGAGCTTGTAGTCGGCGGGTGGGACCGCCTCCGCCTGGGGACCGTATTGGGCCTCGTTGATGGAGCTTTGCAGGTGCTCCACCCGGACCCCCATGGAGAAGGGCTTGGGCTCCATGGCGATGCCAGTGGCCTCCAGCATCCGGAAGGTATCGCGGGCGCTGTGGCCGGGGGCCAGGATCAGCCGGGAGCAGGGCAGAAGCTGCCGTTCCCCGTCCCGGCTGTACGCCAGGCCGGTGAGGACCCCCGCCTCGCTCCGCAGGGCGTCCAGCCGCGCGCCGAAGCGGACCTCGCCCCCCAGGGCGATCACCCGCTCCCGGAGCCGCTGTACCACCGTCCGCAGCACGTCGGTGCCCACGTGGGGCTTGGCGTCCCAGAGTATGCTCTCGTCCGCCCCGAAGCGGACCAGCTGCCGCAGCACCCAGCCCTGGCGCTCATTTTTGGTGCCGGTGTTCAGCTTGCCGTCGGAGAAGGTCCCGGCGCCCCCCTCCCCGAACTGCACGTTGCATTCCGGGTCCAGAGTCCCGGTCTCCCAGAAGCGGCGCACAGCCTGCTGCCGGGTCTCCGCGTCCTGGCCCCGCTCCAGCACGATGGGCCGGAGCCCCGCCAGAGCCAGAGCCAGGGCGGCGAACATCCCCGCCGGCCCGAAGCCCACCACCACCGGCCTTTGGGCCGGGACCGCGGCGGCCTTGGGGGGCTTGTAAAATATCTCCTTCGCCGGGCTTACCCTGGGATTGCGGCAGGCTCGCAGGAGCTGCTTTTCACTTTTCCGGGTGCTGACGTCCACGGTGTAGATCCAGCGGAGCTCCGGCTTTTTCCGGGCGTCCAGAGAGCGCCGCCGCACGCGGAGCTCCGTAATCTGGGCGGCCTGGACCCCCAGGGCCTGGGCCGCCAGATAGTACAGCATGGAGGGATCGTGCCGCAGAGGCAGGGTCAAATCTCGAATGGTTAACATAACATTACACTCTTTGTCGCGTTCAGATTGTTCTATTCCTTCATCTGTCCGGCCAGCAGACCGGAGGACCAGGCCCATTGGAGGTTAAAGCCGCCGCAGTCCCCGTCCACGTCCAGCACCTCGCCGGTGGCGTAGAGACCGGGGACGATGCGGCTCTGAAGGGTGGCCGGGTCAAATTCCCTGGTCACGATGCCTCCGGCTGTGACCTGCGCCCCCTCCATTCCCATGGTTCCGGTGACAGGCAGCGCCAGCTCCCCGCAGAGCTCCACCACCCGGTTGAGCTGCTCCCAGTTCAGAGAGGTCAGGGGGGTGTTCAGCCCGATCTCCGCGGCCCGGACCAGCATCCGGCCCAGGCGGTTGTGGAGGATGCCGGTGAGCAGGTCCTCCGCCAGCAGGGAGGGGAAGCGGGAGATGCGGATGCAGAGGCTGGAGAGCAGCTCCTCCGCCCGGCAGCCGGGCAGCAGGTCCAGATGCAGGACGCAGCCCTCCGCCGCCGCGGCGGAGCGGGAGAGATCGAAGACCGCGGGCCCGGAGACGCCGTATTCCGTGAACTGGACCTCGCCCTGGGCCTTGTCCAGCAGGGCGTCGTTGAGGGTAAGCCGCAGCTCGGCGCTGGCCCGGACACCCTTCAGCCCCCGCACCAGGGCCGGGTCGGTTTTCAGCTGGACCAGGGAGGGAAAGAGCCTGGTGCAGTGGTGGCCCAGACTCCGCAGCAGCTGATAGCCGGAGAGCCCGCCCCCCAGCTTGGTCCCCGCGGCGCCGCCGCAGCTGACGATGAGCCGGTCCGCCTCGTAGCTCTGGCCGTTTTGATCCTTCAGCCGGAAGCCCTCCGCCGTCTTTTTGACGCTGACGATCTCCGTTCCGGTCCGCAGCTGGATGTTCCGCCGGTCCAGGGCGAAGCGCAGTACGTCCACCACGGAATTGGCCTGGTCCGACCAGGGGTAGACCCGCCCGCCGGGCTCCGTCACCGTGTAGAGCCCCAGGGTCTGGAAGAAGTCCAGGGTGGAGTCCACCGGATAGGCGTCCAGGGCGGGGCGCACAAAATCGGGGCTGCTGCCGTGGTAGCGCCCCGGATGGGTCTGCCGGTTGGTGAGATTGCAGCGTCCGTTGCCCGTGGCCAGGAGCTTGCGGCCCACCCTGGCCTGCCGCTCCAGCAGCAGAACCTGATGGGCCCCCGAGGCCGCGGCGGAGATGGCTGCCGCCATGCCGGAGGCGCCGGCGCCGATGATGGCAATCCGCATAACATGACCACCCTTTCCTGTTTTTGTCATTATAAACGAAAAAAGAGGGATTGACAAGCCTTCTCGGAAAAAATACTGTTCAAACAGGGGGAAATGTGCTATGATAGGGCAAGAAAGCGAGTTGATTTGATGCTAACCATCCGATACAGTCCCGACTGGCGGGCCAACGCCCGCCGGGCCGTGGAGGCCCTCTGCGCCCTGCCGGAGGGGAGCCGCGGCATCCTCATCGTGCCGGAGCAGAACTCCTTCGACGCCGAGTGGAGTCTCTGCGAGCTGGGGGGCGACAGCATCAGCCGCCGGGCGGAGGTTCTGAGCTTCCCCCGCCTGGCCACGAGAGTCTTCTCCGTCACCGGGGGCGCGGCGATCCCCACCCTGGACCGCAGCGGGCGGCTCATCGCCATGGCGGGGGCGCTGGAGCTGCTGCGGCCCAAGCTGCGGCTCTACGGGGCCCATATCGCCAAGCCGGAGTTTCTGGAGCAGCTTTTGCGGGTGGTGGATGAGTTCCATGCCTACGGGCTGGACGCCGCCGCCGTGCGCCGGGCCAGAGAGGGGCTGACCGAGCCCCTGTCTCAGAAGCTGGAGGAGCTCTGCCTGATCCTGGAGCTCTATGACGCCGTCTGCGCCAAGGCGGCCCAGGACCCGGCCACCCGGCTGGACCGGCTGCGGGACGCCCTCTGGGAGAGCGATTTTGCCGCCGGGCTCCACGTGGTGGTGGAGGGCTTCACGGATTTTACCGCCCAGGAGCTGGGGGTGCTGGAGGCCCTGGCGGGCCGGGCCGCCGGGATCACGGTATGGCTCTGCTGCGATTCCCTGCGGGGCGGGCAGAGCGTGTTTGCCGTGCCCAGGGCCACGGCCAGGGCGCTGCGGGACCTGGCCCGGCGGGCCAATGTACCCTGTCGGGACGCGGCCCAGCCCACCGAGCTGCGGGAGGGGCCCCTGGCCCATCTGGCCCGGGAGCTCTTTGCCCCCCGCTTCGAGGCCTGGCAGGGGGAGGCCGAGGCCGTCCGCCTGCTTGCCGCCGCGGACCCCGCGGAGGAGTGCATGCTGGCCCTGGGGAGGATCCAGGAGCTGGCCCGCTCCGGCGTCCGCTGGCGGGAGATGGGCGTGGCCTATACAGACCCGGTGTATGAGCCTATTTTGGAAAGTCTGCTGGACCGCTGGGGGGTGCCCGCCTATTTTTCCGGCACGAAGCATCTGCTGCGCTACAGCGTGATCCGCGCCGTGGTCAGCGCGCTGGAGGCCGCCGCCTGCGGTATGGAGGCGGAGGCCGTCTGCGCCTATCTGCGCTCCGGCTGCGCGCCCCTGACCCAGGATCAGGCGGACGAGCTGGAAAACTACGCCTTTGTCTGGGACCTGCGGGGGAGCCGCTGGGACAGCCCCCTGGACCGGGACCCCAACGGGCCCAGTCTGACGCCGCTGGCTCCGGAGGCCCTGAGTCAGCGCCTCGCGCCTCTGGAGCAGGCGCGGCAGGCGGCGATCCTCCCCCTGCTGGGGCTGCGGGAGGGCCTGCGCACCGCGCCGAATACCGGCGCGCAGGTCCTGGCCCTGGAGAAATTTTTGGAGCAGATTGGCCTGGAGCGGAGCATTGCCGCCCAGGCGGAGGCCCTGGCCGCCGCCGGAGAGCGGCAGCAGGCCCAGGCCTTGACCCAGCTCTATGAGATCTTACTGAACACCATGGAGCAGATCTACGGGGTCCTGGGGGAGGGGAGCCGGGAGCCGGAGGAGTTCTTCCGCTTCTTCCGGGCCGCCCTGACCCAGAACAGCGTGGGGACCATCCCCGCCTCCGCGGACTGTCTGCGGGTGGGGCAGCTCAGCGCCATGCGCAGCGCCAAGCTCTCCCATCTGCTGCTTTTGGGCGCGTCGGACGGGCTGCTGCCCGCCTGGCAGAGCGCCGAGGGACTCATCAGCGACGCGGACCGCCGCCGGATGAAGGCCGCGGGGCTCTCCGCGGCCCCGGACGGGGAGGACCGCATCGACCGGGAGCTGCTCACCGCCTATCTGGTGCTGACGGCCCCCCGGGAGAGCCTTTTCGTCAGCTGCGGCAAGGACGAGCCCAGCTATCTCTTTACCCGTCTGACCAAGCTCTTTCCCGGCTGCGGCAAGGAGCGGCCCCTGCCCCTGCCCACGGACCCCGCCGGGGCTGCGGCCCTGCTGGCCGCCCGGGGCGAGGCGGGGCGGGCCGCCCTGGAGGCGCTGCCCCAGCTGCGGGAGCCGACCCAGGCCCTGCTGCGCCGGGCCGCCTATGAGCCCGGGAGCCTGGACCGGAGGGCCGTGGAGCGGCTCTATGGGCCGAAGCTCTCTCTGTCCGCCTCCAAGGTGGACAAGCTGGCCGCCTGCAAATACGGCTATTTCCTCCAGTACGGCCTCTGCCTCCGGGAACGGAAGAAGGCCGCCGTGGACCCCGCCATGTACGGCACCCTGGTCCACTACGTCCTGCAGCATACGGTGGAGGACGTGGAGGGGGAGGGCGGCTTCTCCACGGTTCCGGAGGAGCGGGTCCTGGCCCTGGCCAGAAGCTGGTACGACCGCTTTGTGGAGGAGGTCCTGGGGGGCCTCAAGGGCTATTCCAGCCGCGGCTCCTATCTGCTGGAGCGGAGCTTCGGGGAGATCGGGCAGGTGGTGCTGGAGCTGAGCCGGGAGCTGGCCCAGTCCCGCTTCGTTCCCACCTGGTACGAGCAGGAATTCAAGGACCAGACCGCCATCCCCATCACGGGAAACCTGGCCGAGGGCAGCCTCATAGGCATCGTGGACCGGGTGGACCTGTTCACCACGGCGGGGGGCAAGACCTACCTGCGGGTGGTGGACTACAAGACGGGGCGCAAGGATTTTGACTATACGGATATCCTCAGCGGCATGGGACTTCAGATGCTGATCTATCTCTTTGCCCTGACCCGGGAGGCCGCCCGCTTCTACGGGCGGTCCCTGGAGCCGGCGGGCGTCCTCTATTTCCCGGCCCGCTTCGAGGTGGAGACCACCAAGGGCCGGGTGGACCCGGAGGAGGCGGAGAAGCAGCGCCGGGCGAAGCTCCGCCGCAAGGGCCTTCTGCTGGACGTGGAGGAGGTGCTGCAGGCCATGGAGCCCGGCACAGACCCCGTCTATCTGCCCTACAAGACCTCCAAAAAGACCGGAGAGCGCTCCGGCGACCTGGCGGACGAGGGGCAGCTGGAGCTGGTGGAGGACCATGTGCGCCATACCCTGGGGGCCCTGGCCGATACCCTCTGGGCCGGGAAGATCGCCCCGGACCCCTATTGGCGGGGCGACGAGCACAACGCCTGCGCCTTCTGTCCCTATCGGACGGTCTGCCGGGTGGACAGCGGCGAGGTCCCCCTGCGCCGCCTGCGGGCCGTCAGCAGGACGGAATTCTGGAATGCCCTGGAGAAGGAGGCGAAGGAACGTGGCTGATCAGCTGACCGCTGCCCAGGCCCTGGCCGTGGAGCGCCCGGGCGGGCCCATTCTGGTGTCCGCCGCCGCGGGCTCCGGCAAGACGAAGGTCATCGTGGAGCGTCTGATGCGGCAGATCCTTCGCACGGACGAGGAATGCTCCATCAACGATTTTCTGATTATTACCTTTACCAAGAAGGCGGCCTCGGAGCTCCGGGACCGCATTGCCCGGGAGCTGGCCCAGCGGCTGGCCCTGGACCCGGACAACCGCCACCTGCAAAAGCAGCAGAGCCGGGTCTATCTGACCCAGATCTCCACAGTCCACGCCTTCTGCGGGGACCTGCTCCGGGAGTTTGCCTACGAGCTGGACGTTCCCGCGGACTTCCGTCTGCTGGAGCAGACGGAGGGGGAGGCTCTGCGGGCCCGGCTGGCGGACGAGCTGCTGGAGGAGCGCTACGCCTCCATCGCCCAGGACCCGGCCCTGCGCCAGCTGGTGGATGGCCTGGGAGCGGGCCGGGACGACCGGCGCGTCCCCGCCCTGATCCTGGGGGTCTACAACACCGCCCAGTGCAATCCGGACCCAGCGCGCTGGCTGGACAAATGCGAGGCGGGGCTGGCCCTCTCCGGCGTCACCGGCGCGGAGCAGACGCCCTGGGGCGCCTGGCTGCTGGAGGAGCTGCGCCGCTGCGCCCTGGAGCAGGCGGAGGCGCTGGAGACGGTGAAGCGGGAGCTGGACCGGGAGGAGAGTCTGGCGAAATACTGCCCCCTCTTCGGGCAGAACGCGGCCAATCTCCGGCGTCTGGCGGCCTGCACGGCCTGGGACGAGGCCCTGGGGGCCATGGACGAGGCCCTGGATTTCGGCCGTCTGCCCCCGGTGAAGAACGCCGCCGACCCGGAGCTCCAGGCCCGGGCAAAGGCCATTCGGGAGCAGGCCAAGGACAGCCTTCGCAAGCGGCGGGAGGAATTCTACGCCCCCTCCGAGGCGGTGCTTTCAGACCTCTCCGAAACGGCGGACAGCCTGCGGGCCCTCTTTGCCCTGACCCGGGCCTTCACCGCCCGCTTCCAGGCGGAGAAGCGCCGCCTGCACGTGCTGGACTTCGGGGACCTGGAGCACCTGGCCCTGAAGCTGCTGCTGGAGCCGGACGGAAGGACCCCCACCGAGGTCGCCCGCCGGGTGGCGGGACGCTACCGGGAGATCATGGTGGACGAGTACCAGGACACCAACGGTGTGCAGGACGCCATCTTCCGGGCGGTCTCCCGGGAGGGCGCCAACCGCTTTATGGTGGGGGACGTGAAGCAGTCCATCTACCGCTTCCGTCTGGCGGATCCCGGCATCTTTCTGCAAAAATACGCCTCCTATCCCGACGCCCTGGAGGCGGACCCCAGGGGCTGTCAGCGGATCCTGCTGTCCCACAACTTCCGCTCCGGGGAGGCGGTGCTGGAGGCGGTCAACGACGTTTTCCGCCGCTGTATGTCTCCGGAGCTGGGAGGCCTGCGCTACGGCGAGCAGGAGGCCCTGCGGCCCGGACGGCCCATGGAGCCCCTGCCCCAGACCCAGGTAGAGCTGCACTGCCTGTCCACCAGGCAGAGCGGCGGCGCGGAGACCCCGGATAAAAACCGGGCGGAGGCTGCCTTCGCGGCCCAGCGGATCCGGGAGCTGCTGGAGAGCCGCACCCCGGTCCGGGGCCCGGAGGGACTCCGGCCTGTGGAGCCGGGGGACGTGGTGATCCTGCTGCGCTCGCCCAAGAACGTGGCCGCCTTCTATCTGGAGGCCCTGCAGCGGGCGGGGATCCCCGCCGCCAGCGACCTGGGGGAGAGTATTTTTGACGCCTCGGCGGTCCAGGCCCTGCTCTGCCTTCTGCAGGTGCTGGACAACGCCCACCAGGACATACCCCTGACGGGAGCCCTGCTGAGTCCCATTTTCGGCGTGGAGGCCTCGGACCTGGCCCTGGCCCGCCGGAAGGACGAGGCCCTGTGGGACGCCGTGGCGGAGGCGGAGGAGCCCCGGCTGCGGGCCGCGGTGGCCCGGATCAGCGCCCTGCGGCAGCAGGCGCAGACCCTGCCCCTGCACAGTCTGCTGGAGAAGATCCAGCAGGCCACGGACCTGGAGGCGGTCTACGGGGCTATGGAGGGCGGCCAGGCCCGGCTGCTGGAGCTTCGGAGCTTTTACAGTCTGGCGGCCTCCTTCTCGGAGGGGGGCGTCAAGACCCTCCGGCAATTCCTGGAATACGTGGAGCAGCTCCGGACCCAGGGGGGCGTCAGCGTCCAGAAGCCCCAGTCCAACGCCGTCACCGTCATGAGCATCCACAAGTCCAAGGGTCTGGAGTTCCCCGTGGTGCTGCTCTGCGGCCTGACCCACGGCTTCAACAACGAGGACCTGAAGGCCCCCGTCCAGTTCCACAGCCGGCTGGGGGCGGGCTGCACCGTCTATGACCGACCCACCCATACCCGCTTCAGCTCCATCGCCCGCACCGCCATCGGGCGGCAGACCCGGGCGGAGAACCTGTCTGAGGAGCTGCGGATCCTCTACGTGGCCATGACCCGGGCCAAGGATATGCTGATCATGAGCTGCTGCGGGGAGTCCATCGAAAAGCACCTCTCCGATCTCACCCTCTGCCTGACGCCGGAGACCGTGGGCCGTCTGGCCGCCCAGGCCGGCTGCATGGGAGACTGGGTCCTGCTGACCGCCCTGCTGCGCACGGAGGCCGGGGCCCTGCACGCCGTGGCGGGCAAGCCCGCCGGTACGGCGGTTTCGGAGATTCCCTGGAAAATCCAATGGCATGAGCTCCCGGCCCAAACGGCCTCGGGCTCCGCCGCCCCGGCGGCGGCCCTGCCCCAGGAGCCTGTGGACATCCAGGCCCTGGCGGAGAGCCTGGCCTTCCGCTATCCCCATCCCGCCGCCCAGAGGCTGCCCGCCAAGCTCACCG
>ODAI011668978.1_pt1 | contig 10942 bp, 7 predicted proteins | sample 1539321 | NCBI WGS metagenome assembly ODAI01 (sample SAMN02144231, study PRJEB22623) | gut metagenome | biome: sheep rumen | host: Ovis aries | place: New Zealand | reverse complement strand
CCCGTCTCCATGTAGTAGTCGCGGACCATTTCGAGATAGAGGTCAGCGAGCATAGCTTGGACATTGATGAAGGTGGCAACACGGAAAGCCGAGTCGTAGTATTGCTTGGCTTGGGTGTATTGCTCCTGCGCCCGCACCGCCCGACCGCTGTTGCGGTAGGCGTTCATCATACCCGTGGAGTCGGCGGTCTGCTTAAAACAAGTCAGCGCCTGCTGGTGTTGCTTGAAGGCATCCTCAAAGAGGCCGTGTTTGAGGTACATGGCGCCAAGGTTGTCGCAAAGTTGGCCTTCCAATTGGATGGTTTCCGCAGTCTTGTCGGAACGCTGCACGAGTGCCAGTCCTTGCAGGAACTTCTCGGCGGCCTCTTCGGAGCGACGTTGCTCACGCAGTTGCATGCCTTCTTCATATAAGGCTTGGGCCTGTTCCATACGCTTCGTTACGCTGTCGCAGGATGTCAGCGCGAGGAAAGCGATGGCTGTTAAGATTATAGATTGTAAAAACGTCTTCATGACTTTTTCGTTTTGTCATCGCAAAATTAACCAGAAAAAACATTTGTCAAGAGGTGTGAGGCTCACCAGAAGGCGATGTCCCTACTTTTTTTGGATGTCCTTATTGGTTTTTATTGAAAATCAACAATGTAGCAATTAGTGGCAAAAGGGCTTGTCCCTACTTTTTTAGATGGTAGAAGGGCTGTTTTTCGCCAGAAAACTATGTTCTAATCAAAAAATAACTATTTTTGTGCTTTCAATCTTTACGCCTATGCAAGTACTGAAATCCAACATACGCACCGACTCCGTGGAGTTCAAACAGAACGAAAAGAACTTCCTCGCCCTGATGTCGCAATACCGTGAGGCCATGGCAGCCTCGATGCAAGGCGGCGGCGAGAGTGCCGTGGCCAAGCACAAGAAACGCAACAAACTCCTTGCTCGCGAGCGCATCGACCTGCTCATCGATCCAAATACGCCTTTCTTGGAACTGTCTCCGATGGCGGCCTACGGCACCTATAACAACGACTTCCCCTCGGCGGGTATCATCACGGGCATCGGCGTGATTCAAGGCCGAGAAGCTGTCATCGTGGCCAACGATGCCACCGTGAAAGGCGGCACCTACATGCAATACACGGTGAAGAAACACCTTCGCGCCCAAGAGATTGCCATGGAAAACCACTTGCCTTGCGTTTATATGGTCGATAGTGGCGGCGCCTTCCTGCCCGAGCAGGACACGGTCTTCCCCGACCGCGACCACTTCGGACGTTTCTTCTACAACCAGGCGCGAATGTCGGCCTTGGGCATCCCGCAAATCGCCATCGTGATGGGCATGTGTACCGCTGGCGGTGCCTACGTTCCGGCCATGAGCGACGAGACCATCATCGTGCGCAACCAAGGCACCATCTACCTCGGCGGACCGCCGTTGGTGAAAGCGGCCACGGGCGAGGTGGTTACGGCAGAGGAATTGGGCGGCGGCGAGATGCATACCAGCATCTCGGGCGTGGCCGACCATTTGGCTGAAAACGACCAACACGCCTTGCAGATTTGCCGCAACATCTTCAAGACCTTGGAGAAGTCGCACCGACAAAAACTTGACATGCTGCCCGTTGAGGCTCCGTTATACGACCCGCACGACCTCTACGGCCTCGCCCCCATCGACTTCCACAAGCTCGTCGATCCGCGCGAAATCATCGCCCGCATTGTGGATGGCAGCCGTTTCCAAGAGTTCAAGTCGAGATATGCCACCACACTCGTTTGCGGCTTCGCGCATTTGATGGGCTTCCCCGTGGGAATCCTTGCCAATTTTGGCGTATTGTTTTCAGAATCAGCTCTGAAAGCCACGCACTTCATCGAGCTTTGCTGCCAAAGGAACATCCCGTTGGTGTTTCTGCAAAACATCACGGGCTTCATGGTGGGCAAGCAATACGAGCAAGGCGGCATCGCCAAGGACGGCGCGAAGATGGTTCATGCGGTCAGCAACGCCAATGTGCCCAAGTTCACGGTCATCTTCGGCGGGTCGTTTGGCGCAGGCAACTACGGCATGGCGGGTCGAGCCTACAGTCCGAGGCTGCTTTTCATGTGGCCCAACGCCAAAATCTCCGTCATGGGCGGCGAGCAGGCGGCCAGCGTTTTGGCCACCGTCAAAGAAGACCAATACAAATACAAAGGTTTGGAGGTGCCGAATGACGAAATCACGCAACTGAAGAAAGAGATTCTGGCCAAATACGATTACGAAGGCTCGGCGTTCTACAGCACTGCCCGCCTGTGGGACGACGGAATCATCGACCCTGTCGACACCCGAAAGATCTTGGCTTTAGGCATCGCCGCCTCGCTCAACCAGCCTTTCCCACCGCAGCAGTTTGGCGTGTTCAGGATGTAACAATTGGCATTTTTCCGCGTTATCATTGACGATGAACCGCAAGCTATTCATACTATCTTTGACCATTCTGTTGGCACAAACACTTGTGGCTCAACAGAATGACAGCATTCAGCGCAAGAAAACCAAGGTGCACATCGAGAACTACGACCTGATGACCTACTCGAAAAGCATGGGCGACATGCAACGGCTCATCGGAAACGTCAAGATACGCCACGACTCGGCCTATTTCTTCTGCGACTCGGCCTATTTCTTCGAGAAAACGAACAGCTTCGATGCCTACCAGAACGTCCACATCATCGTGAACGACAGCGTCGAAATCTTCAGCGACCTGCTCAATTACGACGGCAACGCCCGCTTCGCAGAATTCTTTGACAACGTGATGCTTAGGGACGACTCCACTACCCTCTACACCGAATACCTCACCTACGACCGCAACCTGCATTTGGCCGCCTACCCCGACAGCGCGACCACCGTGCGCGGCGACAAAACCCTCACCAGCCACATCGGTTACTACCGCGACGACCTTAAGGAGTTTTCCTTCTTTGAGAACGTTGAGGTGCTCAGCCCAAAATACCAAATGTTCACCGACACCCTGTTCTACAACACCCGCATCGAGAAAATGTGGTTCGAAGGCCCGACAACCATAATTAATAAAGAGAACATACTTGAAGGGACGCATGGCTATTACCTTGTGGATGAAGATTTTGTCTTCCTCGACCAGCGGCCTTTCATGCACAACGAAACCCAACAGATGCGCTCCGACTCCATCCAATACGACCGCAACATCGGCCTCGCCAAGGCTTTCGGCCAGGTCGATATGATCGACAGCGCTTACAAGGTCGTCATGCGCGGCAACTACATGGAAATGTGGGAAAGCCGAGGCTTCAGCTTCGCCACCGACAGTGCCTACGCCGTCAGCTACGACAGCGGAGATTCCCTTTATATTCACGGTGACACACTCTTCATGCACTTCGACAAGCAGAAGGAAGAAGTCGAGAAACTTCTTGCGCGGCGCAACGTAAGGTTCTACAAATCAGACATGCAAGGCAAGTGCGACACCCTGACCTACCTCATGGCCGACTCCACCATACGGATGCGCGTCAATCCCATCCTTTGGGCCGAGGGAAGCCAACTCTCAGGCACCGACATCGACATCCGCCTCAAGGACAGGAGCATCGACTGGGTGCTGCAAAAAGGCAATGCCTTCATCATCTCAGAAGACACCATCGAGGGCTTCAACCAAATCAAAGGGACTGACATCATCTCGCGCTTCAGCAACGGTAGCATACACCACGTCAGCGTGGAAGGCGGCACCGCCGAAACGCTCTATTGGATTCGCGACGACGACGGCGCGCTCATCGGCATCGACGTGTCGAAATCGGCGACCATGACCATCGAGATGGACGACAACAGCATCTCCGTCATCAAAGGCTACAAGGACATTTCTGAAACCATGTACCCCGAATCCGATCTGAAGGAAAACGAGCGCAAGCTGCAAGGGTTCCAATGGCACGACGCAGCCCGTCCCAAGGACAAGGACGACATCTTCCGCCGTGTGGAGGCCGAGATGCCAGCCATGCAGCCCACACAAGCGGAAACGACCGCAGAAAAAGAAGCCAAACAAGAGCATCCCAAGCGGCATAGGGAGAGAAAGAATTCGGAATAGTGCCCCAAGTACAGAAAAGTTCGTATTTTTGCGAAAAATTTATGAGCTATGGCAACTGCAACGACGAAAAAAATCAACTGGCTTTTCCCTGACCAGGATGTGGAGGTAACAGAGGAAGATATTCAGGCTGAAATAAGGAGAGCTGAAAGGTCGGGAAGTATGACTTTAGAAGAGTTCAACCAAAGGCATTTGCAATGGTGGGCCGAAAATATATAGGAAAAAAGCCTCCTGCGAAACTGCGGCTGCTCATCCAACAGCGTTTTTTTGACAACCTTCATACTATAGAAATGTATGGAGCGACCTTGTTTGGTGAGAAGGTTGCCGAACAGTTCCACAATGGATTAATGTCGCGCATTACTGCTTTGCCTTCTTTTCCAAAAGCCAATCCAAAATACAGATTTGTACCGAGTACAGAGAAAAAAGAATACAGGGTTATTGTCTACAAGAAATTCCATGTCGTGTATTCTGTCACAAGTAGAACCATTAAAGTGTTGACAATCATACATCAAGCCACCAACCCAAAGAAACTAAGCAAAATCAAATAAAAAGTATCAAAATGAAAAAACTGATTTTAATCCGTCACGGCGAAAGTGAATGGAACAAATTGAACCTCTTTACGGGGTGGACCAACGTCGACCTTTCGGAAAAAGGCGTGCAAGAAGCCATTGAGGCCGGAAAAGTAATGAAAGAGAACGGCTACAAGCCAGAAATCTGCTTCACCTCCTACCTGAAGCGTGCCATCAAGACCCTTAACCTCGCCCTCGAAGCCATGGACATGGACTGGCTGCCGGTCTACAAGTCGTGGAGGCTCAACGAGAAGTCGTATGGCCAGTTGCAAGGCTTGGACAAGAAGGCCACAGCCGAGAAATACGGCGACGAACAAGTGCGCCTCTGGCGTCGCGCCTTCGACGTGCGTCCGCCCGCGCTCGACATGAACGACCCCAAAAGCCCCCGCATGGACCCGCGCTATGCCGAACTCACCGACGACGAAATCCCGCTCACCGAAGCCCTCTGCGACACCATCGCGCGTGTGATGCCTTACTACAAGAACTGCATCATGAAGGCTTTCGAGACGCACGACACGGTATTGGTCGTCGCCCACGGCAACAGCCTGCGCGGTGTTGTCAAGGTACTGAAAAACATGGGCAACGACGAAATCATCGCCTTCAACATCCCGACGGGCATCCCGTATGTCTTCGAGTTCGACGACTCAATGAAGCTTCAGAAAGACTTCTTCCTCGGCGACCCCGAAAAAGTAGCCGCGCTGATGGCCGCCGTCGCCAACCAAGGCAAGGCGAAGTAAAAGAAAAGTGGGCGGCTAAACCGCCCACTTTTCTTTTAGAAAATGTAATTGAACCCAACGAAAACCTTGACTTTGTCTCCGTCTCGTTTGTCCAAGGCGCGACCGGCATCAACGCCGAGAATCATGTTGCGGTTCATGATGATTTTTATGCCGGCTCCTGCAGCCGTGTGGATGCCTTCTTTATTCCCGCTGTACAGTTCAACATCCTCAATTGCAGCATCTTTCAACTCCTGTTCGCGGAAAGGTTGGATAACCATGCCCGCATCGAAGAAGGGCGACAAAGCCAATTGCCAATTCTGGTTGATGAACTTGAAATCAAGGAAATGCCAACGCAATTCGGCATTGCCCAACATGAAGCCATCGCCGAGAACGCCGTTGCGGTTCACGCCGCGCATGGTAACCACGCCGCCCAAGCCTTCCGTGTACATCTTCTGGAAGAAAGGCGTGTTGATGTTGTTGATCATGTACCAAGGCGTGTTGCCCGCAATCTTATGTTGTACGCCCAAGCGATAAGCGAAGGTCAATTTGTCCTTGTAAACCGGGACATAATGACGCCACATAAAGGTCTGTATCAGGCTGTTGTAGCCGTTTCCGTCAATAAAGTCGGACGAGCCTGTGAGCGTGTATTCCGCATAGATGCCCCTCGATGGGTCGCTATTGTGGTCGCGGCTGTCGTAGTTGAGGCCAAGGCGAAGTTGGGCGATGTTGCCGCCGTTCTTCTCGTTGTCCTTGATGATGCCAGCGTTCACATAGTTGGTGTATAAGGTCTGTTGGCCCTCATATCCCGGCAGGTTAAGGCTGTCAGTCTTGACGTTGTAGTAGGCCAAGCCGGCCACCCAGTTCAGGTTGGGCACATTGAAGAAATTGCGTTGCATGGAGCCTACAAAACGGAGTGTGTTGCGTTTGATGAAGTGATAGCCACTTTTGTAGTCCTCTACTCCGACATGAGCGTCCAAATTGGGGTCGAACAGGCTGGCTTCATAACCGTTGAAGCCGAAAAACTCGAACTTCTTCGAGTAGTTGTAGGTGAGATCGAAAAAGAGTTTGGTGTCCTTGATCAGGTAAGGCATGTCGGCATAGAAGCGGAACACACCCGAGCCTTTCGTATAGCGCGACACCTCAACGTTGAACTTGTAGAAATAGCGCGGATAGCGCGAGCCGTCTCCGAAGTTGAAGATGTCGACACAGGCACCATACTGGAAGCCCAAGTCGCTGTCGAAGCCCAACACGGGCAACGGGCCGAAGTTCCAGCCTTGCTTGATGATTTCGCCTTTTTCATTATAGACTTTCTCTTTCTTGGCTTTCTTTGGCTTGTCTTGCGCGAAGCTGCCAATCGACAAGAACAGCGCGAGGATAATTAATAGGGTCTTTTTCATATTGATGATGTTGAAATACTTTCAGACGAGGGAAAAACCAAAGCCTTTAACGTCATGGCGGAGGAACAACCGCCTTCTCCTATTTTCGGAGACATCTCCTTTTGCGTAGGAGATTACGGGTCAAGTCCGTAATGACGTAATAGGCTTGAATAAGCCTCATTGCGCAAAAATAGCGTTTTTATCAATACTGTGGAAAAAAGTCTTATTTTTGCGCCATAATAATGCTCAAATGTCTACTCTCGAACTGCTGCTAATCGCCGTGGGCTTGTCAATGGACGCCTTCTCGGTGTCCGTTTGCAAGGGATTGACCACCAAGCGTTTCTCGCCGCGAATGGCCTTGACGTGCGGCTTGTGGTTTGGCACGTTCCAAGCCTTGATGCCAGTAATAGGCTATTTCTTAGGTTCGCAGTTCGCCCACTTCATAGGGGCAATCGACCATTGGATTGCCTTCGGTTTGCTTTTTCTGATAGGTGCCAACATGATTCGGGAAGCCGTAGCCGGCAAGGAGGACTCGAAGCAGACCAACGCATTGGATTTCAAGACGATGCTTCTTCTGGCTGTTGCCACCAGCATCGATGCTTTGGCGGTGGGTGTTTCGTTTGCCTGCATCCAAGTGGAACTGTGGGTGTCGGTGGCACTAATCGGCCTGACTACCTTCGTTTTTTCGGTCCTCGGCGTGAAAATCGGCAATGTCTTTGGAACAAAGTTCGAGAAAAAGGCAGAGGTTTTTGGAGGTATCATTTTGATTCTCATAGGATTGAAGATTCTTTTGGAGCATTTGGGTGTCATTGGTTTTTGAAGACATGAAAAAAACTCGATAACATTTTGCACACCATAACAAAAAAATATGTAATTTTGCAGCGCAAAACGGTTTCGGGATGTAGCGCAGCCCGGTAGCGCGCTTCGTTCGGGACGAAGAGGCCGCAAGTTCGAATCTTGTCATCCCGACCAACAAAAACAGCTTGAGAGTTTTTTCCCAAGCTGTTTTTGTTTTTGGATGGTTTTCCCTACTTTTCCAATTAAAGCAATCCATCTGTTGCGAAAATCTCAGCATACTCGTTCCCTTGCGGAGAAATAGGCAAATCCTCGTCAGAAATAACCGTGAAGACATAAACCAACTCCTTCTCGGTCTTGGTTTCCCTGATGTATTGCCGTTTCAGTTTCGGATTCGCTCCCGGAAGTCCCAAGGTTTCCGCCAACTTCCGCTTGAGCGTCTTCTCGGGCGTTTCGCCGAAGGCAACGTGCCACCAATAAAGCCTCGTGGTTTCTCTTTCGCCATTGATAACATGCAGATGCACAGCAGGATGCAACAGCTTGTTTCCTTTGTGCAACTCCACATACATGGCCCGCCCCACGATGTTGCCGCGTTCGTTGACGATGGGCAGAAATTCCATGGCATCCGTCTCGGGTTCAAACTTTCGAGGTTCGTATGCTTTGGCCGGCAAGTCAGTGACTTCCTCATGCACTTCTTGCTGCGGCAGGCAAATCTCAACTGTTTCCTGCTCATCGGGTTTGGAGGCCTTCTTTTCAGTAATTGTCGCCGTTTCGCTGATTTTTTCACGGACAATCTGCGTGAGCGGCATCGGCTCAAACGACACTTTCTCCACCGTTAGCTTTTCCGAGCCTTTCAATCCTATGACATCTCCCGCCTTCTTCCCCATCAGCGACTTGGCCAAAGGCGAGATGAACGAGATGAGGCCTTTGTCAATGTCGGCTTCGTCGACGCCCACAATCCTCACCACACGTCCGTTGAAGCGCACCCATGCCCCGAAACTCACCGCGTCCTTGTTTGCCTTGGAAAGGTCGACCTCCACCGCGCTATTGATACGACCGATGAGCAACTTCATCTTTGCCTCGATGAAGTTGCCCATGATGTAGTTGTCGCCGACCTTGGAGCGTTCATTTTCAAGGCTTTTCAGCTCCGCTTTGAGTGCCTCAAGCCCTTCTTTGGTGACGAAGTTGGGCACGCCTTCGGGCAGGTAGGCCCGCATCGGCACCCTTGGAACTTCCTCCTGGTCGCCTTCTTTGATGAAACCCCGGCTCATCGAAATTGACACGAGACGCGAGACTGCGGGGCACGGGACGAGACTCATGTCTCGCGTCCCGCGTCTCGAAGTCCCGCGTCCTCTATGCTTATTTTATCACCAACTCATCAATGATATTCTGGCACTTGCCAACCTTCTCGATGCACCACAGCAGGTAGCGGGCATCCATGCAGATGGTGCGTTGCACCTTTTGCTCGAAGCTGAGGTCGCCGCTCATGGCTTCCCAGTTGCCGTCGAAGGCCAAACCGATGAGGTTGCCCTCGCCGTCGATGACGGGACTGCCCGAGTTGCCGCCCGTGATGTCGTTGGTGGTGATGAAGTTCACGACGAGATCGCCGTTTTCGTCGGCATAGCGGCCGTAGTCCTTCTTATAATACAGATTGCGCACGTCCTGCGGGATGTCGAACTCCCAGTTGCCAGGCACGTACTTGGCCATTACGCCGTCCATGGTGGTGTAGTAGTTGTAATTGACGGCATCGGCGGCCTTGTAAGGCTCCACGGTGCCGTAGGTCAGGCGCATGGTGAAGTTGGCATCGGGATAGAAGTTGCGGTCCTTTTGCATCTCCATCAAGCCCTTCATGTAAAGACGCTCGCCCTTGTTGCCATGGTTTTGGGCTTCTTCATAGCGGGCATAAAGGATTTGATACGAGTCGATGATGTTCATGGAAAGGGCGAAAAGCGGGTCTTTGTCCAAGGCTTTGGGCCTGCTGATCCATTTTTCCACACGAGCCTTGTCGGTGAAAACGGACTTTTCGAAGGCTTTGGCTACATAGTTAGTGAAGTCGCCGCCGTTCTCGTTACCGATTCGTGTGATTTCGCTCGGGCGAAGGTCGGCGGGGATGTTCTTGTAGAACAAAGCCAGCAGTGCGGCAGTCACGTCTTGGTCGAGGGGCATGGAGTAGTCCTTGAAGAAGGTCTCCACGGCGGGCTGCATCTTTTCGGCAGCGGCCTTGATGTCGGCTTTGTCGGCCTTCTCTTCAAACATTTGGTTGATACGCATGAACCTGCGGCTGAACGAGATGGCTTCGCCACCGTTCCAGCCAGCTTCGCGGTGATAGACAAACGACTTCTCGATTTCATCCAAGATGTCCCACTTGGCTTTGATGCCCGTGAAGATGTCGCCATATTCGGCCTTGCGCTTCGGGTCAGCGTTGCTCCAGTTCATGAAGTCTTCCTCTTGGGCCACACGCTTCTCGTAAACGTGGTTGCGCTTCAGTTGCTTCACCTGCCCGATGTAGTATTTCCAGTAATTCGAAACGCTGGCCTGCTTCGAGGCGTACTTGATGAACACCTCTTGGTCGGCATCCATGTGCTTGCGGTAGTTTTCGAGCTTGGTAGTGCGGCAGTCGATGATGGCGGGACCTTCCTCCTCGATGACGTTCTTCACAGTGTAGGAAGTCGAATAACGGTCGGTACTGCCAGGATAGCCGAGGATCATGGCATAGTCGCCGGGCTTCACGCCACCTAAGTTGATGGGCAAAAACCACTTAGACTTCATCGGGATGTTGTCTGCACTGTACTCGGCGGGGCTACCGTCGGGGGCGGTGTAGACGCGGAAGATATTGAAGTCGCCCTTGTGACGCGGCCAGGTCCAGTTGTCGGTGTCGGCGCCGTATTTGCCGATGCCCCACGGCGGACAGCACACCAAGCGCACGTCCCTATAAACCTCATACTCAAAGAGGATGAACTGGTTACCGCTGTAGAACGGCACAATCTCGATGCGCACCTTGCGGTCGCCCTTGCGGTCTTTTTCGAGCTGGCGCGAGTTCTTTCCGATGAGTTCCTCGCGCTCGGCTTCGGAGGTTTCAGCCGTCACGCCTTGCAGCACGGCTTCGGTCACATCCTCCACCTTTTTCAGGAAGGAAACGGTGAGGCCGGGATTGGGCAGTTCCTCGCCCTTGCTTTTGGCCCAAAAGCCATCGGTGAGGTAGTCGTGCTCGATGGACGAGAGTTTTTGCACATAGCTCAGTCCGCAGTGATGGTTGGTGAGCAACAGGCCTTCGGGCGAGATGATTTCGCCCGTGCAGCCGCCGCCGAATTGCACGATAGCATCCTTGATGCTCGGCTGGTTGAAGCTGAAGATTTGTTCTGCCGTGAGCTTGCAGCCCATGGCTTGCATCTCGGCGAGGTTTTGCCCGTTGAGGGCGTAAGGCAGCCACATGCCTTCGTCGGCGCGGGCCACCGT
>ODAI011963084.1_pt1 | contig 10943 bp, 10 predicted proteins | sample 1539321 | NCBI WGS metagenome assembly ODAI01 (sample SAMN02144231, study PRJEB22623) | gut metagenome | biome: sheep rumen | host: Ovis aries | place: New Zealand | reverse complement strand
TATCAGATATGAGAGGGTTCTTCCATTTAACCGACTTACCTCTTGCGTGTAGGCTCTTTACAATCTGCTTCTCAACGATACGGTATTGATAACCCTGTACATCGAGCCTGTAAGAACCACTTACAAGGAAACGAAGTGTTACATAGTAATTACCCCAATCAACAACCGTAACCTTACCCTCAACATCATCAAGTTTCGGGATATATCCGTAAGAAGCCTCCTGTATGTAATAGGTCACTTCTTCGCCAGCCGTAACTTCCACATCTTCCGAAACAAGGTTGTCTAACTTTGTGCCGCTCTGATATAGATAGCAAGGAACGATGACCTCTTTGATAAGTTCCTGTTTAATGGCTTTAGGAGAGGAAGTCATATCTCGTCTCTGCATTGTGAAATCAGCAACCTCGGATAATCCGAAGTGGTTGAACACGATACGGCTGTTAGGGTACTGTGTTTTGGTAAACTCAATCTCTATCACATCGAAATCGGAGAAATTACGGATAACAACCGTTGTCTCGCTGATTTCATCAGCACCAACCACGAAATCGTCCGCTGGTTGACCGTCATTGTATGTGTGGAGAATAAATTCTCCCGGGAGAGCATACCCGAAATCAAATTCGAGAGAGCCATAAGTACGGACAGCCTGTAGGCTGATTGTTACTGTAGGGTTTGTCTCAAATTCGCAGTTATCATCCGAAACCTCGCTTGATACAAAGCCTGTGTTTCCTGTAGCCTGTTCGTTCTCTCCGAGAAGCAACATACCGCCGTGAGTAACTGTGTACTCATTAGCCATAGTGCCGTACTCGTCCTTAACATCGTTATTCAATATGTTTTCAACGTGCGAGAAATCTGTTTCTGCGTTTGCGCTTGCCGTTCCCTCGGGTACGAAGTTCGACTTAATCTCAATCTTTCCGTCTCGGGATTGACCGAGCGTACATCTACAAGCATTTGCTATAATCTGTAATGCTTCTTTATGCTTAACCCTCGGCATAGGATTTTTACTGTAGAGGGTTTTCAGTCTTGGGTCGAGATAATATTGGTCTGCTTCAAATCCAGCGTCAGTAAGGACTTCAACAGCGAGGTCGTGATAACTCTTACCGTTTGCCGCATACAGACCGTACATATACTCACTATCCATATTGCGGAAAATATCTTGGCATTTGATAACAGCGGTGTTGTCGTCACTTTCCCACTCGGCACACCATAGGTGCTGACCCTTGACCCATTCGATTTCGTCACTATCGGGTAACTGATAACCGTACATAACGTCCATTTCCTGTCCTGTTTCAAGGAAGTTAATAGCCGAGTTAGGGTTATCCACATTGAAATACTTGTTGTAATTCTTGAATGTGACCGAGAAATCAATCTGCGGCACATCTGCACCAATAGGAGATACATAAGTTTCCAATTTGCTATCCATAACGCTATCGTTGTAATAAACCAAACCGTAGCCGAAACGGATTGAGTAAATTCGTAAGCGGCTCTCGGGATTTAACATCTGATAGAACACGATACGGATTTTGGTTGTCTGATAGAAAACTTCCTCGGTCGTAAATGTCGCTTGGGTGTTTCCTCTGAACTCTACCGTATTGGTATCTCCGATAATGTCGAAGTCTACCGGGTAATTCTCTCCGAAATGGATTGTCAGACCCTTAAAGTCCATAACAATCGTATTCAGATTGATTGTGAGTTCGTATTGAGCGTCCGAGATAAGTTGTCTACTTATCAGCCCGGTATCGTAATACCTATCAGCCTGTTCCTGTCTTGGAAGAAAGAACATAGAACCGTCTACTCTTGTGAAGTTTTCCTCCATAGTGGCATAGATTGTATCTTCTCCGTGTTCCCCAAGTAGATTTTTATTATTTGAGTAGTAAATGTCGTCTCCGTCAGAAACCGTTGCTTTCGCCTGTGCTTCTTGATTTACAAGACCGAAACTTACCATAATGTAGGCTCGTTCACGGAGAGAGGACTTCATACTCTGCTTATATGCTGTTGATACTTTCTGCATAGTGTCAGTCCTCCTTCCTTTACTCGCCTGTGTCTATGAGATTGACCTTGCAATTTATGTAGTGAGTAGGTGTACCGTTACCGTCTACCCAATAAGGTTCGCCGCTTCGGTCTCCGCAATACATCTTTACTGTCTTTCTACTACCCGATACCGGGTCGTTGAATGTGACATAAAAGAAGAAATCGCTGATAGCCTGTAAAATGCTTTCCCATTGTTCTGCCGTAAGGTAAGCCCATTCGAGACCGTCAATCTTATATTGGTCTCTGCCAACTCTCTGTCCTACGACAGCCCCGTTAGCGTCTCTGCCCGAGTTTACGACTGTGGTAACGATAATCTTTACACCACGTTTGCAAGGAGGTAACTCATAACCATTTATTGAAATATAAGCCATATCGCTACCTCCTTATGTGAATGAATAACCGTTAGCGTCTTTCTGTATCTCAACGGCTCTTGTAACATCACGATTACCGACTTGAACGTGGATATTTTCTTCCTTATCAGCCTGTCGCTTGGTATCAGAAGCAATATCTTTGAGAGTAGGTTCTACAAACTCTCTGTAGAAATCTCTCATTGAGGAATACATACTCTCGTCATTTACTCCCTTACGGTAAGCCGCCGTAGCGTCCTCGTAGGTGTTGTATGCGAGACTTCCTGTCGGGTCGTAAGTATCTACATTGTCGATACCGTTATAAAGAACCTGTGCGCCTGTTACTATGGAATTGATAACTCCGTTAGTACAAGTCACGATATTACTGTTAATAGCCGAGAGGATAGGTGTAAATTGAGCCATTCCCGAAACAACAGCACTTCTCATAGCGAGTTTAATCTGTGACTGATTAAGAACCTCGGTCTGACCGCCTATACGACCAACCATCTCTGTACCAGCCTCCCCGGCTACAAAGAGTGAACCGTGGGTAATACCACCGTTTCCGTATGCCGGAATACCCCAATAACCCGACTTGCTACTGTTGACGAAACCGCCATTAGCGAACAACTTAAATCCGTGTCCTGTATCATAGCCGCCGCTTGATAGACCGAAGAAGGATTTAATGCTATCCCAACCCGACTTGAAAAGGCTTACTCCGATTGAAACGACACCGCCTATGGAATTGCTTACCCAATCATGGACGGTAGACCATCCGCTTTTTATAAGACTTATTCCTTGGCTTATGACAGGAAGGCTACCTATCCAACTCTTTACGGTACTCCAACCGTGCTTGATAAGAGCGATTGCTTGATTGAGTACAGGAATGTCGCCTATCCAAGCCTTTACTGTAGTCCATAAGTGTTTAATCAACTGAATACGCTGGTCGAGAGTAGGAATATTACCTATCCAATTCTTAACCGTAGTCCAAAGGTGCTTGACTAATTGAATACGCTGGTCGAGTGTTGGTATATCTCCGACCCAATTCTTTACGGTCGTCCACAATCTCTTAACCAACTGAATACCCTGTGAAAGAACAGGAATGTTACCTATCCAATTCTGTACGGAACTCCAAAGGTATTTAGCCAACTGAACAGGCTGTGAGAGAGGAGGCATATTACCAATCCAATCTTTAACGCTCGTCCACTTGTCTTTAGCAAGGGCTACCGCCTGTTGTACCTGTGGAATATCCCCAAGCCAATCCTTTACTGTAGTCCAGCCTTTTTTAACAAGTGATACTGACATTTCAACGGTGTTATCAAAACCGTTCTTGCCGTCCTCGCCTTTAGTCCAATACTCTTTAGCCTTATCCCAAGAAGTCTTGGCTTTTTCAGCGATACCACCGAGTTTTTCTTTTACTTTCTCGATTTTTTCTCCGACTTTCTCCTTGAAGTCCTCGAATTTATCTTTAATCTTGTCGAGACCTTCCTTAACCTTTGTAACCATTTCATCCCAACTTACGGTATTTCCTGTCGCAAGGTCTTTAGCACCTTTAGCGATAAGAGCGATACCGAGTGGAATACCTACACCTGTAAGAGCAAGCATAAGACCAATGGCTATAAGTCCGACTGTGCCAGCCACGGATTTAATCTTGTCGAAAACCTTTTTGATTTTCTCTTTGATTGAACCCCAATTCAGAGCCACGCCAGCCACGAGAGAAGCCGCACCAGCGGCAATAAGAGCGATACCGATAGGAATACCCACGCCTGTACATACGAGAAGTACACCGAGAGCGAGCAGAGCCGCACCAGCGGCAATACCGATTTCCTTCAGAACCGTTTTAATCTTGTCTAAAATAGACTTCCAATTAAGGCTCGCTGTGGTAACGAGACCAACCGCACCAGCGGCGATAAGTGCTATACCTATAGGAGTGGCAACACCCGAAAGTGCAAGGATAAGACCGATACCGAGAGCCGCACCGCTTACAAGTCCTACGATAGCCATAAGTTTCTCTTTGACAGTACCGTTGAGACTATCCCATTTAAGGGCTACTGCCGCTACAAGGGAAACAGCACCAGCGGCTATCATTGCGATACCGAGTGGAGTAGCCACCCCGGATAAAGCAAGGATTAAACCAAGAGCAACCAAAGCACCGCCTACGATTGCGGCTATGTCTCCGATAACCTGTTTAATCTGACTTGGCATACTATCCCAAGCCAAAGCGGCGGCTGTTGCAATCGAAGCCGCACCGAGAGCAATGAGAGCGATACCGAGAGGTACGAACGCTCCCGAGCAAACAAGGATTACACCGAGGGCAATTAAAGCACCTCCGATAACTCCCATAAGAGTAGCGAGTATATCTGTAATCTTGCCGTCAAGGAATTTCCAATTTATAGTAGCCGCTGTTGCGAGTGCTACCGCACCAGCCGCCATAAGAGCAATACCAAGAGGTACATTCGCTCCCGAAAATGCAAGGAAAGCACCGAGAACGAGAAGAAAACCGCCGAGTATTCCGAGACAGATTGACAGAACTTTCGCCAATCTTTCAGTCATTCCCGACCAATTCTCGGTAATGACCGCTACAAGTCCTATCGCTCCGACAGCCATAAGAGCAAGTCCGAGAGGAACATTTACACCCGAGAATACAAGGATTGCGCCGATAACGAGCAATGCTGTTGAGAGAATAGCCATAATCTCCCAAATAGCGTCCTTAATCATTTTCACAATGTCCTCGACCTTGGATGAAACAAGGTCTCCGAGGAAATCATAAGAAGGTAGGTCGATACCAAGACCGCCACCACCTAAACCAAGGTTTCCAAGACCCGAGCCACTACCCGAACCGCTTTCGTCCTCGTCATCCGGGGAAATGATATTCAACTCGTCAATGCCGAGTAAGTTATTTTTAAGTTTCTTTGCCGCTTTAGCCGCTTTACCAAGCCCTGTACTTGCGTCATCCGCATTAGCACCAAGGTCTCCTACGGCAGAAGCACCCGACTTTAGACCGCTATAATCAACTTCGGGAAGTTTGAAACCGAAGAAAGAAGCGATAGCGTCAGCAATCATTCTCAACACCTTCGCAAGTGCGATAGCATAAGGAAGAACCGCATTAAGGACAGGGATAAAGATATTACCCAAAGCCCTCGCACATTGAACAACCTGTGCTTTCAAGATACGAAGTTGGTTCGCTGGTGCATTAAGGGTTCTTGCCATATCGCCCTGTGCGGTAGTAACCTGTGTCATAATTGCGTAGTATCGGAGTTCGGCTTTCTCTGCCTGTGTCATAGCAGATACCTTTTTCTGAATACCGAGTGTGTACGCTTCTTGCTGGAGGCGAGCAACCGAGAGGTCATAACCAAGCCTACGAAGTGGCTCTAATTCTCCCGAGATACCCGAGGTAAGTTTTGTCATACTGTCCTCAAACGAGATATTGTAGAATGAGGAAATATCATAACCAAGTTGTGTAAGGTTCTGTGACATAAGGTAAGCCCTATCGCTTACGAGACCAAAACCTTTAAGGATTGTGTTAAACACACCTTGGTTTCTCATCCATTCGCCCGGGTCAATACCCATTACCTCGCCAACTCTTTCAGCGTACTTTTGCGCTTCTTCTGCGTACTCGCCCATAGAAGCATTAAAGAGGTTCAAATCCTCGATATATTTATTGGATTGCGTAATCCAAGAGGAAATAGCGTTTACCGCTGTCCTCATTACATTCATAGCCATTCGAGCCTTCGCCCAAAGGTTCATATAACTCTTACTTGCCTTATCGTTTGCGCTTGCTAATTTGTTCGTTGTAGAAACTACCCGGTTAAGATTAGAAGGAAGTCTGCTCATACCGCTTGATACGGTATTTAACTGATTACCGAGTGGAGCAAGGCTACTTGATAATTGGTTCATCTGTGAAGTGAATTGAGACCAATTCACACCATTAAGAGCCGCCGCAACCTCCGGGAACTTTTTCAGAGCGTTAAGGGTCTTGTTAAGTCCACCTGTCTGAATGTTAGCCAGCGGTGCGAGAGCCGTACCAAGTTGGTTTACTCCTGTGAGGTTCGCACCGTTAAGGTTGCTTGCGGCTTCTCCGATAGCCTTAATCTGATTTCCTATGCTGGAGGAAATCTTAATCTTTCCGAGGGCAGACAATTTAGACAGACTATTGGCTAATCTGTCAATCTTGCTTGCCGAACTACTATCCATACCAGCAAGAGCGGTGTTGAGGTTAGTAATCTGTTTTGCAACAGAAGTAAGCCCAACGCCGCCCTTGACTGAATTTTTGAGTTTGGATAGAGAAGCGGAGAGAGCGTCAATACCACCGACAGCGTTTTGGGAATTAGAATTTATCTCCACCGCTAATTGTTCGATAGTTACATCTGACATAGGCTCTTACCTCCCTTCCTTGTTATCTTGTGCGTTCTTTTCAAAACGCTTATTATTTTGTGCCATAATCGCCTCCATAAAGCGGCGACCCTTTTCTGATTTTGCTTTAGCCTTACGTTCCTCTGCGTCCATAGCCGTTTTCTTACTTACTGCGTAAGGTTCTTCAACATACGGCTGGGGCTTCGTTCCCTTCTTGGCGAAAGCGTGTAGGACAGGCGTTAATCGAGAAATAGCGTCATAGATATACATACCCTGTAGCCACATTTCTTGATTTACTCGCTCTTTGCGGATTTCTTCTGCTTTACGGTAGTAATAAGCGAGTGTAGCGTCATCATCCCAATATTGTTCTGCCGTCATACCGATTGACAGATAGTACGGAAACTGCTGATAAAAAGCCTCCGTATATGGATAAGGGGAGTTGGGGCGAATGACACCCTCGCTCCCCTCTGCGTTCGTGCTTAAATTTCCTTTCGGACTTTGAGTTAGAAACTCGCCGTCCACTCCACGTTTCCCTCGTTTTCCTCGGGTTCTTCAACAAGTGCCATAATTGGCTCGTTGTACATTTCAGCCAACTTACCGATTAAGTCCTCCTTGTTCTTCATCTTCGAGAAGATTTCGTCAATGACTTCTTTCTTCTCAAATCTGTGGTGTGCAAGGAAAGCACCCTCGAAAAGAGCCGGGAGAGTAGACATAGGCTTGGCTTCAACTTCGTTAGCGATAAAGCCCTTTTTCTCCATTTCTGTTACTGTTCTGCGAGTAAACTCTAAAGTGTACTCCTTGTCGTTGTAGGTAAACTTCAACTGTTTAGCCTGTTTTACTGTCTTTGCCATATTTGCGTCCTCCTATCAAATACAAATATCAAATTATGCGGTCAGCACCCTCTTACGAGAGTGCCGCCGCTACTGCACCGAATTACTCGCCGTCCATTGTGATAGGTGTAGAAGGTGCGATTGTGATTGTCATACCAACAACCTCATTTACACCACCACCGCTCGCATAAACGGATAAAGCACCTGTGAACTTGAACTTACCTTCACTACCTGTAGGAGTGACGGTCTCGCCGCTCTCTGTGCCACCGAACCAAACAGCGTACTCGTTTTCCTCTCCTTCGAGAGCCTTCAGAGAAGTGTAATCTGCCTTGGTGTAGTTCGCTGTGAACTCCAAAGCGTCAAGAGACTGAATACCCGGAATGTATGTCTGCATACGGTCAGACAGGGTAGTTGTCTCTAAAAGTTCGGGAGAACCACCAAGGTCGGGGAAGTCCTTAATGTCGATAAGTTTTCCCCAAGTTTCGCCTGTTTTCTTCATAAGGAAAATCTTGTAGGTTGAAATTGCCATATTCGTTACCTCCTATAAATTGTGCTATCTTTGCCAACTAACGCCCTATATCTACCGACCATTCGATAAATGGTAGCGTCCTCCTCGTTAGGGATAGGATTAAGAAGTGTCCGGGTAAATCCCAAGTGCTTTAATGCGTCATCCACGACACCGATAATCTCTCTACACTTTGACTTTTTACCCTTGGTATCGTTTGTAAATACCTGTACCTCATACATAACCTGTGCGTGGTTCTCGGTCTCTGTAGAAGAACGAGAATTTTTCCACACTTGGTTGTCTTCCTCTACGAGTGATACACAAGGAAATGAGGACGGAGTTTTGACATATTCGCCAACCATATACACCTTCGGATAAGCCGCTCTTACCTTGGTGGCTACGGAGTTGAATACTTCGGTTTCAATGTCTATCATCCGAACACCTCCCTTGCTATTGAAACAATGTCATTGATTACTGTATTTACTGCTTGTGACATTGGCATTAAGGCTGGTGTACCGTGAGTTTTGTATAACTCTTGGCTTTCCTCGTCTCGGTAGTACCAAGTTTTCTGTCTACCTCTGCCTTTGCCATAGCCACCTATAATCATTCCCAAATCTACACCGTGAGGGTGTGGGGAACTTCCGAGCGAACCGTTGTGATAAACGCCAGCACCAAACTCAACCCAAACAGCGTCCTCGCCGTGTGCTACAACCACCGATAAGTTACCGTTGTCGTGCCATTCGACTGTTACATCTGCCTGTTTCGGTGTTCCGTTGATAATGTCATCAACAATCGCACCGTTGAAACCATTCTCGACTTCTTCTTTAATCCGTTCCGCTATCCTCTGACGGAGAATTTCGGTCTTGCGGATTAAGTCTTGTTTGTATGCTTCTAATTCCCGGATAGCCTTATCAATGCCGTTCTCGGAGAGTGAGAGCGAGATAACGTGCTTACCCATTGACTTTTACCTTGCTGATTGCAAGAGATACGCTGTTGAGTGACCTTGCGACCTTCTTAACGATGTAATCGTAAGGAGTAATTACTTCTCCTTCGTCATTGACCGCCAAATGTCCGTCCTTGTCTAACTCGGGGAGCGTATCGACCCACAATACAGAGTATTCATCAATTCCGGGGGCTTCGTTATCCATAACAATTACCTTGTCGTAGGCTTCGTTCTCTCCAAACTGCCTTGATTGGATTTCTCCTTTAGCCGCCGAGATATTAGCGAAGAACTCTACAGGGTCGGAGTGTGAAACTGCATACTGTCCTGTAGCATTGCCGTAATCATCCATGATTTCCTCTTTATGGTCGTAAAGAGCATAGAAGAAACGAACTTTATTTCTCGACATACACTTCATAGCCGCACCCCCTTATTTGATAACACCACAATGCGGAGTAACGACCTTCAGCATTGAGGACGGAATGTCAGCATTTTCATACTGTCGGGAGATACCGTTCTCTGTATGCTGGGTTTGACCCTCTGCACCCCTCTTATTGAGTAGGTAAGCCGCAATCTCGCATTGTAGCGTATCGTACTTGGAAGGAACTTCTGTTACCGTGTCGTCATACGGAAAAGCCCTTGCTATAATCTTTTTCCCGGCTACTGTAAGGTAAATGGATAGAACTTCGTCCGCATCAGAGCCGCCTACCATAGCCCGGAGATATGTAAGTTTTTCTTCCTCGGTCATCCTATCCACCTTCCTTCCTGTCTTAACCTACTGCGTTAGTAGGTGTAATCTCGTACCAACCCTTTGTTTTAGGGTTATCGCCCTCTACAGGCTCGACAGCAATATAGCCTACGCCGTCTGCTTCGTAGTAAGTCTTGCCCTCTGTAACCGTAGTATCTGTAGTTACTGCGGCAGTACCCTGTACTAACTTGACAGCCTTTGTCTCGTCAGTAAGAGCAGTAAGGTAATACTTACGAGAGAAGATTGTGTTAAGACGAACATTAGCGTCCTCGCTATCACGAGGAGGCTGTTCGATTTCAACACCCTTCTTGTTGAAGATTGTTACTGCGTCACGAGTAGCAACGATTACAGTACCCTTGATAGCGTCCTTCTTTGTGTAGAGGTTTACACCAGCAACAGTACCGATGTAGCCTGTACGAGCGAACGCTTCAACGTACTTCAAATCGTCTTTGAGTGCCTTACGGAGAGCCGCAACATCTGAAGGGCAAACGAAAGCAAAAGCACCGATAACGGAAGGGTCGTTGTCTGTTCCCTCAATGTTCATCTTGGAAACAGCGTCAGCGAAACCGTCAAATCCGAGAGAATTTACAACGATGACCATAGTAGCCTTGTTGTACTCGGCGTAAATGTCGCCATTTACGGTATTGAACATATCAGTACCCATATGGCGTACACCTGTAGGAACAAGCATAGGGTCAGTCATTGCTTCTTCATCGTGATACTGAAAACGGTTCTGTGCGAGCAGAATACGGTACTCACGAGTGCCGTAAGAAACTTCGATAGACTGAGTGTTACCCTGTCCCATTGCAAGTTTCTGTGTTGCGCTTGTCGCACGGTAGCGGTTAATCTTTCTAACCATTCCGGCTGTTCCTACAAGGCTGTTATCAACCCTACAGAACTGCTGGAGGTCAAGATGTGAATTGAACTGGTCTTCAACCTCGTTAGAGAGGAAGAAATTATCATAAATCTGATGTGCCATAATATACCTCCTTATGTGGTTTCAGTTTCTTTACCGTCCGAGTAAAGAGCCTTGTACTCGTCCGGGTGTTCTTGTGAGTATTTAAGTCTTTCCGTAGGAGACAATTTGCGAAGATTTTCAAGTGTCATTGTCTTGGTATCTCCGTCTCCTGTAGGGGAAGGTGTATCTTTAAGAACCTCGGCTTTGATTGACTTCTCAAAATTCTCCAAAAACTTCTTC
>ODAI011832031.1_pt1 | contig 10943 bp, 8 predicted proteins | sample 1539321 | NCBI WGS metagenome assembly ODAI01 (sample SAMN02144231, study PRJEB22623) | gut metagenome | biome: sheep rumen | host: Ovis aries | place: New Zealand | reverse complement strand
TCTCGCGGGCGGGGTGGTGTGGTTGTTGTGGGTGGGGGGGTGTTGTTGTGTGGTGTTGTGAGCCCCAAAAGCCCGTTTTTTTCCCTCGTCGCGAACTTCCAGCAGCAAGGCTGTCGGCTCACGGTTCACGAAAGCGAAGATGCACCGGTTCATATCGTCATCGCTTGCAATAGGCCAGTCAAATCTTGCTTCAAAGGTGTCAAGAGCCCATAGTCCGGCATTGTCGCTCTGTGTAGTGATTACCTCCCGGGCTCCAATAATCGCAGCAATGTCACGAGCCAGATTGTTGGCACCTCCCACATGACCGCTCAACACAGAGATAGCATTGCGCCCCATGCTGTCGACACATACCACAGCAGGGTCCGTGTGCTTGTCTTTAATATATGGTGCTATCGTCCTCACACAGATACCCATCGCTCCTATGAACACAAAGGCATCGAAATCATTCCAGCGCTTGCCGACATCAGAACGAGGGGGAAGGATGATTGTGCATTGTGCATTATGTATTATCCTTCGGGCAATATGCTCGCCCTCGTTGCTGATCTGTATAATTGCTATCTTTTGCATCGTAATATCTCTATAGGGTTATAGTCGTTTAATTGTATTCTCAGGGGGGCTTCCTGATGTAATCCCAACTTCTCGCAGGCCTCATCCCATTGCTGACGACTGGAAGGACGGTCTGTCATCTTGGCAACAACTGACGATGTGACGCTGTTGAAAACGATGACTCCATCATCAGTCAGAACCGTCAGCACCCTTGCCATGATTTCTTCCAGATGGCCACCGTGACCTCCAATAAATACTGCATCAGGATGAGGGAGCGCAGAAATATCCGTATCAAGGTAATCACCCATGTGGATATTGATGCCTGGGGCACCAAGGCGACGGGTGTTCTCTGCCATTATTGCCTCGCACTCAGGACGAATCTCAAATGCCTCTATCTGCAGATGGGGGAACTGCAGGCGAGCCTCGATAGAGATGCTGCCAGTACAGAAACCGATGTCCCAAAAGACACGTCGTTTGGGAAGTTCGAGGGCTTGCAATGTCAACAGGCGGACGGGCATCTTGGTTATCATCTTCTCCCTGCCGTCGAGCAGCGCAAAGTCTCTGTCAGGGATACCAAAGACGCGGTCAAGGGGACTGGTCGCTTGATCGTATCCCCATGATTGAACAATCACGCAGTTGGGCATCTCGAAGTCACGTTTGGCAGCTTCTTCGAGTGTCAATGTGGTAACCTTCTCAAGCGAAGGATTGCCCAGATGCTCACCTACGTACATCCTATAATCCGCATAGCCATAGTCTATCATCCTACTTGCAATGGCAGAGGGAGTATGTTCTCTGTCGGTGAGTATGCCTATCTTCGAGGCTCTTTCAATGAGAGCCTTGTCAAATTCAGGCCAAGGACGGCCGGTAAGTGACACAATCCTCATATCGTGATAAGGCATCACCAGACGATGAGCCAGCATCTGGAGGGAGTTGAAGGCAGGATATACCTCTATCTCTGCCTCTGGCATCTTGCGCCTGATGGTATTGGCAAAGCCGAAAAAAAGCGGGTCGCCGCTGGCAAAGATGACTATTAGGGGACTGACATTTAGACATTTAGACATTTTCTCAGACAGACTCTTGTATTGCTCGAATACGGCATCGAGAGCAGCGGTGATGTCTATCCACTCTGCATTCTCAGGTAGTAGCGAGGCTACTATCCCGTGATGACGCTTGCCACCAGAGAATACTCTGCCGTTCTGAATAATCTCCATCACCTCAGGTGAGAAGAATGGCTTAGGATTATCTGATATTCCAATTACTATAAACTTCATTCCATATTCCACATTATCTCATAAAGATGAGTATAACTTGCCAATACGTTCTTGTATCTGAATACTGGAGTTGACACAGGCTCGCCCTTGGCATTGAATACCTGTACAGCCGACTTCGGAATCCCACCCACGAACTGAGTGTAATGGAACTCGTGTCCCCGATATTCCTTTCCGTCCAGCACAAAACTCCTATAGCCTAACGACAACTTTCTGTCTTCTTTTAGTGCAGAGATCTTATATGGCAATACTCCACACATCGGATACTCGCCTTCATCAGAAACGATACTCTTGCAGAGATACATCATACCTCCACATTCGGCTATTATCCTCCCTCCCCTCTCAGCATAATTCCTGATAGCCCCTAGGGCAGCCTTATTATCACTCAGAGCCTGAAGATGCTTCTCAGGATAGCCGCCAGGCAGATAGAGCAAATCAATATCGTCGAGCGACGGAACATCTTTCTCTGGGTCGAAGAACGACACCTTCCCAAACCTGTCTATGTTCTCCTGATAGACGAACGAGAAGCTCTCAGCGTTGCGGGCAAGGAGCACCGAACAGTCGCAGGGCGGGGCTGTCGCAGTCGCAGGGTGGGAACGTCGCAGTCCCAGGGTGGTACTGTTTTGCCGCATCAGCTCCTCCCAACAGACATGTTTCTCCAGCAAGCCTGTCAGCTCTTTCGTCTCCGCCTTCTCTGAGAAGTCAAGCCCCAGATATCGCGAAGCCTGTTCGAGGCTTGGGCTCTTTGGCAGATATCCAAGACAGGCTATCCTGAGGTCATCGCACACCTGCCGGAGCATATCGAAATGGCGCGGCGAACCGACCTTGTTGAATATTACCCCTGCAAAGCGGATATCATCCCTAAAATTGATAAACCCAGAGAGCAGAGCCGCCATCGAATAGGCAGCCGACCTGGCATCCACCACCAATACCACAGGCAGAGCGAGCACCCGGGCTATCTCTGCCGAAGAGCCCTTGTCGCGATCGTATCCGTCGAAGAGCCCCATCATCCCCTCTACGATACACACGTCGGCACCCTCGCCATAGTCCATAAACAGCTGGCTGACGTGCTCCGGCGATGCCATAAACGTATCGAGACAGATGCTCGGACAGCCACATACTGCCTCATGAAACTTGGTGTCGATATAGTCGGGTCCGCACTTGAAAGGCTGCACCCTGTAGCCCTTCGATGCGAGCAGAGCCATCAGCCCCCGGGCAATCGTTGTCTTGCCTGAGCCGCTTGCCGGAGCCGCTATGAGGAATGCTGTTCTCATCTGGTTGCAAAATTACGAAATAAATCTCAAACTACTATAGCCTCCCGACAGAAAAGTTATTCCGGGATGGCATCGATGGTCTTCTGACGAGTGTCATCATAGGTGGTTCCGAAATGAACCATCATCAAAGACGTGTCCTGCGCCCGGCAGTCAACCGAGCACAGGAGCACAAACAAAATTATATAATAATACACGTATTTCATCACACGCTTGTGATTACTTGATTAGTCTTCCACGATACGTATCTGCTCGAAGTAGTAGCCTTCTGCCACATCGATACCCTTGGCGACTTCGCCGGTCTTGATGTCATAGACGTAAATCTGAGGCTGGGCATCGGCTGTGTTCACACCGAAATAGGCTTTGCCTGCAGCACGGTCAACAGCCGAGCGCTGTGAGAAGCGACCGCTGCTGTAAGGTATCTCTGCACCATCGAAGCTCATGCGGGTGCGCTTGCCGGCATTGAGGTCTACTATAGAGTAATAGTGGCTGTAGTCGTCGATACCACTCATCACAGCCTCCTTTCCCTTGCTGGTCTTAGTCAGATTGTCGTTGCGAGAGTATGTCAGCAGCTTTCCGTTGCCAAGATATTGTGTGGTAAGCAGTTTTCCTTCGCTCTCAGGGAAGGCGTTATATCCTGCCTCAAAATTATACTCTCCCGGCTTGATTCGGAGAATGGCTCCTATCTCGCGCTTCAGGCCGTCAACGGTCACAGGGTTGAAGGCAGCAAGATAGAGATTGCCTGCCTCGTCGAAGAAGACTGTGTTCTGAAGCAGTTCTCCGTAAGCCGATCCAGCCATCTCAGCCACTTTGTCGGTATTGATGTTGTCTTGTTCAACAGCCATTGTCTCCGGGTTGATAACGGCTACGTGGAAGTTTGGCTCGTTAGTGGCATTCACCGATGTTGTTCCGGCTTTCTTGTTGTAATAGAAATAGAACAGCTTGTTGTCGGCAGCACGATATGCCGCGATGCCGGTAGAGGTGAACGTATCGTAGCCGTCGGCAAGCGAGATATTCAGTGTGCCCTCTGAAAGTATCGTCATATCGTCGGTGTTAAGCTTTGTCCAGACGATCTTGTCCTTATCGCCATTTGCCGACATGATGAGCAGTGTGTTGTCGCCAAGCCAGGCATGGCAGTAGGCACGAGTCTTATAGGTGTTCGCCACAAACGGCTGAGCCTGTATCACCTGCATCTTATTATCCTTGAACTGCAGCTTCACGAAGCGGTCGGCTGATACTGGTACCTGATAGTAGTACTTCCCTCTGACGATAGCCTCCATTGAGTAGTCGGCATTGATTTCGGCACCGACATTCTTGAAGTCTACAGTAGCTCCCTCTGTAAGCGAGCTGCGGCTCTGCATGATAGTAGTCACGTCGCGACCCATACCGCCCTGCTTGCCCACGGTAACGGTGAGGTCGAAGTGGCGAGGTACGTCGGCAATAGGTTCCTCTGCATAGAATGTGACGTTCTTCACTTCGTCAGCAGGGATAAGAACTGTTGAGTTGTCGGTCTTGGTGATAACCATATTATAAGTCTGGGCACTGACTGCGAGGCACAGGCTTATTGCAGCAACTAATGTAAGTAGAAATCTTTTCATAATCTTTTTTTATTTGTTCATTACTTTAATACTTGTTTTCGCTGATTTTACGATGTAGAGACCCTTGCCAAGTGCTGTCAGGTCGATGTCGGCTATTCCTTCATTGCCAACTCTCTGAGCGGCAACCAGTTTTCCGTCGACAGTAAATACACGGACTACATCACCTTCACGGGCATTGGTGATATATACATGTCCCTCTGAGAGACGGGAAGACTCATCGTCGAACACTTCCTTGATGCCTGTTGGGGCTGACTCCGAGAAACTGTAGGACAGGCCGTTTGAAAGGTCTGCCGAGAGCTTCTCCTCACCGGCTACCGTCACTTTAAGAGTTCCTTCACTGACAGTTATCACTGGCTGATCAGCCAAGGCAATGACGGTCTGCTCGCCTCCGCTGTTGAACACCAGATACTTCACGCTCTCTGCCTTCGCACTGGTGGCTGTCAGCATCACCAGGAGCATCAGATAGAATTTAAGTTTCTTCATGTTGTTTTGAGTTTATATTGTGAATTGTTTATTGTAAATCGTGGAATGTGGAATGAGAATTGTTCATCAATGCAGGTTTATTCTGAATTTTGCAAACAGGGTCCTGCCGGGCTTCTGCAACTTATAGTTGTCGTAGATGGTCCGGTCGAACAGGTTCTCGCAACTCAGTGCAAGGCTGTAGCGCTCGTTCTTCCAAGAGTAGGTGGCCTGGGCACCGAAGATGTTCTTCTCCGGTATGCGGGCCTTGGTGTCGAGGGCACCATAGCCCTCCCAAGAGAGATAGAACCAGTGAACCCACTGATAGTCGATGCCTACATAGAGGTGAGAGGTGAGGGGCAGGAGGTGAGCGACAAGGCTCCCGAAGTCGTAGCGGGCTTCGGCTGAGGCATAGAACCAGGGACGGTTAGGCACATGATTGTTGAACGTCACCGACGGCTTACCGTCGCCCTTGAACTCCTGACGGTCGCGGGCATCCTGCCAGGTGATATTGCCTACCACCTGCAGTCGCTGCTGCCAGTCGTAGCGCAGCTCTCCCTCAATGCCCTTGATATGCACGGCTGGCACGTTGACATACTGCATCATACCCTCCTTCTCCGACACCTGAGGCTGGATGTAGTTGTCAACCTTACGAATGAATCCATTCACCTCATACGACAGAGTATGCCGGTCGTTCCTCAGCGTTCCGAAGAGGCCTGCATTGAAGTTCTCGCTCTTCTCTGGCTCCAGTGCCACATTGGCATATATGGTTGTGCCGTTGCCCAGCAGCTCTCTTGCCAGCGGCAGGCGCACACTGTGCTCATAGCTGGCTCTCACGGCAAGCGCCTCAAGAGGCTGGAACTTGATGCCTACGCCACCGCCAAGATTATTCGACGTGGATGAGCCCTGCACGTCTCTCGAACCAGTGACGGTAGGGATGTCCGTCTGGTTGATGCTCACATGGTTTATATAGTCCTTCACGAAGAAGGTATTGCTGAGCATGCCGTTGAAGAGCAACTGATTGTATGACAGTCCGACGATATGCTTTGCCAGTATGTCGTTGGCAGCCTCGAAGGTCTTGTCCACATCGTCCCAGCGGTCGTTTCCCGTGCGATTTAGGGCATAGCTAAGGTTCAGCAGGTGCTCGTCGCTGAAACGGTATCTCAGGTCGGCACGCCCGATGGTGAGCGGTCGCTTATAGTGGCGCAGAGTGCGGGCCCTGCCGTTTATCTCATTGCGCGAGCTCTTGATGAAGTCGCCGTTCCAGTCGTATTTGCGATACACGGTATCGATGGTCTGCGAATGATCCCAGGTGTGCGACAATGCCAGACTCGCAGTAAGGTCTTTCAGAAGGAAACAGCGCTTCTGATAGTTGGCGCTGACTCCCCATGCCTCAGAACGGCGCTCTGCCTCGCCCACCACCTTCGTCTGTATCTGACCAGTCTGAATCTCCTTGTCTACCTTATTATATGATACTGACACAAAGAACTCGTCAGCCCACCACTTGTCGGTGAATCCCACCTCCAGCTGCCCGATAGCTGAGAGATAGGCATCATGAAAGCGGCGGCGGTCTTCGGGCTTATACTCCCGGCTCTCTTCGTCCCATATCTCCACGCCTCGCATCATATAGTCGTTCCTGGAGTAGTTAACTCCGATGGCGGGGCGTATGGTCAGACCGTTCTTCAGCACATACTGGCCGTTGAGGTCTGCCTTGTGAGTATGATATGAGCCCGTGCCGTAGCTGCCGTCGAGATAGTTCACCTTCTTGCGCTTGGTGACTATGTTGACAGCACCGCCCAAGGCATCGCTGCTGAGCCACGTAGGCACCACACCTTTGTAAATCTCGATATGGTCGATGAGGTTGACAGGCAGATTAGCCAGATTCACCCCCGAGCCTTTCGTGTCGAGGGGAACGCCGTCGATGAAATAGCGTATGGAGTTGCCCGACATGCCGTTGATCGACAGGTCGAAATCGGAGCCTACCCCGCCCTCTTCTCTCAGCTTCACGCCAGCAGTACGGTCAACGAGTCTTCCCAGCGAACTGATGCTGCCCGCCACCGAGCTGATGTCGATGGCATTCACAGAGAGAGCCCCTTCGCGTAACCGCTGGGTTCTGGACTTGCCGGTGATTGTCACCTTGTCGAGCATCACCGAGTCCTTCATCTTCCGCTGATGCTGTAACAGCGGTTCTTTTGTTACACTGCGAGCATGTGTAACAAAAGAGTCCCCCATGTTACATAACCATAGTGACAGCAAAAGCAGATACCTGAGCAAAGCTCGCCCATCTGAAGCCTTTCTTCTCATCTACAATCCTTAAGAATACTTTCCGCTCAGCCCAACTCCCGAGGCTTTCGCTTCTATATCGCAGAAACTGGCAGGTTTCCTGGCTCTCCTCAAAAAGTCTGCCTTCCCGATTGCTCAGTGGCTCTTGATAGACTTTTCACAAAGAGGATCACAGTAGCGGGTACTGCTCAGGTCTTTAACCTGATTCCCTTTTCTTGCACGGATGAAACACCCATGCATCACCAATTCGGCTGCAAAGATACACATAATTTTTATAATTATGCAACTTTTTCAGAAAAAAATCGTAACTTTGCGGTCAGTTATGGGTAAGATCATCATTGCAGGTATAGGACCGGGCAGCAGAGAAGACATCACTCCTGCCGTCATGGAGGCTATAAGTCAGGCCGACGCCATCGTGGGCTATCAGTACTATTTCCAGTTCATCGAGTCGCTGGTAAAGGATGGCTGCGAGTGTATCGACACTGGAATGAAAAAGGAGCGCGAACGCGCCCAAATGGCATTCCAGCTGGCACGGCAGGGTAAGACGGTTGTAGTCATCTCCTCTGGCGATGCCGGCATCTACGGCATGGCACCACTTATCTATGAGATGTCACGCAGTCAGGGTGATGTGGCGATAGAGTCCCTGCCCGGCATCTCTGCTTTCCAGAAGGCAGCATCGCTCTTAGGTGCTCCCATCGGTCATGACATGTGCATCATCTCACTCTCCGACCTGATGACCCCCTGGGAAGTGATAGAGAAGCGGATAACGGCTGCTGCCATAGGAGACTTCGTGACTGCCGTTTACAATCCCAAGTCGCACGGCAGATACTGGCAGTTGTACCGACTGCAGGAGCTCTTCCTGAAGCATCGCGCAGAGACCACCCCTGTCGGATATGTTCGCCAGGCAGGACGCGATGAGCAGGAGATAAAGACAACCACCCTTTCCGACTTCGACCCTGAGGATGTGGATATGTTTACCGTGATCATCATCGGCAACTCCCAATCGTATGTCTACGATGGCAAGATCATCACCCCTCGCGGATATTATGGCAGTCATGGGGCCGAGGGTCATGGGGATAGGCCCATAACCCTTGGCCAAAGCATCATGATCTCCTCCTTCCTTACCATCGAGAAGGAGCTGAAACACCAAGACTGGCCCCTCGACCATAAGTGGGCTCTGCTGCATGCCATACATACCACAGCCGACTTTGAAATGGAGGATATCCTATATACCGACGAGGGAGCCGTGGAAACATTATATAATAAGGTAAAGGACGGTTCATTGAAGACCATCGTCAGCGATGTCACGATGGTTACCAGCGGCATCCGCAAGGGAGCTCTCCAGCGTCTTGGTGTCGAAGCCAAATGCTATCTCTCCGACCCCCGAGTGGCTGAGATGGCAGCAGAGAAGGGCATCACCCGCACTCAGGCAGGCATCCGTCTGGCAGTAGAAGAGCGTCCCGACGCCCTCTTCGCCTTTGGCAATGCACCCACGGCACTGATGGAACTCTGCGACCTGATCCGTAAGGGCAAGGCCAGTCCTGCCGGTATCATCGCTGCACCGGTGGGGTTTGTACATGTCAGAGAGTCGAAGCACATGGTGAAGCCATTCAAGGACATCCCAAAGATCATCGTCGAAGGCCGTAAGGGCGGTTCCAACCTTGCTGCAACTCTCTGCAATGCGATACTCTGTTTCGACGATGCAGCACAACTAAAACCAGGCCGCGATGTGTGATATGAACAACGACGCTACACTCCATCCGGTGATGCTGGCAGGCACGGGCAGCGATGTCGGGAAGAGCATCATTGCAGCAGCCCTCTGTCGTATCTTCAGACAAGACGGCTATCACCCCGCTCCCTTCAAGGCTCAGAACATGGCACTCAACTCCTACGCCACCCCCGACGGACTGGAGATAGGCCGTGCCCAGGCAGTACAGGCCGAAGCCGCCGGCATACCCTGCCATACCGACATGAACCCCCTGCTGCTGAAGCCCCAGAGCGACCATACATCGCAAGTGATTCTCAACGGCAAGCCAATAGGGAGCAAGAATGCCTACGACTATTGGCGTCGCGGAAAGAGCGAGATCGACTTCCGTTCCGAGGTGTGCCGGGTCTTCGACCGTCTCAGCAGCCGATACAACCCCATCGTGATGGAGGGTGCCGGAAGTATCTCAGAAATCAATCTCAGGGATACCGCCCTCGTAAACCTTCCGATGGCACGTCATGCCAATGCCGACGTGATCCTTGTGGGCGACATCGACAGGGGCGGCGTGTTTGCCTCCGTCTATGGCAGCATCGCCCTTCAGACTCCCGAAGACCGGCAGCTCATAAAGGGCATCATAATAAACAAGTTCCGTGGCGACATGCGCCTCTTCGACGAGGGGCGCCGTATGCTCGAAGACATCTGCGGAGTGCCGGTATTAGGCGTCATACCCTATTTCAATGATATCCACATCGAGGAGGAAGACTCCGTGGCGCTGGCGCAGAAGTCGTTCGCCGCCAGGCAGGGCAAGGTGAACATCGCAGTCGTCATGCTGCAGCACCTCTCCAACTATACCGACTTCGACTCTCTGGAGCAAGACCCCCGGGTGCACCTCTTCTATACCAACAATACCGACGACATCAGCCAAGCCGATATCATCATTCTTCCCGGCACGAAATCCACGCTTCACGACCTGTATGAACTGCGCCGCAACGGTTGTGCCCAGGCCGTCATAAAGGCTCATCGCCAGGGAGCATCGGTGCTGGGCATCTGCGGAGGCTATCAGATTATGGGCATCGAAGTGTGCGACCCTGATCACGTTGAGGGCGACATAGAGCGCCTGCCTGGTCTCGGTCTACTGCCAACGACTACTACTATGAGCGGTGAGAAAATTACCCGTCAGGTGACGTGCGAGTATGGCAGCGGCTATGAGATCCACATGGGCGAGACCCGTCCTTTCGGCGATGCCAAGCCGTCGCCGCTGCTGCACCTCGACGACGGCAGAGCCGACGGATATATCGTAAGTAGCAAATGTATGGGCACATACGTTCACGGCATCCTCGACAATCCGTCATTCGCCGACTTCCTCCTTAAGCCCTTCGCCCACAAGATTTCGGGCAGCTCCGCCCCGGGCAGCCAGCAGGGCAAGACTGCTCCCTTCTGCTATCAGGCATTCAAGGAAGAGCAGTACGACCGGCTTGCCGCCCACGTGCGCCAACACGTCGACATGCCCCGCCTGTATCAGATCCTGGGTGTGGGAAGAGCGTGCACCGATATTTAAGGAATCTATGTTTGATTGGTTTTACGCTTCTTTTGAAAGTTTCAACCTCTCGTTCAACAGATTGAGTATTTCTTTTGGTTTCTGGAATCAAGGGGGGAGGCCATAGGGGTTAGGTGGATGCCCCTCTTTTACTTACTAATCCTCATCACCGGCGCAATCTTATTGCAGGGCTTGGGAAGAGTGACGACTAGGCCTTCAGCCGTCTGGCGGGCCTTCAGCTTGCCGTGTCCCAGCAGATAGACGCTGCTGATCTTT
>ODAI010913702.1_pt1 | contig 10943 bp, 12 predicted proteins | sample 1539321 | NCBI WGS metagenome assembly ODAI01 (sample SAMN02144231, study PRJEB22623) | gut metagenome | biome: sheep rumen | host: Ovis aries | place: New Zealand | reverse complement strand
TGGGCACACCGAAGATTTACCGGAGGTGTGCTGCGGATCCTGAAATGAAAAAGGGAGTATCTGCTATCGCAGCAACGAGAGTGGAGGAAAAAAATGAATAACAAGAAGTCAAGCGCGGTTACGAGCTATAACAAGTGGGGATATATCTTCCTCATCCCGTTCGCAGTCGTCTTCATCGTTTTCCAGCTGATTCCGCTGGTAAGCACTATCTACAACAGCTTATTTGAGAACTATATGTCAGGTCTCAAGCACATCGGTCCGAACTTCGTGGGCATTTCCAATTTCGCCAAGCTGTTCACGGGCGGCGATTTCATGAAGTATTTCAAGAACACGATGATCATGTGGGTCCTCGGATTCGTACCGCAGATTCTGGTTTCCCTGCTTCTGGGTGCCTGGTTCACGGATCCGTCCCTGAGACTGAAGGGACAGAGATTCTTCAAGACCGTTATTTATCTGCCGAACCTGATCATGGCGTCCGCATTTGCCATGCTGTTCTTCACACTGTTCGCGGACTCCGGCCCAGTCAACTCGATTCTGGTGGGTGTCGGCATTTTCAAGACACCGTTCAAGTTCATGTCCAACATCTGGAGTGTGCGCGGCCTGGTAGCGCTGATGAACTTCCTGATGTGGTTCGGAAATACGACCATCCTTCTGATGGCCGGTATGATGGGTATCGACACCTCCCTTTTCGAGGCAGCCGAGGTCGACGGAGCGACATCGACACAGATCTTCTTTACGATCACGCTTCCGCTGCTCCGCCCGATTCTCATCTACGTTATGATTACATCCCTGATCGGCGGTCTCCAGATGTTCGACGTACCGCAGATCCTGACCAACGGTACCGGCGATCCGGTCCGTTCATCCATGACGCTGATCATGTATCTCAACAAGCATCTGTACAGTAAGAACTACGGTATGGCCGGTGCCCTCTCCGTAATCCTGCTGATTATCACAGGTATTCTGAGTATGATCATCTTCAAGGCAACCGCACAGCAAGAGACGAAATAAGGAAAGGAGGAACGTTATGGATACAAAGAAATCTTCCGGTGGCATGAATATCGGTTTGAGACGCGCGATCGCATATATAGTACTGATTCTCCTTTCATTCCTCTGCCTGTTCTGGTTCTATGTACTGTTCATCAATGCAACCAGATCCAACGGTGAGCTCGGCCGCGGATTTACGGCGATTCCGAGCACGCATCTGCTTGAGAACATGCACAACGTACTGAACGGTACGCTGCCGATGCTCCTCGGCATGAGAAACTCTCTGTTCATATAAGCCTGCACGGCTGTGTGCTGTACATATTTCTCGGTCATGACCGCATTTGCCATTCAGGCCTACAACTTCAAGGCCAAGAACGCGATCTTCACATTCATCCTCATGATCATGATGATCCCGACGCAGGTAACGGCTCTCGGATTCGTACAGTTGATGAACAGAATGGGACTTGGCGATAACTTTATTCCGCTGATTATTCCGGCGATTGCCTCTCCGGTAACCTTCTTCTATATGAAGCAGTACATGGAGTCCAACCTTCCGATGTCCCTTCTGGAGGCTGCAAGAATCGACGGAGCGGGCGAGTTCTACATTTTCAACGGAATCGTTCTTCCGCTTATGAAGCCGGCGATCGCGGTTCAGGCGATCTTCTCCTTCGTATCGAGCTGGAATAATTACTTTACTCCGTCCCTGATCCTTCATAAGGACAAATTAAAGACTCTGCCGATCCTGATCGCACAGCTTCGTGCGGCTGACTGGCTGAAGTTCGATATGGGTCAGGTTTACGCGGCAATCGCGTTCTCGATCTTCCCGGTCATCATCGTTTACCTCTTCCTGTCGAAGTACATCGTCGGCGGCGTGTCGGCGGGCGCAGGGAAGGGCTGATGTTAAGAAGAGACACGGGTCGGAAAAAGTCAGCTGACGCTGACAAAAGCCTGCGCTTTCATCTCGCGGGTAAGAGACAAATTGCGATATCTTACAATAGTCGGTGAGTGGTTATCACGTTGCTGGTATTTGAGGGGAGCTTGGGAAGGCTCAAAATTAAATAAGGCTTATATATCCTGAAAAATACAAGCAAAGGCGTCCGGTCTTTTCCTAAGGGGGGAGGGGCCGGACGTACTTTTATCGCCGCATCTTGAATTCTTTGTGCAAATATGCTACGATTCCGTTAGATAACCCCGTGTATTTAACACAATTAAACAAAATTTTGATATAAGTTAAGAAGATTATCAGGAGGTCTACATGTTAACAGATTTCGTCAAATCCATCCCGCCCGAAAAGGAAGCCCTTAAAGCCGAACTCAAAGTTGAGCGAGAAAAGCTGGCCAGCGCCTCAATGAAGATCAAGAATGCCAAACTCCCGGTCATGGTTATTTTCGAAGGCTGGGGTTCCGCAGGAAAGGGCAGCGTCATCGCGGAGGTCATCAAGAACATTGACCCGCGTTTCTTCGAGGTTGCCACGACCAACGCGGAGCCGACCGTGGAGGAGAAGAGGAAGCCGTTCCTTTATCGCTACTTCATCGAGATACCCGAGGCCGGCAAGTTCAAGTTCTTCGATACCTGCTGGATGCAGGAAGTCACGGACGGCGTTCTTGACGGAACTCTCTCTGAGAAGGACTACGAGCGCCGTATTCAGAGTATCAACACGACCGAGCGTCAGCTCACCGACAACGGCTATCTGGTCATGAAGTTCTTCTTCCACATTTCCAAGAAGGAACAGGCGAGACGTCTCGGCGTGCTTCAGGGCAATAAAAACACGAGATGGCGCGTTGATGCGGATGACCTCTGGGAGAATGAGCATTACAAGACATGCCAGAAGGTCTATGACAAATATCTGACCGACACCAACCGCTCAGCCGCCCCCTGGTATATCATTGACGCGAAAGACAAGAGATGGGCAGAGCTGCAGGTCCTTCGTTTCCTGAATCAGGGAATCGACACCGCTTTAAAGAACCATTCTCTGGCTGTTCCGATCCGGCAGAATACGTTCCCGCTGAAGCCGATGCCGCTTCTTAAGGACATCCCGCTCGATAAGACGATCTCCGATGAGGAGTACAAGATACAGCTGAAGCTTCTTCAGGGCAGACTGCATGAACTGCACTATAAACTGTATCGCAAGAAGATTCCGGTCATCATCGCCTATGAAGGCTGGGATGCGGCCGGAAAGGGCGGAAACATCAAGAGAATCACCGGTGCGCTGGATCCGCGCGGCTATGTCGTGCATCCGATCGCCAGCCCGGAGCCGCATGAGAAGGCCCGCCATTATCTGTGGCGCTTCTGGAATCGTCTTCCGAAGACCGGACACATCGCGATCTTTGACAGGACATGGTACGGACGCGTCATGGTCGAGCGTCTCGAGGGCTTCTGCAGTGAGAATGACTGGCAGCGGGCTTACAATGAGATGAACGAGTTCGAGAAGGAACTCTCCGACTGGGGCGCAGTCGTCATCAAGTTCTGGGTGCAGATCGACAACCAGACACAGCTCGAGCGTTTCACCGACAGACAGAATACGCCGGAAAAGCAGTGGAAGATCACGGATGAGGACTGGAGAAACCGCGAGAAGTGGGATCTCTATGAGGGCGCGATCAATGAGATGATTCAGAAGACAAGTACGACGTATGCGCCGTGGCATATACTGGAGTCCGTTGATAAGAAGTATGCGAGAATCAAGGCGCTTAAGATCGTGATTGAGGAGCTGGAGAAGGCTTGCAAGGATAAATGACTCACTTAAACTTCCCATATACTGTACGCAGACAGTCTCATCATACAGATACTGCATCGGCGGGACGCTTTCGCTTAAGTCTCGCAGGCAGAAGTACATAATAAGGACATGAAGGAGTGCCCGCCGGAACGGTAGAGTTTCGGCGGGTAATTTACATCTTCCTGTTGCTGTAATCATGAAAGATATATAAAAACAACCGTAAACGGTTGATTTTGTGAACTTTCAGTGGTATTCTTGAGTGAAGAAAGATGGATTTAACCGCATGCGGGGTGGCTTTATGACGCTGGAAGAAATTAAAGATAAAAAAAGGCAGATGGGATATTCTTATGCCAGGCTTTCTCGGGAGTCGGGCGTGCCGGTTGGCACGATCCAGAAGATATTCAACGGAGAGACCAGGAATCCCCGGTATGAAACGATACAATTGCTTGGGAACGCTCTTGGCCTGGAAGAGCAGAGTGTGATGAATTCTCCGCTATATGGCGCTTCTCAGGGAATTCAAAGACCATTACGTGCTGTACATGAACCGCAGGCAGCATATAATGTCAGAGGTGGAGAATATGACGGCTCTTCGGAGAAAAAGCAGGGACAGCTTACTGTAAGAGACTATGAGGAGCTGCCGGATGACCAGCGATACGAGCTCATAGACGGTGTGCTTTATATGATGGCGTCTCCATCGACGTATCATCAGGTGATTGCCGCATATCTGTATACGGAGTTTCTTACGTTTATACGATCTCAGAACGGAACGTGCCTTCCCTTTATGTCTCCGCTTGATGTGCAGCTTGATATGGACGACAGAACGGTGGTGCAGCCGGATGTCATGATTGTGTGTAACCCGGAGACGAAAGTGGTTCCGCACATTTACGGTGCGCCTGATTTCATTGCGGAGGTACTGTCACCGTCCACTGCCCACAAGGATTTCTGGGTGAAGATGCGCAAGTATCAGGAAGCCGGTGTTCGGGAATACTGGATGATAAGTCCGGAGGATGAGAGGGTAATGACATTTGACTTTGAACACGGGGGAACCGGGAGAATGTATACATTTGAAGAAAAAGTTCCGGTTGTGATTTATGAAGGAAAAGTCGAGATGGATTTTCCGGAGCTTAAGAGACAGCTGAATGCTTTGAGAAAGAGGGACGGCATCAGCTGACCTCCTTCAAAGCGAATCTCTGCGGTTTTCTCGCAATGAGACAAAAAGGAGGATGTGCGGAATGATTCTTATTAAGAACGGATATATGATTGACCCGAGAACCGGGACGGAAGGAAAGAAAGACATCCTGACCTGTGAGGGAAAAATCTTAAGAATAGCAGATTGCGGGGCGGATTTATGCGGCGAAAAGCGTGAAGCGTCATCTTCCGCTGAGGCGTGTGAAACTGCCCCGACCGTCATCGATGCGGAAGGCTGCGTCGTAGCGCCGGGTCTCGTTGACGTGCATGTACACTTTCGCGACCCGGGATTTGAGAGGAAGGAAGACATTCTGACGGGCGCGGCAGCCGCAGCTAAGGGCGGTTTCACAACGGTCGTCATGATGGCCAATACCAATCCGACAATTGACAATGTTGATACTCTGAGATATTGTCTTGAGAAAGGCCGAAAGACAGGCATTCATGTGACTGCGTGCGCAAATGTCACCTATGGCATGAAAGGAAAAGAACTCACGGATATGAAGGCGCTCGCAAGTGCCGGTGCCATCGGCTTCACCGACGACGGCATTCCGCTCCGCGATCCGGAGATTGTCAGAGCAGCGATGGAGCAGGTTGCGGAGCTTGATCTGCCAATCAGCTTTCATGAGGAAGATCCCGCATATATAGATAAGAACGGAATCAATCACGGGAAAGCCAGCGAATATTACGGGAACGGCGGTTCCGACCGCATGGCTGAGATTTCCATGGTGGAACGTGATCTGAAGCTTGCCCTGGAGACCGGGGCCAAGATCGATATCCAGCACATCAGCTCGAAGGAGGCCGTTGAGCTTGTTCGTCAGGCTAAGAGGCTTGGAAGTAACATTCATGCCGAGGCAACGCCTCACCATTTCACGCTGACGGAGGAGGCCTGCATAAAGTATGGGTCATTTGCCAAGATGAATCCGCCCCTGCGCGAGGAGGCGGACCGTATGGCGATCGTGCAGGGTCTTGCAGACGGAACGATAGATATGATCGCTACGGACCATGCTCCGCACACCACCTCGGAGAAGAAGGATGTTCCGATCACGGCGGCTCCGAGCGGAATCATCGGGCTTGAGACTTCGCTTCCGCTGGGAATTACGGAGCTTGTTGACAAGGGCTATCTCACGATGAGAGACCTGCTGACCCGTATGTCGAGTGCGCCGGCGGAGCTTTACAGGCTGGACGCCGGGTATCTTGCCGAGGGGGGACCGGCGGATCTGGTGATATTTGACCCGAAGGCGAAGGTTGTTGCCGGGGACTATGCATCGAAGGCAGAGAACTCTCCGTTTACGGGCTGGGAACTGACGGGACGCGTGGAGTATACGATCTGCGAGGGAAGGGTGGTATATGAGCGATAATATGGAACATAATTTAAAGAGACTGGGCCGGGAAGTTGTTTACCCGGGTAAGGTCCTCAATTTCTGCAAGGATACTATGCAGCTCCCCACAGGAAAGATCGAGTACTGGGATTTCCTGCAGCACAAGAAGGGCGGCGGAGCCTGCGTCGTTCCGGTCCTGCCGGACGGACGCATCCTCATGATTCATCAGTATCGCCCGGCGGTCGACCGCGAGACGATCGAGCTGCCGGCCGGTGCGAAAGACGAGGAGGACGCCGATACTTCCGTCACCGCGAAGCGTGAGCTTGAGGAGGAGACGGGATATTCCAGTGAGGAAATCTCGCTGCTTGTCAGGATTCAGACGGCGGTCGCTTACTGCGATGAGTACACGGATATTTATCTGGCGGAGAATCTTCAGCCTGTGGGGGACCAGCATCTGGATGAGGCGGAGGAGATAAAGGCGGAGGCGTTTGAAAAGGATGAGCTTCTGCGGAGAATTTACGCCGGTGAGATCCGCGACGCGAAGACGGTGGCGGGGATTATGGCGTATGCGGCGAAGCGTGGGAAGTTTAAGTAACGAATAGAGATGAAAGCCGGGGGATGTTTTCACGCTGCATGCAACATTTCGCGAGCTTTATCGGTATCAATAGTGAGGAAGAAGTTATGTCCGGAGAATATGTACCGGAACTGAATATCGGAAGAGAACAATTGAGGTATGGGAGCCGGCTTGGCTATCTGGCCCGCTCGATAGCGGCGGTGCTTGGCCGCATTAAAAAGGTGACTGTGGATGGCGTACGCGCATTCTCGAGCCTGCGGTCAGAGCCGGATACGGGAAGAGCTCTTTCGAGCACCCGGACCAATTCGGATGCAGGGGCGATGGGCAGTACCCGGCCGGTCCCCGTTCAGGAAAACGCCGCTCGTCTTCTTGATGCCTGCGGTGACAGCATTCTGCGCCTGGCATACGCTTATCTACACAATATGCAGGATGCAGAGGACATTTTGCAGGAGACGCTTATCAGGTATATGAGAGCGAAGCCGGAATTTGAAAATGACACCCACGCCAAAGCCTGGCTCCTCCGAGTCACCGCGAACCTGTCCAAAAACCGAATCGAGTACAACCGCTATCGGATGGCCGACGAATTGAACGAGGAGCTTGTCGCGGAGGAGCGGGAAGACCTTTCCTATGTGTGGGAGGCGGTCAAATCGCTGCCGGAAACATACCGTGAGACGATTCATCTCTATTATCAGGATGGATATCCGACCGCGCAGATTGCGGAGATCCTTGAGGAGAAAGAGTCGACGGTGCGGTCGCACCTTAAGCGGGGACGCGAGAAACTCAGAGAAATTCTAAAGGAGGCGTATGATTTTGAAGAATAAATATAATGAAATCATGGACCATGTGAAGGTCGACGCCGAGATGCGGGAGCGGATACTGAGGGAGCTTGAGCAGGAGAACCGGGAAGAGAGCACGGCGCAGAGAGAGGACATACCGGTCGAAGAGAGTAAGGATAAGGAAGGGCGCGAGAACGAAATGGTAACCGAAAAAGAGAACCCGGAAGATGAGAAGCAGAAAGAATCCGGGAGCAGGAAGCTCTCATTTTTGGGGCGCATGAATAAAATCACCGCAGCAATTGCCGCGGTGCTGGCTCTGGTCCTGATCGGGTCGGGAGTTGCATATGTCTCATTGAAATCAGGCAGTGACGTAACTATGGAATCCGCTGCGGTGGCCGAAGATGCGGCGATGAATGAAGCGGCAGAGGCAACGGCGGAGCAGGCCGATGAACAGGCTGATGAATCTGCGGACAAAAACATTCCGGACCAAAACGAAGCGTTAGCGGCTGTGAACGGAAGCATATCGGGCGGCACCGGAGGAAGAGCAAGAACAGACGACAATGTCTTAAACGAAATCGGAGGGGCAGCCGGGACAGACGGAAACGTTTTGAGCGGAACCGGAGATGCAGGAGCAGCGAACGAGGCTGCTGTACCGGCTGCGGAAGAAGGGGCGGACGGACTTGAAACCGGGACCATGGATGGAGGTTTCGGAGGAGGCGGCGCGATCGGCATTGCTGAGGAAGCTGTACCCGAAACAGCCGCTTCGGCCGGGTCTACCGGGACCACGGATGCCGGGAGCGCGGCTGCCGGGAATACGACTGCGACAACGACTCCGGGTGCTATTGCCACAGAAGAGGATGCCGACCGAACCGCGGACGAGGCGAAGGGAGCGGATGCGGATAAGGCCGTGTCTCTTGTCCACGGCAGCGATGTTTCTGTAAGGGAACTGATAAAGATGGTATCGGGAAACGTTACGGAGTATGTGCTGGGAGGCGACACAGGAACGTCATCTGCAATCCTGCCGGCTCAGCTGGCCGGGTATGAGGGGGAGGTTAGCCTCAAGTGGAAGAACAGCGTTATCGAGAGTGCAGTCTGGAGAAGAACAGGTTCAGAAGGTTCATTGGATGAGCTTCGGGAGTCGATAATGGCGGAGACCGGTAAAGACGGAAAGATCGGAGAAAACGGCGCATATGTCTGGAACGTGAGCGGAAGGAAGATTGAGCTTGCGCCGAATCTGATGATTGAGATAACAATGGAATAATTCGTTAAGGAAAGAAATCCTCATGTTTATCATTTTGAGATAATACAAGTAGCTGAAACTTGATTTGAGCAAAAAAAGGAGACCCGCATGCTGCACATCATACACACCGTCGAAAGATGGATTTATCGCTTCACACTCATACTTGAAATAGGTGTATCAATTCTTGTCATCGTCGGATCCGTTGTCTACGTTTTGGATTTGCCGGAAAAACTGGGCAATATTCACGGAGAGGGCCTTGATGCCTACCTGATCTATCTCTTTGATATCATCATCGGAATTGAGTTCATTAAAGTTCTTGTCCGAAAGGATCTGGATTCCATTATTGAGGTCCTGCTTTTTACGGTCACCCGACATCTGATCGTTGAGAGCGGGGGAATCACGGAAAATCTTATAGGCATTCTTGCCATTGCGGTGCTGTTCTTCATCCGCAAGTATCTCTTCATTGATTCGGATGCTGACGACGGTGTCCGACGAGACTATCTCGAAATCCACAAAGAGGTCGATAATGAGTCAAACAGGTAACGTAATCTTTCATCATGCAGTGCGCAGACAGTCACAGCATACAGATACTGTATCGGCAGAAAGGAGGCCCTTATGCCGGGACCCGGAGGCCCGGGAGGTCACGGCAGCCGCGGCTATCTCACGGAAGAGGAGAAAGCCAACGCCCCGAAAGTGACGCCCGAACTGTTAAAAAGAATTTTTTCCTACCTGATACCTTACTGGAAACAGATGCTGCTGGTCATCTGCGCTATTTTTGTGTCTTCGGTGTTTACGCTGATGCCGTCCGTGCTGACCGGCCGCATCATTGATGAAGGTCTGATCAGGCGGGGTCTACACGGAGCTTTATCAGACGCAGTTCGCGAAGGCGCTCGAGAATGAGCGTGAGAGGGCGGAGGCTCTGTGGGACGGCGTGGTGCTGGACGATTCGGATTATTGAGAGAGGCTGTCGCATCGGACGGTATTACCACTACATATAGCCGGCATATGCAAATAACGTCTGCTGTATGTAGTGGTTTTTGTCTTAATGCGACAGCCTCTCACTCGTCATAATTCTCCGTAAACGAATGCAGCTCCCCCTTCGTCTTATAACCGGGGAATGTGTCCAGCTGGACCGCATGCACCGCGTTAAAGATACTCTCGTCAATTCTCGGATTGGTCTTCCTAAGCTCGCGAATCAGCTCCTTGGTCTCCTGCCTTCTCGAAGTCTCTCCGTTCTTATCCCGCATGGCGACGGACTCCGTGAACCGGCAGGCACACTGAATAAAGTGGAGATCGTTGTACCGGCACCAGGCCAGCACGTCGTCCTCACGGATCCGGTACATCGGCCGGATCAGTTCCATGCCCTCGAAGTTCAGACTGTGTACTTTCGGAATCATGGTCTCGAGCTTCGAACTGTTGAACATCGCCATGACGACCGTTTCGATGACGTCGCTCATATGGTGGCCGAGTGCGATCTTGTTGCAGCCCAGCTCCTTCGCCTTGCTGTACAGATGCCCGCGGCGCATGCGGGCGCAGAGGTAGCAGGGAGAGTGCTCCTGCTCATTTGCCACGTTGAATATGTCCGTTTCAAATATTGTCAGCGGAATCTCAAGAAGCGCGGCGTTGCTTTCGATTCTCTCACGGTTTGCCGGGTTGTAGCCCGGGTCCATGCATAGAAAGATGAGGTCGAAAGGCACCCGCGTGTGACGATGCAGCTCCTGCATGAGCTTCGCCATCAGCATACTGTCTTTACCGCCTGAGATGCAGACCGCGATCTTGTCACCCGGCTGGATGAGTTCGTACTTTGTGATGGCCGTCATGAACGGGGCCCAGAGCTCCTTGCGAAAGCGTTTGTTGAGGCTGCGCTCGATGAGCTTGCAGCGAGAGAGGGTTCTTGCCATGGGCTCTCCTTTTTTGTATCTTTCTTATTGACTAAAACTTCTTACTTCCATACTACAGCAGTCGAAATCATACAATACTGCCAATCGGCGCGGCTTCGTCTCGCGGCCGGTACTTGAAATTTTCAAGTGTCAACGCAGAAATTTTCTTATGTACCGCTGCCTGCGAGACAGAGCGAGAGCGCCCCGCCGATGCAGTATCTGTATGATGAGACTGTCAGCATATTCGTGTGTGGAAGTTTGAGTTAATA
>ODAI010883818.1_pt1 | contig 10943 bp, 10 predicted proteins | sample 1539321 | NCBI WGS metagenome assembly ODAI01 (sample SAMN02144231, study PRJEB22623) | gut metagenome | biome: sheep rumen | host: Ovis aries | place: New Zealand | reverse complement strand
AATCGCAAAGTCTCGAACTCGTTTCAGCAAGCGTCCTGCAATTCGCGGAGTACCACGAGAACGTTTTGCTATTTCCTCTGCCCCGGTGTCAGCGATATTTATCCCCAAGAGTTCGGCATTTTTCGTGATGATTATTTTTAATTCTTTGACATTGTAGAATTCCAGTCGTAAAGGAATTCCGAATCGATCTCGCAACGGGGATGATAACATTCCCGATCGAGTGGTTGCTCCAATCAAAGTGAAATGGGGAAGGTCGATTCTTACAGAACGCGCGGCCGGTCCTTCTCCGATCATCAAATCCAGCTGAAAATCTTCCATTGCAGGATAAAGGACCTCTTCCACCAGATGATTCATTCGATGAATTTCGTCGATAAACAGGACATCTTTCTCCTTCAGATTCGTGAGGATTGCCGCCAAGTCTCCGGCTTTTGCTAAAATAGGTCCGGAAGTAGCTTTGAATCCGACTCCCAATTCTTTCGAAACAATCTGAGAGAGTGTCGTTTTTCCCAAGCCCGGAGGTCCGAAAAACAGTACGTGATCCATAGCAATATTTCTTTTTTTTGCGGATTCAATGAAGATTTTTAAATTCTCCTTGACCGACGCTTGGCCTATAAAATCTCGCAGACTGGTCGGACGCAGAGAGTACTCATTCGCATCATCAGCCTCTGTTATCGCTGCATTCAATGCCTCGTTCATTTTAAACTCCTGCCGAAAGTTTGCCCAGTATCTGCCTCAGAAGTGTATCAAATTGAGGTTCATTGTCAATTTCAATTGTTGAAATTATGCGTAAGACATCGGGCTTCTGATATCCTAGATTTACAAGGGCGGAGATCACGTCATTGACGATATTGGACTGCGGAATTTGCGTTCCGACCGCCATGTTCAGGTCGATTTTTCCTATGACCTTGTCTTTCAATTCCGAAACGATTCTCGTAGCCAATTTTGCTCCGACTCCGTCCGCTCTGGTAAAGGCATTTTTGTCTTCGGTCAGAAATGCATTGTAAATATCTTCGTCTGACAATGCGGAAAGGATGGATATTGCGACTCTGCCTCCGACTCCCTGCACAGAATTAAACTTGTTGAACCAAAATCTCTCTTTTTCCGAGAAAAAACCGTATAAAGTCCAAGAATCTTCTCGTACGTTCAGGACGGTGTATAGTTTTACGATTCCGCCGTGTTCCTGTGCATCACTTATTGTGCGGGATGAGCAAATCAGCGAGTATCCCACGCCGTTGACATCCAAGATCACCAGATTTTCTGAGATTTCTTCTACAGAACCTTTTAAATAACTAATCATATGTTCCACTCCTCAAAGAGATATTGTTAGAAAGTTTATAATCAGAGACTGTTCGATTATGAGCATGGCAGATGGCGATTGCTAAGGCATCAGCGGCGTCTAATCTTACTGTTCCGCAGTTCAGCAAAATTTGCACCATGGCGGACACCTGATCTTTTGTGGCATGACCTACTCCGACCACCGATTTTTTTACTTTATTCGGAGTGTATTCGGATACCGGTAAACCCAGAACTCCGACGCAACAGATAGCCGTACCCCGAGCCATTCCCAATTTCAGAGACGAGTTTGGATTGCTATTAACAAAGACCTGTTCAATGCCGACTTCTGTCGGGGAAAAATCCTCAATCACATTTGACAAGTCTTTATAAATTTTATTCAGTCTGAAACTGATTGCCTCGTTTGGTTGAGTAACAATGGTTCCATGAGACAGGTGTTTAAGATGATATCCGTCATATTCTATTACGCCCCATCCGGTGATGTGTAAACCCGGATCAATTCCCAAAATTCGCATTTGTTTATTTCCAAAATTACTTCAAATAACCATACAACAACCGTATATATTTCTATCACAAATCAGGGATCTTTTCGCTATAAATTCGCCATAAAAATACTTACGAAGCCAGTTGATTATGATATAATTCCGCTGTTAGTTGGTTTGCGTGTATGTATACTTCTTCGCAGTTGATAGATTTGATCCGTACTTATGATCCGGATGTGAATGAGGATTTGATCCGTAAGGCGTATATCTTTGCTATGGAATCTCACGGTATGCAGAAGAGAGCTTCCGGTTCGCCTTATTTCTATCATCCGGCAGAGGTTGCTAGAATTTTAGCAGAGTTACATATGGACGTAGCCACTGTTGTCACAGGTCTGCTTCATGATGTTATAGAGGATACCAACGCCAGTTTTGAAGAAATCGGAGAAATTTTTGGAACGGAAATCGCTTTTTTGATAGAGGGTGTAACCAAGCTATCTAAAATTAGCTATACCTCTTCTCAGGTTAGGCAAGCAGAGAATTTTCGTAAGTTTCTGATGGCAATTACCCAAGATATTAGGGTTCTTGTGGTGAAGCTGGTGGATCGTCTTCACAATATGAGAACTTTGAACTATATTCCTTCATCTGATAAAAGAAAGCGCATTGCTCTGGAATCTTTGGAGATATACGCTCCTTTGGCAGAGCGTGTCGGCATGAGCGTGATCAAAGATGAGATTGAGGATATAGCTTTTTTTAATTTACACCCGAATGAATACCGAATTATTACACAAAAACTTGAATTGATCCGCAGACAGGATGAACATTTCGTGGAAAATACGATTTTGGCTTTAAGAAAGGTGTTTTCAGATTCCGGAATTAACGCAACCATTACGGGACGAGAGAAAACAGCCTACTCCATCTGGAAGAAAATGCAAAAGCAGAATGTTAACTTGGAACAAATTCATGATATCATTGCTTTTCGAGTTATTGTTCGAACTATTGAGCAATGTTACAGGGCGTTGGGTGTGATTCACACAAATTTTCAAATCATGCCTGGTCGATTCAAGGACTACATAAGTATTCCGAAATTAAATAATTACCGTTCCTTGCATACGACAGTGATCGGACCGTTTAAGCTACCCATTGAGGTTCAGATACGAACAGAGGAGATGCATAGAGTTGCTGAGGAAGGTATTGCAGCTCACTGGTCTTATAAAAATGGAGATGTTATCGCCGGAGGAAACGATCCAAAGAGTTACAATTGGATAAAAAGTCTTATTGCAATTCTCCAGAATTCTGGCAGTGCCAACGAGATTATGGACAATTCGAAGCTGGAGATGTTTGAAGATGAAGTTTTTTGTTTCACAACTAAGGGGGATTTGATAACTTTGCCGAAAGGGGCAACTGCAGTAGATTTTGCTTATGAAATTCATACAGAGATCGGCAATACGTGTATTGGGGTGAGGATCAACGAAAAGATGGTGCCTCTCAAAACGGTATTGCGAAATGGGGACCGTGTTGATATTTTGACGTCACCTTACCAGCATCCGGAAGCGTCTTGGGACAGTTTTGTGGTTACGGGAAAAGCTCATTCATGTATCCGAAAGTTTATTCGTTCTCAGGAACAAGGAGAGTATATTTCGTTGGGATTCCATTTGACCAAGTACGTTTTCGATAATGCTTGCATTAGTTTCAGTGAAAATTTGATAAATTTGAAAAAGTTCAATTGTGAAAAGCTTAACGAGTTCTATTCCAAGGTTGGAAGAGGATTAATTCTGCCCAATGTCATAAGAGTTGCCTTACCTTCTGAAGAGAACATGAATTTGTACGGTGATGCCTCCATTTGTTTAATAGATTATGTTCCAGGAATAGCTGTTCATTTTGCTGAATGTTGTCATCCCATAATGGGAGATAAGATTATTGGTGTTGTAAAACCGGAAAAGGGGTTGGAGATTCACGTCACAAGTTGTAATCAGCTGGAGAATCAAATAAATCAGAATTTTATCAAAGTGAAATGGAGTCAAGAAAATGATGAGGGTGCAGCATTTATTGCTCGATTGCGTATAGTAATGCTCAATAAACAGGAAAGTTTTGCTCTTGTCACAAATATAATCAGCTCTAATGGGGGAAGTATTGTCAATTTAAAAATAGAACACCGTTCCAGCGATTTTTTCAGTTTACTGATAGATATAAAGGTTACAGACATGATTCGTCTAGGAGAAATCCAAGCCGCGTTACGTGCTTGCTCCAATATCAAATCTGTTAGACGCATGTAATTTTCGGAGATATTTCATGAGATTTATTCATTCTTTAATTGAAGGAAAAATTCTGAGAAGACAGGGACAATTCGTGATGTTCGTGGAGATTGATGGTGTCGAGGAACGCTGTCATTGTCCGACCACTGGGAGAATAGGGACTTTCGATATAGCAGGACGCCCATGTTTGCTTTCTTCCAATGAGAACCCTCATCGTTCAACCCGTTATACCGTTGAAGCGATTTCGCTGAATCGGCCTGAGGATGAAGAAAAATCTTGGATCGGCATAAATCAAAACGCTTCTAACCGATACGTGGAATATTATCTCAATAACGGTGGTTTTAAGGATATGATCCACGTTGAAAGCGAAGTTATGCGCGAAAAGATGCTGGGAAAGTCAAAATTAGATTTTTTGGTTGATAATACTTATCTGGAAGTGAAAACTCCGTTACAGGATATACAACTATCGATTCCTGAATACGTAAAGATTCGGAAAACCTCTCTGTTCTCGTCCACTACACGTATGGTTAAACATATGAGTGATCTCGCAAACAGTTTGAAAACGAATCAACGCGCAATTATGTTGCTGGTATTTTTGTATGATAACCCCGGATTTAAAGTGATTAGCCGCAGCACCAATTATCAGGAAGTTTTTAAAGTTGTGCAATCGAGCTTAGCTGAGGGAGTCGAAATATGGCAGGCTAATTTTAAAATAACTCCCGAACAAATTGAGTTATCGAGATATTTCCCACTTACTTTGCAGGAGATGAGTATAGAGGAATGATTTTTATGCGACAGTGGAGAATTTTAAGACAAATTTGCAACAGCCTCTTGATATCAGTCAATCTATTTAGTATTAATATCTCTGCGAAACGTGCGTCCCTAGCTCAGCTGGATAGAGCGTCGGCCTTCTAAGCCGCAGGTCGTAGGTTCGAATCCTACGGGGCGCACCATCTGAAGTTTCAGCGGTTTCTTTGTGTTTCTTGAGAATGCCACCTCCTAATTTTGTAAATCGTGAAGTATGGGTTTTAATCGGCGAAAATATTCTGATACAATTCGACGATGAATTAGGAGATGTTGATAAATGAAGTATACGAAGCTGGGAAACACGGGTGTTGATGTTTCGAGAATTTGTTTGGGATGCATGAGTTTTGGAAAACCGGGACCAGAAAATGGAGTTTTTCCGTGGGCAAAGGATTTCGATGACGCAAAACCGATTTTTAAAAAGGCGGTTGATCTCGGGATAAATTATTTTGACACAGCGAACGTTTATCAGCTCGGAACATCGGAAGAAATAACGGGAAAATTAATTAAAGAATTCGGGCTGAATAGAGATGAAATTGTTGTCGCAACAAAAGTTCATTTTGTAATGCGCGAAGGTCGCCCGAACGGTGGTGGCTCGTCTCGCAAAAACATCATGTCGGAAATTGATCACAGCTTGAAGCGTCTCGGACTGGATTACGTAGATCTTTACCAAATTCATCGTTTGGATCACGAAACTCCGATGGAAGAAATAATGGAAGCCTTGCACGATATCGTGAAGTCCGGGAAAGCTCGTTACATTGGAGCCTGCACGATGTTTGCTTGGGAATTCGAGCGTTTGAATAATATCGCGGAGAAGCATAACTGGACAAAATTTGTGTCCATGCAAAATCAATACAATTTAATATATCGAGAGGAAGAACGCGAAGTAATGCCTCTTTGCATGGATCGAAAAATTGCAGTCGTTCCATGGAGTCCTTTGGCAGGTGGAAGATGTGCGAGACCTTGGGGAACTCAAACTGCTCGTAGCAAGATCGATGATGTTTCACCGATGGTTTGGCCGGAAGCAACGGCGGTTCAGGATAAAAAAGTGATTGACGCTCTTGAGCAAGTCGCAAAAAATAACGGACATTCAATGGCGCAAGTTTCACTTGCCTGGATGCTTTCAAAGCCTTACATAACCGCGCCAATTGTTGGTTTTACATCGCCAAAACATGTTGAAGAGGCTGTCGCAGCTCTCGATATTAAATTGAGGGAAGATGAAATCAATGTTCTTGAAGCTCCTTATGTTCCGCACATTAAGACGGGAGCGTTTTGAAATTAGGGGAAGGCCTTTCAAAAGACTTTTCCCTATGATATTTGTGATTTTTTGCTCGAATGCAGGGTTCGTTCAGGTGAGTGCTGAGAGTGGCGTTTCCGAATTGGTCGTTGATGGAAGCGTGTTTTATTGTCGAAAAAAAATTGGGGAAAGAATGAATAATAAACAAAGGAAGGCGTTAACCGCAATAGTGATCGGAGCAACAGGAGCAGTCGGAAGCGATCTTGTGAAACAGCTTCGTGAGGATGATGTTTTCGAAAACATAGAAATTTTTTCGAGGAGAAATATCGTTTTTGATCATCCGAAATTTCATGTTCATGTTATCGATTTTGATCATCCTGAAACTTGGAAAAATAAAGTAAAAGGCGATGTGCTTTTTTCCTGCTTGGGTACTACGATCAACCAAGCTGGAAGCGAAGAAATACAATGGAAAGTAGATCATGATTATCAGTTGGAATTTGCGAAAGCTGCACACGAAAACGGCGTTGGGAAGTATGTTTTAATCTCCTCGGTTGGAGCAGATTCTTCTTCTCGCCTATTTTATCTAAGAATGAAGGGAACTCTGGAGGATAATGTGAAAAAATTGGGGATTCCGAGCGTAACAATTCTTCAACCCCCAGGACTGATTCGCAAAAATTCAGATCGTTTCGGTGAAAGATTTTTGGTAAGAATTCTGAAAATTGTAAACTCGATTGGATTATTCAGGGATCAGAGACCAATGAAGACAGAATCAGTTGCTGCGGCCATGGTAAGTATCGCGAAATCAGATTTTGAAGGTCAGAAAACAATTTCGGCTCAACATATTTTGGATTATGCACAATGAAAAAGGCTCCGCAATTTGGAGCCTGGTTCAAAAAATTACCTCAGTCTTCGACAATCCATTTCGTAAAACGCTCTTTTTGTTCTTCATAAGGCATGGTAAATACCCTTTTTTCTTTATTAAGAGCATTTATTTGTGCCATTTCTTCATCAGTCAGAGAGAAATCAAATATATTTATGTTCTCTCTGATGTGTTCAGGATTTGATGATCCTGGGACAGCGATAAATCCTCTCTGCATGTGCCAGCGCAAAATCACCTGAGCAGCTGTTTTCCTGTGCACCTTTGCAATTTTATTAATTACAGGATCGCGTAAAATTTCTCCATTACTCTCGCGTCCACCGAGAGGAAACCAGCATTCGACTTTTATGTTGAGTTTTTTCGCCATTTGATGCCAATAATCTCTCTGCGCGTAAGGATGACATTCGATTTGGAAAATTTGCGGTTTGATATTCACTTTTTCGACCAACGAATTGAAGACTTCATCGTTTACATCGAAATCAGAAATTCCGATCGCGCGAACTTTTCCGTTTTTGAGAGCTTGCTCCAATTCCTTCCAAGCCCCGAGATAATCGCCGACTGCTTGATGCAAATACACTAAATCGAGATATTCGACGCCAAGCCGATTCAGCATTTTATCGAGAGCTTTCAGCGTTTTTCCTTCTCCGTATTCATTCGGCCATAATTTACTTGTCAGCCAAATCTGATTGCGAGGAATGCCGCTGTCTTTTATCGCTTTTCCGACACTGCGTTCATTTTGATAGGCATGAGCTGTATCGATATGTCGATATCCGGATTTCAGCGCAGCTAGGACAGATTCGTAAGATTCTTTCCCTTCAGCAAGATGGTATGTCCCCAAACCGAGTTGAGGAATTTTCGCTCCATTGCTCAAAACAATTAATGGTACTGATTTTTCTGTTGTCATTTTTTTCTCCGTTTTACCTATATGATTTACAGAATCACAACCGCTTAAAAATAATAGCGACGCACGGCAACCTTTATTAAATTTTTTGTCAAGTGTATCTCTCCCTTTCTTATTGATTATTTTCGTTTTTAATTTTCTTTATCCATGGAGCTACTTTTTCATAATCGATCTCTCCATTTCCAGGATAATTGCCATATACATCGATATTTTTTCCGAAATTTGCTCCTTCACATGCGGTTTTCATATCGCTGATGCAAGTTCCAGGACCGCCGCCGTGAGTAATGAAAAATCGGACTTCTTTAGCCGAAAAATCTTGTTTTTCCAGAAATGACAGCACAATTTTCGGAGCTTTGTACCACCAAACGGGCGTTCCTACCAGAATCAAATCATAAGATTGTACATCAACATTTATCGAATTGAATTCCGGTCTGCAATTGTCCTCGTTAGCTTCTTTTAACGCTAAATTCCGTAGCTTATCTCCATATTCAGGATATGCTTTTTGCGGTTCAATACGTTGCAAATCAACCTGCCAATTTACATCGGCAAGTTCTTCTTGAGCTTTCTCTGCGATCAATTTTGTGTTTCCGGTATGCGAGAAATAAACAATCAGAGTTTTTTTAGTCTCGGCGTCTTCATATTTTTTAGCATCTACCGAACCAAGCATTAAAGCAAATCCAGCGAATAATGTAGATAATTTTTTCAACATATTCATAAGGCCACCCTTTTCCGTTTTTAAAAATGCCATGTTTATTTCAACTTATTATATTCTCCATCGCTGACTTCTTCACACCATTCTGTTGAGCCTTTTCCATTTTTCGCTGGAACTTCTATTGCAATGTGAGCAAACCAGCTGTCTTTTGCAGCTCCGTGCCAATGTTTTGTTTCCGCAGGAATATTCACAACATCGCCCGGATGAAGCTCGCGCGCGGGTTTTCCCCATTCCTGATAATATCCGCGACCTTCAGTGCAAAGCAAGATTTGGCCTCCTCCGTGATGAATATGCCAATTGTTACGGCAACCGGGCTCAAATGTAACATTACAAGTCATAACTCCTTCTTTTGTAAGGATATTCAAATAACTTTGTCCTTTGAAATATTTTGCATATGCGTCGTTTTTCTGACCAAGTCCAAATAACGGATTTTTTAGAGTCGTCGCGATTTTTAAAATCTCGTCGATTTGTACTTGACTTAATCCGATATTCTTACCGATTGCGATATGTCCTTTTCTTTGCGCTTCAACGCCTTTTCGAGACGACAGAGCCGCAATCGTTGCGATTTCCCGTTCCTGACGAGTCAGAATTCCTCTTGCGAAAATATCCGCAAATAAATGTTCTTTTAAATAATCATCGATAACAGGAACAAATTTCGCATACGTACCCGTTTGTTTTGATCCGACTAATTCTGCTCTAACATTTTCACCGTATTTATTTTTATCGACATTTTTCGGAATAATGCTTCCTTCGATACCAATTTTATCTTCTATTCCATTCGCTTTTCTCTCGTTTATTACCTCAAGAAAAGCATTGATTCCGTTCAAACTCCGAGGAAATCCGCAGTAGGCATACATTTGTACCAAAATTTCCTTTATTTCGTTCACGGTTAGCGTCTTATTGTCCAAGGTTTCTGTCAAAATATTTTTAAGTTCATCCATATTTCCATTTGCAGTGTTTGACGCAATTAAAACTATGTCTTTTTGACGGTCAGATAACTTTTGATTTTCCATGTCTTTAGCTCCTGCACTGAAAAAGAATAAAAAAGCAATAAGAAAAATTTTTTTCAAACTCATATTAGCTCCAGATGTCTAAATCTTCTAACAATTTAAAAGAATATTTGAAATTTATTAAAAAAAGATTAATTTTGTTAACTTATTTTTTACTTTTTTTCGGTATGTTAATGATGTCAGTGGTCGTTTTATGTTTTAACTTTGCAGAGGTAAGCTAAATAGGAGGAAATATGGAAAAGATAAAATCAAAAGGATACGCGATGTTCAGCAAGGAGGGACCTTTTAAACCTTATGAATTTGAACGGCATGCTGTCGGAGACAACGATATTCTCATAAAAATTATGTACGCGGGAATTTGCCACAGTGATATTCATCAGGCTCGTTCGGAATGGAACGAAAAAGAGCATTACCCAATGGTGCCAGGGCATGAAATCGTTGGACAGGTAACGCAAATCGGAAGAAATGTCACGAAATTCAAGGTCGGAGATTATGCCGGAGTCGGATGTATGGTAAATGCCTGCAAAGATCCAAATTGTGACACTTGTCATGGTAATCGTGAGCAAGAATGCCCAGATGCTGTTTTCACCTATGCATCGCATGATAAATTCCACGGCGGAGAAATTACACAAGGAGGTTACTCTAACAACATTGTAATTTCCGAAGATTTTGCTATACAAGTGCCAAAAACAGCGGATATGGAAAAGGTTGCGCCGTTGCTTTGTGCAGGAATTACGACATATTCACCGATTCAATTTTCGAGAATTCGTGAAGGAGATAAAGTTGCAGTTGCCGGATTCGGCGGATTGGGACATATGGCGGTTCAATACCTCGTAAAACTCGGAGCTGATGTTTCGGTATTTGACGTTTCCGAAGAAAAACGTGAAGCAGCGATGAAAATGGGGGCGAGAGAGTTTGTTGATGTTTCGAAGGACACAGAATTTTTCAAGAAGCATTTGAATAAATTTCATTTTATTCTCAGTACGATCCCTGCGAAATACGACATGTCTGCATATTTAAGGATGCTTGAATTCGGAGGCGAATTTGCAATTGTCGGACTCCCTGCAACACAAAATCTTCCGTCAATCAGTTTGCATTCGTTTGTCTTTACTCCGAATCGCAAGATTTACGGTTCCATGATTGGGGGAATTAAGGAAACACAAGAAATGCTTGATTATTCTGTAAAAAATAAAATCTATCCGCAGGTAAAAATTATCAAGGGAGCACCTGATGAAGTCGCAAAACAAATAACTGAAGCTTATAACACCATTGTTGACGGGAAAGTTCAGTTCCGATTCGTTATTGATATGAGGGATTTGTAATGATTTACGATTAGCTTGGGAGCGGATAAAATGAAGTTACAAAAAATATATTT
>ODAI013412915.1_pt1 | contig 10944 bp, 3 predicted proteins | sample 1539321 | NCBI WGS metagenome assembly ODAI01 (sample SAMN02144231, study PRJEB22623) | gut metagenome | biome: sheep rumen | host: Ovis aries | place: New Zealand | reverse complement strand
TACCATATATTCCTTTGTATCGTCGATACTTGGCTCGAAGACCATTGGAACGTCACGGAATGCCCTGATGAGATAGAAATAGCAAAGGTCGCGGATAAAGGTTGCCTCTGCCTTATTGGCGCGCATCTGTGCCTCTGTGTAGTTAGGATCGAGTTTCTGCACACCCTCTGCGTATGCAAGAACGGTGTTACAGCGGTTGATGGTCTTATAGAGATCCTCCCACTTTGTAAGGTCGTTTGTAGGAAGGATGTTCTCCTTCAGAATTTCAGAGTACTTGTTATCTGGGTTGCTACCCCTAACGAGATTCTCAGAGCGAAGCTCTCCCCACACGTTCATGCGGTCGAGACATCCCTCAGAAGCAAGTGACTCATAGCATCCACTAAGCACACTGGTTACATCATCTTTCTTTGTCCAATAGTTCTCAAGTACCACCTCATTCAAAGGAAGAATCTCGAGATAATCGGAGCAACCACTTAGTGTGAAGAGTAAAGTGAAAAGTGTAATGTGGAATGACACTCCACTCTTACTTATATGTTTTTGAATGAATCTTTTCATATCTTGAAATATTATTGACTTTTCTATAATCTTTTCAACTTTAATCTACGAATTAGAACTGTACGGTAACACCTAACGTAGCTGACTTAGCACGTGGTGTCTGTGCATTGTCCTCTGATATACCATAGCCACCATAACCTACCTCTGGGTCAGAACCGGAATACTTGGTGATGACAAACAGGTTGTTGGCTGACAGATAGAAGCTGAGCTTGGTCAATCCCCACTTCTTTACCGTGGATGACGGGAGCGAGTAGCTTACCTGCGAATAGTTGAGACGGATGAATGAGCCGTCCTCTATGAAGCGGTCGCTACCCAGATAGTTGTAGCCGTAGTCACGGAGAGCACGTGGGATTGGTGCGATGTCGCCCTCTACACGCCAGCGATAGTTCACTGCTCGGCTCTGGTTTCCGTTTCCGTACATTGACTCAAGGTTCATACGGTTGCGATTCACAATCTTGTTGCCATAGCGGAAGTTGAACTGATTGTTCCAAGACCAGCGTCCCCACTTGAACTTGACACCGAAACCACCGGTGAACTTAGGAAGTGAAGAGCCGAGATATACGATATCAAGCTCGTTGATCGTACCATCGTGATTGATGTCCTCATACATAGCATCACCACCCTTGAACTCATAGCGTGCTGACGTACCGCTGTAGCAATAGGTCATTGGTGTGGTGCGTCCGTGGTTGTCGAGTACCACATTGCCGGCGGCATCACGTACCACCGGAGCATTAGGACCGCTCACACCTTTTATTTCCTCTGGACTATATTCACTGTACTGATATACTCCTTTGTAGCGGAAGCCATAGATAGAACCGAATGACTTGTTAATCTCTACACGTGAGAGGTAGCTGCCGTTGTTGCGGTCGAAATCCTTATTGAGGGTTGCAAGACAGGTCTCGTCCATCTCGGTGATGACGTTCTTGTTGTTTGCAAAAGTGACATTGAAATCAACTGAGAACTCTCCGAACTTCAGAAGGTCGTTGGTGTTGATATTGAACTCCCATCCCGTGTTCTCCATCTTACCTACGTTATCGTAAGCAAGTGAGCCGTAACCTGATGATGTTGGGATGCCTCGATTTCCCATGAGGAGGTCGGAGGTGTACTGCTTATATACCTCCACATTACCGTTGAGCTTGTCGTCGAAGAATCCGAAGTCAACGCCTACGTTGTAGGTCATCTTCTGCTCCCACTTGAGATTCTTCAACTGGATATTGTCTGGATAGGTTGAAGCCTGCTGCAAGTAGCCTGAGCCGTTCTTGTATCGGCTGTAGAACAGGTACTCGGCATTTGGCTGCTTGCCCACGACACCCCATCCTGGACGGAGGGAGAGCATGGAAAGCCAAGGGAGTGTCTTCGTTACCCAAGGCTCACGGCTGATGTTCCAACGCAGTGACACAGCAGGGAAGGTACCCCAGCGCTTGTCTGGTCCGAACTTGGTAGAACCGTCACGACGCACAGAGAAGTCGAACATATAACGGCTCTTGTATGCGTAGTGCATAGAGTAGGTGAAATAGATACTTCTCCACTGTCCGGCATTACTTGTGAAATCGCCATCTACCTTACCTTCTGCTCCCGGATTCTGGATAGAGCCTGATGGGAAACCGTAGGCGGTGGTCTTCTGCGACTTACTGCTACCGTCGTTGAGCTGTCCGCGAAGCATCATCATCAAGGAATGGTCCTCGTTCTTGAAATGCGGTGTGAAGGTAAGGGTATGCGTTGTGGCGATACCGAGACTCTTGTAGCTGTATGATGTGCCACGGTTCTTGAACTTGCTTGACCATGAACCTACTATGAGTTCGCCAGGCAGGAATGATTCCTGATACTGATTGAAGATGTCGAACACTATCTTTCCCTCATACTTCAGTCGGGTCTTGTCATTGTCGGTGCCGAGCAAGTCGTAGTGTAGCTGGAACTCAGGTGTTATCTTATACGTATTCTCGTTGTTGGTTGCAAGGTTTGCAAGGGCAACAGGGTTGATACGGTTTGTTACGTTCTTGTCGTTGTCAGGTAACTGGTCTCTGAGAGCACCTGATATGGTCGTAGGCAGGAGGAAATAGTCGCCTGTAGGATTGTTGTTGATATCCATCTCATATACCGATACGTTAGGCATATACCTGTATGCAATGCCGAGAAGGTTGTCATAGTTCTTCTGATTGTCGGTATAGGTGAATGCGATATCGGATACAATCTTGATACGGTCGGAGATGAAGTAGTCGAGTGCCACACGTGAGCTGAGACGGTCAAGACGCTGCTTGATGACAGAACCTGTCTCTTTGTCGTAACCAGCACCGATACGGAAGTTCGCCTTCTCACCACCACCCGTAAGTGATACATAGTGGTTCTGGCGAAGACCTACCTTTGTAACCTCCTCAATCCAGTCGGTGTTCTTGTTGAAGTTGTTCCAGCCGTTAGGGTTGGTCGGGTCGTAGTTGATTTCCACGATGTCGCTGGCTGTGCTGCTCAGGCGCGGGTTGAAGTATGACTCCTTCAGGAGCATGGTGTACTCGTCACCATTGAGGAGATGGTAGCCCTTAGGCTGCTTTGTGGCTGTGGCACGATAGCTATATGACACGCGTGTCTTACCGCGCACACCACGCTTTGTCTTGATTTCGATAACGCCATTGGCACCCTGTGAACCCCAGATGGCAGTAGCGGTAGCATCTTTCAACACGCTGATACTCTCAATATCCTCTGGGTTTACGTTGAGCAGCTCAGCGAACTTCTCATCGTTGGCAGAGGTAAGGTCGAGGTCGCTGTTGCGGTCGGTTTCCCATACGTTGCCGTTTACAACGATAAGAGGGTTGGCATCACCATTGATTGAGCTGACACCACGGAGACGCATGGATGTGCCGGAACCGAGGTTACCGGAGTTTGCCACGATGTCAAGACCTGCGATACGACCCTGAAGAGCCTCATCGACGGTGGTCATTGACAGACCCTCGAACTCCTTCATGTCGATAGACTGGTTAACAGTTGACATCTCATCCTTAGGAATTGAGAGGCCTGAACCACCGGAACGGCGCTTTGAGGTGACTGTTACCTCGCTAAGTGTTGTGGCGTCGTCAAGCTTTATCTCATAGACCTCACCCTTGATAGGAACTGTCTTGGTCTTGAGACCTACGAAACTGAATCTCAGCTTATTCTTCGGGTCCTTTATTTTGAATGAGAAGTTACCATTGATATCTGTCTTTGTAGAGCTAACGATACGATTGCTGGCATCAATCTCGACTACGTTAGCCATCATAACAGGTCCCATGGCATCTGTAACGGTACCAGAGATAATCTGTCCTGCTTCTTGCGCAAAGGCGGAGGTGGAGAAGAAGAGGAGTGATAATAATAAGCCTAAACAGCGGCTTCTCCCCCCGCTTGGCACATACTCGAAGATACTCAATCTTCGACTTCCCGCCGTAGGGAGGGAGCCGGAGTGCAAAAGGGCTGTTAGTTTTTTATATAGTTTATTCATTATTATTCATTATTAATTGTTTGTTGCGATTCCGTCGGCTCTCCGGAGAGACCGAGTCTTTACTTCTTTATCAGCGGCTTGTCAATCATGTGAATGACGGCAGAAGAAGTGGTGGTAGCCCTCGTAGCATTCTCGTTTGTAGGAGCATTGAGGAAGTACTCACGAGCCTGGAGATTATACAGGCCTTCCTTCTTTACAACATGCGCAGGATCCTTATCATCTGCAGATGTCTGGATTGTGATATTGTCATCACCGAGAGTTACGTAGATACGCTCGAACTTGCCATTGCTACCGATGCAGGCTGTCTCATATTTCTCTCTGTCTATAGGATTAGCACCGATATACATGGCGTTATCCTGAATGTGGTATCTCACGAAGTCTATGATCTTCTGCTGCATCTGGTCTGCTATTTCCGTGTTGCCCTTGTCTCTTTCTGCCTCTACATCATCGAAAGTAGGGAGCTTGCCACTTGTCTGCAATTCCTTGATAGCCTCATTTGAAGGTACATATATAGTATAGTGGTATGCATTGAACACGCTGATGTTCTCTCGTGGTGAACACTGCTTGTTACGTTCCTCTTCAAGAAGACCGCTGCTGATGATGAGGTCGCGCATTGCGCTCATTTCCGGATGCTCACCCATAACGTCTATCACGCTCTTTGTGGTGGTCATGATAGGTGTAGTATCGAGAATATAGCACTTACCGTTACCTGCCTTGTTCTGCTCCTTGTTAGGTGACTGGTCGTAGATGTCGGTAACATAGAGAGGCTGCTTGGAATTGTTTACCTGGAAACTGCCCTCTACGGTCATACCGTGGATACCTGCCTTCGCATTCTTGATGCGGAGAGCCGTGCCTGCCTTGGTGAGATAATACTCATGGCCGTCTTCCACATTCTTATTAACAACGATACAGTTGTCGAGAACGTCCTTCAGCAGTTCCTTCATCAAAGGTGTGTTATTGCGAACCTCTGCCAGACTATCACCTATAGTTCCTGTTTCAAGGTCATAGGCAAATACACTTGCCCATACAGGGTTGTTCATTGTCTCGTCATAGTGGAAACGGTATAGCTCTGCCTGCTTCTTTCCATAAGATGCTGGGTTGATATACTCAAGCATAGCCTTGTTGGTTGGGATAAAGAAGCTATAGTAGGCATTGAGGGAGTTGAGATATACGGTGTATTGGTTCTGCTCAATAGCCCAGTTGATAAGCTTCATCGTCTTGTTGACCACGGTTGGGTACTTAACGCTGACGAATGCCGTTGGTGAGTAGATAGAATTTGTTACATATACCACACCGTTACATCCTACCATTGTCTCAACAACCTTTGACGGGTCAACATCCATAGGGTCGTTGGCATCGTTGAGGATAGTAGGGAACTTGCTCTGCACTCCCTTGGCACGGAAAGAAGCCTTGAAATTGTTGTTGATAAGCTCCTTGATTACATCATTAGGAATATTCTCTACAGTACCATACTGGTCAATGAGGATTCGTCCGGCACCGTTTTTCCAATATTCAGCAAGAGCCTCATTGGTAGGAGCAAGGATAAATGCCATATCACGGTTAATGGCAAGTTCATCGTTAGAACCTGAAGCATACACATCGTCAAGATAGTATCTGTTCCAGCCCGGATCAAAGTCCAGGAGATCCTGATGAACCTTGTTGTCATCATCAATTTTCAGCACATGATTCTCCTGACTTGAGAAATAACGCTTCTGGAAAACCGAATCGACATTTGTATTATAAAATAGGTTATAGCGATCTGTTACTTCCTTTCCTGCATAGAAAGGAACAGCGAAACGATCAAGGAGCTTGCTGAACTCACTCGTCTTAGGATTATTGGCAATAAGTTCTGCCATGTTCTCAAGAGGGAGCATCACCTCATCAAGCTTCTGGATAAATCCGTTACTGCACTTGATATTCTTCTGACCAACGTTCACTCCATTGACAATGGCATCGCCTGGCTGACGGTGAATCTTTCCATTGAAGAGGAAATCGATGTCTGAGTTCTCGAAATGGTTGTTGTTGATGAAGTACTAAACGCAATGCACAATAGGAGTAATTGTCATGTCCTTCATCAGGACTACATTTGGACGATCTGCGAATCTTGCCCAAAGGGAATTGTTCTTCCTGTCCTCCGGACGCATGTTAGGAAGATCCTGAATCTTTACAACTGCTACAGAGTCATAGATAGTAGAAGCTGTTGAACGGCGCATACAAGCACCCTCGATGATGGAATTGTCGCCACCGACACTTGAAAGTGTGTTGAGCTGATAACTGTTGTTGATCATTGCACCATAAAGAAGAAGCTTCTTCTGGCTTGTACTCAATTGCTCATAGTTGCTAACGCCCCATTTGTTGTTGCTGAAGAAACGTGCAAAAGCATCATCATCTGCAACAAACAATGTCTTTGAACCGGTTTTAGCCAACACTTCCCTTTGGTCAAGGTCATCAATCAATCGGATGGTGTTAGTGTAATGACCATCTTCAGCAAGATAGCTGTAGATGCTGGCACCCCACCCCTCAGGATCGGTCTTGTCCAAATCATACTTGTCGCACGATGTGAAACTAATCAGACATGCTGACAATGCGACGACACAGGAAGTCCTACGCCATCCCATCTTAAGTAAATTTTTACTCGTTGTCATTAATTGGTTTTATTATTAGTTTTTTTATAAACGTCTACGCGAACCCGATGAGCAAAGCCAAACAAGTTTGAACTCCGTCATTGCGGGATTAGTTGCATAAATAAACGTCAGATAAAGTAGTATTCCTAAAGTTTATGGAAATTCGTAATTTTCGAGTGCTTCTTCGCACAAAGGAAATAGTGCGTGTCAACCCCAAGGTTGGCGCACGTCTCTGATTTTCGAGTGCAAAGTTAACATTATTTATTTACATAGCACGTACGATTTATTTCGTTTTCTTTTGTCCTTGTAACATTTTTATAAAATACATTAGTTTTTATGCCAAAAACATTATTTTATATAACACATCCGCGTTTTTCATGAGATTTTTACGTGTTTTTCCCCCTAAACTTAAAAAAAATAACCAATATTGTTGCATTTTAAGAATTTTTTACTACTTTTGTAAGCGAAACTATAAACACGTTGCTTTTTCGCTAAAGCCTAACAAGCTAAAAGCAAGTGCAACCTAACTACCAAATCATGATGACAAACATAAAAGCACTTATCATTTCCCTCCTTACCCTTCTGCTACCTTTAGGCACAAAAGCACAGATAGGCACATTGTTCAACTACACCAGGAACCTGAGCAGTAGCTTCGTTCAGCAGGTGTATCAGGACAGACAGGGCTTTATCTGGGTTTCTACTGCCAATGGCCTTAACCGATATGACGGCTATACCTTTCAGACCTATACAGCTGACAATGGCCTTCCTATCGACAATATCACGTGTGTAATACAGGACAAGAACAACCTTATCTATGTAGGCACTTCATCCGGCCTATACGTCAAGCTGAAAGACAGATTCATATGTGTTACAAACAAAGATACAGGTGAAGAACTATCTGCATACATCAATTGCTTCTGCCTTGACCCTGATGGTAATATTGTCTTCAGTACCTCCGGACGCGGTATCTGGCAACTGACTGATGTTGACAAGGCAAAGAATATCATTGACGGCATTAACGAGTCTAAGTATGTCAAGGATATCCTGTTTGACCATAAGGGTATGCTATGGGCATCTGCCGACAAATACGGTATCATCTCATACCGGCATACCGGCAGCGGCGACAACAAGAAATACATCCTTACGAACAAATTCCCTGCGGGCGAGAACTCTCCTTACTCATCAATATGCATCGACAAAAGCGGTAACCTCTATCTTGGCTACCTGAAAGGCGGCGTATATGTAATGGACTCAAGCAGAAAGGGCTTTACGCTCATTCCCTCTACATTCAACGTCACGGTATCTACCCTCAAGGCACGTAACGATGGCAATATCTATATTGGAACAAATGGCGACGGTGTAAAGGTTCTCAATCCCCGAAATGGAGAGATACGTCCTGCCCGTATTGCAAGTACACAGCTTGATGTGAACAAGACAAAGGTGGGCTCTATTGCTGTGGACCGTAACCAGAACCTCTGGTTGGGACTATATCAAAAGGGAGTCTTCATGCAATCGCCTGTCAGGTCTCCTTTCCATTGTCTTGGCACTAACCAGCCATCTGGCAACCAGATCGGCCAGCAATGTGTCATGGCTATATATCGCCAGAAAAACGGTACATTATGGATCGCTTGTGACCAGGACGGACTTTACGCGCTCGACTCCAACTATCAGCTTATTCGCCACTATGCCCCTTCTTCAATAGGCGGAAACCGCAAGAGCGACGAAGTGCCAACCACTATCCTTACAATCACAGAGGACAACTCCGGCAGGTTGTGGGTAGGCTCCTATACGGATGGATGCGGATGGTTCGACCCTCAGACTGGCAAGTATCATCGTGCCTCATTCAGCTACGGCAACGCGCAGAGCGTATTCGATATCCGCGCTGACTATCTTGGCCGCCTATGGATAGGAACCCTCGGTGATGGTCTGAAGTGTTATGACATAGAGCATGACAAGCTTACGGAATACAAGCACGACTACCGAAGAACAGACTGCCTCCATAACAACTACATTCTTGAGATGGGTTTAAGTCCTGACAAGAAGACTTTGTATGTGGGTACATCAATAGGTCTGTCTTGTCTTGATTTGCCTTCAAACAGCTGGACAAAGGTGTTCAAATCCAACAAGATCCTCGACCGTGAATCAATCACGGAAATCTGTCAGGTAAACAATGACGAGATCTGGATAGGCACAGCCATAGGTCTGTACAACTACAATCTGAAAAACCACGCATTACGCAAATATGGCACAAAAGACGGACTCCCCGACTGCCACGTTGCCGCTATCGAGTCTGACAATCAGGGGGTACTGTGGATAAGCACCTCCAATGGCCTATGCCGATTCAACACAAAAGACGGCAAGACGAGGAATTTCTACGTTTCCGACGGCCTTCAGGGCAACGAGTACAATTCCGGAGTGTCATTCCACGATCCTGACTCCGACCTCCTCTTCTTCGGCGGAACGTTAGGCATATCATATTTCAATCCGCCAAAGACCATACCTGAGCCGACAAAGCTCAAGGTTACGCTGACAGGCATATTCCGTGGCAGTGAGCGCGTACAGTCATATATGAAATCGGGCAACTATGTCATCTGCGAGGATCCAATAGCATTTTCCGACAAGTTCGATTTCTCTCACGAGGACAACACGCTTGCATTTACATTCTCCACACTCACCTATTCCGACATTGAGCATATCAGTTTCGCATATAGCATCAATGGCGACAAGGAGGTTGTCCTCCCTGCCGGAGAGAACAGGATAACGCTGAGCCGAATGTCGCCAGGCGACTATGACTTCCGTGTCGTAGCCATCAATAATGGTGTCCGCTCACAGGAGAAGACCTTCAAGGTGGTAATCCACAATCCTTGGTATTTCACACCACTTGCCAAGGTTATCTATCTTCTGCTTGCATTAGCTGCCATCTGGTGGTATATACGCTTGCAGCGCATACGAAACCGCGAACGACTTCTCATTCAGGAGCATATCCACAAGGAAGAGCTTAACGAGCAGAAACTGCGTTTCTTCATCAATATATCACACGAGATACGCACTCCGATGACCCTCATCGTGACACCTCTGCTACAGCTCATACGCGAGGACAGCGACCCTCACCGCCAGTCTGTATATGAGATCATGAAACGCAACGCAGAGCGAATACTGCACCTCGTAAACCAGATCCTCGATCTCAGGAAGATCGACAAGGGACAGATGATAATGCAGATGCGCGAGACCGACCTCATCTATTTCACAGCTGACATCCTGAAGACCTTCCAGCCACAGGCAACAAGCAAGAAGATAAACATTGAGTTCGAACATGAGAGCGAGAAACTGCCTGTATGGATTGACAGGAGCCAATTCGACAAGGTTATTATCAATCTGATGTCGAATGCAATGAAATACACTCCTGTATGCGGCACCGTGAAGGTGACAATCACTTCCGACGACAAGAATGTGAATATCTCTGTATTCGACAACGGAGAGCAGATACCGGAGCAGAGTCTGGCAAGGATCTTCGAGCGCTTCTATCAGGCAGCATCCCTCACCAACCAGACAAAGACAGGCACAGGCGTAGGACTCGACCTCACGCGCTCCCTCGTACAGCTCCACCACGGCAACATCATCGCACGCAATACGGAAGATGGCGTGGAGTTCGTTGTCACCATTCCTCTGGGATGTGAGCATCTCTCAAAGGAAGAGCTCATCCTGCACGAAGAGCAGAAGGCAGAGGAAATCTCAAGCGTCCTCGATCAGGAACTCGCTACCCCTGCCGAGACCAAGAGCACGGAGGAAGAGCAGCCCGCACCACAAAGCCCTAAACCGGCAGCACAAAGCTCTAAACGCCCGACTATCGTTGTCGTAGAGGATGACGACGAGATACGCAGCTATCTCGTCACAGAACTTGAATCCACATATCGTGTCCTCAGCTACAGCGACGGTGCAGAGGCTCTGCCAAATATCCTGCGTGAGATTCCGGCACTCGTCATATCCGATGTCATGATGCCACAGATGGACGGTAACACGCTGTGCGCTAAGATAAAGAGCAACGTGAACACCAACCACGTTCCTGTCATACTCCTCACGGCAAAGACACGCGACGAAGACCGTCTGGAGAGCCTTGAGACTGGAGCAGACCAATATTTCACCAAGCCATTCAACATGGATATCCTCCGACGCAGCATCGCCAACCTCATAGCCTCACGCCGCCTCATGGAGAACAAGTTCACGGGCAAGGAAGACCATAGCGAGCAAATCGACGATATCGAGATTGAGAGTGCTGACGACAAGCTCCTCAACCGCATC
>ODAI013164394.1_pt1 | contig 10944 bp, 9 predicted proteins | sample 1539321 | NCBI WGS metagenome assembly ODAI01 (sample SAMN02144231, study PRJEB22623) | gut metagenome | biome: sheep rumen | host: Ovis aries | place: New Zealand | reverse complement strand
TTTTCAGTTCAATGCACCTTATGGTAGCTTGCGGTGCCTGCCACTGTTTAGTTTTCACGTGTATTTATCCCAGCCATGAGCCGAGGAACGGAGACGGATGGATTTGAACCCTCGCGCCGGTCTCCCGACCTACACCCTTAGCAGGGGCGCCTCTTCAGCCTCTTGAGTACTTCTCCTCAATCCTAAAACCCTGTCAAGCGCTGTCCGCTCGAACGCTAACCATTATATTTTATTTAACCATTCATTGTCAATATGGCTGTTTACCGAATTATACAGATCCCCTCCTGCGGGATCCAAAACCACGATGGCAGGGAACTCTTTTACTGTAAGACGGCGTATGGCTTCTGTACCGAGATCTTCATAAGCTATAACCTCAGAATTCATTATACATTTCGACAGCAAGGCCCCTGCTCCCCCTATAGCAGCCATATAGACTGCTTTATTCTTTATCACAGATTTCTTTACCTCATCTGTCCTTTTTCCCTTGCCTATCATACCAAGAAGACCCATATCCAAAAGCCTGGGTGTATACTTATCCATACGGCTTGCTGTAGTTGGCCCGGCAGACCCTATAACCCTTCCCGGTCTTGCAGGAGAGGGACCCATATAATAAATGATCTGGTCTTTTATATCAAATGGAATACTCTGTCCCTTATCCAGAGTCTCCTCCATACGTTTATGTGCCGCATCTCTTGCAGTATAGATATCTCCGGATAAGTATATAATATCCCCTGTACTAATATCCTCAATCCTGCTTTTCAGATCACAGACATCTATATATAGTTCCTTCATTACGAATCTCCGTCAAGTTATCCACTATATGTTGATAAGTATGTTAATAAGTTATTCTGGAAAACAATCTTCTTTAGACGAACTAAATCACCCTTGATATATGCCTGTTGACATGACAGCAAATATTAACCGCTACCGGAAGTCCTGCTATATGAGTAGGATAAGTATTGATATTTACAGCCATGGCTGTGATACTTCCTCCAAGACCTGCCGGTCCTATTCCTGATCCATTTATTTTTTCAAGTATTTCCTTTTCAAGCTCCTCTACCCATGGAATACCGGATTTTTCATCCGTCCTGCGTGTAAGCGCTTCCTTTGCCATCAGAGCGCATTTTTCAAAATCGCCGCCTATCCCTACTCCGACTATGACAGGCGGACATGCATTAGGTCCGGCATCAATAACTGTTTTTATCACCGCCTCCCTGATACCGTCCATACCCTGGGCAGGCTTGAGCATATAGAGTCTGCTCATATTCTCCGATCCAAAACCCTTTGGAGCCAGTGTTATCTTCACTTCTGAACCCGGCACTATCCTTTCGTGGATTATGGCCGGAGTATTATCATTGGTATTTTTTCTTATCACAGGATCAGATACAACGGATTTTCTGAGATATCCTTCTGTATATCCTCTTCTGACTCCCTCATTTACTGCTTCTGTAAGATCTCCTCCCGTAAAATGTACATCCTGGCCTATCTCCAGAAAAACAACAGCCATACCTGTATCCTGACAGATGGGGATCATTTCTTCAGATGCAATATCAAGATTTTTTTTAAGCTGGGAAAGAACCTGCTTTCCCGTAGGATATTCTTCCTTTTCTGCTGCCTCATACAGTAAATCCTTCATATCAGGCGACAGTCTGTGATTAACCTCAATACACATCCCGGATATGCTTTCAGTTATATCTGATACATTTATTTCTCTCATACTGTTATGGAACCAGCTTTTCTTTTCCGCCCATATATGGTCTTAAAACTTCAGGTATTGAAACAGATCCGTCAGCCTGCAGATGATTTTCAAGGAAAGCTATCAGCATTCTCGGAGGTGCTACAACTGTATTGTTTAATGTGTGCGCAAGATAATTTCCATTTTCTCCCTTTATACGGATATGAAGTCTTCTTGCCTGGGCATCCCCGAGATTTGAACAGCTTCCTACCTCAAAATATTTTTTCTGTCTCGGACTCCATGCCTCCACATCACATGATTTACACTTCAGATCCGCAAGATCACCTGAGCAGCATTCCAGAGTTCTTACAGGTATTTCCATTGACCTGAAAAGATCTACAGTATTCTGCCAAAGTCTGTCATACCACATTTTAGAATCCTCAGGCTTACAGACAACTATCATTTCCTGTTTTTCAAACTGATGTATACGATAAACTCCTCTTTCCTCAACACCATGTGCTCCTTTTTCCTTCCTGAAGCAGGGAGAATAGGAGGTCAAGGTCAGGGGAAGCTCACTTTCCTGTATCTGCTGGTCTATGAAACGGCCTATCATGGAATGCTCTGATGTCCCTATAAGGTACAGATCCTCCCCTTCAATCTTATACATCATAGCTTCCATCTCAGGAAAACTCATAACTCCCTGTACAACATTTCCATGGATCATGAAGGGAGGGATAACATATGTGAATCCTCTGTCAATCATAAAATCCCGGGCATATGTTATCACTGCAGAATGAAGTCTTGCTATATCTCCAATCAGATAATAAAAACCGTTTCCTGCCACACGTCTGGCAGCATCAAGATCTATACCCTTAAAGCTTTCCATTATGTCGGTATGATATGGTATTTCATAATCCGGAACAACAGGATCACCATATTTCTGTATTTCCTTATTTTCAGAATCATCCCTGCCTATAGGCACTGTCTCATCAATTATCTGAGGTATCACATACATTATCTCCTGAAGCTTTTCGGATGCCTCAGTCTGTTTTTTATCAAGTTCGGATATCCTGTCTCCATGATCCTTGACCTGTTTTTTTACCTCTTCGGCTTCTTCCTTTTTTCCCTGGGACATCAATGCCCCTATCTGCTTGGAGATCTTGTTTCTCTCAGCCTTTAGGTCATCAGCCTCCTGCTGTAAAGCTCTTCTTTCCTCATCAAGCCTTATAGCTTCATCTACGAGAGGGAGCTTTTCATCCTGAAATTTCTTTTTTATATTTTCTTTTACTGTTTCAGGGTTCTCTCTTACAAATTTAATATCTAACATATCCTGTTCTCCTCTGTAAAACGTAGTTTTATATCTGACTTATTTTTATTCTTCTGTATCTCCTGTATCTTCATTTTCAGCATCTGAAGCTTCTTCAGATCCATCAGGTAATTCTTCTCCCTCTATCTTGTCACGCACTTTGGCTATCTTTACTATCTTTGAATTACCGTCCAGATTCATTATCTTTACACCCTGGGTTATACGCCCTATGGTAGATACATCATTTGCCCTTATCTGTATTATTATTCCTTTATCGGTTATAAGCATTACCTCATGATCATCATTGACGGATTTTACACCTATCACATATCCTGTCCTGTCGGTTATCTTATAACACTTTAATCCCTTCCCTCCTCTTTTCTGAAGAGTGAATTCAGAAATATCCGTCCTCTTGCCCATACCGTTTTCGGTAACAATGAGAAGAGATTCTCCCTGAGATTTCAGCTGCATACCTACTATCTCATCTCCATCATCAATATTCATGCCTATAACACCCATTGATGTACGCCCGGTAGGCCTCACATCGGTGTCCTTGAAATGAATGCACATTCCGTATTTTGTAATAAGGAATTCCTCTTCCGAATCGGTAGTCTGTTTTACCTCAATAAGCTCGTCACCATCCTTAAGATTTATGGCATTCAATCCTGTTTTTCTTATATTTCTGTATTCATATAATCTTGTTTTCTTTATTATTCCTGTCTTTGTTACCATGAAAAGATATTTTTTATCATCTATTTCATTTATAGGAATTGTTGCCGTGATCTTCTCTTCAGGCTGAAGCTGAAGAAGATTTACAATAGCTATACCTCTGGCATTTCTGGAGGATTCAGGTATTTCATATGCCTTAAGTGAATATGCTCTTCCCTTATTTGTAAAAAACATCACATAACTGTGAGTAGTACACATGAGAAGATCTTCAATATAATCATCCTGAATTGTGGTTATTCCCTTTATTCCTTTGCCTCCACGATGCTGGGCTGCAAAATTATCTACAGACATCCTCTTAATGTAACCGAGAGAAGTCATTGCAAGCACTGTATTTTCTTTAGGCACGAGATCTTCAATGGATATATCGGAATAATCTATACCTATGCTGGTTCTTCTGTCATTGCCGAATTTATCGGAAATGATCATTATCTCCTCTCTTATAACACCTAAAAGCTTCTTCGGATCGGCAAGTATTGATCTGAATTTCTCTATCTGCTTTTGAAGCTCAGCATATTCATCCTCTATCTTCTGTCTCTCTAAAGCAGCCAGAGCGCGAAGTCTCATATCAACTATAGCCTGAGCCTGTCCATCATCTATATCCAGAAATTCTATAAGACTTTCCTTTGCTTCAGCTACAGTCTTACTTGCTCTTATCCGTGCTATAACTTCATCTATAACATCAAGCGCCTTAAGTAATCCTTCAAGTATATGAGCTCTGGCCTCCGCTTTATCAAGATCATATTTGATACGTCTTGTTACAACATCAACCTGATGCTCAAGATAATGATCAAGTACCTCAAGCAGATTCATTACCTTCGGCTGATTATCTATCAGAGCAAGCATTATCACTCCGAAGGTATCCTGCATCTGCGTATGCTTATATAAAAGATTTAATATGACATTTGCATTGGCATCTTTTCTGAGTTCTATAACAACTCTCATGCCCTCTCTGTTTGTTTCATCCCTGATCGCAGTGATGCCGTCTATCTTTTTATCTTTTACAAGATCTGCCATATTTTTTATAAGATTAGCCTTATTTACCATATATGGCAGTTCTGTAACTATTATCCGGCTTTTGCCGTTAGAAAGAGTCTCTATATCAGTAACGGCTCTGCATCTTATCTTTCCTCTTCCTGTTCTGTATGCTTCTTCTATTCCTCTTCTTCCGAGAATCTCACCGCCTGTAGGAAAATCAGGACCTTTTATTATATCCATAAGATCTTCCACTGTGGTTTCGCTGTCATTTATTCTGTCATCTATCAGCTTTACAACTGCTCCTATTACCTCTCTCAGATTATGAGGAGGGATATTAGTAGCCATACCTACCGCTATACCTGTGGTGCCATTTACAAGAAGATTTGGAAATCTTGCCGGAAGAACAGTAGGTTCTTTTTCCGTACCATCAAAATTGTCTACAAAATCAACGGTATTTTTATTTATATCAGCAAGCATTTCCATTGATATCTTTGAAAGTCTTGCTTCTGTATATCTCATTGCTGCAGCGCCGTCGCCGTCAACAGATCCGAAATTTCCATGACCATCGACAAGAGGGTATCTCATATTCCACTCCTGGGCCATAGTTACCAAAGAACCATATATCGAACTGTCTCCGTGCGGGTGATATTTACCCATCGTATCACCAACAATACGGGCACATTTTCTGTGTGGTTTATCAGGACCGTTATTCAACTCTATCATGGAATAAAGAACTCTTCTTTGAACCGGCTTTAAGCCGTCTCTTACATCAGGAAGAGCTCTTTGGGCAATTACACTCATGGCATAGTCTATATAATAAGACTCCATGGTCTTTTGCATATCTACTTCTGAAATTCTGTCGAATTCGTTATCTAACATAATGACTCCTAAACATCAAGATTTTTTACGAATTTGGCGTTTTGCTCTATAAACTCTCTTCTTGGTTCCACTTTATCACCCATCAGAGTCTGGAAAGTAACATTTACTGAAGCTTCATCTTCATCATCCATTACTACCTTAAGCAAAACTCTTTTTTCAGGATCCATTGTAGTTTCCCAAAGCTGATCGGCATCCATTTCACCAAGACCCTTATATCTTTGGATTTTATTATTCTGATCTCTTCCAACTTCATCAAGAACACCTGATAATTCATCATCAGAATAACAGTACCAGGTCTTTTTGTTTTTCTCCAGTTTATAAAGAGGAGGCTGTGCAAGATAAACATGACCCTGTTTTATGAGCTCAGGCATGAATCTGTACAGAAAAGTAAGCATCAGAGTAGCAATATGAGCTCCGTCAACATCTGCATCCGTCATTATTATTATTTTATTATATCTTAACTTTGAAATATCAAAATCATCATGAATGCCTGTACCAAATGCAGTTATCATGGCCTTTATCTCCGCATTTCCATATATTCTGTCAAGTCTGGCCTTTTCAACATTCAGTATTTTTCCACGCAGAGGAAGTATTGCCTGTGTAGCTCTGGATCTTGCTGTTTTTGCAGATCCACCTGCAGAATCTCCCTCAACAATAAATATTTCACAATGTGAAGGATCAGGATCTGAACAATCCGCAAGCTTTCCGGGTAATGACATACCATCAAGAGCAGATTTTCTTCTGGTAAGATCCCTTGCCTTTCTTGCTGCCAGTCTTGCTCTTTGGGACTGAACGCTTTTTTCGCATATTATCTTTGCAACATTAGGATTCTGTTCAAGAAAATAAGTAAGCTGCTCAGTTACTAAGGATTCCACCGCAGGTCTTGCCTCGGCGTTTCCCAGCTTCTGTTTGGTCTGTCCCTCAAACTGTGGATCCTCAATCTTTATCGATACAACAGAAGTCATGCCTTCTCTTATATCTTCTCCTGTCAGATTTTCTTCATTATCCTTTAATATCTTTGATCCTCTTGCATAATCATTAAAGGTTTTGGTTATGGCATTTCTGAAACCGGTAAGATGCATTCCACCTTCAGGAGTATTTACATTATTAACGAATGAAAGAGAATTTTCGTTATATGTATCATTATGCTGTAAAGCAACCTCTATATATATATTATTTCTCTTTCCTTCAAAATATATGACATTATCATAAAGAGGTGTAGAAGCTTTATTTAAATATTTAACAAATTCTTTAATACCACCTTCATAGTGATAGAATTCATCTTTCTCCTGACCCTCTCTTAGATCATGAAGATCTATACGAAGACCCTTTGTAAGAAATGCGGTTTCTCTTAATCTCTGCTTTAATATACTGAATTCAAATATCTGTGTTTCCTTAAATATCTCCTTATCAGGAAGGAATGTTACTCTTGTTCCGTGTTTTTCTTTATCACATTCACCTACAACTGAAATATCCTTTGTAATATTTCCTCTGGAAAAACACTCTTCATATATTTTACCTTCATTAAAAACATTTACAGTAAGCCATTCAGAGAGCGCATTAACAACCGAAGCACCTACTCCGTGAAGTCCTCCGGAAACCTTATATCCCCCTCCGCCGAATTTTCCACCGGCATGAAGAACTGTAAAAACAACCTCCAATGCCGATTTGCCGGCTTTGTGATTTATTCCTACAGGTATACCTCTTCCATTATCTTCTACTGTAATGGAATTATCTTTATTTATCCAGACATGTATATTATCACATACTCCGGCCAATGCCTCATCAACAGAATTATCAACTATCTCATATACAAGATGATGAAGCCCTCTGCTGGATGTAGTTCCAATATACATTCCGGGACGTTTTCTTACTGCCTCAAGTCCCTCAAGTATCTGTATCTGATCTGCTCCATATTCAACATCTGCAGTTGAAATATCCTCTCTCATCTCATCAGCGGTTATTTCTCTGTTTTCCTCACTCATTATTAACCTCTTCTATTTTTCCTTCAGATACTCTGAAACATTTATTTATTTCAAATCTGTTATTAACAAACTCATCAAGACCTGTACAGGTTATCAAAGTCTGTGTATCTCCTAAAGTTTCAAGAAGATATTTCTGTCTGTTCAGATCAAGCTCTGACAATACATCATCCAATAATAATATAGGAGTATCATCAACAGCTTTTTTTATTATCTCTATTTCAGAAAGCTTTAATGATAAAGCTACTGTCCTCTGTTGTCCCTGTGATCCGAATTTTTTTACATCAATACCTTTTATATTAAAATCTATATCATCTCTATGAGGACCTATTGATGTATTTTTGAAAATTATATCTCTTTCTCTGTTTCTTTTAAGTCTTTCTTTATATTCCTCTTCTTTTACATTCTTTTTATAATCTATATTTAATATGTCTTCTTTTCCGGTAAGATTACAGTGTATATCTTTTATTATATTTTTTATATCGTATACAAATCTTTCTCTTTTATTTATTACCTTATTTCCATAATTTATGAGCTGGTCATCCCATATATCCAAAGTATCAGATATATCGATCCTTTTATCATAATTTTTCAGAAGCTTGTTTCTCTGGTTGACTATTTTATTATAGCTTGACAGAGCAAAAAGATATTCTTTATCAACCTGACACAGAGTCATATCAATAAATCTTCTTCTTTTTTCAGGACCGCTCTTTATTATCGACATATCTTCCGGACTGAAAAGTACAACATTAACTATCCCTAAAAGATCGGCAGCTTTCTTTATTGAAGTATTATTTATGGATATTGCCTTTCTTTTATCTCTCCTGAGCTGTATCCCTATTTTATAATCAACACCGTTCTTATTGAATAAAGCTCTTATTACTCCATATTCCTTGCCAAAAGATATAATATCCGAGTCATGACTTCCTTTATGTGATTTTGTGGTACCTGTTAAAAAAACAGCTTCAAGTATATTTGTTTTTCCCTGAGCATTATCACCAAAAAAGATATTTGTATTTGGAGAAAGATCAATATGAACTTCTTCATAATTTCTGAAATCCGATAATTCAAGATACTCTATTATCATCAGATTATATTGACCTCTTTTTCATTAAAAAAAACAACATCCCCTCTATGTATTTTTTTTCCTCTCATATCGCATATTTCATCATTAACTTTTACCAGTCCTTCATTAATGACGATCTTTGCTTCCGAACCGGAACTTACCAGATTACATGCCTTCATCAATTGTCCAAGCTTAATAAATTCATCCTCTTCCCTGAGTTTAAAATCCATATCAATTCACCGTATTAAAATTAATAGGCAATACCATGTAATTATATTTATTGGCTTCATCTTTAATATAGCAGGGAGCTTTTGAATTCATAAAATATACAGTAATCTTTTCATCATCAATAACCCTCAGGGCATCCAGCAGAAATCTCGGGTTAAATCCTATCATAAGATCTGCTCCCTCTTTTTCTATATTTATTGTTTCATTCATGGCGCCTATAGGTGAATTGATCTTAAGCTCCAGATCATCATTTCCAATACTTATGATGACAGGCTTCCTGTCATTTTCTCTTACAAGAAGAGTTGCTCTGTCTATGCAGTTTATCAATTCCTTTTTCTCTATCAATATCTTTGTTGAGTATTCATTTGATATCATCTTGTCAACATCAAAATACTCACCTTCTATAAGTCTGGTTATGACTATGGTATTATCAAATTCAAATAATGCATTTGAGTCTGTAAAATAAATATTAACAACTTTTTCTATCTCACCGGATAAGATCTTGCTTAATTCAATGAGTGTCTTTCCTGGGATTATTACCTTTAATGACGGATATTCCTGTCTTAATTCTATATTTCTTATGGATATCCTGTGTCCGTCAAGAGATATTACTCTCAGTTTATTACCTTTTATATCAAAAAGCTCACCTGTCATTATCTTATTATTCTCATTCTGTGCAATTGAGAATATGGTCTGTCTTATTATTTCTTTAAGCGTAAACTGAGATATGGTAATAAAATCATTCTTTTCAACATCTTCAAGATAAGGAAATTCATTTCCGTTCTTCCCTGCAATTGAAAATTTAGCTTTATCACATGAAATATTCAATAAATGATCCTGATTACTTGAAATATGAACTATACTGTCGGGAAGCTTTCTTACAACATCGGAAAAAAGCTTTGCATCTATGGCTATGATACCGTTATCCTTTATATCACCTTTCAGTACAGTCTCTATACCCATCTCAGTATCATTGGATGTAAGAAGGATCTTTCCGTTTGATACTGTGATGAGTATACATTCCAATATTGTCATTGTGGTTTTTGAAGGTACCGCCTTTGAAACTATGCTTACAGCATTGACCAGATCACTTTTTGAACAATAAAATTCCATGTCGACCTTCTTTCGTAATTATATAATATATATAGTTTAATATTATCAGTATTAGTAGTAGTATGTGTTGATTTGTGGATTTCCCTTATAAATATCGTATTTAAGGCATTTATCCATATCATTTGATTGTTGATTCAGCGTTTCTCAAGCATATTCTTTATTTCTTCTATCTCTCTCTTAGTAGGTGAATTATTGGATATTTCAACGTTTATTTTGTTAATACTGTTAATTACAGTAGCATGATTTCTGTTTCCAACAGCCTTTCCTACCTGATCCTGTGAACTCTCTGTCATATTACGGCAGAGCCAGGTCGCAACCTGTCTTGGATGAACTATATCCTGAGATCTCTTAGGTGAATTAATATCATCTACAGAGACATTGTAATATTCGCAGACTGCTTCAATGATGTCATTCATTGATATTCTCTTTGATTCACTTACCGTAATGTATTCATTGATAGATTCTTTTACTACATCCAGATCAAGCTCCACATTATTAAGGTTTTTGAGAGCTTTTATTTTATTAAATGCTCCCTCCAGCTCCCTTATATTGTTTTTAATATTTGATGCTATATAATCTATTATCTCATTTGAAAGATATATATTATTTATTTCTGAATATCTCTGAAGTATTGCAGCTCTGGTTTCGTAATCAGGAGAATCTATGGAAGCAGTAAGACCTGACTGAAATCTTGTTCTTAATCTGTCTGAAAGCTCCTCTATATCCTTAGGATGCTTATCTGAAGAAAGAACTATAGCTTTATTATCAGAATAAAGATCATTGAAAGTGTTGAAAAACTCATCCTGAGTTTTTTCTTTATTTACAAGAAACTGAACATCATCAAGGAGAAGACAATCAACATCTCTGTATTTTTCTCTTAACTTATATGTTGATTGTTCTCTTATGTTCTTTATCACATAATTGGTAAAGGTTTCACTTGTTTCATAAATAACCTTTTTGGAAGGATCCATTTTTAAGATATAATGGCCTA
>ODAI010138601.1_pt1 | contig 10944 bp, 4 predicted proteins | sample 1539321 | NCBI WGS metagenome assembly ODAI01 (sample SAMN02144231, study PRJEB22623) | gut metagenome | biome: sheep rumen | host: Ovis aries | place: New Zealand | reverse complement strand
GAACGGAACTTGGATTATGTACGGAGTATCATGGGATGACCCCGAATGTCTGCACACAGTGGATGAGGCAATAGAGTATATAAACAAAGTAGGGTTTCTGCCGCTGTTCAAGAATGAGATCCCGGGATTCTCACTGGAAGAAAGGACTGTACCGGAGTACTGGTGGTCAGATGATCCGGAGGTGGATCCGTGGAAGTGGAGGGAGATTATTGCCCGCAGCGGAAGGGTAGCATATGGCAAATTCTTTGACAGGAAAGCCGGGTTTATTTTCGAAGAGTGGCTCCCCTGTTTCGTGAACTATCGAAGGGATGGGTATGACTTCGATGCACTTCAAATATGTTTTAGGGGGAATTTATATACAAGATTCCATTTTCGGAAATCGTTATTATTTCACGGTTTCTACAAAATACTATAGGACGAGGATAATGGGAGTTGGTATTTCTAATTCTTCACAGATAATATTTACATCATGGGCTTGGGGCTTGATTTATCTGAACAGGGCCTCTGGTGGATGTTGGATTTTAGCACTCGAACGATAGTGTTCGAGAAGTACGGATTGTAAATAAACAAAAAAATATCAGCAAAGGACCGGAGTAAGTAAATGACAGGGCGACGAGAAAATCAATTCAGTTCATTTTCATCTGGAGGCGGCGGCTATAATTTTGAAGTGTATGTACAGACATATATTGCTATGCATATTATAGTTGGGGAAACATTGCCTTTTTTTGATACAGAAAAGCCTGTTAAAATGAAACTTCAAGGACACTATGATGGATACGATACTGATGACTGTATTGTATTTGGAGAAAACGGTGGAAAGATTCTATGCCAAATAAAGCATTCAGTAACAGTGAGTATGAATAACGATATATTTCATGAAGTAATTACTGATGCATGGAGTGATTTCACTAATACGAGTCTATTCAATCGTGAAACAGATAGTATTGTATTGATTGTCGCCGGGTTAAGCAAGAGTGATATTGATAATACTAGGGTTCTATTCCAATGGTCGAGAGACTGTGAGGATGAAAAAGAGTTCATAAAAAAAGTCACAACACCAGGATTTAGTAGTAAGGATAAGAAAAAAAAGTTTTATGCAATTAGAGAACAATTGCAATCAGCGAATGGATCTGAAATTAGTGATTATGAGATATGGGATTTCTTTAGACATTTCAATCTACAGATTTTAGAGTTAGATTATACAAACTCGCCATTGTTTTTAGCTGTTTCTAATCTGCTTGCGAGAACAGTGGGGCAAGGTGGGATGGAGAATGTTTTATACCGTTATATGGCGGGATATAACCAAAATGCTGGTACTGTCACGCGGGATAAAATGTTGAGAGACTTGCATTTAGAGAATATGATTAACAATAGAAATATCACGAAAATTGGCTATGAAAAAACAGGGAGGATTAATCATAAGAAACTTGAATGTGCAATATGTGAAGCTCTAAGAAATCACATTGAAGCTATAAATCGTGATAAGGGTTGTGAAGAAATAAATGAGAAGTACGTTCCGATAGAAATCCAAGTTGAAGAGATGCTTAATGAAAAGCCAAATCGAAGAAATGCAGATTTGTTGGCTTATTTAAAACATACAAGCTGGTATTTTTCAGGTGCGGGATGGAACTGGATGAAACGCATACCGAAGAAAACAGTCTATCTTGTTCTAGGAAATCCGGGCTCTGGCAAAAGTGTTGCGTTAAGGAAACTATGTCTAGATTTATTAAAAACAGTCACAATAACGAAAAGGATTCCTGTTTATATTGACTTGGGAAAATGGAATGGACTCTGGACAGCATTAAATCCCCCTAAGATGGAAGACCTCATCTGTTTTATCAAACAGACTATAACGGATGATATTAATAGCACCGGTTTATCAATGGATATGACATATATCTTTGATGAAATGCTTGAAAAAGGTAGATGGCTATTTGTTTTTGATTCATTTGATGAGATTCCCTGTTTGATGGGTACAGGTAACAATCAGATGTTGATTGCAACCATAAGTAAGTTAATTCATGATTTCCTTACGAATGGTAAACAGGGAGGAGGGATAGTTGCTTCGCGTTATAATTATAATAAGGAGCTACAGGACTCTTTGGCAGCAAAGGTAAAGTTGGAAATCAAAGAGTTTGATGATATTCGCATAAAAACCATGCTGAATAATTATCTTAATAATGCATTTGATGTTGTTGATAAACTATTCAGGGAACGAGAAGATTTGGTTGCCCTATGCCGTAACCCATTCTATTTGTCTTTGCTGATTGGCTATATTAGAGATTATGGGACCAAGTTTCCAAAGAAGCAAGTGGATCTTTATCGTCATTTTTTAAATAGTCGTTTAAACAAAAATGATTGTTTGCTAAAGGAATATGAACTTACAAAAGATGATGTAATAATAGCAGCAAAAAGATTATCAGTATTTATTTTGCAATCGTCGGTATCTGGTCTTGAGTGTCCAATAAATGATTTTCGTAGTTTATACTATGAAAGGGAAAAAGGGATTAATTGTATTCGATTATTGAAGCAAATTGGCTTATGCCATGTAAGTGAACGTGAAGGAACGGTTTCGTTTGTACATAGGAGATTTCAAGAATATTTCTTAGCGTTGAGTTTTAAAGAGACCTATCAATCTAAAGAGAGTATTATTGATCCCGACTTTGGAAAGATTATTAATAATAGTTCAAGTTTACAGGATACGTTGGCATTGTATTGCGAAATTGCTGATGAAGATAAAGCAAAAGAAATTGCATTGTATTGTTGGAAATCATTGAAAGATAAAATTTCATATAATACAAGCATAGATGAAGATGGAGGCTTGATACTTTATAATAATCTGTGTTTTATGGCGAATGCTTTTAGGAACAGAAGGGAAGCTATTCAAGAGTTCGCTGATGAGTATGAAAAAATTATCTTAGATAATTTTGATGATGATACACATTTTATAATACAAGTTGCGATGCTTAAAGGTTTAATACTATTTAATCCTGACGGTGAAAATATAATTCGGTTAGCACTGCGTACGTTTACAATAGGAAATAATTGGTTAAATGATGTCATGATGGAGAATTGCAGACTTATTAAAAATGTTGATGACAGAATTGAAACACAATTTACTTTCTATCTATATAGGAAAACAGCGCAAGAGTTTTTAAAACAATTTCGTAATACTGATTTTGCACTATCTAAAGCCCAAGGGTTTAGGTATGTCAGATGTATGCACTTACTTCAGCTAGTGAATATCCTATTGATGATATTCTTTATTGCCCATAATCTGATTGCTCTATCGTTGATGGAGTTTTTTGGTTTTCCATTGAGAGTAATGGAGATTGAATTGAAAACAGGGATGATGTTTTCAACGATAATATCAAAAATAGATGAAGAATCATTGATAGAACTCATTGAAGAATCGCATGCCATAGGTTTATTTATGTTATTCATTTATGTATTTTGGATAACTAAGTTGAAAACAAGACCTGTAAAAGATGGTGAGATAAATAGAACTTGTCCTTTAGAGACTTTGTTTTCGGGAATGTTATTTATGACTCCGATTTTTAGCATTCTTTTTACTGTAATAAAGAACAAGATGGGTGTAAATCCTATTTTTATTAAAGCGTATATTGCGGTCTCTGTTGTTATACTTGTAACAATAATTGCAATAAATATACCATATGCTGTCCACGATAGTTATTATTATTTTAAGAATTACGGTGATACTCTAAGTAAAAGAGATATATGTATTCAACTAATTAAGCCAGCAATAAGATCTATAATATTCACACTTGTTATTGGCTGCTCTGTTTTATTGATACCTAGTTTTCTTATGAACTCATTAGGGATAATAATTAGTGCTTTAATTATTATAATGATCCCATTAAGCTTGATAGGTGTTCTGCGTTACTATACAAAGAAGCATTTTTTAGACCATATCAGTATTCCTCAGAATATTGAGATAGAAGAATTGGTAAACAATTTAGAGAAAATATCAATAAATGAATTACAGATAATTTATCTTAACAGATTGCTTGATAATACTACATGCTTGTATGGAGAGTGGCCAGATAAGTTAAAAAATAAGAATGGATGTCGAAAAAAGTATGAAAATGATGATGTAGAGGCTGCTATATCAAAATTGGAATATGAGAGCATGATTGAGAGGAAGAACAGTAACCGTTCAAATAATACATAAGAATCTTTTTAGCTGAATATGTTTGTGATAAAGCTGTTTACATAGTACACCACATCGGCATGTGGGCAGGAAATAAAATTCAAATATTAGCAAGAATGAAGCCAAGTATCCTGTTGAAATGGCGAAGTGGAGTTCGACTAAACATAACCAGCGAACAGGGTGACGTTTTGATATTTCACTGTTAATGCATACAATTTTGCAAATATGGTGATAAATTGTTTGAATTGAATAAGGTAAGTGAGATGGTTTATTATGGTGGATCTGGAATTTCTTAGATTTAGGTATGGAAATAGTAGTAGGGATGTGTTTGAGGAGCTGGCGACACGTTTATTTATGAAGATGTTATGCCTTTCGGAATCACCGATAAGGAGACCTGATGAAGAAGGCATTGAGTCAGAACCAGTGAGAATCAGTTCTGATTTATCGGGAGAGTATAAAGCAGGAACGTATGCTTATCAAGCCAAGTACTACAACAATGGAACAATTATATCAAGAAGAAAAAGCGATTTTTTGAAAAGTATAAAGGCAGCTAAAAAAAATGGCGCGGATCATTTGGTGTTTTACATCAATATAGACTTCTTCCATAAAAGCAATAGGGGTAGTAAAAAATCAGACTGTGAAATAGAAATTGAAAAATTTGCTGAAAGTAATCATATTATATTGCACTGGTTTCCAAAAGATAGGATAAGAACAATGCTGGATAAAGATCCTGACCAAGGGGAACCTGATTATCGACCTATCCGGAATATTTTTTTTAGTCAGGAGTCTGCTCCGGATATTTATGGATTTTATGAATATATATGTAATGAGCTTTCCGTTGATAGTGGAAATGAAATGTATGGACGCATTTCTCTGCTTGATAATTATATAGCTCCATATTTGATTGATAGCGATAATACTAGACAGAGCATAAGTGTTCGTGACTATCTTGAATCATGGATTAGCGAAAATCAAAGTTTCATAACTGTAATATGCGGAGAGCCTGGGCATGGAAAAACAAGTTTATGCAGAAAAGCCATGTATGATTTTTATAAAAACGGTTGGCTTGTGGACAAGGTAGATCAGGTTTTTTGTTTTTCCCTTAACCCAGCTGGCACTATGGCGGTTACAAATGAAGGAGTTAGGTTCGACTTATTGTTGAGTTGGGGCGATGGACAAAATCGTAGTGTTAAGAAAAATCAAATAGTAAGAGAAGTTTGTAAAAATGCACTGGTGTTTTTCGATGGCTTTGATGAGTTCTTAGAGTGGATGCCAGAATATCGTCTGTATGATTTTATTAGTGATTTTATCTTGGACTTTCAAAAATTTACAAATGCTCACATCGTTATAACTTCACGAAAAATGGTGATTGACCCAGAATGCAGAGTATTTTCCTATAAAAATGTGAGCAATGGGACGATCATCCTTGTGCCAATAAAGGAACTCAGTCTTATCACAAAGGAACAACAGTACAAATGGATTCAGCGTTATATTCATCAGATGAATGAAATAGAGTCAATTAATAAGTCGGATATAGCGAAAATGAAAACGTATTTTAACAGTTACCAAAGTTTATGTGAGAAGCTAAAAGCAGAGGATGACCTTAATGAAATCTTGGGCATACCTATTATTTTTCGAATGATTGTTGGGTCTAGGTATATACCTACTAATAATAGCCGCCTAGCAGAAATATATGTTAATCTATTTCACGCTACATGGGAAAGACATCAGCACAAGAAGATGGTCAAAGGGCGGCCTAATCTCTATAATAAAGAAATGATTACAAATATGAGATTGGCACAACATGCTTTGAAAATATTCGCTGATAATAACGAAACGGCGGTGTCTGAGGAGGGGCTAAATACAGAAGAAACAACGTGGGTTTATAGTTTTTATACCAAGAATAGAGGAAATCAGCGAGTGGGTTTCTGGCATAGGACATTTTATGAATACTTCCTTGCATTTGAAATCCTTTCATGGTTTGCTTCGTTTTCTAAAGATGGAACATGGGAATCGAAAGACAAAAATGAATTTATAAATAGATTATCAGGTCTTTCGAGAAGACGACTGAATAGTGAAACATTGTTTTTTATAAGAGATTTGTACCATATGAATCGATTGGATGAGAACTCTGAAATAGTATCTACTTTGAGAAAAGAGGGATTAAGTAAAGTATATGATGTTGCTTTTACGATGGCTTATCAAATTCTCAAAGAAACCGACGGAATTATAGAACTGTCACTATTAAGAAACAATGTATTGAGTCATTTGGATAAAACAGGAAATAGAAGGGACTTTAATGATGTAGCGGTTTCAACTCAGTATGAAAAATCAGTTAGTCCATTTATTAGAGGAAATAACGTATTCTGGAATGTAGTTTCTATTTGTGGTATCTGTGATCATCCATTACAAAAGCATTCTGTCAATGAGGAGGCTTTACGATACTATGATATGAGTGGGTGTTGGATGAATAGAGCTGAACTCTCAGGATGCTATCTTAGAGCGGCACATTTTGAATATGCTCATCTTGAGAATGCTATAATTAAGGGATCTGATTTAAAAATGATAAATCTCACTGGAGCACATTTGAAAGGAGCAAGACTAAATCGTTCTAACATATCATTTGCTACATTAATTCGAGCAGAACTGGAAAAATCTTATTTTGTCGGTGCAGATCTTACAGAAGCAGACTTAAGAAGAGCAGATTTGACAGATTCAAATTTAGAGTTAACAGATCTTACTCATACGGATTTGCGAGATACAACACTCATTCGCACGAAGTTTTTAGACTTGTGGAGCAAATATCATTTGGAAATGTTCGAACAACCAAGGGGTGAGTTTAATCGTTTGGTATATCGGAGTGACATTGGTAGAGGCAATAGTGGCTATATTCGAAAAAGAGTGCACATAGAGAAAACGCTTTTTTCGGGTGCGAAATTAACTAAAGAGGATGCAGAAACACTTGGTGAACTTGGAATAGATATCGAAAAAGAAAAAATAGAATTAGTACCGCAGCTAACACAGTTACCACTATCTATGTCGAGACATGTAAGATGCGTAGAAAAGTAAATCCTCATGAAAAAAGTCGTGTTTGCAAAGATGGATAAGATAATCAATCTAAACTCATTCCATACAGTGGGCGGTAAGATGATTTTGCCACGGGAAGCCATTTTTTATTACGATGTAAAAAATGCTTGAATCTCATCGAACTCGCACCAAAGGGAACCGGTAAATCCTTCGTATATGGGAACGTATCCCGATATGCCCGTGTAGTTGGTGGTGGGAAAATACCCCTGCCGTCATGTTCCATAATAATGCCACCAATACTCCGGGTATTGTGACACGCTATGATGCGGTGGTACTTGATGAAGCACAGAGCATTCAAGGCGATGCTAAGGGAGAACTGATAGCAGGTCTGAAGGTCTATCTGGAGAGCGGCAAGTTCAGTAGGGGAAATACAGAGGCTGTCGCAGAGTCCGGATTTGTCATGCTTGCCTATATTACCTTGGATGAAGATCATATACCTGTACATCTTGGGGAAGGTCTTTTCTCGGAGATACCGAATTTTCTCCAAGAAACAGTTTTTGTTGAGAGGTTGCATGGCATCATCCCTGGCTGGTATATGCCGAGGGTGTCAAAGGATACACCGTCTGTAACACTTGGTTTTAAAGGGGATTTTTTCTCGGAAATCCTGCATAATCTGAGATCTGAGCCGCAATATACAGACTATGTTAACATGAATATGCAGCTTATTAATTGTAATGATATGCGTGACAGAAAGCGATCACAAGACTGGCATCGGCATTTCTTAAGCTGATTTTCCCAGATTTAAAAGTGGGGCAATCGGAGTTTAATGAATACTGTGTCAAACCAGCCGTAGACTTAAGGCAGAGAGTAAGGGACGAACTACATAAGATGGATTCGGAATATGCAAAGGTAATAATACAGGTTGCTGAATGAATACGATAGTGGCAATTAGAAGGGTTAATTTAAGCAATATGTCAATGCAAAGATACTGGAAGGAGTTATTACAGAATGGCACAAAGCATTTTACAGTATGATATGTTGATATCGTGTCCGGGTGATGCGGAAAATGCTGTGAATATTATTAATGAAGTTGTACACCTATTCAATCAACAATTTTCAGATACCTTGGGGATTGGAATAAGAACAAGATATTGGCAATACAGTGCATTTGCGGAATCAGGTGGTAAGCCGCAGGACATTCTCAATAGGCAGATTGTTGACACGTCTGATTTGGCAATAGCTGTATTTAAGACGAGGTTCGGGTCTCCAACAGATAAGTATGGCTCTGGAACAGAAGAAGAAATAGAACGAATGCTGTCTGAGGAAAAGCAGGTCTTCATTTATTTTGATGAATCAATGGTGAGACCGTCAGATGTGGATGCAGAGCAATATGGTAAGGTGCAGGATTTTAAACGTAGGTATAAGGATAAGGGGATATATTGGACGTTTACAAGTCTGGAAGAATTCAAAACTCTTTTTTATGCCCAGATTACGAGATATTTCATGACTCTGGACAAGGAAATGCGTTCAGAAGGAAAATCTATTCTACTGCTCAAAGCGATTAATGGAGATACAGTGGAAGATCTTGCAAGGATTTTGCATTTTGATATGGGCGGATTGATTTATAGCGATTTGCTAAAGAGTAGAATAATTGATAAATTTAAAAAAATCAATCAAATGCCAATTGTTACAAGTGCCTCACCTTATAATGCATTTATGGCACTGGAAAAGAGTGTTGAAATAGAAAAAGATGCGATAGAAATAATTAACGCTGTTGCATCAAAATGGGATATTGAAATGAAGGAAGGATTCTTTGATATCGGAGAATTAAGAGAATCAACGATGTTTCATAATCCTCTCTTGGGAGAAAAGGAGCTAAAAGGAACTCGAGAAGAAAAGGAAAAATATTATGCAATAGTTTCTTTGGCACATGATATCTATACAATGGTCAGACATATGCAGATGGAAGAGTACTATGGTAAGCTTTGTGGTGTAAAGTTATTAATATGCAATGATGGGACTGTTTTTGATGAAGATATAGATGTAGAACTGACAATTCCGGGAAATAGATATATAGATATTGATAGTATTCCAGTTCCAAAAGAAGAGATAGATAGAGATGAGAAATGGAGTTTTAGCGACATTTTCGAAATTCAGTCAACAAAGGATTATATATCGTATATAGATACTTGTAAGGGACATGATTTTGGCGGATTGCCCAATTCTTATTCAGGGAACATTTTTTGCGGAAGAGATTATGAGGAAGAATATCGGGAGGCGCTAAATGATGTATATGAATACAATGTATATGAAAATGGAACTGATGTGATACTAAAAGTGCATTTTGATTATTTGAAACAACATCAGACTGCGGCATTCCCAACCTGGATTTTTTTAGAAAACGTTAGTGACGATTTTGTTATAAAATACAGGATTATATCGAAGAGAAACAAAGATATTATTGAACGAGAGATGCAAATAAAAGCAATGGAATCTTAAGTATTAAATGATTCTGGGCTATGTTATGAATAGGAGTAAATCTGAAGATATTTTCAATATATAGTGCTTGGTAAGGTGGCATATCAGGTCAGCCCAGCAAAGCCCTGCTATTGCACCGCTATGCGGCACTTGCTTGACAGGTCTTACCAGATATGCATGCTTCTTTTTCCAAATTGAGATAGACCAAGGTCATCACTTGCCATGATGATGGCATGCGATGACCTTAGTTATAGAATCAGGGAGCAGTATAAAATCATTAACCCCCGGGGGACTCGTTATCTTCATTGTTTAAGCATTCCGAAATTACTTAATCCCTTATATCTATGGGGGTTAAGTATGTAACTGGATTCTGGGCTTTCGCGATTTTTTCCAGATTTGCAATTGATTTTCCGATATAAAATTCTTGATTAGCATCATAAGGAGCTCCCGACTCATATGATTTATCGATAAAGAAAATTCGATTCGATTGCAGCCCACCAATCGGCTCAGTTTTTTTGGGGTTTCTTCCCCAAAAAGGTTTAATTTCGTACGATATAAAGAATACTCTGAAGTTATATTCCTTATATCGTACGGATGGGTTCTTCAGCAGCCAGTGCCAAACTGCGGCTTGGGTGAGCTGAACGCGCTTCAGCCCATGGATGAAGTTTCAGAATAATCAAAATAAATATTGTATCATACAATGCGGTCATGCATAGCAAGGACCCTCCTAAAGAATTTGGCACAAAACTTATAGCTTACATGTAAAACGCTATGTAAAATATGAAACTTTCTCTTATTAATTATATTGTTCTATACATATCTATTGAGCCATGTAGAAGGCTACAAAATTTAACGAAATTGTTCAGCTTAAACTATTTATCTATTCAGAAATGATTATCATCTTTGAAATGTCAGCACCGATATTTTGCCAAGATATGCTATCTTCTTCGGATATTATAGCTCTGTCTAATCGAGCTTTATTAAGCTTACCCTCTTCAAGCGTTGCTCCAGTTGGGTCTGCTCCCCGCAAGTCAGCATTACTTAAATCTGCCCCTCCAAGCCTAACCCAATTGAGATTTGCTCCGCGTAAAGTAGCATATTGAAGGTCAGCTTTAGTAAGATTTGCTCCCTCTAATACTGCCCTCTGAAGACTAGTATAAACGTTAATAATTAACTGGACTTTTTTACAGGCAATGTATCAACTATAACATCTTCATCGGGATCAATCTCTTCGAGTTTGTATTTCCAATGATATACGACGGGTTCTG
>ODAI012687206.1_pt1 | contig 10945 bp, 15 predicted proteins | sample 1539321 | NCBI WGS metagenome assembly ODAI01 (sample SAMN02144231, study PRJEB22623) | gut metagenome | biome: sheep rumen | host: Ovis aries | place: New Zealand | reverse complement strand
TCAATCCTACTGATAACCAAATGATACCGCGTATTTGAGATGGCAGGAGATTATGCTTTTTGTTCTTCATAAAAAGAAAAATTTTGTCGTATCAAAAAAATATTGTACTTTTGCACTCGCTTTAGAGACCAAAAGCACCAACTAACGGTCTGTTAGCTCAGTTGGTTCAGAGCGCTTCCTTCACACGGAAGAGGTCGAGAGTTCGAATCTCCCACAGACCACCCTGCCGCCCCACAAGGGTGGCTTTCTTTTTGCTGTATAGTGCTGGTTTTCATCCTGTTGTTTTTAATTTTTGACAAGTTGTAGAGGTGTTGTTTTTTGACCTTTTTTGAGTTTATTTTCGCCTTTTTTACCTATATTTATCACGAATTTATCACGTGATAATTGCGTTTCGGCACATCTAATTACTAGATGTAAAACGCTGATAATGTATATTTATTGTGTTTTGTTGGATGTTTTTTGACATCAAGTGAATCTCAACTGGATTCTTTTTCGTATATTTGCACCTGTAAAACACTCACCGCTATGTCGAAAAAGAAGAACAATTACGAAACTGCTGCAGTACAGTTGTACGAAAGGGAATATTCCAAAGGCATCCGTTTCTATCTCCATTATTCCGTTAATGGGAAGCAAGTTAGAGAGCCGTTGAAAGACCTTCCTCTTGTTCGGAAAAAGGACAGGCTTAACTATAATGATGTAAAAGCCAAGGTCGAGGCAATAGCGTATGAGCGCACTAAGCAAATCCGAGAGGGCAAACTAGGATTCTCTACCAAGAATGGCAAGTTACTGTTGAAGGACTGGTTCGCAGTCTGTGTTGAACGAGCGAAAAGTCATGAAAGAGAGAATAGCAACCGTCACACATGGTCAAGAACCATTGAGTACACGGGAGAAATCGTGGAGCAGTATCACTGCAATGCCAAACTGTCAGAGGTTGATAAAAAATTTGTAATGGGCTTCATCGACTATCTTAAAAGCACGTATATCATTCCGTCGAGATTACCAAACGCTGGGCAGCACATGAAGCCGAGCACAGCAAAAAAGAAACAGGATGCATTTAGCTATGTTCTAAAGATGGCAGTCGCCGATGGGAAAATAGACCATAATCCTTTTGACCAAATCAATGCATCCGATAAAATTCAAAAGTCCGAGAGCACGAGAGAGTATCTAACGGAAGAAGAATTGATAAAGTTAGCAAAAACTCCGACTGAAAAAGAGCAAATGCGGCATGTCTATCTGTTCATGTGTTTCTGTGGATTGCGTATCTCTGACGTGAAGGCTTTGCGGTGGATGGATATTGAGAAGGATGGAGACCGCTGGCAATTAAGAATCCGACAGCAAAAGACGCAGGCTCCGCTGTATTTGCCACTATCTGAACAGGCCAAGAAGTTCCTCCCAGAGCGCGGAGATGCCACGGATGAGGATTTGGTGTTTGCCGATATTCCAACTGAACAGGCGATGAACCGACAATTGAAGGACTGGGCAAAAACAGCAGGTATTAAAAAGAAGTTGACGCTCCACACCGCTCGCCACACGTTTGCCACTCTGACACTCACGAAGGGGGGTGATATATATACTGTGAGCAAACTGCTCGGACATGCCGACATTCAAACGACGCAGGTCTACGCGAAAATCGTTGATAAGAAGAAGGAGGAGGCCGTGGATATGCTAAATGATATATTAGATTGAAAGTCAAAGAAAATTGTTAAAAACGAATAAAAAAAGAAGTACATGAAGAAACAGAAACCAAGTTCAGATAAGGTCTATCAAAAAGAGTCAATGGATGATGAAATGTTGGCTGCAGTGTATTTGACTGCTGTAAACAAACAAAACCCAATAGACTTCACGGAAATGCTTAAGGCTCATCGGAAGGAGGAAGAGGCAAAGCGGTCTATTGAACATATAAAAGAACAGGTCAAGCCCCAGAGAAAGGAAAAGGATAATAGGGAACCCACTTGTAAGAAGCGTGATTTTTTTGTTCCAGAAGATTTTAAGAGCGTGGATGTCGAGTTTTTTCTTCAAGAGTTGGGTAAAGAAACAATCATATATGAGGGCAACGAAAGAAGGATATTGGATAGAACCAGTCTTCCGTGGGTATTTGTATCTAAAGCAATAGCAGCATATGTCACCCACATATTGCATGATGAGTACAGCCTTTACTTTGCTGCGGCTAATATGTCGAAAGTAACTACTTTTGCGAGTGCAGACTTGAGGGACTTGTACAGGAGGTACGAGGAACGTGGAACCTTGCCAGTCGGTGCAGATGTGGTAGATAAGGTTTGTAAAAAATGTAAGATGCGCAATATCAATAAGATGTAATTTTTGTAAGAAAAAACAGTGTTTAGGTAAAGAAAAAGACGAACAAACTCTAAAAAACAAATTAACCTCTGCTGGTTTTGTCTTTATAGGGGCAGCCAACGGAGGTTCCTTGTTTTTGTAATATATTGAAGTAGAATTGTTTATTTGTGGTTGTGGATTCCATGATGGACTCCACGACATGGCGTTTTTTTTGACTTTTGCTATATTTTTGCACTCGCTTCTGGACGCGAAACGAGAGAGCAAAACGTCTCACACGAAGGAAGCCCGAAAGGAAGAACGGCGAGCTTGCTCCTCCAACATCTTCCGCAAAAGTAAACAAACAAACAATGAAAACTAAAAATAATTTCGAGAATGAAAATGAAGACAACAACTTAGTGTTAGTGGCTCAGAAGCCATGGTTAAGCGTAAAAGAGTTTGCTGCGTATACCGGCTATAAGGTTTCGTATGTGTATAAGCTCATTTCCCAGCGAGGGGTACCGTGCTATAAGCGCGATGGTGGTAAGAACGTGTTTTTCTTGAAGGACGAAATCGACAAGTGGATTCTTGGCCACAGGATTGCTCCGATGGAGGAACTTGAGGAACAGGCAGTGCGGTATGTTGCCAAGAACAGCATCCAAGATGTCGTGTTCACACCATCGAAGAAGTTTGCCGAGGAGGTGGACGATGATGGCAAGGATGAAAAGCCTAAGAAGTCTAAAGCCAAATCGGCCACCACGAAGAAGGCTTCTGCCAAAACGTCGACGGCCAAAGAGAAACCCGCGGCAAAGACCAAGAAAGGAACCAAGAAGGCTCCCTCGAAGAAGTCCAAGGACGAGGAGGAATCCCCGAAGAAAGGTAAAAAGACCACAAAGAAAACTCCAACGAAAACCAAGAAAACGACAAAGAAGAAATGAATCCATCTTGTCAGCGCTGCCGAAACGGTAGCCTAGCCGTGCGGTGTCATTCACCGCCAGCACAAATAAAGGTGTCCCGAAAATGGGACACCTTTTTGTGTTCTATCACTGTCGCAGGACTATCGTACTGATAGAGTCAGCTTGTAATCAGCCAATGTCGCACCGTCAGATGGGGTGGGTTGCCAACCTTTCTCCAATATGGCTGTTTCTATGTGGTCAAGTGAGCCACCAAACGTAATGGCATTGCCCTTTGAGTAAAAAATGGCATTCAGCTTGTTGTCATATTGGTGGCAGTCCATCTCAAACCCAATGCGCATGGTTGTGTCGCCATTAAAAACGCAGTAGTATTCATCCGCACCAGTTGTATCGTCAATCTTGTCATGGCTTTGGTAGAGAATGTCTGTGTGGTTGTATATCTCTGTAAATTGACCATCTTTCAGACGTACTACTTTATCCCAATATTCCCCCATGCTGCCGTCTTGGTTGCAAAGCAGACCGCTGCGAGGTATGTACTCTGCGTTGCACCGCCAAGAAGTCCACTTTGACACCTTGCCATCGGAATAGCTTAAAACAATATTTCCATATGCCTCTCCTGGGCAGAATAGCACCATTTCGGGGATGTTATCATCGTCAATGTATGCCAATCCCCAGCTATTAAAAACGTCCAACACTCTCATGTTGCAGTATTCTAAATCAGCATTTGCAACATAATCCGCGTAGGCTCTCATCCAGTCGGTAGACCATTGTCCATCACTCCAGATGCAAACCTCTGTAGATTGCGTGTTTAATGTTTTGTTGTTATTTCCACAGCTCAGCATGAATAGAGCGAGGACTGCAAGTATTATTGTCTGTTTCATTTTATTTATTTTTCAGCGTTAATCATATTGCCAATTGTCATGCTTTCCGAGGGGATGGGAAAGTAGGTGCTAGTGCCTTTGGAGTAGTAGAGGGAATCCAGCGTTTGTTTCACCTTGCCGAAAGCAGGGCAACTCGGCCATTGGTTGTAACCATAGTATGTGCCGATTCTTTCTCCATTTAGTTTGATTTCGTTGACTCCAACGGTTCCATTGCCAATCTGATAGCGCGACAGCTCTTCTTTGTTTAACCCATAGTCGGCAATGTCGTTGGTGTCGATAAAGGCTGAACTACAGCAATAGTCGCATTTCTCAACAAACTGACCATCTTTCATCTCATAAACTCCGCCCCAAGTTTCATCGGCATAGCGGAACTGGGAGTGGAGCAGACCGCCACCTCCTTTAATGTAGGAGAATGCACCTCTGGGAGACGGATAAACCTCCCCATTGTGCTGGGTAAGGATGACGGAGGCAGAGGCATTGCAGCCACCGTAAAGGAGCATTTCGGGGATGGTGTCGTTATCGATGTAGGCCAGCGTCCAATATTTGCAATCAATGGAGTTGTCCTCTGTTTTTTCAAACCACATGTCGCCCCTTCCTTCAAAGTGGCTCTCTATGTACTGGGCATATTTTCGCATCCAGTCGGTAGTGTAAACGTAATCTGGGATGGCAAGCGTTGTGTCCTCTTCCGATTTAGTGAAGACGTTTTCGTACCACGCCATCAGACTGTCTGGATTGGCGGTTTCGTTAGTATTTTTGCTTTGGTGGCTTTGACATGAAACAAGCGTCACCAAGCTTATAAGAATAGTCCAAGCGTATTCCATTTTACCTTTCTTTATGCAGATGCAAAAGTACGAAGAAAACTTCATTCTGAAAAAATATTTTGTTGAGTCAAGAAAAGTTCGTACCTTTGCATCGTCTTTCAATAGGCAGAAAGACCGAGAGAAAGCGCATTTTCTCTATTCCGCTTGAAGGTGAACTTGGACACTTCACTAAAGCATAAAGACGGAATAAGGCAAATGATTTCTCACTTGTATTGTATTCGTATTTCTACGACATACTGCAAGTGGGGTTGTTCAAGAAACCTTACCTTCTTTATGCAAAATGGGAGTCCAAGCCCAACCTTCAAGGATAGGGTAAACTGGATGGCTCCACTTTTTCTTGATTGGGCAATTCTCACCGAGCCGTGAACAAAAGTTGCGCCCGACACGAAGCAGGGTCAATTAACATGAAGAAAATTTTGCTCGTTATGCTCTTCTGCATGGGAACGGTTGCGTATGCACAGATTCCGCAGGATTTGATTACTTCTGACCCCGCAACTAACCATGCAATAGCCGTTGCTATTCAGCAATATGGAGAGCAGGCTGTACGAGAAGCCTTAAAAAAGGGTAATGCCAATCAGTCAACGTCCGCCTATCAAAACCAGAACAACGGCTATCAGAATAACCCCTATCAGAATAATAGTTATCAGAACAACAATCAGTATCATGGCTATCAAAACGATGCCTATAATAATACCGAGACAGTAATTTCGGGAGTTTATTTCTATAACGGGCAAACCGTCGTTGTGAATTTGAAATATAGTCATCAGCGTATTGTTGCATATAGTACCTCAACGGATATGGCGGGACGATATGTTTGGAAAAGTGTTTTATATGGAGACCCGGGTCCGACAAATAATATAGAAGACGGACAGGCCGCCAGATATTATAAATATAAGATTAAGATTGGTGGCACACCAGTGTACTTTAACTTGCAGTGAGTTTAATTTGACAAAAAAAATAATAATATGGGAATAGTAATTATTATCGCCATCGTGGTGTTCATTATCTATAAGATTAGTAAGTATAAAAATAGTCGCACCGTATATTGTCAAAACTGTGGAAGGGCATTCATCGCACAGGACAATAGTGGTAGACCCAGCATCTGCAGATGTCCGCATTGCGGCTATATGAATGTTATTTAACCTAAACAAGTAATTGACATGGGCTTATTTTCAAACATGAGTGATATTGGTCGAATAAACGCACTCTTGAAGCAAATCGACCCCAAGATTTCAGCGATTCTCTATGAGACGCAATCACCTTATCCCAACATCAATCGACTAAAGGTTGAGAGTGGCACTATTTCGGTCTTGATGAGTGAGGTAATGGATATTGCTTGTAAGGCTCCAAATTCAGTAAAGTTGGCTCCTTACTATTTGATGGGGCGTAAAATGCGATTGCCCGAAATCTCCGCATTTTTGGCAGAGATAGTGGAACGCTGCGAGAGGATGTAAAAAAGATAATGCCATGTTAGCAAAATATAATGGATGGATAATAGATGCAGAGGAAACTTCTAGTGGCTTCCTCTCCGAAGGAAAATCTGTTTTGTCTGCAAAGATTGTCCCCGATATTGACTCGATTTATTTGTTGTTAAAAGAGAAGGGAGTTGTTTCGACATCGATAAAAAACATAGAAGAGCATTTTGAGTCGGAACGAATAAAGGACATGTATAAGAAACTCTTTCCTCGTAGCTATTATTTTAGTGATAGTTTAAGCCGTTTTGTTGACCGTAAAGACTTGGATGTTTATAATGCTTTATTAGAAATCGGGAGTAAATATCAATATTCAACTGTTCAGCAAGCGCGAGTATTCTGGACATTTCTTGATGAACAAAATAAAGCCTTGAATAAGGTCAAAGATTATATCAATAATAATCTTCCCAATATTCGACGTGAAATCATCGCTCAACTAAAGCAAAGAAGATTGATTCCCGATTGGGTAACTGTTTTCTAGTTTTTCTTAATCTAAAAATATAGAACGACCATGATTGTAAAGTTCTGGATAAAGAACTAGAACCCCTTCTTGTCGCTTTTCACCTTGTTTGATGGCGACACGTCGCGTCTTGATTCCGTAGAGCAGAAGGTCTGTTGTTTTTGGCTTCCTATTGATGCTGTATCTGTCGTAGATTGTCTGGAGTCTGCGTCTCACTTCTTCATTGGTGATGCGTTCTCCGTTGTTGAATAGTTGTAGTATGTCTTGCTGTATCATGTTACATTGTGAATTTAAGGTTGGATTTTGGTTTCTTTAGATAGTGTTTGTTGCAAAGCCCCTCGCAGAAGTAACTAATGCTTACTTCGGGCGGCAATATTTTGAATCTTTTTATCAACGCATTTGCCAGCAGTTTTGGTGTTGGGAAGGATTCAAGGATTCTGCCAACATTGTTTACGAATGTGTGTTTATCGCCCTTGATTGGAGGAACAACATTCTTAAGCAAGCAGAATCTGTAAATAATCAGATAAGCAACGTCAAAACAGTCTTTCTCGTAGAACATCAAAACATTGTCGTTGGTTATAATAAGTGTACTTCCTATCGTTCTGATGTATTTTAATTCTTTCAGAACGGTAATCATTTTGCTTAACCTGTCGCGGTCGATTTGCAACGTCTTGGACACTTCTTCAATTGTTGGAAAGTCCATGTGGTTTGTCCCTGCGTGGCAGTGGCTTTTTAGCAGGATAAGCAAGCCTTTTTGGTCTGCGTCCAAGAGAGGGTCAAATAATAGTTCGGGCTTAATCATCAAGAAATCGTCCTCAATGTGTTCGAGCAAGTAGACGTTATAGGGGTATTGGGATTCCCCTTGTTTCTTGTCAATTACTCGGATTAGCCCTGCTGTCTGCAAATCTTGTATGTAAGTTACCATTGTTCGCTCCTTAACGCCACATATAGCGGCCAAATCTTTTTCAGGATAACTCGCTGTGTTGGTAGAGTCTTTAATCTGACTTCTAATAAGTGCGTATGCAACTATCATCTTTAACTTGCTACGTTTTTCAATTCTCTGTATTCCTTGATTCGGTATTCTGATGTAGTAACTCATAGTTATTTGCAAATGAATTATTTGTGGCCGGATAGTATATTATCTGTTTGAGTCTGAATAATCTGTTAAATTTTGCGTGTCCGATGGCACGTTTGGCTTCCTTGCGAGAGGTGAAAATCTCGCCTGTGATTAGGTTCTGTAGCATGGGGAAAGAAGTGTATTTGACGGATGCCAACGGCTTCCATCTTTTTGTAATTAGATGTATTACTGTATTATTAGGTGTGAAAGTTTCCGACACTTCACCTGAAAGTTTCCGGCAAAGTGGGTGAAAGTTATCGACAGGAGTAAAATCGAGACAAAAAAAGAAGCGTGGAGTCTTTTTCCACACTCAAATGAAAGGAAGGAGGGCATTTCTGCCCTCCCCAAATATGAAAAAATTAATACCGTAACTGGGGTTGCCCCAATGATTAATAATAGCCACGTTGGTCATGTTTTCCAAATCATTAAGGAATCAGTGTCAATAGATGGCTTTGGATGGCCTGTTCTATGTCGGACTATCCACCAGCAGGGTTTTCACCTTCTGAATTGTTGTCGGGCTTACTCCTGTCAGTTTCGCCACAGCTCGGATGGAGTATTTCTTACGCAGTAGGGCGATGGCTTCCTTGTAGTCCTCCTTCATCTGTTCGATGGGCTTACTGTAGCCCACTTTACGACCAAGTTTGCCACCATTGGCCACGTACTGCGCCCTGCCACTCTCCAAGCGATATTGAATGTTGGAACGCTCAATGTTGCTCATTTCTGCCAGCACTGTGATGAGTATTGAGGCAATAGGATTTACTTTGCCGTCTGCCTGTAGGGAGTAGATGCCGAGATTCTGGATGAACACCGAGACGTGGGCTTCGTGCAGTTTCTCTAATGAGCGTAGCACCTGTAGCGTTGACCTTCCCAATCGTGAAAGTTCTGATAAAAGCAGATATTTTACAGGATGGCTGGTGCAGTATTCCAGGCACTCTGTCAAAACGGCTCTTTCCTCGTTTTTCTTTGCGCCAGAAACGTGTTCCTCGAAGACTTTTTCCACGGTGATTTCTTTTGACCTTGCATAGTAGAGAAGGTCTTGAACTTGTCGCTGCGTGTCTTGTCTGTCGTTGGTTGACGAAACACGTGCATATATTACGGCTGTTTGTGTCATTTTTTATCAAAGAATTAAAGTCTAACAAAAAATGCCCTACACCTGTTACGAGTATAAACTTAAACTGTAACAAGTGAAGGGCTGTAACAATGGGTAAATGTATCAGCGATTGATGGGCTGATGTTTTGTTTGATTCATCAACTCAAAAACCATTCGTATTTGTAGCTGTAACCACGAAGGGCGTTGTTGATGCCGACACTAACCTCTGTGGCATTTAACGCTCTCTGGAGATAGGTGTCGATGTAAGAACTCTTATTGCTCTCGGTAAGTAGGTTGTGAAAGTCCCACATGCTGATGCAATTCTCTTTCGCCCCGAAGTTGGGGTTGGTGTAGAACTAACGGCAGCAGTTGTTAATCTGGCTGTCTGTGATAAGCAGACGCGGAATAGAACGCTGTGCCTGTGGCGGCAGGGCTTGATAAAGGCGGCACCTTCCCACTATCTGCGCAAACTGTGATTCGCTGATATGGGTATCGGTAAGGCTCTTCATTAAATAGAAGTCCTTAGCAGGGGAATAGCTGTTGAGCAGTAGAATAATCTGCCTGTAGAGGTCGTTGAGGTCGGACACTTCAAGCTGATATTTCAGCCCGTCACCTGTAAGCACTTGGTTGGAGCAGACGTTGACACGCCAGCCGACAAAGACGCTGAACTTCTCGAAGCCTTTAGCGGCACGGTAGAGGTTAAGGTCATTGTAATTGCGGACTCCTCCAATGCAAAGTTCCATCTTTTGACCGTTGATGGTCTCGTGGATGGTCGGGATGGTGAAGGCAAAGGCGAGACGCTGGTAGAATTTGGTTTTGTCGGTCGGCAGCAGTTCGGACGGTTTCTTGTTCAATGCCGAAGGGATGCGGCCTTTGACCTCATGGCTCACGCGGATGGCTGGAGTGTTGAGCGTTTCGCCACGATAGAAGTCTGTGGCAGCATCGACAACTGTGCGGATGAAGTCTTGATGCGAGATTGTCAACTCTTGGTTGCCCCAAGTGGGAACGATGCAGTCCTCGGCAAGTTCTCGGAGTGAGATTTCGCTGGTGTTCGACTCCAGAAAGTTGACGCTTGGCGACACCTTAACGGTTACCGTTTCGTTGATTTCCTCGAAGGGAACGTCCTCGATGTTGGAGAACTGACGCAGCACCTTTGTAGAGGGTGCCAGACTCATAACTGAATTTGTCATGGTGTGTTGGGTTTTATAGGATTAAACATTTTACTCTTGACATATTGCAGACGTGATACTGTTTCCTACGAATTTCGTAAGGAATGCTTTTCTATGTCAAGAATAGTGGGGGGACTGAGAGCGTAGTCCCATCTGTCACGCATGACCGTTCAGAATGATGGGGAGGGGGTAATTTTAAGTAGTCTCGATTAGGCAGTTACGGAGAGAGAGGCAATTTTGCATCTGGCAATGCTAACCGTGAAAATTCTTGTGCTGCCCTATAAAATGGCCAGTTCTTGGGTGTGGTATCATAGAACGGAAAAACGACATGGCGATGTCGGAAACATGCCCTGTCGTTTTGAAGGTTTTGAGGTGGCAAAAATGTGTGATTTCCTCCCCCCAATTTTGTTTCGTTTTATAGGCGTATTTTTGACCTATATTTATCACGAATTTATCACGAAGTGGTAAAATGCGATTATTTAATAATCTGATAATTAGTATTATTATGTATTACTTTGTGGTCTCCCACAGACCACCCAGCCACCCCACAAGGGTGGCTTTTTAATTGTCGGTAATCGGTGTCGCCAATAGTGTTCTTCAGTAACGTCATCATATTTTTTTATAGAACGGGAATACAATGTTTTTATTGCACGACAACTCTATTATTCCCTTTTCAAACAATAATATGGCAAGCGTCACGTTATTGAAGAAATAATCTTTCCCATGTTAGACTCCAAACCCGCATGGGTG
>ODAI013580348.1_pt1 | contig 10946 bp, 8 predicted proteins | sample 1539321 | NCBI WGS metagenome assembly ODAI01 (sample SAMN02144231, study PRJEB22623) | gut metagenome | biome: sheep rumen | host: Ovis aries | place: New Zealand | reverse complement strand
GCCGATGGAGGACCCTCGAAGAATACGAATTGCGGACAACCTTCCCTCTCCGTCACGGAGCGCCAGAAGACATTTTTCTCTTTCCACGTCTGCAGCACGTCATCGTTCGTCTGCACTAAATTCAAGCCTTTGTGTTCGGCAAATCTCTTACTCATAAATATCGATATTTTCTTACTATTTTCTTTATGACGTGCAAAAGTAAGCATTTTTTTCCAAACCACCAAATATTTTACCTCGCAATTAGGCATCTCTTTACAAAATATAACCAAAACGGCAACATGTAACTTTGTAACAATGTAACTTTGTAACATTAAGCCCATTCCGAAGTGCGCAATTTATAAATTAGAATAAATAATAATATATTATTATATATTCTAAAGTAAAAATTTGCATCAATTGAAAATCCTTATTGTTACATTGTTACAAAGTTACAAAGTTACAAAACTGATCTCCAACACATTCTTTGTCTGGTCGCCGACGGCCACACGATGGTCGGTACGCAGACCTACAGTCCACACGATAACTCCCTGAGCATCAACGACTACCAACTGGCGACGCTTCTCGAAAACATTCATCTTCAGGTCGGTCATCAGGTCGCTCAACAGCTTGCGGCCTTTCATACCGTAGGGCACCATCCAGTCGCCATCCTCTACCCTGCGGATGGTCAGCGGAAAGGCCACTTTGTCGGCATCGAGCGTAGCAATATAGGGGTCTTTCGATACGTAAACAGCACATTTTCGCACCCTAACCTTACTGTTTTCAGTGGTTCTGCCACTGAAAATATGGTTATCAACGGCCCTACCATCGCCCCCCTCCAACACATAAGTACCCTCCTCGGGGACGAGAATAGTCCTCGAGGGCATTGAGAATAGTCCTCGATGGGCATGAGACGTATCTTCAGTTTTTTCAACGATGAGACGAGTACGATCCTTCAAGACGTCATAGCCTGATGCCGAACTGACAATTCCACCGCTATCGGCATTTAAAATCTGACGCACCTGACTGCCGTTGAAACCGTAGTTTTTAAGCCATTCATAGACGATATATTCACTTGAACCATATTTCACCAAGTCACTTAGTTCAAGAACGTTACTATCTTTGTAATTACCCAATATCGAATCCAGCACTTCTTGTGCTTCCAACAGATTTTCAGCCGTCCGCCGGATATTCTCAGACACGGCAGGATTGAGTTCACGAAGCAGGGGCAGCACCTGCAAACGTACCTTGTTTCGCAGCACGTCAGCCTCCAAATTGGTGCTGTCGGTCACGTATTTTTGTCCTCTTTCAGCCAAAAAAGCCTCGATTTCTGCCCTTGAAACGCACAAAAGCGGGCGCAAAATTGAACCGTTTCGCGGTTGAATACCCGTCATACCGCGCAATCCCGTACCTCTAACAAGGTTCAGAAGCACCGTCTCCACGGAGTCATCACGATGGTGGGCCACACAAATGCCAGCAGCGCCCACATCCTGACGCAGCTGATCAAACCACCGATAGCGCAGTTCACGGGCTGCCATCTCGATGCTTACTTTGTGCAATTCTGCATATTCACGCGTATCAAAATGTGCCCGATGCAGTTCGACTCCAAGCTGTTGGCAGAGCGACACACAAAACGCCTCGTCCCTATCCGACTCAGCGCCACGCAGATGGAAATTACAATGGGCAGCATGTACGTTGAAACCGTGCTCTTTCAACAGCAGAAGCAACGCTACACTATCCGCACCACCACTTAAAGCAACAATGTATAAATCACTGGCATTAAGCAGTTTGTATTTCTTGATATATGCATCAACTTTACTCCACATAGAGCACCAAGCCCTTCAGGTATTCACCCTCAGGATGATAGATATTGATGGGGTGATCGGCAGGCTGATGCAACTGATGCAGGATGCGCCCCTTACGACCTGCCAAGGCCGCTGCCGTAAAGACAGCATTGCGGAAATGGTCTTTCGTAACCACTTGCGAGCACGAGAACGTAAAGAGGATGCCACCCTTTTCAATCTTCTCGAACGCCTTTTGGTTCAGTCGGGTGTAGCCCTTCAAGGCGTTATGCAGCGCACCACGATGCTTGGCAAAGGCCGGCGGGTCGAGAATGATGAGGTTATAGGTCAAGGCTGAACCTTGACCCACATTTTCTAAGTATTTAAAGGCATCTTCGCAGAAAGCTTGATGACGGGCATCGCCAGGGAAATTCAGTTCGACGTTCTGCTTGGTCAGTTCGATAGCTTTGGCAGAGCTGTCCACGCTATGTACCAGTTCAGCCCCGCCACGCATGGCATAGAACGAGAATCCTCCCGTATAGCAGAACATGTTCAGCACCCGCTTTCCTTTGGCATAATGCTCTAACAAGGAGCGATTTTCACGCTGGTCGACAAAGAACCCGGTCTTCTGACCTTTCAGCCAATCTACACGGAACTTCAGGCCATTCTCGGTTGCGATATTATCGTCGCTACCACCAATGAGAAATCCATTCATGTCATCGGCAGTCATAAAAGGCAATGTCGTCTCACTCTTATAATAGATATTCGCTACTCGCGATTCCATCACCTCAGAAAGCGCCTTGGCTACCTCCTTGCGGCAACGATGCATGCCAATGCTATGGGCCTGCATGACAGCGGTATGGTCATAGACATCAATTATCAGTCCGGGCAGATTGTCACCCTCGCCATGTACCAAGCGGTAGGTATTGTTATCGGGATTGTCGGCTATTCCGATGGCCTGACGCATCTTCAATGCCGACGAGAGGCGGGAATGCCAGAATTCATCGTCAATCAGCACGTCAGAGAACGACAATACGCGCACGGCGATGGAGCCTTGCTGATAGTGTCCTACAGCGATGAAATCGCCCGTAAATGTCACTACTCGCACCACATCACCCTCTTCTATCCCGTCATCCAAGGACTGGATAGCACCGGAGAACACCCAAGGATGAAATCTTTTCAGACTTTCGTCCTTGCCTTTTCGGAGTCTTACCTGTTTGTATGTTGTCATAGCATTACAATTTATTCAGCATGGATCATGGACGACGAGCTGTCATCCTTCACTAACGTGTAATCGTTCGTCGCTTCCAGTCGCATCAGCTCTTCATAGAGCATCACGCAGGCCCAGGCATCGGTGGCTGCGTAAAGTTTCTGCGGTTCCGTCAGGATGTCTGCTTCCCAGTTGGTAAGCTGCTGACGCTTGGAAATCTTCTGACCGAAGAAGTTGGCATAGAGCTTTTGCAGGCTCATATCCTCCACACCCACCTCACGGACACGGTTTTGCAAATCGATGAAACGGCCTGTTTCAAAATCTCCTAATCGGTGCAACTGGTGCATATCGTCCGTCAAGGACAGCCCTACCTTGGGCACCGTCGTATCCTCCAACAATCGTTTCACGGAAGGCGACAGTCCCAGTCGGCACAGGCGGAACAGGAAACACACATCGTGGCTGCTGACCTGCAACAAGGCTACCTGATGCATCGGCCCTTTGCGAAACGTTGGACGCGTCTCGGTATCCAGTCCTAACAGAGGCTGGGACAACAGATAGTCAACAGCCTTGCGGGCTTCCGACTCCGTCAGTACCACAAAAACGCGCCCTTCGAAAAGTACGCGTGGCAGGTCGGGAATCAGCGACTTGTCGTATTTCTGATAGATGGTTTTCTTCATTTCGGTTTGCAAAGGTAGTAAAAAAGCGAGAGAAAAACCAAACAAAGCTAAAAAAAACGCCATTTTTATGATGAAATCTAAGAATTTCTTCGTACTTTTGCACATTATTTATAAATAAGAGAACATCACAACTATAAAATATGGCAAAGAAAAAAGCAACCAAAGTCACTGAACAACCGGCAAAATCACTGAAAGAAGCGCTCGGTATCGACAAGATATTCAATAACGAACGTGTCAATTTCGTTGTAGGTTTCTGCCTGCTTTTCGTTGCAGTATACCTGGTATGGGCCTTCGTATCTTATCTCATCACCGGAAATGCAGACCAAAGTCTCATCGAGTCGCCGCGTGATGGTGAAATCATGAACGAAGCCCGCGAGTTCCAGAACTCTTGCGGCTCATTGGGAGCCTATACCGGTTGGTTCTTCATCAAGCGAGGCTTCGGTTTGGCTGCTTTCCTGATTCCTGTCTTTGTGTTCCTCGTTGCCGTTAATATGATGCGAGCCTACAAGGTCAGACTCTTCAAGTGGTTCATGTCATTGGCCATCATCATGATTTGGGCCAGCATCACGATGGCCAAGTTCCTGCAGCCGTTTTTCATGGATTCCTTTTACAATCCTGGCGGCGACCACGGCTACGCCATCTGTCAGACCATTGAGGGTCTCATCGGTGTTCCCGGACTGACTGCCATCTTGGCGCTGGTAGCCATTGCCTTCCTGACCTACCTCAGCATGGAGACGGTCATCATCATTCGCAAGGTTTTCAACCCGTTGCACTATCTGAAGAAGATTCCCATGACCATCAGTGTCGGTCGTGGCGACGACGCTACTTCTGCCAATGGTAACGTCATCAATACCTTAGAGGATCCCACGGTTTTCGACGACCCACAGTCTGAAATCGTAGAATTCAGCGTCAACGACGAGCCCAACAATCAGTCTGATGACTCCGTTGCTTCCGATGATGAATACGATGATGTTCCCTTGGACGAAGACAGCCATACAGGTGGAGATGTCGACGATGCTGCCGATGACATTGACATGGAGATTGAGGAGGCCGCTGAAGAAGAAGCCGCCTCAGGCAAGAATCTGGTTGGCAACTACGGCGACATCAGCACCCCCTACGACCCCAAGCGCGACTTGGAGAACTACCACTATCCCACCCTCGACCTGTTACAGAAGTACGAGAGCGACGGAAAGCCGTTTGTTGACATGTTGGAGCAGAACACCAACAAGAACCGCATCGTCGATGTGCTACGCAACTTCGGTGTGGAGATTTCGAGCATCAAAGCTACCGTAGGTCCTACCATTACGCTGTATGAGATAACGCCCGCTCCCGGTGTCCGTATTTCGAAAATCCGCAATTTGGAGGACGACATTGCATTGTCGCTCTCTGCACTCGGTATCCGTATCATCGCACCGATTCCCGGCAAAGGCACCATCGGTATCGAGGTTCCTAATGCCAAGCCCTCGACGGTCTCGATGGAAAGCATCCTGAACTCGAAGAAGTTCCAGGAGACGACCATGGAACTGCCGTGTGCCGTCGGTAAGACCATTACCAACGAGGTCTTCATGTTCGACCTCGCCAAGGCTCCTCACTTGCTCGTTGCCGGTGCTACCGGACAGGGTAAGTCGGTTGGACTGAACGCCATCATTACTTCTTTATTATACAAGAAGCACCCTGCCGAGCTGAAGATTGTCCTCGTGGACCCGAAGAAGGTGGAGTTCAGCGTCTACAGCAGCATTGAGAAACACTTCCTGGCCAAGGTTCCAGACGATGGCGAAGAGCCTATCATCACCGATGTCTCGAAGGTGATACGCACCCTCAATTCGCTCTGTAAGGAGATGGATACCCGCTACGACCTGCTGAAGATTGCCCAGGCTCGTAACATCAAGGAGTATAACAAGAAGTTCATCGAGCGCCAGCTCAATCCGGAGCACGGCCATAAGTATATGCCTTATATCGTAGTGGTTATCGACGAGTTTGGTGACCTCATTATGACGGCTGGCAAGGAAGTCGAGCTGCCTATTGCCCGTATTGCACAGCTGGCACGTGCCGTCGGTATTCACATGATTATCGCTACTCAGCGTCCTACTACGAACATCATCACCGGTACCATCAAGGCCAACTTCCCGAGCCGTATTGCTTTCCGCGTGGGTGCCATGATTGACTCCCGCACTATTCTCGACCGTCCGGGTGCTCAGCAGCTCATCGGTCGCGGTGATATGCTTTATCTGAACGGCGGCGAGCCTGTCCGTGTACAGTGTGCCTTCGTGGATACACCAGAGGTGGAGCGTATCAGCCAGTTCATTGCCCAGCAGCAGGGCTATTCGACGGCCTTCGAATTGCCCGAGCCCGACACGGATGAGGGTGAAGGTGGCGAGAGCCGCGATGTGGACATGCAGCACCTCGACCCGATGTTCGAAGATGCCGCCCGCCTCATCGTTCGCGAGCAGAGTGGTTCTACGTCGCTCATCCAGCGTAAGTTCGCCATCGGCTACAACCGTGCCGGTCGCCTGATGGACCAGTTGGAGAAAGCAGGCATCGTCGGTGCCGCTCATGGCTCCAAGCCCCGCGAAGTACTTATCATGGACGAAATGTCCCTCGAAAACCTCCTCTCACAATGGAAATAATGAATATCCGTGCCCTGCGGGTTATCCCCGCCCTCCTATTGGCACTGCTGCCTCTTGCATCGTTTGCCCAGACAGCACGCCAGGTTCTCGACAAGACCGCTGCCGTCGTTTCCGCCAAGAGCGGTACACAGGCTTCGTTCACCATCAAGGGCGAGCGCATGAACACCAGAGGCACACTGTCCATCAAGGGACGCCAGTTCCACGTCAATACACCACAGGCCATCATCTGGTTCGACGGCAAGACGCAGTGGACCTACCTGAAGCAGAACGAGGAAGTCAACGTGGCCACGCCTTCTGAATCTCAGCTGGCAGCCATCAACCCCTATACCTTTATATATATGTATAAGCAGGGGTATTCCTCCACGCTGTCCAAGAAGGGAGCGAACTACGAAGTTCACCTGACGGCTACCGACAAGAAGCGCAACATCGAGGAGATGTATATCACCGTCAACCAAAAGTCGCACGTTCCGTCGCAGATTCGCATGAAGCAGAAGCACGGCTGGACAACCATCAACATCTCCAACTTTAAGACCGTGTCTCTATCCGACGGCACTTTCCGCTTCAACGCCAAGGACTATCCGCAGGCAGAAGTCATCGACCTCCGTTAGTCATTCCCAAGCACTCGGAGGTTCACCCGCCGAGATAAAGATATGAACAACATCAGACTTTACTTCCTCCTTCGCCGCAATGCCAAGCTCAGCGAGCGCCGCAACCCGATGTTCGAAGCCAACCGCTACGGCAAGTTCTTTGGCTACCTCATGGTCGGCTTCCTCGTCATTGAGTTCATTGCCCTCGGCACGTTCTTCGGATGGCTAGGTGCCAAGGAAGACTCTCCCGAGATGATATTCTTCTTCATGCCCTTCCTACTGCTCATGGATTTCGGCATGCGTTTTATGACTCAGCAGACACCCCTCATGCTCGTCAAGCCCTACCTGCTGACACCCATCAGCAAGTACGCCGCTGTCGAGTGTTTTCTTGTCAGAATGCTCCTTGACGCATCCAACCTCTTCTGGATGGTCATGTTCCTGCCCTACGTATTCATCATCTGGTGTGGCGGCGTCACCACTTGGGTAGCCCTCGGTATGCTCGTCATGCTCCATCTCATGGTGCTCGTCAACAGCCAATGGTATCTGCTCGTCCGAACCCTCGTCAACCAGAACGTGCTGTGGGGGATACTGCCTGCCGTTATTTATGGCTCATGGTTACTGCCTCTCTTTGTACTACCAGAGGCCTGGCTCGACAAGGTCTTTGACGTAGCTGGTCAAATCATGGCCGACTATGCCTTCTCCTGGTGGTCGTTCCTTATCAGCGCGGCACTCTTCGTGGTGTTATTCATCATCAACCGACACTTGCAGATGACGCTCATCTACGATGAAATCAGCAAACAAGAGAAGACCAACCTCAAGCACGTCAGCGAGTTCAAGGCCTTGAACCGCTTCGGACAGATGGGAGAATACCTGAAGCTTGAAATCAAGAGTACCATGCGCAACAAGGCCATCCGCAGCCGTTTCATCCAAGGCGTCTGCATCATCCTGTTCTTCTCGCTCATGATAGCCTTCGGCAACGTCTACAAGTCTTCCTTCGAGCGCAACTTCTGGTGTCTCTACGCCTTCATCTTCTTCGGTTCCGTCAACCTGACCAAGGTCATGTGTCCCGAAGGCAACTACATCGACTTGCTCATGGTGCACGAAGAGAACATTCTCACGCTGCTGCGCACCAAGTACTACTTCTACTGCGCCATACTCATCGTGCCCCTCCTGTTCTGCCTCATCCCCGTCTTTGCCGGACAGTACTCCATCCTCATGGTCCTGGCCTATTTGCTTACGGCTACAGGCCCTGTCTACTGCCTGCTGTTCCAGATGGCCGTATACAACAAGACGACCCTGCCGCTGAACGACAAAATTACGGGCAAGAACCAGATGGAAAACAAGTGGCAGGCCATCGTGTCGATGATAGGATTCTTCGTTCCCGTCATCATCGTCATGCTACTCCAGGCCATTTTCAGCGACGAAGCGGCCTACCTCATCATGATTCTCGTCGGACTGGCCTTTACGCTCACTGAGCACTACTGGATGCGCAACATCTACCACCGCATGATGCGCCGACGCTACGACAACCTCGAAGGTTTCCACACCACTCGTTAACCATGAACCATTAACCATGAATCATGAACCATTAACCATGAACCGTTAACCATGAAAACCCTTCTCATACAGGTTGGCAAAACCGTCAACAAGCACTTCCAGGCAGGCATCAACGACTACGTGGAACGCATCGGGCACTACATGCCCTTCGATGTTGTCACCATCCCCGAACTTCGCAACACCAAGAACCTTACCGAAGACCAGCAGAAACAAGCCGAGGGTGAACTCATATTAAAACAGTTGCAACCCACCGATACTATAGTACTTCTCGACGAACACGGACAACAGTTCCGCAGCGTCGACTTTGCCCGCTGGCTTCAGCAGAAGCAGAACACAGCCCGCAGACTCATCTTCGTCATCGGTGGTCCCTACGGTTTCTCACCTGCTGTCTATAGCCGTGCCAACGAGCAGATTTCACTCTCCCTCATGACGTTCTCACACCAGATGATACGCCTCACCTTCACCGAGCAAATTTATCGCGCGTGTACTATTATTAAAGGTGAGCCCTACCACCACGAATAGAAAGGAAATTACTGCATCTTCTCCACCAACTTATCAAGGTTATAGAACACCTTGAAATCCGGGAACTGATAGACGCTACCGTCAATAGTAATACTGACTTCAGGGCCTGCAGCAATTGCGACATCGGGCACGATGCCTGCGTCGATATGCCTCCAAGTCTTGTCACACAGGCGACTGCGATGGGTAGACATCTGATAGGTATAGCCCTCCGGAAGCTGCATCATCTGCACGGCACAAGAGCCACCACCCGACGTGGCACCCATAATACGATAGCCGTTGTCCTTCATTAACGAAGAGAACATATTGCCACACGAGAAACTCAGTCGACTCTCCAGTACGGCAACATTAAGATGATACTTCACCTCACGATCCTTCTCGTCGAACTTACCGTCAAAATTACGGTCAATGTCGTAGTACAGCCTCTCGTGCTGACCGGTCAGCACATTCTCATAGCTGAAATCAGCACGGTCTGCGATGAGCGACATGCAGGCCATCACCACATCACTTGAACCACCCGGATTGACCGTAACATCAATGATGAGGTTCTTCACCTCCGGGTCCTCCTCGGCACGATTGATAGCATCAAGGAACACCACCATCGGGTCTAACGGACATGTTGCCTTCGTAGGCTTAGGTCCCGAACCCTTGTAATAGGCGTTCCACTCGTTGAGGTTGCTCAGCATGAACGAATCCAGCACACAAATAGCCGTATTGCCATGTTTGACGTAGGTTTCCTTGACATCATTGATACCGAAAGCCTCTTTGCGCATCAGACTCCTGGCCTTGGTCTCAACATCCCACAGCTGCATGCGGTTTGTTACAGTCTGAACCAAGTCGCTCTCAAAACCCGCTAACTCCTTGATTTTTCCCTCACGCCATGCTTTGAACGCACCGGCATGTGACGTCTTATCCAAATTGTGAATATCAAGTATGGTGTGCAGGCCGTCGTTCAGATAAAAGTTCAGCAACGACATTCCCGACAGATAGTCAAAGGTATTCGTCGACTTCAGCAGCGTCTTCACCAGTTCGCCGCCTGCACCCTGCGCAGACAGCGCCTTGTCCAGTCCCACTATTCTCATATACCTATCCAGCGGTGCACGCCCTTGATAACCGAAAAAGTGATCAAAGGTGAAACAGAGATTACGATAACTATAGTCTGCCAAGTCGGCACCACGCGTTTCCTGGTAAAGATGCTTCGCATAGTCGGCATACACCGACTCGGGCTCAGCGTGATAACAGTCGGGAATGACAACTACTTCGTGACCGTTGAAGCAGAGCCGATGCATCGAGAGGTCTGCGTATAAGTCGTTGATGGTGGCCAACGGAAAATAGACGTTGTCGTCGTCACCACGCAAATCAATACCGTATGTTCCATATTCCAAGGTGACTGGAACGGCATTTGGTTCTTTCACTAACTGTTTCAACCGAACAAAGGGCGTACCGTCATACACCACATTGGGGAGCCCGCCATGCATAAGACCTTGGACATTGGTAAACGACTCATAGTCAGGAGATTTAAACACCTCCGTCCGAGTGTTGACCACAGCCAGTCCTGTCGGGCTTATCAAATTATACTGTCCTGGTCCTATGCGCTCTACCCTGTAACTACACCCTGGCAGCATCGTCCTGTGATAGTCGGCTACAGAGACGTATGCTACATTAGGCATGTCTTCATAGTAACGTAGTGTCAGCGTCTCACTATTTCCGTTGGCACGAATCACCGGATACCGTTGTTCACGATAAGTTTTCTTGTCGTTATCGTCCATCGTGACTCCTTGGCCTTCAACAATGCGTAACTTGTCCGAACATGAAGACAACATCATCAGACCTCCCGACAACAGGGTTGCCAATAATAAACAATCTCTCATTCTACCGTTTTTCATACGCAATCTCAAAATGATTCGTTTTTCCACCAAAGAGCTAATCTCGTATATTTGTGTTTATATTCCATTATCCAAAATTTGCTCAGCGTGTTCCTTGGTCTTCACCTGCTTCCCTGCAAATATCTT
>ODAI013235661.1_pt1 | contig 10946 bp, 14 predicted proteins | sample 1539321 | NCBI WGS metagenome assembly ODAI01 (sample SAMN02144231, study PRJEB22623) | gut metagenome | biome: sheep rumen | host: Ovis aries | place: New Zealand | reverse complement strand
TCACAAGGAATTCTTTGGTTTTCATTTGTAAGAACTGCGCTAACTGCTTTATCACCTGGCGCACCATCTCTTAATCTTGTTATTGAATGTATATCATATACATTATTATCACTAGTATTAACTCTTATGGTTGCAACATCGCTAACAAATACATTGTGATTTGTATTTACACTAAGAGTTGATTGTTTTAATTGTGCGGCAGATAAACCGGGATAATTAGCCCAGGTTCCATCCGATTTTTTATACTGCCAAGCTGAGATTGTAACATTATTTACTGTAGCGGTAAGAACAATTGGATTATTTGAAACTAACGTTCCGTCTTTATCATATTTAAAAACATTTTCTCCTGAAATAATGCAGGTTTTTGCAGAAGATGCCAACTTAACAAGACTAAAAGTAATTTGACCTTCCGCACGTAAAGTTTGTCCCGTTTCAGGCTCAACATACTCCGCAGTTACAATATAAGTTAACATTGTAGAATTAGAAGTAAACTTATTTGCTGAAACTACTAAATTACCATTAGTTTGTTGTGTTTCACCTGTTGTTAAATTTGTTGGAGCTTCTATTCCAACTCGTCTTTTCCATGTAACTGTTAATCCTGTTGCAGGAGGAACCAATTGGGTTGTATTATAATAAATTGAAGGAGATAATATTAAATTATTATTTCCCCAGTTTGGCGTATAAGTATTTTGATCTGGATCGTATATAATTGATAAAGGCATATTACTTGTAGGGTATACAGATAATTGCCCAACGTCAGTAAGGTCAACTAATGTTATTGACCCATATGTAATTTGTGCCATATTTTTCACCTTTCTTTTTATTCTTATAAAGATATTTCGCATTTAAAAATTGCTTTACTAAATAAATCCGCAGGAGAAATCTAAATAGTTTGAGTGTTAAAACGACTCCATGAAGTATCTTCATTACCTTCTTCATCATATTTTATCCAATGAAAATTAGTAACTTTATCTGAAATATCTTCATTATCTTGTTTTACAATAGCAGTTAAAAAAGTACTTACGTTATGATTTTTAAAAATTGTACCTGCGCTAGATTCTATTTCTACAGTAATAGGAGACGTTCCATTAAAAACTTTTTTAATTAAAAAATTCTTTTTTACCGATAAATCATTTTTATAAGTTACATTTATCTATATAGCAGAATAATTATTACTAAGGTATGAAACTTTAATTTTATGCTAAGTAGCATCCCATACCGCAATAACAGTACTTGGAATTTTTATACTCCAAACTAAATCAGGACTATTTGTTATATCTTCTCCGCCAAAATAAACATATACTTCACATTCACAATTAGAATAATCTCCAAAATTACCTTTACTATCTGTTGTTACCATTTGAACATCAGTAGACAATATTATCATTAAAGATTTTTCTTTTTCTATATCAGTTGCTAAAGTATTAATTCTATCTCTTAAAGAAGGATAAATTATTCCGTCTTGATCTATCTGAGCGCTATATATATCGTTATTAACTCCCTATATGTTTTCTTCTACTGTATTAATAGTAGTTTGAAGGTCATCTCCATTGGTCATACGAATATTATTACTGTTCACAGCGACAGGAATTTTTTCTCCATAAGTACCATCTTTTTTCTGAACACGTATATATTTTAATTTATCCATCAAAGAAACCTCATTTTTATACTAAAAAAGGTATTAACTACCATTTTATAGTAGCTAATACCTTTAAATCATTTCATTATTTATTAAAAATATAATTAAAACTATTATTACATTTTGACCAATCAATAGGATACAACAAAATCTATAATAACCTCATTTGAAGAATTTTCCAAAAATTTTATTGAAGTAATATTAACTTCATCTATCTAATAAATTTTTGTTTTTCCTATTTTTATTTCTTTATTATTTAATAATATAATAGTTCCTTCAGGAGCAAAGATACCAAATTTTGATAAACTAATAATTCCTTCTCCTGACGTTCCTTTTTGACACTATTCACTTATTAAAGTAAATATATCTTGTTCTGGAGAAAAATGTCCCTAACTTTGGTCTCTTGCCCGTATTTGTCCTTGATAACCATTCATTAGATTATCCCTCCTGCCATTCTTCTGTTAAAAAGTATAGACCTTCAGTCTCAATTTCTTGTCCCTATCGAGATTGATCATCAGCGCTTCCCATACGACAGCTTGATTTGGTTGCGGCAGCTGCACTTTCAATAGAACCTAGATAATACCATCCTTTATATTCTTCAGGAGAATCTGCTTTATAATCATAATCAAAACCATAAAATTCTTTCTTTTGATTATTTTCTCCAACGGTAACAATTTTTTCTTTTAAATAATCTCTATTATCACCGTCTCCTCCTAATCCACCAGGAAGTCTTTCATTAAGTTCATTAACTACATCATCAATCGTAGCGGTCGCCGCAGTTAATTCTAAATCTTCATAAGTTAAATTTGTACCAATAAAAATACCAGAATCTACAAATACGCTACCCAGGTCTAACCAACCATCATATGAAATATTGTCTCGTGAAGACGTTAATGTTAATCCTTTTCCACTACTTTTTATTGATTCACGTAAGTTAGCATCATTAAATAATACTGCTAAATGATGTCCAGGAGTTATTTTCATATCATATATAGATGTAATAGGGCTGCTAGTTAAAATATCCTCTTCACCATGTTTTATACGTAAAATAGAATCACCATTTGGATTACTATTATTAAAAATAAAACTTGTTGGTACTTTCCCTAAATCAAATGTCTCTGTGTTGTTCTCACCTGTATATGTCACAACAATTTGTCCTGTGATTTCATCATATGACATCTTAGTGATTAATTTTCCCGTTAATCGAATTTGAGTTGGTTCTGATCCAGGAACATCTGTATTATATCTAACTACTAAACTATTAGTTTCTTCATTAAAACCAATACTATTAACTATTTTTAACTTATAAGTAGCTGGCTTTCCATTATTAAAATTTAACGTAATATCACCCGTACCTGAATCATAATCAACTCCAGTAATCCATCTTAATTTATTTTCTAAATTCCTCCAACTCTCACTGTTAACAAAATTATTTCTACGAATTTGAACAGTACCGTCTTCTAAAAGTTGTAAATCAGAAACCCATGACATAGGAAGAAAAACACTTTCATTAGCCCCGCTATTGTCCTTTGTACTATAATTTATGGTTATTCCATTCTAATCTGTCACTATATTAGAAATTGTTTTAAAAGGAAAACTAAGAGTAGAATTATCTGTTAAAGAAATATTTAAAACACTATCATCATCTAATGTTATATCTTCTATAATTTTAATTGGGAATGATACAGAATCAAACTACTGTTCTTCCTCTTCTCCCTCTTCATTCTATTTCAATGTATTAAAAATTATATTCATATATAATTCGTTATTATCATTTTTTTCGAAAGCCACGTTCTTAATGATTTTTAAAAAACGCTATTTATCAAGTGAGGTTCCGTCTGTAAAATCAATATGGATATTTCCATAGTCATCAATAATAAAACCATTTTGTTTTATTTGATTATATATTCCTACGAAATAGGTTTTTTCAGGCTAAGTAGGATTTTTTCTTTCTTCATAAGAAAATCTATCATATACAATAATTTTTGTATTAGGATAAACTGTAATATAATCATTTTGTTGATTAATAGTTATAGATCCTTCTGACTCAATCTAAACACCTTCATTTTCAGAACATCCTAAAAATCTTTCTTCAGCAGTATTGTAAAAATAATAGAAATCCTAAGAAATATAAATTCTTGTATAAGTGTTTAATTCACTATTATATAAAGTAGGGTCATCAAAAGTAATTATTCTTAAATTATTTAAACTATCCCCTTGTATACCATTTGGAATTGAAAGTCTCCATTTCTCATAAAAAGGATGTCCTTCTGTAGTAGAATCTTCAATTCTTGTTGCCGCAGAAGCATCCATATAAACACCTTGATTATCATAAGGAGAAATTTGTTCTGTTAAAAAATCTATTACTAAATAAGGCGTTTTAAAACCTATATAAGCAATACTATCATCATTTTTATCATTTCTTAATGATGCACAAAACCATTGAATCTTATCGTTATATTTAGGAACCCCATTTTCCTAATATTTACCTGGCATTAAACTATCATTACTAAGAGTATAATCTCCATGAGAAGTTTGTATCTAAAAACCTTCTTCTGCGGACTTCTCCATTACAGAGTCATACGTATCCATTTCTACTAATGGCGCTCTTCCAGAAGGTCCAACAATAGTACCAATATACTGTGCTCCTTTTGCATCTATATCAATATCTGGCTAATATCGTGCATTTAAATATATACTTATGTCAGAATCATACTCTATTTCATTTCCGCTTTCATCGTAAGGAATTCCATTAATAATTTCATATTCAGTTCCATCCTTTTCCCAGAAAGCTCTATATCCTGAAATTTTTCTTCCGCTATTATAATCATATCCACGTCTAAAAATTTTTCCGTTATCTGGATGATTTTTATTAATAGTATTAATAATAACATACTCATCAAATTCGACTTCATTAAAATTTGGGCCTCTCCCAAATTCATTAGTCATACTTATAATATCAGGATAACTTTTTACTATCACAAAGGAAGCGCCGCGGCGACCTCCGTAAAAACTACCGTAATTCATATATTTTTATCCTTTCTTAATACTAATAATCCAATATAAAAGAAACATTATCATCTAAAACTACAAAACCTATAAAAGAAACTTTATAACCATTTCTAATTTCATAGATTCCGCTAGGCCAAACTCTAATTTCTTCTCCATTAATACACATTAATAGACCAGAAGGACCTTGTACTCCAATCTTTGCAAAATTAACAATAGAAGAATTTTGATTATTGTTATTTATAATACTTAATACATTAACGATTTCATAACATTCATAATTTTTCACTACCGCAACTCTTCCATATAAATTTTTCTCAGGAGGTTCTCCAGGTACTCTCTGTAAAAAGTCCTAACCAATTCGATTCATTTTTAAATAAATATTATTATAAACAATAGCTGGATTAAAAACGAATTCAATTGTTACGTATTCTTCTTTATTTGGAACCTATTGTTTTGGAATAAAAATATTCTTTATTAATTGATAACCTTTTTGAGTATCTTCGCTACTCATTAAATAAATGGAAAAATTTTGAGGATTATCCTAACGCATTAAAATTTCCATTTTTATATAATAATACTTCTCCGAACTAAAGGAAGAACTATTTTGAATTGCAAAAATTTTATCTCGAAGTCTTATACTTTGAGAAAAATCACTCTAAAACTAATAATTATCCATCTATATATTAATTTTATTTAATAAACGAGAATTTGTCCCGTCTAACATATCTTTTCTAAATTGACCAACATTATAACTCATCCTTTTAACTCCTTTATATTTTCTCTGGTGCTCTAGTAGCATTAATAGATAAAAAACTACTTACGTCTAAAGAGAAAGATAGACTATCTATAATATAATCTCCATAAATTCCACTCTCTTCATTTTCTACTGTTATTCTAACATTTGGCTACAAATGATATAAAGGTAAAGTTTGTAAAGAGATTGTTTCATTATATTTTGTATATTCATGAAGAGCTTGTCTTATTTCTTCGTATGCAGAATAATGGACTCCGCCAATACTAAAAACATCATATATATTTCCATCTATAATATAATAATATTGCCCCTTTTTATCGCACTCTTTAACCAATTCCTACTTTTCTTCATCAGATAAATCTTTATCAATTAAAATAATATCAGGAATCCAATCTTCAAATACGCAATTAACACTTTTATCGGCATTAATAACTTTAGACCTACGCCCAATATTATTTACATTTAATTCATCAATAGCAGAAGAAGGAACATCGATAAAATCTAAAAAGAAATCTATCTAAGTAGGATTTTTTATAACATTATCATAAAACTTATTATTTCTTATATCATAGATTTTAGGCCATTCATTAGCTAATTCCGCAAAATAATAATTACTTTCAATACCTTGGCTATTGGCGGCCAGCCCTTGAAAATAAAGTTCCGTTCTCCAATCTTGAGTTTGTATTTCTTCCGCTTGACCTTCCATTAAAAGCCATCCGTATTCAGAATTTATATTTTCTCCCCAGGTATAAATTTGATTTCCTACCTCGTAGTAAACACCTTCCGCCCCTTTAATTCCCTATAAACTATCTACTTGTATAGGGCAATACCATTTATTAATATTATCATATGGATCGGTGTACTAAAACACTCTATAAGTATTTCCAATTTCTGGTTTTCTATCTATTGCAAGATGATAACGAATTGGAATTTCAAAATTATCAGAATTTTTTCTAATTCCCCATACCATAAAATCATTTCTTATAGAAGCATATTTTGGAGTATTTGTATAACTAGATATTAAATTACTAGTGTTAAAATTAAAAACAGACGAGCCGTTATTAATATCTAATAGATATTTTGAACCATCATCTAAATATTCTGGAATTAAGGTCTATTGTCTTAAACTATTTAAAATATATGCAGATTGAGCATTATTTAAAAAATTTTTTACTTCTTGAAAAATAAAATTTCCATCTAAATCGTAAAAATATTCATAGTTACCTAATACATTTTTAATTTCTTCTAATATATCTGTTACAGTATTACCTGCATCCCCGATTAAATCTCCTGGATAAGTAAAGTCAGTATATATGAAACCTATATCCTAACCGTACTAAAAAATAGTTTTAGTTAATAAATTATCATTAGAACTATCTGTTTCTCCTTGTACTTCTAAAGGGTTTACAGTATAAATATATTGTCCATTATTTTTATAAAGATAAATAGGGGTAGCTCCCGTCCATTTAACGGCTTGCTTTACAATAATATCTAAATCAGATATAATAATTTTTTCCAACTGCTCTCCGCCAAAATGATTCACTAACTATTGAATAATTTGATAAATAGTTGGTCTCATAATTACTTCTTTACCGTTTTCGTCTATTGTTAAATAATTATCAAAAACGGTTGATGCGGGAAGGGTACCTCCGCATTCACCGTTTAAAAGACACATTTTATCTTTTAATTGTAAAGAAGCTGTTAATCCAGAATCGGAATAAGAAATTGATGCATCTGTAATAACATAAACTCCTAACGGGAACCACAACATCTTCTAATCTAAATATTTTTTAGTTTTATTTGTAAATCCGATTTGAAGATTTATCTTTTTATTTATAGATAATAAATTCCTTGCCTCAATAATATTGTTATTAGTATCATCAAGAACAACACTTAAATTAGCTGTTCTTCTAATAATACTATTGCCATCTATATTTATATTAGCAGAAATTACCTTTCCTTCGATATGCTCAATTTCCTATTCCTACCAATTCAATACTATAATATTAACAAAATATTCTTTTATATGAAGTCCTGCCAACTATTTTAGAAAAGAAACGTCATCTAAATAAGTACCTTTTTTTATCATTTTAATAAACCTTTCTTAAAATAGTACAGTCATAATCTATAATAGCCTAAATATTTGGTATTATAACCTAATTATCTTGTGAAAAAGGATACCATTGACCCTCATAATATATATATTTTTCAAAAGATAGATAAAATAGACCCAATGTTTCTGTATCAAGTTCACCCTAACTTTCTATATTGGTTTTCCATAATAGATTTTTATTATGCTACTAAATCCAATTTAAAACATTTTCAAATTCATCATACATACCCTCTTCAGGAACAATCAGAGAATCTGATTCAAGTCTTTGATAAGGAGATAAAGAATAAACAAAATTCTTTTTAGGATTTCTTATTGCACTTAAAGAAAATACTTCTCCTGTATCATAAAATTCATAATCATTTAAACCTTCTTTTGCAATTTCTTCTGAATCTACCTCTGACAAAGAGGGTCCTACTATATATATACCTCTTATATCTGTATCGGGATTGTTAAACTCTAAAAGACCTGTTTCATTTAAAACATGTTTTTCATATGCGCTATCCTGATTTTCTTTAATATAAAAAACTGTTCCTGGCGCAGCCTGCACCGTTAAACCTTTTATTTTTTGAGTCTATATAATAATATTATCACGACTAATATTATATTTATCTACAATCTCAGAATAAAGTAATCGAGTAGAGTTACTTATTAAATTAAAACTTCCCCAAAGTTGCCCAATTCGACGATAAGAAGATACCTAATTAAACTAAGAATATTTCTTTTCTCTTGTTATAATTTCAACTTCATAATCTATAAAACCTTGCTAAGTATCAGAATAAAAAGAAATATTTGGAAAAGACGTATTTGAATCTGATAATTCATAAATACCTTCTCTATTTACAATAATATCTTCTGTTCCTATTGTGATAATATGACCTACATATATAGGTGTATTTTCTGTTATAATTAAAGTTCGTTTTTCCTATTCATCTACTTTAAAAGGTTTTCCAGTATTATTAATACCAATTAAATAAGGACTACTTGTAAAATGAATTTTTAAATATTTAAAATTAGAAACTTCTATTTGTTTGTTCTAATCTTCTAAAGAAGAATATTTTTCTTCAATTAAACTTTTTAAATCTTTTAAATAATAAAAGTCATCTTTAACCGACTATTTCGTGTCAGAAAAATATAGACCTGGATTTGGAAAAACAAGTTGTCCAAAATAACTAGCCACTCGTTCTTCTTTTTGAGTATACTTTCCGCAATCTTGAATACCATAATTTAAACAGTTCTAATAATTAAAATCATCTATTTCATAAATAGTCCCCGTAAAATCATAAATTCTTCTGCCAAGAGTATTATTAGGAGTTAAAGAAATATTCATTAACTTTACAATAAGATTTCCCTAAGTGCTAGATTTATATAACTTAGCATTATCATCATATAAGAAATCTAAAACCTTTTCTCTGAAACCTTTTTCTTGAATAATATCATTATATAAATTTATATTATTATCAAAATTATAATTTTTATATAACTAACTATAAGAACCATGTAAATCTTCAGAAGAAGAACGCATTAAATTATTTCTTATATCTGAAAAATAAGAAATTGTTCCCGAAATAGAAAAAGTACGATAATCTTTTTTACCATTCCTTCTAATAAAAGGATATTTTGAACCAATTGTTTCAACAAGAGCTTCAGAAACAACTCTTGAATAATTATTTACTTGAGGATTAAATTTAATTTTTAATTGGGCTTTCTCATCTGTTAAAAAAATATTATTAAAAATGCCCATTATAGGACGAATAATTTCAATATCAGGAGATCTATAGTTTTGTCGATTACGTCTTGCAACACTATATTTGTACCAAACTCCGCTTTCAATAGTATAATCTCTCCATTCTATATCCATTTTTTCATTATAATCAAGAATTGTTGTATAAACATCTTCCCAATACATAAAGTTATCTTTATTAGAAGACCTTCTTATAACAATATTTGTCTATAAATCCGATAATACATTATTTTTTAAAGTAACAATTGCGCATCCTTCCTCTTCATCTATTCTTGCGGAAATAGTTCCTTCAAAATTTAAAGGATGAATATAGCTTACATTAAAATTAAAAGATTCTTCTTTAAAAAATAAATTTTTTGTTAAAATCTGAACGGTTAATGTATATTGTTCTTCTAAAAATTTATATTTACAATTATATTGAATCTAATTTCCATTTATAAAAAATCTATCGCCACTATCCTATACTATTTCATCATTAGCATTTTTAATTAAGATTCGATAAGATTTAAAACTTTCTTCATCATTTATTCTACCGGGACTTACCATACCTAATATTGTTAAATCGTTAGTCATAATTGTAGTAGTAGTACTAACAGCATTTGAATCATTGTTAAAATATTTTAATGAAATTGTTGGTTCACTTATTGGCTTTATTAAAATTGTTGTAGACCATTCTGAAAATGTCTAATATTTTTCATTTAGCCAAGCACTTATCTGCTGCCTATTGTTTTCTATCTTAGGAGCATTATTACGACCATTAGCAGAATTTTTCTAATTTTGCGTAAATCTAATTTGAACCTTATAATATTCATTTAATTTAAATCCGCCTTGAATTTCATCGCCTTTTATTATAATAAAATATTCCTAATCATTTCCTCCCTACGTTTGTTCTTTACCCATTGAAGTAAGCATAATTCCCGTAGGGTATTTATCTCTATCCAATACAGATTGATTTGTCTTTTGACTTAATACTTTTACTTGTACTAAATTTACATCAATATCGTTAATTGAATTATATATAGATAACGTAAAATTTACTTTACAAGAACCAGTAACATTAAAAGCAGGAATATAAGACTTTTTAAAAACAGGTGGATATAAATTACTATTTAATCCTGGCATTTATTTTTCCTCCTTTTTGCAGTAAAATCTGCTCCTCTAAATTTCATTCTTTATAAGATAAAAAACCTAAGACCTTTATTACTTTTATTTGACCTTTTAAAAAATTTATAATATAATATTATTATAATAAAAAGAAAAAGGAGAAAATAAAAAATGACTAATTCAGAACTTATGCACTTTCCATCAACATCAACATCAATTACTATGGAGGAACCAGTTTCAACGACAATTCATATAAGTGATGAAACTATTAATACTACTTTAGAAATAATGAAATCTTACGGAAAAAATCTGGATAAAAGCCATCCAAAAATTGTAAAAATTGAAGTTCTTGTCCCTAATAAAGTATTACGTTTTACTTTTAAATATGGAACTCAAATTAAAACCATATGCAATGATGAAGATACTTTCGACTTTGATTTTGCTATTTATCTTGCTTATTCTAAACTTGTTCATAAAGACATTTGCACAAAAGAAGGAATAGAAAACCAAGCACATGAAATGAAATATTGGAAACATTGGGTTAAGAAAGCAAAAGAAGCAAAGAAACTTTTCAAACAGCAAG
>ODAI010552705.1_pt1 | contig 10946 bp, 8 predicted proteins | sample 1539321 | NCBI WGS metagenome assembly ODAI01 (sample SAMN02144231, study PRJEB22623) | gut metagenome | biome: sheep rumen | host: Ovis aries | place: New Zealand | reverse complement strand
AGCCGGCGAGACGCCTGCGCAATATGCGTACCGCGGAATACACGCCTATCGACAAACAGCGGAATACCGCCCTTGAGACCATGAACATCTACGCTCCTATCGCCCACCGTCTCGGTATAAGAGCCATCAAGGAAGAACTGGAGGACCTTTCATTCCACTACCTTGACCCCTATGCCTACTCCGAGATAGAGAGCATCCTCGAAAACAAGAAGGAAGAGCGTGAGGAGTTCATCGAGACTATCAAGGCACGTATCAACCAGAGATTCAAGTCAGAGGAATTCACCGAACCTCCTCAGGTGGACGGCCGTGTAAAGAGCATCTACAGCATCTACAAGAAGATATTCGTCAACCACAAGAACATCGAGGAGATATACGACAAGTACGCTGTAAGGATAATCGTCACTACTATCGCTGAATGCTACAACGTTCTCGGACTGATCCACGATATGTTCCGCCCCCTGCCCAACAGGTTCAAGGACTACATCTCCACCCCTAAGGCCAATATGTACCAGTCACTGCACACCACAGTACTCGGCAAGGAGGGTATCCCCTTCGAGGTACAGATACGTACATGGGATATGCACGAGACCGCTGAATACGGTATCGCTGCCCACTGGAAGTACAAGGAGGGCATACAGGGCAAGGACAAAATGGAACAGCGCCTTGCCTGGGTACGTCAGGTCATCGAGGCACAGCAGACCTCAGATGACGTGGAGGAGATAGTCCGCATCATCAAGACTGACCTTGCCCCGGAGGACATCGTTGTTATGACTCCCAAAGGAATGTCTATCTCCCTCCCTATCAACTCCACTGTCATAGACTTCGCATACCGGATACACACTCAGATAGGTCACAAGACTGTCGGTGCCAAGGTGGACGGAAGGATAGTCCCCCTGGACTACAAGCTCCAGACCGGTCAGATATGTGAAATAATCACCAGCAAGGACCCCGACAAGGGACCCAACCGTGCATGGCTCAACATCGTCCAGACCAATGAGGCACGTTCAAAGATACGTTCATGGTTCAAGAAGGAGCGCCGTGACGAGAACATCATCGAGGGCAAGGCCGCTCTCGAAAAGGAATTCAAGCGCCACAGGATAAACCTCCCTGAGTCTGAATATGAGGAATTCCTCAGCGACGACTTCAAGAGGCATAACTGTGAGACTCTCGACGACTTCTACGCATCTATAGGCTACGGCGGTATACTCCTTTCAAAGATAATCCCAAGGCTGAAGGACAAGTACGAAAAGCTCCATGCCTCTGAGCCTGAGCCTGCTGTAGTTCCTCTTATCAAGCCAAAGGCCACCGGACGGAGCTGTATCGTCCTCGACGAGATAGACGATATGCTGGTGAAGTTCGCACAGTGCTGCAACCCCCTCCCCGGCGACGACATAATCGGCTTTATCACCCGTGGACACGGCATCTCCGTCCACACCACTGACTGTACCAACTACAAGGCTGTAGTCCAGCGCAATGACCCTGAGGAGCTCAGCCGCTGGGTGGAGATACAGTGGACTGAAAACGGCAACACACAGCTCCAGACCAGCTTTGAAGTCACCGCTACTGACCGTGTGGGCCTGGTATATGACATATCCGCTGTTCTCCTTGAAGCAAGAGTACCTATCGTCCACTCAGCTTCAAGAGTCCTCAAAAACGGCAACGCTCTCTTTGAGGGCACCGTTATCATCACAAGCACTGAGCAGCTCAACAGCCTGTTTGAAAAGCTCCGCCGCATAAAAGGCGTCATCTCTGTTGACAGAGCCAACATATAGGAGGTCCTTATGAAGATACACAAGCTCAATCTCGGTGAACTCAGAGCAAACTGCTACATAGTGGAGACCGCTCCCCGAAAATGCGTTACTATAGACCTTGGAGGCGATGCTGACTACTTTATGCGCTTCCTCACTGAGCACCGTCTGAAGCTATCCAAGATACTCCTCACTCACGGCCATTTTGACCACATCGGCGGAGTTGAGGAGGTCCGGGCGAAAACAGGTGCGGAGGTCTACATCCACGCTGACGACGCCAAGATGCTCACCAGTGAAGAGTACTCCCTTGCAAGGGGGATGTCACTGCACAGCTTTACTCCTGTTACAGACTGGACTGCCGTCTGGGGCGACTGCTTTATCAACGACGGCAACTGCTCGTTCAAGGTGATACATACACCCGGTCACTCCCAGGGAAGCGTGTGCTATGTCTGCGAGAAGGTCATTTTCTCCGGAGACACTCTTTTCAGATGCTCTGTCGGAAGGACCGACTTCCCAGGCAGCAACCCTATAGATATGCAGAACTCCGTCCGTAAATTATATCTCCTGGAGGGCAACTACGACGTCCTCCCCGGACATAACGAACAGACTACACTTGATTTTGAAAGAAAGATGAATCCCTTTATGAAGGGACTCTGAGATAAATATGTTTGATAATGATATTAAAATGCCGGTCGTTCTGAGCGGCAATTCTTTTAAATACGAGACTGAGGCTATCCTGAAGCTCTTTTTCAATACCGCAAGGTTCTCTTTTTCCGATGATAAGGCCAATGCCTCCGGTGATTCATACGTTCTATCTGAACAGACACCGGATGTGCTGAGGATAACTGTAAAGCTGCCCGGAAAAGAAACTGTAAGCAGTGAAGTACCTGCCGTGAACGCTCAGGACCCGGAGTTCGAGCTCTGCCGGATGCTCTTCCATATCCTCCGGGACCAGACAGGCATCCGTCCTCCGTGGGGTATGATGACAGGCATCCGCCCGGTAAAAAAAGTCATAGAGCTCATGCGTCAGGGACTCTCACGGGATGAGATATTCTCTGCCCTTTCCGGGAAATATGAGATAACTCCCTCAAAGCTGGATATTGCCTACGAGACCGCTGTTAACCAAATGCCTATACTTGACAGGATTAACACTAAGGCAGTCAGCCTCTATGTGTCTATCCCATTCTGCCCTACAAGGTGCAGCTACTGCTCTTTCGTGTCACATTCCATGGACTCCGCTGTCAAGCTGATGCCGGAGTATATCGACGCTCTCTGCCGGGAGCTCGCCCTCATAGGTGACATCGTCCGTGACACTGAAACTGAGATAGATACTATCTACTTCGGAGGAGGTACACCTACCTCTATCTCCGCTGAGGACCTCAGAAGGATAATGGAAACAGTCGAGAGCTGCTTCGACCTTTCAAAAGTCCGTGAATACAGCGTCGAGGCCGGCAGACCCGATACCATAACTGAGGAAAAGCTCAGGGTCATAAAGGGACTCGGAGCTCAGCGTATCTCTGTAAACCCTCAGACACTCAACGACGATGTGCTGAAGGTCATCGGAAGAGCTCACACGGGCGCAGACGCTCTCCGTGCCTTTGAGCTCGTAAAAAAGATAGGCTTTGAAAATATCAACACCGACCTTATCGCAGGACTCCCTACTGAGTCTGCTGAGAGCTTCCGCAATACCCTCGATACTGTTATCGGTCTTGACCCCCAGAGCATCACTGTCCACACTCTCACTCTGAAAAGAGCTGCAAATCTCTTTGAGCATACCGAGAATATCTCAAATCCTGCTGCGGAAATGGTGGACTACAGCATAGAAAAGCTCATGGCTAACAGCTATCTGCCATATTATATGTACCGGCAGAAGAACACTGTGGACAACCTCGAAAATATCGGCTACGCAAAGAAGGGCTTTGAGAGCTACTACAATATTTTCATAATGGATGAGACTCAGACTATCCTCGGTGCAGGATGTGCTGCGTCTACAAAGCTGGTCTACCCTGACGGCAGGCTCAGCCGCATACATAACTACAAATTCCCGTATGAGTATATAAGACGTTTCGACCAGCTTATGACAAAGAAGGAGGAAGTCATCGAATGCCTGAAAAAAATCAGATCTTCACTGCTGTGATAGAGGATATTTCCTCCGAGGGAAGCGGTGTTTGCAGACTTGACGGCATGGCAGTTTTCGTCCCTGAGACCGCCGTCGGTGACCGGGTATCCGTCCGACTGGTCAAGGTCCTGAAAAACTATGCCTACGGTATAATCGAGGAGCTTCTGGAGCCTTCCCCTGACCGCATCGTAAACGACTGCCCTGTCTACAAAAAGTGCGGAGGATGTGTTTTCCGCCATATTTCATACGATGCGGAATGTTCCGTTAAAAACAATATCATCGTGAACGCATTCAAGCGTATCGGCGGTATAGAGCCTGTTTTCGACAGCTTCATCATGGCGGAGGAGACCTCCCGCTACAGAAACAAGGCCCAGTATCCTCTTGCTGTTCAGGACGGCAAGGCAGTATGCGGATTTTACGCTCCGAGAAGTCACAGGGTCATCCCCGTAACAGACTGTCCCCTTCAGCCTGATGTATTTTCAGAGATAGTTGAATGCTGCCTTGGCTTTATCAACGAGAAAAAACTCTCAGTCTATGACGAGAGCACTCATACAGGCATCCTGAGACATATCTACATCCGCAAGGGCCATTATTCAGATAATATCATGGTCTGTTTCGTCGTAAGAAAGAATTATCAGCGGCAGCTCGCCCCTCTCGCTGATGCTCTCCGCAGGAAATTCCCCGGTATTTGCAGCATCATCGGCAACGTCAACCCTGACGCAACTAACGTTATTTTAGGCAGTTCCTGGTTCCAGCTTTATGGCACCTTTGAAATGTCAGATACAATGTGCGGAAATAAGATACAAATATCCCCCCCGTCCTTCTATCAGGTCAACACCGTCCAGGCCGAAAGGCTCTACCGCAAAGCTCTGGAATATGCCGCCCCTGCTCCCGATGATACTATCGCAGACCTCTATTGCGGTGCGGGTACTATCGGTCTGTCAATGGCCGGTAAGGCTGCTCACATAACCGGTATCGAAATTGTCCCGGAAGCTATTGAGAATGCCAAGATAAATGCCAGAGAAAACAATATCAACAACGCTGAATTCTACTGCGGCGATGCCGGCAAGATATTCGATAAACTTCGCTCTCAGGGGTGCGCTCCCGATATTATAGTCGTGGACCCTCCAAGAAAAGGCTGCTCCGAAGAGTCTCTGATGCAGATAACTCAGGCCGCTCCGAAAAAGATCGTCATGATCTCATGCAACCCCTCAACCGCTGCCCGTGATGCCAAGTTAATCTCACTGCAAGGCTACTCCGTTGACCGTGTTTGCGGAGCCGACCTGTTTCCCAGAACAAGGCACGTTGAGTGCGTGGTATTGATGTCAAGAAAAAAATAGAGAGCATAAGAAAAGTGCCGAAAATTCGGCACTTTTTCTCTTATGTAGAAATGACGAGATTATCGCGGAGTGGATTTTTCCTGTCCTTGGGAATAAGTCCAGTGTCTCCCGGAGATACAGTGCGCTTTGACTTACTAAAAGCACCCGACCTTATGTAGTTCTTGGGAAGAAATCAGCGATGTATATTAGGCTGGACTAGTCTAATCAATCATCAATAGCTACAAAAATCACAGTATGAATCTTCAATATAATCAAGTTGTAATGAACTTATGGTTTTATCTGATGTACTATACTTCCCATTAACATGTATATATAACTGCATCATAGCTTGAACGGTAACGGCATCTTCATTTTTTTCTACAACATCAAAATCTATAACCCATTCATTTTGTTTATATTCCTTTACCAATTTATAGTATTCTGATAAAAGCATCTTTCCTTCAATATTACAGATGCCATTTACTGTTAATTCTATAAGATAATGCTTTTCATCGATTGCTGTTATCTCATCGATTTCAATATCAGAAGATTCAATTGATTTCAATATAGAGCCCACACACGGAAGTAATAAGTCATACGGAGTTAAATCTAACCCGATAATATTGTTGTTTATATAATCTTGCAAAATATCCGTGTCCGTTATCAAAGATTCAATCATCCTTTTTATGCTTTCTTCATTTTCCAACACCACTATTTGTGGCTTTATAGACTGTTCGATAAACTCCTTGAGATTTGTCCAATAATGAAAACATGAGTTTTCTATACCATTTTTCTCAAGATCTTCTAACAAGTCTTGGTGGAGACGCTTCTTATTTTCCTTATTATCGGCGGAAAAGTCAGCTATGTTCTGAGTAATAAAGTGTATCTCTTCTGATGTATATCTTTTTGCGAGTTTGAGACATGAAAGCCAAACCATGTAATCCCTATACCCATCTTTTCCGTCTGACTTAAATGGTTTCTTACCTATTATCGCTCTTGCTACCACGTCTTTATGAGAAACTGTAGGATATTCTATCGTTTCGCCCATTCCTCTATCAAAAGCGTACATCTCTAAGAAATTTCTATATTCTTGTATTTCAGATTCAATGTCAATGCTACTGATATTTAGTGGATTATGGATAAGTCCATTTATAGAACGCTCGTCATTTTTTAGAGCGTTATAACTTTCGATTAGACGCTCACGATATTTTTTACAGGCTTCATCTATAATAATTTCGCCAAGAACAATTGTGCCTACTTTTCTTATTAGTTCAAATTGTACGTTCTTCATGTAAAAGTCATTATATAATATATTAGTATCTATAAATATGAGCATTTCTATTCCTCTTTTTCAGTTTAAATAAGTTATCCCTCATATGTAAAGCAAGTCAAGTGTCTCTCAGAGAAACAGTGATCGGTGACTTACTCAAAGCCCCCGACCTTATGTAGTTGGAGGGGAGCGATCAGAGGATTTTCACATGCTTGTTCATATCATTCGTCATCCACAGCAGAATTCTCTGCTTGCTGTTTCATATACTCCGCTCTGATATCGCTGAGTGTTTTCCCTGTACGCTTCAAAACAGCAAAAGCATATGTCTGAACAGACTGCCATCCATAGATCCCTTTGAGCCATGCCTGCATGCTCATTTCGCCGTTCGCAGTTCTGACTTGTCCGGACTCAAGAAGAATAGCTTCTTCTGTGCGTCCCTTTGGAATGATTACATCCCCTGACTGAACAACGCCCCATTCAAGCATTTGATCAATTTTGGGAAGAGAATTCTTGGATCCACCTTTCTTAATGCTTTTCTGTGGATTTGTCGGGTCAGCGATATCTACATAATAATCTTCATACTCAGTCAGTGGGAGTATCCTCTTCATATCAATAAGAATGTCAGAACCGAACTTGAAGGGACACAACTGGAAACAACTGATATCCACATTATTACTATTGAGCCATGCTACTGCTGATAGCGTCTGACTATCAAATCCGGAGGAAATGAGTATAATACGCTGCCTTTTATTGAACGATGCTATGTTGTTCTGTGTCATGAAATCTGCAAGTATCCGCTTTGCAAGCTCCGATGAAGTAAGTTGCGGCTCACTAAACTCGTTACGATGTTTTTCGACATATGGAGCAAATACATTCTGTATCAGTTCATCTGTAGTTTTAATCGTAGCGCAGCTTGCTGCATACCGAATCGCCTGAAACTCCAGCGGTTCTCGTCGAGAAAGAATATCCTGGACATCTCGCTTAATCTCAATCAGAACAATGTTGCCTTCCGTATCTATGGCTGTCAGGTCGCTTCTTTTATGATTGACATCCTGCACCTGCTGGCCTACGATAAGCATAGAATCCTCATCATCACAGAGCATGTCAACATTCTGCCTGAGAAGTTCTTCAATATCACTTTCCTTCCAATTAAGGTCTGAGAAACTGATTGCTTCAAGCTTGGTAGGGATTTTACCGTTAAGAGAGTACATAACCATGCTCCTTTCTATGCTGTGTATTGGCAGATGCTCATGATTCATATCTAGTGATTCTAGTATATCACAGATTCGTCGAAAAAACAAGGTCAAATCACATTTTAATTAATCTCCCATACAACAGTCACAGTGTCAGCTATTTCAATGTCGTCCGGTTCTATATCCAGATCATAGCTTGAATCAGCACAAGCAACCACAGGTGCGCAAGCCTTCATAAGACGGTTCATGGGGCTGACTTCAAACTCTATTTCGCCCCAAGAGTAATCAATGCTCTGGATATCTTTCAGCGTGACGCCCGCCGCTGCTGTGATAACAGCAGCCTTTTCATTCGCATCTTTGACAGCCTTGCCGAGCAACTCGTTCTTTGCCGCTTCGGGATCTTTTACTGTATAGCTGATACGGAATTCCGGATTCAGGTCGCAATTTCCGAGAGCATACAGGATTTTGCCGAGACGCTCGTTGTCAGAATCGAATTCCACTTTGAGAAGATGTCTGAAGCGGTATCCGACGAAGCGTTGCTTGTAAGCCCCGTGATCCTTATAGCTCTCATACTCGGTATCCACATTGAAGCTTAGCGTTTTCAGGTCAGTACGCTCGAAGCCGAATGCCGCAAGAACGTCTTTCAGGCTGTCCGTATCCTCGGACGAGTGGCGGAGGGTTTCTGCGTAATCCGGGTACATTCCCTCAAGGGTGATGGTGATTCTTGTCATATCAGGTTTAACCTTAATCTGTCCCTTGCCGGTAACTCTTATCGTTCTCATGGTTTTACTCCTTTCTCTCGATGCTGGAATCCATCTCAGCAATGATGTCGAATAATTCTATCGGTATGACAAACGGCTCCGAGAAGGCGTTTAATACAATTCCACAGACGTTTTTCTCATTGTTTCGAGCTAAATTAATGGCTTCAAGGAAATGCTGCTGTATCTTTGAAAAATGCTCTCCGTATTCTCCCATTTCCTCATCGGATGTGAACACGGGGAAGAAGAAGTTATCGCCGTTTTGAAGAATATCTGGAACCATACGGATATTGTCATGTGCTGTAAACTCCTGTTCGATAATAGAATCTATTTCGCCTTTATCCGCTGCGTCCAATACTGCCTTAGACCACGTCTCATAGTCTTCATCGCTCATAATCATATTGCATGGAACCCATACAAAGCTGTCCCGCAGTATTCTTGCCAGCTTGATCAGGTTTAGCTGTGTGCGGTTTCTGTTGCAGATTTCGATTGCTTTTTTGAGGAAAGAGCCGTCCTCCAGTAATTTTTCGGTTATCGGCTCATCAGGTACAGTGTATTCTACGCCTCCGTCCGCTTCATAAATCATCTGGATCAGCTCATTTGTCAGCAGGAACGACTGTCCCCACGGATTGATGATATAACCGGTTGCTTCAGTTTGCAGGCAAAACTGCAGCGTGCTGTCAATGAAATGCGAGATAACTGCGCTGTTTTCACCTTTTGCAAACTCATCCTGTGATGTAAAGACGACATGCCACAGCTTTTCGTCATTTGTCTGAATGGTACGAAATGCAAACTGATTTTCATCATCTTCGTTCACGATAACTGGAATGATAAAATGCCCGTCCTCATGCATACGCTGACGGATTGCATCAAGAACACCGACCAGTTTTTCCTTGCTGTCCTCTGCATAATACTCAGCAATTGCAGTCTCAATCAGTTCATTACCCTCAAAGAACATATCGTGGTGCGGCTGCACAGATGTTCTTTGCTCATTGAAACGGTCAAGCACTGCATTGATATCCTTCGGCAGCCGCTTCCTGCATTCTCCCGCTATCTCATCAGGTACGCCATAGAAGGCTTCCGCCATGCTGCCTGCGATACAAGTGAGGGTATCACAGTCGCCTCCGAGGGATACTGCTGTACGGATGACATCCTCAAAGTTCTGACCTTCCAGAAAAGCGGTGATCGCTTCCGGAACGGTTTCCTGACAGGTCTCAACATGATGATATCCCGGTCTGATCTCATCGCAGGTGCGGGAGAGGTCATAACCGAACTCGTTTATAATGTAGTTCTTGATATCTTCTTTGCTGCTGCCGGTTCTGGCAAGAAAGATTGCGCTGGCGATTGCTTCTGCGCCCTTGATGCCCTCAGGATGATTGTGAGATACAGAAGCGGTAAGCGCCGCCATCTGTCTTGTAGTTTCAATATCGTCAAAGAGCCAGCCTGCCGGAGATACCCGCATTGCAGAGCCGTTCCCGAAGCTGCCATATGGCTTCGGATTCTTTTCGTGCAGCCAGCGGATGAACATACCACCGTATCCGGCGTTCGGATATTTCTTGCCCCACTTTTGCATGGATGCAACCAGCGCTGCTGTGATGTCCTCATCGGGCTGTCCGAGGGTATCAAGCAGTGCCTCGGTGACAGCGATAGTCATAACGGAATCGTCCGTGAACTCGGAATGCTTGCTGAAAAGCGGGAAGTCCTTTGTTTTGGCACCTCTGTCAAACTCATAGGGTGCGCCAATCATATCACCTAATAATGCTCCGATCATATCGAAGACCTCCTTTCCTTTGATGATTCCAGTATACCACATATAAGAGAAGAAGTGGTCGTTTGTCAAACGACAAATGAACCACTTCCCAAACTCTACTATTCTACTTCTGAACCAATGATTCTGAAACTATCAGGTACTGTAGGATCATATTCAGCTATTCGCGTTTTCCCTAATAGATGATGATTAGTTCTATAATAATACTCTGCAAGGGTCTCTTGCTTCTTTTTATGCTGTGAGCGCAACATTACGATGTATTTTTCATATGCATCCGGTAGAAAAGAGAGATAAAAGGCTGCTTCGTTGATGGCTCTTATTTTTGCACTCGGAACATTACCGGTCTCTGTCCATGTGTACCTTTTACATTCAATCACAATTCTCTGTTCCGGATTTACTATATCAAATTTATGTTCCTTTTGATCATCTTCTGAGTAACCAATCTTGATCTGCATTTCTAATTCAAAACCAGATCCATATTTTTTAATAAAATACTGCTGAACTGCTTTCTGAAAATCTGCTCCAATTTTCGTATGCTCTGAATTGCTCATTTTCTCCTCCTAATTACTCGCCCAGAATCGGCTGTCCGTATTTGAACAGAATAGCGTTGATCTCAAAAATATCGTAGATACCATTGTTTACACAGTATGTTATGATAAGATCAAACTTGTTGCTTGGAGAAAAGGCTATCTCTGCCCGTGACAAAAGATCCTCCATTGTCGGAAGGTCAAGCTGCAGCGCAATCGCAAAAGCAACAGCCGTTTTCTTTTT
>ODAI011364556.1_pt1 | contig 10947 bp, 7 predicted proteins | sample 1539321 | NCBI WGS metagenome assembly ODAI01 (sample SAMN02144231, study PRJEB22623) | gut metagenome | biome: sheep rumen | host: Ovis aries | place: New Zealand | reverse complement strand
TTATCAGACGCAAAGCGGAAGCACGCTTTTGCTCGCTGCCATCTTCTTCACTTTCCAGATTTACGGCGACTTCTCGGGCTACTCCGACATCGCCATCGGGACGGCGAAGCTGTTCGGTATCAAGCTGATGCGCAACTTCAACGTGCCCTACTTCAGTCGCGACATCGCCGAGTTCTGGCGGCGTTGGCACATCAGCCTGACGACTTGGTTCCGCGATTATGTCTATATCCCCTTGGGCGGCAGCCGTGTCTCGAAGGCGAAAGTCGTCAGGAACACCTTCATCATCTTCTTGTTATCGGGTTTCTGGCACGGCGCCAACTGGACCTTCATCGCCTGGGGCGCGTACCATGCCGTTTTGTTCCTGCCTTTGATATTGACGGGCAAGAACCGCAAGTACACCAACCAAGTGGCCGAGGGGCGCATCCTCCCGACTTTCAAGGAAGTTGGTCAGATGCTGGTGACGTTCTTTTTGGCGGTGATTGGGTGGATTATTTTCCGTTCTGCTCACATCCATGATTTTTTACGATTCTTGAGCGGCGTTTGTGATGCGTCGTTATTCACCATGCCGTGGTTCCAGACCATGAATTCGCTTTTGTTGATGGTTGGTTCGGCTTTATTGATGCTGTTGGTGGAATGGATTCAGCGGACAAAGGAACACGGATTGGCATTTGGCGGCAATCCCAAATACGAGCTTGTCAGAATGGCTTTTTACTTGATGATCACGTTAATGGTTTTTGTGTTGCAAGCCCCAAGAACAACACAATTCATCTATTTTCAGTTTTAGCAATGAAGAAATACTTGATACGAACGGTTTGTTTTTTGATGGTTTATGTCGTGGTTCACGTGACTGCCATTTGCATTTTCGGTCCCTGGGTCACTTTCTATCGGATTGGAGATTCGGGTCAGATGTATAACAGGGTTTTGGATATACCCAACCACAAAGCCCCTGATATTCTCTTCATAGGTTCTTCTCACACCTATCGTGGAATTGATACACGGATTTTTGCAAGGGCAGGTGTTTCGGCTTTCAATTTGGGGTCGTCGGCCCAAACGCCGATGCAAACCGAATTGCTTCTTGGCAAATACCTTGATGAAATCGCACCCAAATCGGTAGTTTTTGAAGTTTACCCTGTGCTGTTCCAGAATGACGGCGTGGAGTCAACAGCCGACCTTATTTCAAACGACCATATCGACGCAGGGCTTTGCCGGTTGGCAATTGAATCCGGCAACATCAAGTTGATCAACACGTTGGTTTACGGGATTTATCAAGAATATGTCTGCAAGATTAGGACAAAAACGCGGCAAAAGGACACCATAGGAGACGATTTGTATGTTTCTGGCGGATATGTCGAAAAAATGGGGCATACTTCGTTCTTTGCTGACGACTTGGTGGAACCTGTGAGTGTTACGATTGACCCAAGACAACTGACGGCTTTCAGCAATTGTGTTAGGATGGTCAATGATAGGCAGCTGCCTTACATCATCATTAAAGCGCCTCTGCCTCAAAGCACTAATGCGAATTTGGTCGGCCTCAAGAAATTTGGAGAAGCGATGTGTTCTTTTGGCACTTACCTTGATTTCAATGAGTTGATGGTTTTGGACGACACTTGTTTTTTTGATTCACATCATCTCACGCAATCGGGTGTCGAGTTGTTTGACAGTCGTTTGATTCAAGCCATGGATTCCATGGGCTTCGTGGACCAAAAAGATGGTTTCGTCAGACAAGGCTCTTATAGAAACCAATCAACTTCTCGCTTTCTCTCTCCCAATTGAATTCGCTTTCGATGGCCTTGCGTCCGTTCTTTCCCATTTCGATGGCTTCTTCAGGGTGTGAGTTGAGCCATCGGATGGCTGCTGCAATCTCTTCAGGCTTGTCGGGACTGACACAAATGGCGAAATGGTATTTGTCGTTCATTTTTTTTGCGAACTCGGTGTCGGAAATGACCACAGGAAGTTCCATCGACATGTAATCGTAGACCTTGGTCGGGAAGGTGTCGATCTTGTCGTATTGGCCTACATGGAGGAGGGTGGAAGCCCCGATGTTGGCTTGCTCAAGCAGACCGACCATGCCGTTCTTGTCCAAAAATCCTTGATAGTCGACGCAAGCAAATTCGGGCATCCCACGGAGTTCGGTTTCGTATGCTTTTGGCAGGAACGCCCCTGCCAAAAGCAGACGCGCCTTTGCTTGATAGGCAGCATTGACGAGTTGGGTTATGCCACGTTCTTTCGACAAACCTCCGATCATGGCAACGCGCGACCTTTCCGAGAAGTGGATGGGCGTTTTCCTGGTGTAGTCGGAAAGACTTGGCAAGTTTCTGATGAACAATGTTTTTCGGCAACGTTTGGCAAAATAGTCTTCACCGTTCATGGTGCACACTTGTATCACAGCATCAAAGCGCTTGCAAACGCGTTTTTCATATATCATATAGCATTTGCCCACCACTTTCATCATCCAAGGTGAAACTTTTATAATCTTGATCTTGTGGATGTTGTCGCGAAGCTGCCATCCATAGAACTCGTGGCTGTCGAAAATGACGGTTTTGCCTTTTCGTTTGAGTTTCATGCCTACGGGAAGCAGTTCCGGCTCGTGGAGGTGGTAGATTTCGGCATCGACCTTCAAGGCCGCCTCAAGGCTCATCTTGTTCCTTTTCGAGAGTATTTCAAAATTGTTCTTAATGGGACAAAACAAGGAAATGCACCGCACCCCATCGATGGTTTCTGTCTTTGCTGATGGGCCAAAGCCAATGAGCGTGACGTCAAAACCACCTTTGGCCAACGACTTGCATTCTTTCTCGAAAATGCGCATGTCGTTCATTTTGTGGAGGCTTGCCAAATGACAGACTTTCACTGATTTCATGATTTTACTTTGTTTAGCATTTCTGCAAATTCCCCAGCCAGATTCCTTCGTGAATATTGTTCCACGGTTGGGTTTGTATTGTTGGCCAAATCGCCTTCTAAATATTTATTATATAGTGCTTTAACGGATTCCTTCATCTTCTCCTTGCCCTCGAAACTGACCGTTGTTCCAGCTTTCGTCTCGTTCAAGATCCTTGCCGCGTCGCCGTCTTCCGGCCCGATGCAGAGGATGGGGCGGCCCGAGGCCAAATACTCGAACAGCTTGCCCGTGAGGATGCCCTTGGCGTTGGGCGTGTCGTTGATGAGCAGCAACAGCACTTGCGACGATTGTTGCGCAGCCAGCACCTCGTCGTGGGGAATGTAGGCGACAATCTCGGTGTTGGGCATTAGCCCTTCGGCTTCAAGGTTTTGCACAACCGATTGGTCGACTTGTCCTACCAATCTGATTTTTAATAATTTGGCAAAGGTTTCGTTTTCGTCTTTTAGCGCTTTCAGCGTTTCCCACAAGGCAGGTGCGTTGCGCGACGGGGTGAGTACGCCTAAATGGGTGAGCGTGAACGATTCAGATAGCGATGCTGGCACTTGATGCACCGAAGCATCCCAATCGTAGCCGTTGGGAATCACGCTCACATTCCTGTTCCCCAATCGTCCCAAGCGTTTTGCGCCGTCCCAGCCTACGGTGACCACCTTGTCGGCCTTGGTCAGCACTTCTTTCTCTAAGCGGTGCTGCTTGCGGTCGGCCCAGCGGGTGAGGTGCAGGTCTTGGTAGTAGTCGATTTCGGTCCAAGGGTCGCGGAAATCGGCAATCCAAGGAATGCCCAAATCTTCCTTCAACTTCATGGCAATCAGGTGCATGGAGTGGGGCGGACCCGTGCTGATGATGGCATCAATGGGATGCGTTTTCAGGTATTCTTTCAGATATTTCATCGACGGCTTCACCCACCAACGTCGTGCATCGGGGATGAAAAGGTTGCCGCGAATCCAAAGGGCGAGGCTCTCTTTCCATCCCGATTTTTTCCCTTCCTCCTTGATGAAACCAGCCTTCACCGTTTCGCTTTTCTTGATGCCAAGGAACTTCTTGTATAAGGTGTATGGCTCCACGATGGGTCGGCGGATGATTTCGGCTTCAGGCGCAACGTCTTTTTCAAGCGAAGGGTCCAAAATGGGATATTCGCCTTCTTCGGGCGTGTAAATCACGGGTTGCCAGCCGTATTCGGGCAGGTATTTCGACATTTTCAGCCAACGCTGCACGCCGCTGCCGCCCGACGGAGGCCAATAGTAGGTGATGATGAGGACGCGCTTCATGCCTCTTGTCTTTTCTTCTTGAATGTGAACACGATAGCTCCAATCAAGCCCAAAACCATTAACAGCGAACTGGCAAACGCCACCGTGTTCCCGACCTTGTAGGCCCTGGGCGCGTATTCCATCACGATTTCATGGTTGCCGCTCGGGATGAAGGCTGCACGAAGGAAGTAATTGGCGCGAAGCAATGGCTGCTCTATTCCGTCGATGTACATTGTCCAGCCTTTTGAGGTCCAAATCTCTGAGAAAACGACCAAATAGTTCGCAGCGGTCGAGCCTGTCGAAATGCCATTGAAGTCATAAACCATTTTGTTGGGATGGTATTCCTTTAATGTGACTTGTGGCAAAACGCTGTCCGTAAGTCTGTAATTTCCAACTTGTTGCTCAAACTCCTTGTTGAGTATGGCTGTGTGCTGCAAGTCGGTGTTTGCAATGGCATCGATCTCCTCGTTGGGCGTATCGACCCATTGGATGTCGTTGGCAATCCACGCGTTGCCCATGGCGAAGGGGTTTTGCACGGGATGACTGTTGGGGTTGAAAATGATATACTTGGTATTCAGGGTGTTGAGTATCTTCTGCTGCGGTAGAAGCTGCATGAGTTCTTGTGTCGTTTGTACGCTTCTAAGTTGGCTCAACTCACCACTCAGATACTGCGTGATGATGTCTTGATAACGGCGCAATTTGGCACCCGAATAGCCGCCGATGGACTTGTGGAAATAGCATGTGCTGGCGTCGTTGAACATGTCTTTCGTGATGTCGGCCACGCGGAAGTCCAACGACTTGTCGGCCAGGATGGCTTGGTCGGCAACAGAAGCGGTGTAGGGCTTCAGTGTCTTTTGCTTGTCGATGAAGTTGCTGTCGTTGAGGTAGCGTTTGTCGATGGGGAACATGTCAATAAGCACTAAAACAGCGAGGATAGGGAAGGCGATTTGGGTTTTCAGCTTGCCTTTGCCGTAAAGGAAAATCGGAACGGCGGCAAGGACGATGAAGAGCAGGCTGCGGATGGCATCCTTGCGGAAAATGGCCACGCGCACATCCTCAAGGCTGGTGGCAAAGGCTTGGTATACAGCACCGTCTTTGCCCGAACCGAGCTGGGCAAACTGCTGTGTCTCGCCTTGGCTGAGGAAGCTGAAGAAGGCTTTCGGGGCGATGTAGAACAACAGGCAAATGCCCGCAGTAACGCCTAATGCAGCATAGAATTTTTTGAGGTTTTGCTTGAAACTTTCTGGACTCTTCGCAATTTCAGCTAAACCGAGGAAACCTAACAGCGGCATGGTGACCTCGGCAATGACTAAGGTCATGCTGACGGCTCTGAACTTGTTGTAGCCAGGCAAATAATCCAAGAAGAAATTGGTGAATCCCATGAAATTCTTGCCCCAACTGAGCAGGATGGAAAGCGCGGTGGCGACGATCAAGGCCCATTTCAGTTTGCCTTTCACCGTCAACGCGCCTAACACGAAGAGAAACACCACGATGGCACCCACATACACAGGGCCGCTCGTGCCGGGCTGGTCGCCCCAATAGGCGTTGCTTTGCGCGATGTTGTCCTTGAACCTGCGGTCGGCTTTTTCAAGGGCGGGATTTTGTTTCCCGATGTAGGCCGAAGCACCGCCTTTGGCGTTGGGAATCAGCAGGCTCCAAGTCTCGCCCTTGCCATAACTCCATTGGGTGATGTAGTCGCGGTCGAGGCCTTTGGTTTGGTTCTCCACGTTGCGGGTCAAAACGGGTTTGCCGCGTGTGGTTTCCTTGCCGAATTCATAGCTTCCGTACAATGTTGTTGCGCATGTTAAAATGCCGAAGATGGCAGCAACCGCGATACCCACAGAGGCCTTGAAGAAGTGCCTGATTTGTTTGTTTTTGATGTCACTTATCAGTTCTGCCACTACGATGATGGCAATAATCATGCCTAGGTAATAGGTGATTTGGGGATGCCCGGTGCGGACTTGGAAAGCCATCGCGAAAGCGGTCAGAAGGAATCCCCAAAGGTACTTGCCTTTGTAGGCCAACAGAACGCCAGCAACGACTGGCGCCATGTAGGCCATAGCCATGGCTTTGGCGTTGTGACCAGCGCCAATAATAATAAATAGGTATGAGGTGAATCCGTAGGCAATGGCTCCTATGAAACTGATCCAGAAGCCACAATCGAGTACCAATAACAGTATGAAGAAACCTAACATACTGATAAACACCGAACTGATAGGATGGGGGAAACTCATTGCCAAACCCCTGTATATAGGGTTGGTGAGATTGCCTTTGGGTTGGATCGAAATGTTCCATGCCGGCATTCCGCCAAAAGGAGCATTGGTCCACAAAGTCTGTTCGCCTGTGGCCTCGCGATAATCTGAAATCTCCTGCGACATGCCGAGGTGCATTTCGATGTCGTGCTGTTTGATGCGCTTGCCTTCAAGGATCGGGCTGAAATAAACCAAAGTGATGGCGGCAAAGGCGAAGATGGCCGCCACGATGCTGAGGACTTTTTTGTTTTTTTGGAAAAAGCTTTTATTCATAAGTAACATGTAAACTAAATTTGTTCATCTACTAAAATGAGGTAATGTTCGGCTAGAAATGTGCTGCGAAATTAAGGATTTTCCCTTTGCGAACGCCGTTTTTTGCCCAAAATGTCGCGCCAAGAGGCTCCTATGACCCCCGTTCCGTAGCCGAAAAGCTGGACGTATGCCGCTGGAACGGAAAGCAATGCAACTTCCAAGTCCTTGTTTTTCAGCAGCGAATCCGCGAAAACCATCAAGCAATAGAGTAGGATAGGGGCGAGCCAAAGCCAATGGTGGAAGATGGCCAAAACGACCAAGAGCAGGTTGCCCACGACAAAGGCTGTGGGTAGCAGATGCACAAGTTTGAAGGTGTCAGGATATTTCTTCTTCAAAACAACCCGCGCCTCGCCCGAATGTTTCACTTGCCGGAAAAACGAGCTGAACTTGACCCGACGCTTGTGGTAGACGAAAGCCTCTGGAAAGAGCCGACAAGAATAGCCGTTGGCAAAGATTCTGGTACTCAGGTCGATGTCCTCACCGTAGCGCATGGGAGCAAAGCCTCCCAAGGCTTCGAAAGCCGACTTTTTTATTCCAAGATTGAAGCTGCGGGGATAGAATTTGTCCAATTTCTTCGCGCCGCCGCGTATGCCGCCCGTGGTGAAAAACGAGGTCATCGCGTAGTTGATGGCTTTCTGAATGGGCGTGAACGACGGATGGGCGCGGTCGGGGCCGCCGAAGGCGTCGCACGGCTCGCGATCGAGTTCGTTTTTGACGATTTCCATGTAGTTTTCGGGCACGATGACGTCCGAGTCCAATATGATAAGGTATTCGCCTTGGCTGCGCTCGGCACCGTAGTTGCGCGACGGGCCAGGTCCACTGTTGGGCTTGAAATGGTAGCGAAGCGTCAATCTGTCGGTGTATTTTTGGCAGACTTCCTCGCATTTTTCCGTCGACCCGTCCTCCACAACAACGACCTCGAAGTCGTTGAAAGTCTGTGTGCAAAGGCTTTCCAGCAGCTCGTCGACTTCCTGCGGCCGGTTGTAGACAGGTATGATGATTGAAAACAGCATTTTCCGAATTTTTTGCAAAGATAAGGTTTCTTTGCGTATTTTTGCGCTATCAATACCATTTATATGATGAAAAAACTCATCTCCATATTCACGAAAATTTTCCCCCGCCAATGGCTCATCAAGCTGAGCTATTTGTTCAGCCTTTTGGTGCGCCCTTTTTATATCGGAAACAAGGTGGAATGCCCCGTTTGCGGCGGACATTTCCGCAAGTTTTTGCCCTACGGCTATGGCAAGGCGATGGACAACCGCTTGTGCCCCAAGTGTTTGTCGCTCGAACGCCATCGTTTGCTTTGGCTTTATTTGAAAGAGAAGACGGATTTCTTTACTGCACCATTGAAAGTGTTGCATTTTGCGCCCGAGCAGCCTTTCCTGAAGCGTTTTCGAGCCTTGAAGAACCTCGATTACACCACTGCCGACCTCGATTCGCCCATCGCCGACTTGCATTTGGATGTTACCGCCATCGACCAGCCGAGCGACACCTACGACGTGGTCATCTGCAACCATGTTTTGGAGCACGTCAGCGATGCGAACAAGGCCTTCGCCGAAATCAAGCGCATCTTGAAGCCTGGAGGCTGGGCGATTTTGCTGGTACCTATCAATCCAGATGTCGACACTTTTGAAGACCCAAGCATCATTGACCCCAAGGAGCGCCAACGCCTTTTCGGCCAATACGACCATGTGCGGCAGTTTGGCCGCGATTATGCCGACGTGCTGCGCAAGGCTGGCTTCAAGGTGACGGAGGATAGGATTTACTATGAGATACCTGATAAACAACGCGAAAGGATGCACTTGGCGCGTAGGGGAGAGGAAATCATATATCGTTGCGAGAAATTGGCGTGAATTGCGTCTCGCAATTCAAAAATGTGTCGTTTTATATTCAAACTGCGGGACGCAGTTTGCGACAAGATAAAACAACAAAAGGCGATTCCCTTGCGGGGTCGCCTTCGTTACCTTAAAAAGAAATATAACGGCTTCCGAAAAATCAATACTCGTCAGAGACGGTAAGTTTCTTTCTGCCTTTGGCTCTTCTGCGGGCCAAAACCTTACGACCGTTGGCCGTTGACATTCTTTCTCTGAAACCGTGTTTGTTCTTACGTTTCCTGTTCGAAGGTTGATAAGTGCGCTTCATCTCTGTATCTTTTTATTTGTTCTTTTACCTGAAAAATCCCTTATTTTGGGACTGCAAAAGTACGCATTTTTTCAATAGCTCCAACATTTTTCTCAAAAAAAATGAAAAAGACAAAACCAATTCGGACTTTGTCTTTTTCAAACTATTGATTATAAATTGTTTATGCAACAACTTCCTTTTCGGGGATGTTCTTCAGCGTTTCGACGAGGAAGTCCCAGAAAGGCTGCACGCTCTCGATGAGGAGGGCTTCGTCGGGCGAGTGGGGGTGCACCAAGGTCGGGCCGAAGCTCACCATGTCCCAATTCGGGTACTTTGATCCAAGGATGCCGCATTCCAAGCCGGCGTGGATGACCATCACTTTAGGCTCTTTGCCGAACTTGTCTTGGTAGACCTTCTTCATCAGGTTGAGGATGGTTGAGTTGATGTTGGGCTTCCAGCCGGGGTAGTCGCCGGTCGAGTAGGCCTCGGCACCATTCTCGGTGAGGTTCTTGCGGATTTGCTCGGCGAGCTTGTCCTTGTCGGCATCGACGAGGCTGCGGGTCAGTGCGGCGCATGTGATTTTGCCGTCTTCCATCTTAATGGTGGCTAAGTTGCTCGAAGTCTCGGTAGTGCCTTCAAAGTCTTTCGACATGGCGATGACGCCGTTGGGGTAGCGGGCGATGGCCGTAAACAGGTGGTCTTGCGTTTTCACGTCGATGACCTGTTTGGGCATTTCGGCAGCTTCGCAGAGGATGGCCAACTCGGGTTCGGTTTGGGCAAACTCTTCCTTGGCAATAACCTCATATTCAGCCGCAAACTTTTCAAATTCTTCTTTCTTTGCGGTCGGGACCACCACGATGGCTTCGGCTTCTCTCGGTATGGCGTTGCGCAGACTGCCACCATCGATGGTGGCCAAGTGCAGGCCGTATTTCTCGGCGGCCATCAGCAGCATCGTGTTCAGCACTTTGTTGGCGTTGGCGCGGCCAAGGTTGATGTCCATGCCAGAGTGTCCGCCCATCAATCCCTTGACGAACAGGCGATAAGCCGTCATGCCAGCGGGAACTGCCTCATAAGCAGGTGTCCATGTTCCGATATTGTCGATGCCGCCGGCGCAACCCACGTAGAGTTCGCCTTCAGTTTCGGAGTCCATGTTCATGAGGATGTCGCCTTTGAGGATGCCCGGCTCGAGTTTGTTGGCTCCGGTCATGCCCGTTTCCTCGTCGATGGTGAACAAGGCCTCGATGGGGCCGTGTTGCAAGTCGGTGGCTTCCAATACGGCCATTGCTGCCGCTGCACCGATGCCGTTGTCGGCACCGAGGGTGGTGCCGTTGGCCTTCACCCAACCGTCCACGATCTGGGTCTCAATCGGGTCGTTCTCGAAGTCGTGTACCTTGTCGGCGTTCTTCTGCGGCACCATGTCCAAGTGGGCTTGCAGGATGACACCCTTGCGGTTCTCCATGCCGGGCGTGGCAGGTTTGCGCATGATGATGTTGCCGCAGGGGTCGACCATGGTCTCAAGTCCATGCTCCTCGCCCCATTGCTTCATGAAGGCGATCACTTTCTCTTCTTTTTTCGAAGGACGCGGGATTTGCGTCAGGCTGTAGAAATTGTTGAACACGCATTTCGGTTCCAAGTCTTTGATTGTGCTCATTTTGCGAATGTTTATTGTTTAATCGTTGATCGTTTAATCGTTTAATTGTTGATTCGTTGATTGTTGTTAATGTTTGCAGTTGTCAGCCAAACAATTAAACAGTTCAACAGCCCACAATTCAACATCGAATCGGACGGCTAAAATACGCTTTTTTTCAATCCGTCGGCAAAAATCTTTCGTTTTTCTCGTCGCTTGTCGTTTCAGAGTATCTCCCGCGCAATCCAGGCGCAAGCCTCGGCGTCGGCCAAGGCGTTGTGGTGGTTGAACTCATGGTAGCCGCAGGCCTCGGCCACGGTGTGCAATTGGTGGTTGGGCAATCGTTTCCCAAAATGTTTCCGTGAGGTGCGGCAGGTGCAATAGAATTGATAGTCAGGGTAATCCATCTGGTAGCAGCGCATTACGGCTTTGAGGCAACCCTCGTCGAAGGGACTGTTGTGGGCCACGAGGGGCAAGCCTTCAATCAAAGGCTCG